>Ga0181521_10001031_pt1 | contig 34386 bp, 27 predicted proteins | sample PEATcosm2014_Bin_32_FD_119764 | JGI IMG/M metagenome (GOLD analysis project Ga0181521, IMG submission 119764) | Peatland microbial communities from MTU Mesocosm Facility, Houghton, MI, USA - PEATcosm2014_Bin02_60_metaG | ecosystem: Environmental > Terrestrial > Soil > Wetlands > Peat | place...
AGGCGCCAGGCCGCGCGCCGCAAAGCGCTCGGGCGGTTGGTGAGCATCACCGGCGCCAGGCCGATGCGATATCGTTTAAGCTCGCGGCGAAGTTGCGGCCAATTATCCTCGGTGGCGACGAAATGGCGCCGGTCGGGCACGAGGCTCCGGACCTCGTCCGCCATGCGCCGGCAGAGATCGGCGTCGCCGCTGCAAAAGGTCACCACCACCGCCTCGGGATCTTTGCCGAGCAGCCGGAAAATCCACTGCTTGAGCCGCTCCTTCACGCCGCGGACCTCGTCGCCCGCAGCGCCGCGCACGCCGCCATTGGGGTGAACGCGGCGATCGCCGTGACGGGGCCGTACCCGTGCCGGTCAATGATGTGGCCGAACAGCGGCGAGATCACCAGTTGAATAGCGCCATAGGAGGCCACCAGCATGGAGACGGCGAACGCGGCGTACTCGCCGCCGAATACATCGAGCGGCAGGGTGTACGTATTCACGGCGAACGCCGACACCGCGAAGATGCTGAGCGAGATTCCCGCCGTTGTCCATGCCGCGCTGGACGCGAGTGGGAGCGCCGCCGTCGTCAACGAGAGTACGGCAGCCGCGAGGCAGACGCGGAAACGCGATTCCGTCGCGGCCATTCCGCGGTCCATCAGCCGCAGGGAAAACCAGCCGCCGGCAAATCCGCCGCCCATGGCGACGAGCGGCGGAATCCACGCGTACCAGGCCGCCTGCGCCACCGTGAGACCGTGCGCGTCCACCAGGTATTGCGTGGTCCAGTTGGTCCACAGCGAATAGCCCACCATGCTGAGCCCGTTGGCGGCGACGAATCCCCACAAGCGCCGGTCGCGCAGGAGTTCGCCATGACGGAGACTCAAGCCCGATTTGGCCGCGGGCGGGGCACGGCGTGCCATCCAATTCCAGACGGGAATCCACAGTAGGCCGACGAGCCCGGTGAGCACGAACGCCATGCGCCATCCGTAGCGCACCGCGATCCACGTTGCCACGGGCGGCGCGAGAATCATCCCCAGGCTCACGCCCGCCTGGTTCATGGCGTTGCCCATGGCGCGTTCCGGCGGCCGCAGATACGTGTGTACCGCTTTGCCAACCGCCGGAATGCCGCCGGCTTCCGCGATGCCGAGAACCGCCCGGCATCCCATCAGGCCGCTGAGCCCGCGCGTGAAACCCGTGGCGATTCCCGCCGCCGACCACAAACCAACGGCGAGGGTGATGCCGCGATTGAGGCCAATCCAATCGATGATGGCCCCGGCGAACGGCGCACTCGCCGCATAGGTAATCGAAAAGACGCCGAGGATCCAACCGTACTGCTCGCGCGAGAGCTGGAAATCGGCGCGGATGAGCGGCGCAAGCGTGGCGAGCGACTGGCGATCGAGATAATTGATCGCCGAGGAGAGAACGAAAATGGTGAGGATCCACCAGCGGTAGCGGTCCGCGTCCGTGGTTGCCTTCACCGGAACTCGATGGTTGCCACTTCACCCGCGGTGGCCAGGCGGGTGTTGGCCTTGGGGTAATACTCGATGGTGACGTGGCGCGGCTTCTGCGCGCCGCATCCCAATTGCGCCTGGTTGGAACCGGAGATGGCGATCTTGCCCGGGTCGGTGACCAGCAGTTTCACGAGCTTGTGATCGTCGCTCTCGATCAGCAGGCGCGCCTGTTTGCCGAGACAATCCACCTGCTTGAGATTGCCGGCGATCTTGCCATCCGGGTGCGGAAAATCGGACCACGGCACGGCATCGGCGGCCGGTTTCGAATTGCCATTGTACTTGGCTTCGAGTTCGTGGACGTGCGCTTGCGCCTGCTCCTTCAGTTTCTGGACCTCGCGGGCTTCCTCTTCGGCTTGGCGCCGCTTTTCCGCTTCTTCGTAATCCAGGCGCTGGCCTTCTACGGCCACTCGAGCCTGCCGCATGCGTTCGCGCTCGGCCGGATCGGTAGCGGCCTGCTCGGCCTCGCGCCATGCTTTGCTGGCCTCGTTGAAATTATGATCGGCGAGGTAGCATTCCGCCAGCGCCTGCCAATAAGAGGCATTGCGCGGATTGCGTTCGGCCGCGGCTTTCCAATGCGCCAGCCGTTTCTGCGGATCGGTGTCGCGCTCGGCCATCATGGCGAATGGCTCGTCGAGCTTGGGATTGATGCCGGCGGCGCGCAGGAGCGCTTTGTCGGCCTTCTCGTCGTCCCGTTCCAAACGCGCGTACTCGATGTAGCAGCGCGCGCTGGTGGACCCGGCTTCCATGGCGGCGGCGAAATAGCCACGCGCATCGTCATTATGACGATCGCGCAGGGCCAACAGGCCGAGCCCTTCTTCGGAATCCGGAATCTTCAGATGATCGTTGAGCAGGCTCCGGTATTCGGTGGCGGATTGCTCACCGGCCAGGAGATCGGCGCGCGCCAGGCGCATATCGGTATCGGAGATGGGCCGCTCGTGGAAATCGCTGGGCGCCATGGGAAGGCTCGAGATCGTGGTGGTCTGGAAATTGCCGGCAGCGAAGTGGCGTTTGGCAAGCGTCTCGATTTCGGCGGCCGATTTTCCGAAGGCATTCTGGCAGGCGGCGTCTTCATCGACGCCTTTCCGCAGGTTGTAGAGCAGGATGCGGATTTTTGGGAAATATTGGGGATCCACCGCGAGCATATGGATGCGCGCCCAATCGAGATCAGGCTGCGGAGGTGGCGCGCCGACGGTGATGTGGATACCGGACACCTCGAATGTGGAGAGGAACTCCACGACCCCGTGTTCGAAGGCAGCGGGCATGCGATTGATGTTGGAGTTGAGCAGCAGCTTGGTCAATTCGCGATAGACGGCGGGCTCGACCGGCGCTTTTTCGCCGAGCACGATGGCGTACCGGTCGCGGCCCATGGCGATGGGCGCGGGCGAGGTCCAGCCATGAGAGTTTTTGAACACGACGATGCGCACCGGCTGCGGCGTTTCGAGATCGTCTTCGCCGACGATGGTGCCGAGGGCGTGGCGAAATTCCTCGAAGCGGACCATGGTTTCCTGGCCGGCCTTTTCGCCGGCATCGGTGAGGACTTCGAACGGTCCGGAAGTGTAGCGGACCCAGTGGTCGGCCGCGAGAAGGGCGGGGGAAAGCGAGATCCAGGCGAAGACGAAAGCGCGCCGCATGCCAGCCTTTATTATGGCGCGGATTGCGGCGGGGGCGGGTTTTGGTAGAATGGGAACACCCGTGGCGCTATCGTCTAACGGTTAGGACGGAGCCCTCTCAAGGCTTAAATACGGGTTCGATTCCCGTTAGCGCTACCATGTTTTCATAGAGTTACGGGTAATATGTGCGCACATGTGCGCACGCGCGACAACCCAGAGAGTTTCGATAGGACTTCGGTTTCCGAATAGCAACGACGCGACTGCTGTGGCCGGCGTTTCTCGGTACCTACCCTGAGCCGAGGCTACAACACGGATATTCACCCTGAACTGAGCCGCCGGGCCAACCACGCCCGGGCCAATTTCCAGTCGTTATCAGCAGTTCGCGGCGCCATCCCAAGAACCCCGGCAGCCTCTCTCAAAGATAATCCCCCGAAGAAATGCAATTCTACGAGCTGCGCCTGTCGCGGCGCGATGGCCTCAAGCTCCTTCAACGCCTGATCCACGTCCAGCACACTAGGCTGGACGGGGCCCACCACCAAATGTGCAGTGTCTAGTTCGACCTTCTGCCCACCGGGCCTTCTGCGCGCGTAGTCGATCAGGAACCATCTCATCGCGCGCGAGGCAGCGCCAAGGAAGTGACTTCGATCATTGCATTCGTCAGGAAGGTGGCCGATCAACTTCATGTAAGCTTCGTTGACGAGAGCAGTGGGCTGAAGGGTGTGATCCCGGCGTTCCTTGCGCATATGGTATGCCGCAATCTTGTGCAGTTCGGTTCCGATAGCGCACATCAGGTCTTCGCCGGCGGACTGGTCACCCTCTGCGAAACGGCGCAGGAGCAGTCTAAATTTCTGAGGATCATTATCTTCCACTTGGATCCTCCTCCTGGTTTCAAGCTTTCCGACCATTGTCGCATCTTCGAACTTGCTCCGGTCGTCTGGTGCGGGGTTCGTTCACCGGTGCTGCCCTCGCCGGAAAGTTGGGCGCTCACTCGTTTCGGTGCGCCTTTTCTCGTCGAACTGCGCTTCTTAGGGTGAGCGCAGAAAACGCTCAAACGAATTTAAGGTCCGACGGCGATTCGCGCCATAAGCAGGCGTCGGAATAGTCTGCCGCCAGGTATTTGGGGCGCGGTGCAACTGGGCCCTGCCGGCACGGCGGTGGCGCCGAATCTTAGTTCAGAGCAAAAGGAGAACAATTCCATGAAGATGAATCGAGTGCTTATTGTCCCCGGGCTGATGCTGCTGGCATGCGCCGGCGCTTTTGCCCAAACCCAAACCACGGAGGCGCCGCAAAATGCCGAGCAACTGCGCCTTCTGTCCAACCAGGCCAGCGACTTGGCGAAGCAGTGCGACGAGAATGCCGCCAATGAGGATCGCCTTGCGCAGAGCGGTCCGGCGTGGGCGAGGGTGACACACCAAGCCGCCGCAGTGGCCTTCCGAGCGATGGCCTCGAAAAACCGGGAAAACGCCAAGCAGTACTTGGTGCAGGCGCAACAACTGGATCGCCAAGGCAGCGCGGAGCATGCACGCGGTGTGCCATCAGCTGCGTCGCCAAACACGGGGCCGACCGGCGGAAATGACTATCTGAGCGTGTCGGATCCACCCCAGGTTGAGGCCGCAATAGAAGCCTATCTGAACCGTAATGGTATAAAGACCGTGAGGGTCTCCGGCAACAACGGTGCAACCCATTTTGTTCAGTTCGGCTTTTTGCCGCCGAATGACCAACCGAACTTGCCGAATTCCCTCTACAAGATTTATGCCGTGCCCCGAGTAGGCAATGGCGGGGGGGCGGGCGGCGAATTCATTGGAATCACGCTAGAGACAAATGTAAAGACAGCAAACACAGGCGAACCTCTTTACGTTGCGCTTGGCGAAGCGAATAAACAGAGTAACTGCTCCTGGTTTATCGACGGCGCCGACGTCAAGTGCCGTTCATGGCTAACCATACCCAGCCCGGCTTATCCGATTCCATCTCAAGTGCTCATGGACAAGATCACCCTGATGAATGCCGAGTGGCTTAAGCACGCCGCGCAAATCGTAACGGCTTCCAAATGAGAGCGGAGGCCACACTACACAGCGGCTCCCATTTCTCCTGTAAGTGAGGACATATGATCGTGGCAATTGTGTTCGCTCATGTATGGGGCGTGTTAGAACTCATCGCGCTGTCCGCCTTGACACGCACAACTCGCGTGCGCACTATTTTAGCGGCCCTGGTCGCGGGCCTGTACACGTGCTCCCTCGTCGCACTGCTGCTGCAGTTGACGTGGACACGCGCGGCTGCGACGCTGACCGGGGAGCCGCTGGACGGAATTGTAATGCTGGCGTCGTACACGCTGGACCCATTCATTGAAGAACTTGTCAAGCTCATGCCATTGGCAGTCCTGATTTGGGTGATTCCTAATGTGCGGCGGCAGTGGTCGATTTCTGACTGTGTTCTCGTGGGCGCCGCTACTGGCTCTGGTTTTGGACTCGCGGAGAACCTATTCCGCTACAGCGGCGCTGTGCATCAATCGATATCGGTGTACGGCGGCTGGCTGGTGACGATAGGTTTGTCCTCGTCCACCGTTCCTTCCCTGACCAGCTCCCTAAAGTCCTGGCTGCCTAGTGGCGCTGTGGTCCAGGACTCTTTATCGATCTCTCCTGTGCCCCACAATCTGCACCTCGCGTGGTCCGCCCTCGGGGGGCTCGCCGTCGCGCTCATTTTCCTGCAGGGCGAAAAGGTGCTGCGCCGCGCAGGCGCCGCGCTCCTGCTGTACGTCGCAACGGATCACGCTGCATTAAATTGGACAGCTCTCGGGCAGCCGGGCGCCATTTCCGTGCTCGCGGCGCCATTTAATGCCCTGAGAAGCCTTCTATGGATGATGCCAATCGCGGCGCTCGCGGTGGCATGGTGGCTGGACCGGTCGCGGCAGCGAGGAGCAGGCACGCCTGAGTTGGCGCTTACGAGCGAGCGCCGCAGCTCGCTACCTGTCTTGGGCCGACTGCGCTCGGCGGTCGTACGCCCCCCGTGGTCCATTTTCTGGGTGGATCGTCTGACCCGGTTGCGTCGCACTTATGCGATGGCCGGTAACAATGACGAGGGGAGGCTGCGTGAGGCAATCCTCGATCTTCGCGATCGCATCGACGGTGTCAGTGCCCGATCCGAGCGCATCGCAGTCTCGCCAATGAAACGAATCGGCGTTGCGCTGTTGGGACTCGTTCGACAACCAAAAGTCATCATCTGGCTCGCGCTGATGCTGCCATCGGCGGCCTGGCTGGTGCTTGGAGGTTTTCCTCAAACGGCGTGGCTACAATCGGTACTCATGACGCGTCCGGCCTGGATTGTCGTCCGCGCGCTGTCATTCCCAGCTCTGATGTGGATCGCCCTGCAGGTTGTGTCCGGTGTGCGTCGGTGGGCGCAAGCGGCCGCGGCTCCCCTTGGCGACGTCGCTGCTGAGGGCACACTGCGATTACTCTCCGGTGCAGGGGCTTTCCTGTTTGGGGCTTACACTTTGACTTTGGCTATGACTGGCCGAGCGCCACAAAGTCAGGTACTAACCTCCTTCCACGTATTGGCAGCTATTGGGGGCGCCTTGGTAGCGGGATCGCTGCTCACGGCGTTGTCGGCTGTGGTGATGTTCCCGCCGATCGCGGCATCTCTCGGTGAGCTCGTGAAAACGACAGGGATGCAGATGGATGGTTTGGTGCGTGCGAGCTTGGCAGGGCCCCTAACGCCCTCCTTGGACACACAAGATGTTCCAAGTGCTTACACTAGGCCCGACTTGGCGTCCCCCGGAATGGGCGCGTCAGGACTCGCCTTGCGGTTTCCGCAGAACCAGACGGCCGGTGTTGGAGACCCTCTAGCGGCAGCCGCAATTACGGCACAAGCTGCGCTGGCCGCCGAAAGAAGTAATTTCGCGGGACTAAGGTCGGATCTCGCGAATCAACCGACAATCCGCGCTATGACGCCCGAGGAGGAGGCTGCGTACAGTAAAATCCCTTTAGGCTTGACTGCCGACCAGCAATTACTCTATCAGCAACTCGAGCAATACGTGAGCGAACAGCCAGATGCTTATGAAACTAGGGTCGGCATGTTCAATGACGGTCTTAGTTTCGCCGATGACGTTGCGAAAGCCGCCGCAGGGCTCGCGCCCGAGCCAGCAGTACCCGACCTAATGGGTCAAATCGAGCACAACGCCAATATTCCGGTTGCGGAGCAGATGCTGGATGCCCTCCGAAAACAGACGACCCAAGACGTTAACGATGACAGCAGCCGTACCTGATAAACAGTTGAATCGACCGCTGCCTGTGATCTGGTGCGCGGCTGCTGCTCTGATTCTGGACTCGCGGAAATCCGGTTGGGTGGCGAGCCGGAAGGCGCCACGAACATAACTCATGGCCCGCTTCGGCAATGCCGCGGCGGGCCTTTGTGTCACAAGGTCACTTTTTAATCCACTCGGCGGCTTTTTCCGGCCTGCCCCAGGCCTGATAGAGTTGCACAAGCCATTCGCGGGCGCGATCCAAATGATACCAGTCCGGGACGGCTATCCGGTTTTTGCGTGCCAGCATTCCCTGGTATCCTTCGGCCAGCAGCGGCTCGGCTTCGGCGAATTTCTTCTGCCCCGCCAGGCTGGCTCCCAGCAGGCTCCCGGCGCGGAATCGTTGCCAGTCGTCGGGCTGCTTCTTTTGGTTGAACTCCAGGGCCTCGCGAGCGAGCGGCTCGCTCTCGGCGAACTTGCCCTGCGAGAGGTAGGCGAGCGCGAGGTCGGCCGCCGATGTCATCGTGTCCGGATGTTCCGAGCCCAAGGCGTGCCGCCGCCCCGCCAGGGCCTGCGCGGCATAAGTCTCCGCAAGGCCATATTTGGCCTCTCGTTGGTACATACTTTCAGCGGCCACGAGGACGGCAAGCGTCAAAGGGTGCTCCGGACCCAGCACGCGGCGACTAATCTCTAGGGTTCTACCAAACAGCGGCTCGGCCTGCCCGTATTCTCCATGCTTCGAGTAGGCATCGGCCAGATTGGCCATGGTGGATATATGCGGGGTTGGCGCAGCTATTTCGGATTCTGCGAAACGCCTGAAGTGCTGATTAGCCTAACCCGCTGGGTCCGGCTGCGACTCAGGGCAGCTATGTGGCGGCAGTGGAAAACACCGCGCCGTCGCCGAGCAGCCCTGTTGGAACTTGGGGTGCGTCCGCGACTGGCAAGTAACACCGCTGGCAGCGGGCTCGGCCCTTGGTACCTCGCGAAGGCCAAAGCCCTGTCTGTAGGGCTTTCTAATGCGTATCTCAAATCGCTCGGACTTCCGTCATTGTTCGAAGAAGTGTTGACGTGACCATCTCGAACCGCCGTATACGGACCCGTACGTACGGTGGTGTGGCAGGGGTCGGCGGGTGACCGCCGCCCCTATGCCGATCTTACGGCGCATCCGGAAGTTTCCGCCAGAAAAGTAGTGGAAGGATGCCCGACCACCCGTCAACGTGGATTCATAAGCGCCACGGCGTCGCCAGCGGGCAATCCGCTCATTCCCCGCAATGGACCCGCGTGGCATCGTCTACGATAAGCCGGTTTTTTGTTGCCCGGGTCGCGGGAGCTGAGGACGCTGAAACGGTGCGTTATTCCAACAAACCCAGCCGGCGCTCCAGCGCCAGGAATCGCGGATCACGGCGGATCCGGTCGAAAGCGCGGTCGACTTTGAGCGAGAGGAGCACCGGCTCGCGAAGGTCGGCGGACTTCTGAAGGAAAGCCATGGCTTGGTCGGCATTGTTGGCTAAGGCGTATTCGGCGGCCACGCCATAGGGGGATAAGTAGGCGGACGGATATTCGCGCGTCACTTTCGCCAGGTCTGCTTCGCCATCGAACCGACGGCCGCACACCGAATCGGCGGCGTTGCGCGCTATCATGGCGCCGCCGGAACCCGGAGCTATTTCCATCAGCTTGCCGCTCCACACCGTGGCGGCGCGACAGTCCCGCTGCCAGAATGCGATGGCCGAGGCCAGGTACAGGCCGACAGGGTTAGCCGGCGCGGTTTGGAGGATCTGTCGCACCTTGCGGTCGGCTTCGGGGTAAGCCCGCTCGTTCATCAGCTCTGTAACCTGATTCAGTTGCGGGCCAAGAGATAAAGGATCCATCTCGGCGGCGGCTGCGAGGTGCCTGCGCGCCTCCGCAAAACGGCCCCGCGTCATCAGGCACCAGCCATAGAGGTTTTCCGCGGATCCATGAGAGCCAGTGTCCAGGGTCAACCGGAATTCGCGTTCGGCCTGCGGCCAGTCCCATCGATCGGTATAAGTTAGCAGCGCTTTTTGGGCGTGCGCTCCACTGTTCCCGGGATCTAGTGACAGGGCCTTGGCAATGTCCGCCAGGGCGCGTTCCGCCCCTTGATGGGGAGGCTGCGCCAGCAGGGTGTTCAACTGCGATTCACCCGCCGCCATCAATACGTATGGCTGGGCAAAGGAGGGATCCTGTTCGAGCGCCTGGCCGGCCATTTCGATCGCCTGTCTGGTGGAATCCACCGTATGGCGGTTCAGCTCGTAGGCCGCGCGCAGATACAGATCGCGGGCTTCGCCGCTGGGGAGGGTGATATCCCTAGCCGCAGCCGGCGACGAGGGAACCAGCATCTCGCGGACGGCCGTCGCAATTCCGCTTTCCACCGCAGGGAATTCCGCCAGGGCGGCGTCATAGGTATGCGACCACAGATGATAGCCGTCGCTTGTGCGAATGAGCTGGGCAACCACGTGGAACTGGCCGGCTCTGCGGGCAACGCTCCCTTCGATCAGTGCATTCACTCCCAGTTGGCGGCCGATCGCGCGCGCATCTGCTGTCTTGCCCTTGTACTGAAACGCGGACGTCCGCGTCACCACCCTGAGATGGTCAAACTCGGCCAGCGTCTCGGTCAGCTCTTCGCTGATGCCGTCGCCCAGATAATCGTCGGTGGAGTCTCCGCTCACGTTCCTAAAGGGCATCACCGCGAGAGCCACGGGCTTGGCGGGTGCGTGGATGAGGATGAGCCAGATCGCCAGCGCCGTGACCATCGCAGCCAGGGCCACAGCGCCTGTGGCCACCGGCCTCCAGTCCGTGCGCCCCTTGCGTGGTTCCTCCAGGCGGACCGGTTCCGCATGGGCTGCCGCCCGACCCTCCCGAAAAACAAATACCGGCCGGTAGCTCCCTTTCGGAATCTCGATGCGGACGGGCGCGTCCGCACCCGCTTGAGCGTAATACTCGGCCAGGCGGGCCCGCAGCCGTCCCACTTCCACCCGAACCGCGGAATCGATTTGCGGATCATAGTTCGGGCTCTTCTCGAAGACCTCCGTGGCAATCACCGATTCCTTGAGAACTTCTCCCCGGTCTTCCAGGGAATGTTCCACCAGAAACCGGAGCAGGCGGCTGCGCCGATTGGCGCCGGAGAATACCGGATCGGAAAGGACGCGGTCCAGGTGCTGACGAACATCCTCTGCGCGACAGTGCTCCGGACATCGTGCCATATTCTCGAAATTCACTCAGGTCCACCCGTTCAGCCGCCTTCGAATTCTATCAAAACCGCTTGCGGCCACGCGAGGAAGCCTCCTGCGCAGGTTTCCCCCGGGGCCGTTGTCGCAGATCTAAGTCGCTGAAAAATAAACGTATCGTCACGTTGCCAACGTGTTGTAACTTCTCCTTTCTTGCCGTCTCCCCGTATGCTGTGATCCGGCCCACCCAGGCCCTGGGAAAGTCTGTCATGATGGCACGAACGATTGTCGCTCTTGGTATGATGTCCAGTGCGGCTTTGGCTGCCGCAGGTTACACGGTGGCCATAATCCCCAACCCGCCCAGCTTTACGACATTAGCTAGCGTATTCGGCATCAATAACTTAGGACAGGTGGTAGGGTTCGCCAATAATGGAACCATCGAACTGTCGTTCATCGGGAGCGCTTCGGGCAGTACTCTGCTGCCTATGCTCCCCGGCGCCACCGGTACTAATGGCTATGCGATCAACGATTTGGGCGAGGTAACCGGCTGCACCACGATACACGGGGTGAGCCAGGCATTTATCGGCACCACGGCGGGCATCACGTTGATCCCCCTACCCACCGGCCTGCCCATGACGTGCGGCTATGCCATCAACAATTCCGGCCAAGTCGGGGGGACGGCTTCCGGTGCTGGCCCGGATATGGCTTTTGTCGGCACCGCCGCAGGCAGCACCGTGATCCCCCTCCCCTCCGGCGCGTCCTCCACATTCGGCAACGGGATTAACGCTTCCGGCCAGGTGACGGGTTATGGCTCGGTGGGAGTTGCCTCTGCCCAAAAGGTGCTCATCGGCACCACCACCAGCAGCATCGACGTCACCCCGCCCTCCGGTTGGCTTTATGCGCAAGCCGAGGCCATCAACAGCTCCGGCCAGGTAGCCGGAGCCTACGAGTTGGTCGCCGGCGGCCTGTTCTATGCGTTCGTCGGCAATGCCTCCGGCCTGACGCAGATCCCCCTGCCGCCAGGCATCAAGAGCATGAGTGTATCCTGGGGATCGATCAACGATTCGGGACAGGTGGTGGGGGGGGCGTCGACCGAAACCAACACAGGAGAGGGGTTCATTTGGGACAGCACCAATGGAACCCAGATTCTTAATAACTTGGTGCCCGCGGGATGGACTATCAACAATGCTATCAGTATCAACAACGGCGGACAGATTGCCGCCCGAGCCAGCTTCGGCGGCGTCGCATCGAACGTGATCCTCACTCCCGTCAGTCCGTGCGATATCAATTTGTACGGAAGCACGAATGTAATGGATGTGCAGGGTATGATCAATGAAGCCTGGGGCTCGACGTCGCCGGCCAACGATTTGAATGACGACGGGGCAGTCAACGTGGTTGATGTCCAGATCGACATCAACGCAGCCCTGGGTTTGGGTTGCTTAATCGGCACTACGACACCGGCCAGCCTGACTGCGCTGATGAACCCTGCCCGTGCGAATTCGAAAGTCCACAATCGGTCTGGGCCGGGCATCACGCCGCAGGCAGCGGGCGCAGCCCAGGCTGTAGCGGCGCGGCTGCCCACCATCACGGCGGTGGTGAGCGCAGCCAGCTTGCAGAGGGGTCCGATCTCGCCGGGAGAGGTGGTGGCGGTAATGGGCGCCGGACTCGGCCCTGCAGCACCGGTTGGTCTCGGGATCGATCGAACGGCGGCCACGCTCGGTGGAGTCCAGGTGTGGTTTGACGGAACGCCGGCCCCCCTGACTTTCGTGAGCCCTACGCGGATTACCTGCATCGTGCCATACGAAGTCTCGGGCAGGGGGAACTCCAGCGTGCAGGTTCGCTACCAGGGACAGACATCCGTTTCCTTTTCTCTCGCCAACACTGCTGCCAACCCGGCGCTGTTCACGGCCGACGGTTCGGGCTCCGGCCCAGTCGCCGTGCTTAACCAGGACCAGACCTATAACGCACCCGATAATCCCGCGGCCAAGGGCTCCATCGTGGCCCTTTTCCTGACGGGAGAAGGCCAGACCTTCCCGCCCGGGTTGACGGGCAGCATCACCAGCCTCTCGGACCGGACGCCGCAACCGGTACTGCCAGTGGCGGTCCACATTGGCTGGCAACCGGCATCGCTCGTCCTTTATGGCGAAGCACCGGGCGTGGTTTCCGGCGTGATGCAGATTCACGTCCGCATCCCCTCGAATATTCCGTCCGGAAACCTGCCGATATCGGTTTCAGTTGGCGGGAGCACGAGTCAGAACGGCGTGACGATTTCTGTGCGAGAATGACGACTGTTCCTCGAAGGAACTCCCGACAATTGGGCACATCCAACACTAACTTCCGGCGGTCCGCCGGGCCACTTGGGCGTACAACGTGCGATCCGCTGATGTGGCACCCAAACGCCTGCGAATTCGCGTTCGGGGAAGCTTCACCGGACAGTAGTTTGTTCCGTCGGAAATGCCCCTTTCGTGACACGCTGGAGCCCAACTGTACAACCCGAGGCTCCCGCGGTATGCGTAAGGAAGTTCCATCGGCAATTCCCGAAAAGCGACGTCCAATCGTCGTGCGATTTCCTCAACAGTGATGCGCGCAGAATGACCCTCGACGGGCTGTCGGGAAGCGGAACTGGTAGGCGACTCGGCCATGCGTGATCCCCGACCTACTTCGCAGTCGTAACCATCTCTGGGCTGAAAGGATGTTCGGGTTGGACGGCGCCGGTTTCGCTGGCCCATCTATGCTCTGAGCTGGGCCCGCTTCCTATTGTGGTGAAATTGTCCTCGGCCATTGCCACAAGTCGCGGATTACTGCTCTCAGATACCTCTGGAGCCGGCCGTTTCCGCCCGCGCGGCTGGCAGAGCTGTCCGGAGCGAAGGCGTCGCTCGAACTGATCCTCATCCACGCGGACCGTTCCCGCGATGCGGACGACGCAATCGGACGGGATCTTTCCCTGCCTGATCCAGAGGTACACCGCATCAGCGGAAACCCTGAATCTATCGGCAATTTCGCTCACTCTTGCGAATCTCGGCGTCATCGACACGACCTCGTGTTTTCATCAGAACACGGGCGCATCGTGCGGGCCAGATGCTCAACTTCGCATTGCTTCGCGTAGGTTCGTTTTGCTTCGCATTATTTTTCGGGTGGGAAATATTTAAGGAGGGATTCCACCAAGACTCGCCGCTGTTGGCCCTTGCCTTCTGTCTGGAGCGTGCCCTTTTGCGCTGCAGCCTCGATGGTCCGCCTAGTGACGCCACCAAACCTTTTCGCGGCGTCGAGGGTGACAGCCCTCTTGCGTTCCCCATTAGTGTCCCGGAGTATTGTCATGTCGCCCTTTGCTCCGCGGTCGGCCAGCGGCGATTGAAGAACGCCAGGCGGAAGCTTCAGGCCCATCTCCGCCAGGAGTTTGGGTAAACGGGAAATAAACTCCTCTCGCGTTTCCAGCGTGCCGGCGATCCTCATTATTCGGCTATAACCTTCAGCCGAAATGCTCTCGATACGGCTAAGTGCCTGTAGAATTTCGGGAGAAATGTGCTGCGGCAGCAGTTCGCTGCCAGCCCGACTCATCAGGTCTGATATACCGATCGTTTTTCTAGAACGTTCGAGTTGACTGGCAAGTGGCAGCTTCACTTCTTCTGGTAAATCTGTTCCCCCCGGCAGACCGTGCCGAAGTCGAGCCTTAACCTCTCCTCCAATCGAGGCACGTTCTTGCTTTTCCCCAACTCCCGAATCGAGGTCTGGCCGGCTTGTCGCCGGCGCTTCCGTCCATTGTTGCCCGACATCAGCTTTGTCCATCTTTGCGGTACCGGCATGTCCTTGGGGCTCCGCGTCTTGAAGGGGAACACGTGAGACCGCGTCCTTTGCTGGACCGGGCACTCCTCGCGCGTCCTCGACAGTCCGTTTGCCTGCTTCGATGCCGCGTCGAAGTGAGACTGCAGCGTCTATGCCAAACTGCGTCGGCTTGCCAGTGAGGGATGGCCATTTTTGTGGGGTAAAGTCGATAAGTTTCTCCCGCCGCAATTGCACGAAGTCGCTTCGATCCGCGTCGACCCAAGCGGTGTGGCCGCCTTCGTAGCAAAGCCCTCGTCCCGAACTGTGGTGCACGAAGATGAACGGCTTCCCTTTGCTGGCATTGTGTCCGTCCGCGATTGCCAAAAGAAGGGCTTTCTGCTGGGATGTGAGGTTCATTGTTTTTCCGGGGCTGGTCGAATTCGGATCCCTGCCCAATTCCTTTCCGAGGATTTTCTGCTTGGAGCGTGCGGCAATTTGGTGCACGAGCCGAGAATACTCGTCGATAGCAGCCTTGACGTCGCGTTTCCCCAGGCGCTTCGATTCCGGGGCCAGCGCTCTGGTGAGTAGCCGATGGACTTCCTAACCATGACGTCCAGTTCGGAACATTTTTCAGCTATCGTACCCGCTTCCTCGAGTGCGGCGTGTGTTTCCGCAGCTTGGTTGAAGGTGTTCACACACCGCTCCACCCACTCAAACAGTGAAACGCGGCCCTCTATCAAGTCGGCGACAAGGCCATGCGAGTCGAACCAACTCTCAAGGTAGAATCGCCGTACTGGATAGCGTTTCCTCCCCGATCACGAAGCGCGTATACAATCTCGGCCTGGATGAATTCTTTGCCTGGTATGAATTGGAGCCGAGGCCAGGTTTCACGAAGGCCACGGTGAGTGCCTGGCGTGTGGCCCTGGAGGCCCGCGGGCTGGGCTCCGTCAGCATCAACGTGCGGATAACGGCTGTCCGCAAGCTGGCGGTTGAGGCAGCCGACAACGGGCTACTGGCGCCGGAACTGGCCGCCGGCATCTCGCGCGTGAAGGGTGCTAAATCCAAAGGCGTGCGCGTAGGAAACTGGCTTTCCGTCCAGCAGGCGCAGAAGCTGCTGAACGCGCCGGACATCGCTACCAAGAAGGGACTGCGCGACCGCGCGATGCTGGCAGTGCTGCTGGGCTGCGGGTTGCGGCGGTCCGAAGTGGCGGCGCTCACGCTCCAACACATCCAGCAGCGCGACAATCGTTGGTGTATCGTCGATCTCGTGGGGAAGCATGGGCGGGTAGAAGAGGAAGACGAAGAATCCCCAGAAGGGAATGAACTCAAAACGCCGTTCGGCGAGTTGATCGTAACCGGGCGCCGGTCGATGGCAGCGCGAACAAATGGCCGTCGAACCTTGCCGCGGACGCACCGAGATCTCGATGCTCTTATGGTCGGGACTGAAGCGGGCGTTGTGATAAATGAATCCCCGGAAGTGGCGGTAGCGGTTTAGAATCGTGATCAGCTCCATGGCAAAGAAATCGGCAGGAAAGACCTCTACGATTAACCGCATGCCGTCAGCGGCTCCCCGCGATCTGGAGAGGTATTGTCGCGGTCTGGACGGCTGGCCGCGCTCGTGGATGGGGCTGGAAAAGGATGTACCGCCGGGCGAAGAGCTGGTGGCATGCTTCCGGCCCTTTCTGGAGGAGTTGGTGGCTTCGGATCTATCGCCGAAAACCATTCAGAGGCACGTGGACAACTTGTGGGCGTTAGGCGGAGAGATCATTCGGGACCTGCATGAAGATCCTTCCCTAAAAAGGAAAAGCATGGAGCAAATTCTCGACGGCAGAATCGACGAAGAGGGTGGCCCGCTGGTCTACGCCATGGAGTCGGAGGAGGACCAGCAGCGTTCCCTCGACTCCACTTGCAAGAAGCTGTACCGGTTCCGAACTCGATCGCCCCGTTGAATCAAGCCCAATTCACCCACAAATTCCCCCGACGAGGCTTCTGTTCCAGGTGTATCCGGCATCTCAGGACCACGGTTCGATTGAAGGCCAGGCGCGGCTCGGAGCAGTACCACTCGACGAAGTCATTAATGGCGTGGTCGTACGTACGTTGCCCGCTCACGGATGTGAGGGTGTTGAGGACAGCGGATTTCGCTTGTTCGAGATCCGGTAGTGCAAGGACCCGCTTCGGCATTTTTTCTTTCGAGATTTTTCGACATGGCCGGCGGCACCTTCGACCGCCACCCTTGTTATGGCGCCGCGAACGCGTAAAATGAGGAGAGGAGACGGGCATGGATGTGACGCTGCCGGCAGATTTGACAAAACAGGTCGAGCAGGAACTCGCTAGCGGCCGCTATCGGAGCAGCAATGAACTGATCGAGCAGGCAGTTCGACAGTTCTTCGACGAGCGCCAGCGTGGCCAGCAGCGGCTCGATGCGCTCCGCAGAATCGGCCAGGCAGTTGACCGGGCCGGCTTGTATGAGCGAGTGCTGATCCCCAGTCCGGAATGACGGGCACACCGGTCGTGGTCCTGGACGCCTGCGTCCTCGCCAACTTCTCTTTATGCGATACGCTCCTGCGCCTTGCGGAACCGCCCCGGCTCTTTGAGCCGAAATGGTCAGATGAGATAATTCGAGAGACTACCCGTACGTTGGAATCGAAACTTGGGTGGCCCAACTCTCTGACCGCCCATCTTGAAAAAGAGCTGCGCGGCCACTTCAGCGAGGCCTGGATCAGCGGTTACGAGCCGGTAATTCCGAGGATGACGAACGATGAAAAGGATCGTCACGTAGCCGCTGCTGCGGTCCACGGTGAGGCGGGGATCATCTTAACCCTCAACCTTCGCCACTTCAGGCCAGAACACCTGGCGACGTGGCGTGTCCGCGCGCTGCACCCGCAGTCCTTTCTAATCGAGATCTTCCGCCAGGAACAAGCCGTGGTATTGGCGAAACTCGAGCAGCAAGCAGCCGATCGCGGCCGCAGCTTGAGCCAACTTCTGGACATTCTGAACGCCACCGTGCCCGACTTCGTTGCGGTCGTTTTCGCCGCAACCTCAAGATAATAGAGCCGATTTATCGCAGGCTGCAGATTACTCGCCGAAAGTCGCCCAGCGTTTACCTATCGTTCCGGCTGGCCATTGGGGCGTTGCGGGCGGATCACGCTACTCGTACAGAGTGGCGCTATGTGCCAATATCGGAAGCGATTGGGCACGGTGCCGGCTCTGCGATGGAGCCACTCGGGCGTGGCGTCATTCATAGCGCAGGGCCACCACCGGATCCACGCGGCTGGCGCGCCGCGCGGGAATGTAACAGGCGAGAATCGCGGCGCTGCTCATGGATGGCGGTGACTGCGATCATGGTAACGGGATCGTGCGCGCCCACCCCGAAGAGGAGAGTTTCCATGAGGCGCGTGAGACCGATGACGCGAATCCGAGAAGCAGGCCGAGTGGTTAGGCGTGGGTTCTTGAGTCACACTGCCAACGATGGGGGCCGATCCCGCCAACTCGTCTGCGATCTGTACGTTCTCGCCCACTTGCGCTCCGAGCGACTTTTTCGGAGAATATTTGAGTCCCTTGCTTCAGCCCTCAGGTAATCAATGACTCGTCGTTTCACAGCTTTGCTTTCGACTTTCCTGGCGATCGGCACAGCGCTTCGTGCGCAGCAGCCGCCTGCCGTATTCCGCTCCCCCTCGGACAGGCCGGCAGCGCCGGCCACCACACCGATAGAACGGCAGGCCAGCGGCCTGAAACCGCGGACGCCAGTCTCCCAGCCTAATCAGGTGTGCCGCACCGTCACTTTCTATGGCGTACGGGACCAGATTCAAATTCCCACCTTCAACGGGATCTCATCCACTTGGGTCGGTGGAGTCTCTCAGCCGGAATTGGGCGGTCAGGCATATTTTTACAACGAGCCCTCGCGTACCGGCTATGCCGCGGTATTGGTGACCAACGAAGTCAACACCATTACCTTCGCCAGCCCGGTAGCCAGCGTCAGCTTTTACTACGCAACGGGTTTTAACTCCACGGTAACCGCCTATGACTCATCCAACAATCCGTTGGCCGAACAAGCCGCTCCGGCAAACTGGACCGTCCAGAACGGCAATTATTACTCCGTCTGGACCCAGATCCCGGCATTGACCACGTCGACCAACCAGATTTCCTCCGTCAATATTGACGTCCCCCCGAACGGATTGAACGGCTTTTTTGGTATCGACTTGCTCCAGTACTGCACGGTGACTGGCATCGATAGCGTCGAAATGACGCAGGCCATACAGCAGCTGCAGCCCCTGCAACAGCTGGTAACTGCTTTGGATAACGGGACCGGACCGCCGGTGCCCATCATCGCCGGGAAGTGGGGAGTGATGCGGGTTTACATGAAGGAGGTTCTGGAGGCGGCACAAGAATATGTAGGTCTCTCCATTCCCGGCATTATCACCCTGACCAAGCCGGTCAGTCTCGTGCCCGGCTGCACCACCATGATCCAGCGCTACCAGGGCCCCACTTGCTCTTCCACCGATTTCTATTTCAAACCGCCAGCGGGAGCGTGGACGGCCACCCTGACACTTACCGACGCTAGCGGAAACCAGGTGGAGCAGGACACGCTGCCTTTCTACGGCCAGACTACTAAGCCTCTTTCGCTTACCGTAGTCGAGGTCTGTGATTCTGTCCAACCCGGAACGCTTTACAACACTAATTTATGCGGCTCCACGTCCTCCGTGGTGTCAAATACTGCGCTTCTGGCGAAACTGGCGCCGACGGCTACATTCACCCCTAACGTGAAACATCGCCTTTTTCCACGTCGCCCCGTTTACGTTGACAACCCCTACACCTATCTTTACCTTCCCATCAGTTGGTGGCAGCAGACGGTGAAGGAAATCGGCCGCCTTTATCATGAGGATGTGGCCGCGGGTCAGGTGAGCTCTAGCCCGTACACGGTCTACTTCGGCGCTGTTCGCCCCGTCCCCATCCCCAACGGCCAAGCGGCCGACATCGCAAGCGCTTTGGGTGGGCTTGCCGACATTGGTTCTCATCAGGCGGCGGCGCTCAGCACGGATATGGAATTTGAAACCCCGCTGACGGATGTCACTGCCGGTACGATAGCCCACGAGACCGGTCACGCACTCGGCCTGACGCACACCAACTCCAATAATCCATTGAACAGGGACTCCCCACCTGGGTGCTGGGGTTTCGCCCCCGCCGTTCCAAAGGGCGCAACCGCGCCCATCTCGACCTATACGGACTGGCCTTGGCCTGGGACGCAGGGCATCAAGAATAGCGGCAGCAATCTGATCCAAAGCACGAACGGACTCGAAGTGCCCTTCGACGTAAATCTGCAGACAGCACTAAATCCGAGTCAGACGTTTGAGATCGAAAGTTATTGTCATCCGCGCTGGATATCCCCCCAGCGGTACGTCGACGAATTCTACACGCTCGCCGCGATCGGAAGCTCTTCCCCTACCGCGCCTCAAGTGCGATCGCCCGAACCGCACACTGCATCCCCCCAGCCGTTTTGGATGATCACCGGCACCATCCCCTCCTCGGGGCCCGCCCAGTTCGATCCGCTCTTTCAGTACACTGTGGCAGGAGATACCAGCGGCGGCTCTGGAGCCTACTCGCTACAGGTGCTGGATGCCAAGGCCAACGTGCTTTTCACCCAGCATTTTGACCTGCCAACTGAAAATGGGGAGGAAGACGGCGTACCGCCCGAATCCAGTACGACTTTTTCGCAATTGGTTCCGGTGATGGCCGGCGCCGTGCGCATTGTGCTGCTGAATCCAAACAGCGTCCTGCTAACCTACCTCGATCTGGGCGGGGTGGCTCCTACGGTGACGATAACCAGTCCTACGGCTGCTTTTGACGGCAGCCAAGCCATCACCTGGACGATTGCGGATCCCGATTCCGTGGATTTCACGTCGCGGATTTACTACTCGCCCAACAACGGCGCCACCTGGGAAGAGATCGCCCAACTCCCCGATAGCGTCACGTCAATGGTTGGCAATTTCAGCGAGCTGCCGGGAACCAACGGCGCGCAAGGCTTGATTCAGATTCTGGTTTCCGACGGCGTGAATACCGGGCAGGCCACATCCCCGAATTTCTCGATTGCCAAACAGGTACCCTCCCTGGTGCAGATCAATTCACCCACGCCCAACTTCAGCCAGAAAGCCATTGACCCGGTGCTTCTCACCGGCACGGCCTACGATGTCGATGACGGGGTGTTGAGCGGCGCCGCGCTTTCCTGGAGTTCCAACCTGCAAGGCGCGCTTGGCACCGGCTCTCCGCTATCGGTCAATCTGCAGCCTGGCGTGCACACCATCACTTTGACCGCGACCGATTCCGACAACAACTCCATCAGCACTTCGACCATCGTGACCATCGGCGGCGCACCGCCTACAATCAAGGTCACGTTCAATACCATCACCTCTCCGCCGGTCTCCGCCGATGCGTGTATCCAGCCGACCGTGTCCGCTTCGGCCGGCGCCAATGGAGCGCCCCTCTCCGCCGTGCAATATAGCCTGGATGGCGGCAACACTTACACCAATATTCCCCTTCCGCAATTGCCGTTCACGTTCGTGATTCCCGGCACCGGATTCATCGATATGGTGTTCAGCGCGATGGACGCATCCGGTCAGCTCGTGGAAGAAACCGGCACCTTCTTCAACATGAGCGCCTGTGGATCGCTCACCGTACCCAACGTGGTCGGCATGACCCAAGCCAACGCCACCACCGCGCTCACCAACGCCTCTTTGACTGTCGGCGCAACCACCGCAGCGGCCAGCACCACGGTGGCCGCTGGCAGCGTGATCAGCCAGAATCCGGTATCCGGCGCTCCCCTTGCGGCGGGCACATCCGACTCCGTGAACCTGACGATTTCCTCGGGCCCCTCGGTGGCCGTCCCGAACGTCGTCGGCCAGGCGCAGGGCAATGCCGGGATTACCATCACCGGCGCCGGTTTGACGGTGGGTACGGTGAGCCAGGCGGCGAGTGCGACTGTGGCTTCGGGCAATGTGATCAGTGAGACGCCATCGGCGGGCACTTCAGCCGCGGCGGGATCGGCCGTGAATCTGGTCGTCTCCACTGGAACGGGTCTTGCGATATCGGCCCCTGCTGCCTTGCCGACTGCGACCGCGGGCTACGGCTACTCCGTAGTGCTCACGCCCAGCGGCGGCAGCGGGAATTACACCTGGTCGGCTACCGGTTTGCCGTCCACTCTCGCCATCGACAACACCGGCACCATTTCCGGCACGCCTTCCAGCAATACCGGGAGCCCCTTCAGCGTGCAGGTGACTCTTACCGACGCCAGTAACTCGACCACCACGAGTCGCACGTATTCCCTGGCAGTCAACCCGACGCTGTCGATCACCGCAACGGCGCTTCCCAATGCCACCGTGGGCGCTTCCTATACTGCCACCACCATGAAAGCGACCGGCGGCAGCGGAACCTACAACTGGTCGGCCGGCAATCTACCACCGGGCATGGTCATCGGAAGCGCCACGGGCACCATTTCCGGCACGCCGACCAGTAACACCGGGAGTCCTCTGAGTGTAGTGGTCACCGTGGAAGACAGCACTTTGACTCTCGCCAGCGCCACTTATAATCTGGCCGTCAATCTCGCTCCGTTGGGCATCTCCGGTCCGCCTTCGTTGCCGGGTGGAATCGCGGGCGTTCCGTACACCGCCACCGTCACCGCTACGGGAGGCAGCGGAAATTACTCCTGGTCGGCCACCGGTCTTCCGCAAGGTCTGACAATCGCTCCATATTCCGGCACTATCTCGGGCACTCCGGCGAGCGCCGCAGGCAGTCCGTACAGTGTGACAGTGACGGTCGCCGACGGTAACACCACTACCAATTACGCCTACAGCCTCGCGATTTCGGCACCCGCCGGGTGCAATATCACGCAGGACCAAACCACGTCTGCGGCGGATGTGCAGCGCGAAATCAATGAGGCAGCCGGAAGCGTGGCGCCGTACAACGATATGAACGCCGACGGCATTGTCAATGTAGTCGACGTCGAGATCGTAATCAACGCCGCTCTGGGCGGCGTCTGTTGGGCAAGATAACGCCGCTTCCGGTAAGCTCACGCTTATGAGAATCGCCCTGCCGGGCCTGTGACAAAACCGCGGTTACTTTGCCCTCAAGACAGCCTCCGGTAGTCAGGTCGAGAGTTGGGCTGCTGGCGTTCAACAGAATCAGCCCTTCGGCGGGACGAATCTTGTGAGGCGTGTTCGCAAGATATGAGATCCGTCGGCCAGCCCACGTGACCTGTCTTCGGTCTTGGTGGAGGTGACCGCCAAGCCCATCCTCTTGCCCGCAGCGCCGGACATCGAAGCCACGGTGCCGGATTGAAAGAACCGGGCAGAGCACGGTGTACGACGTGCCTGGCATCACGCTCGACCTCTTCTTCAAAATGTACCGCCCCGACGGATCCCTTCGCTCAGTTTCGCGCAATTCCAGCCGCCACAACCGCTACGCCGGCCTAAGGGCCACTATCCGCGAGCGCGATCCCAACTTTCCGCTGTTTATTCGGAGTCGCTACTTCCACTGCCTGCGATCCCACCCGCAATTCGAAGGTCTGTTCCTCGCCCTGAATCTACAGCCATAGGCAATTACGCTTGCCACCTCCCACCGGTTTGAATCATGGCACCCGCTGCGGCGTTAACACGTAATATCGCTAGCTATTCTGCTTGCAGCCCGGCCGCCCGCCGTTCCAGCAGGGTGCGGAGTTCGATGCACGAGATTCCCATTGCCCGCGCCCAAACTTCGGCCAGGCTCTCCAGTGGGCCGGCGACGAAACCGGCGGCGGCGAGAGTGCTACGCAGTCGGTCCGTCGCGGCCGGGTCATACCCGGCTATCGCGCGAATAGCCGGACGCCACCGCTCCTCAAGTCGTCGTAGGTGCCTTAGTGCTACATCCTCGAGGCTCGCAGCCCTCAAGGGCACTCATGGACGGCACTGTGTAAATCGCTTACGGGGGAGCTTCTGGCCCCTATGCTACACCGCCAGGTTTCCGTGGTACAGCATCTCCGAAGGATTGAATTTCGCCTTCACCACCAGCTTTCCGAGCTGCGTCAAGAAAGCCACTTCGTGATCCTTCTTGCCGAAATCCAGAAACGTTTTGGAAAAACCGAACAGAAAGTAGGTGCCTCCGGGAGTCATCTGCTGGACTATTTCGGGCTCCGCCGCTTCCCGGTCCTTGGGCCTTAGTTGGGTGAGCTGTTTGAGGTTGTCGAGGGTTCGCTTGGAAATCGTCGAAGCGGAATCCTGCGTGGCGAGCTTGGGCGAATCCTGATCGGTATCGTCGGGGTTGCGCTGCAACTGCGGCCGGTCTTCGATGAGCGGGATGTCACGCACCCCGATCACATAATGATTCTTGAATGCGTCAGGCAGGGGCGCTTTCAGGGCGTCGAGGATCGGTTGGGCGCTTTCCCATCGGACGGTGCCCTTATAGTTGGAGCTTTGCGGGTAACCGCCGCCGTTGCGCGGGTATCCGCCGCCCATACCGCCGCGGCGGCCCATACCGCCGCCCATGCCTGGGCCGCCCATGCCGCCACCGCTGCGGGGGTATCCGCCGCCTTGCCCGTAGGCACCGTTGTTGGAACCGGGAGCGTACTGCGCCGTCACGGATTTCGCCCATGGCGATTTGGAGGTGAGTTGGTCAATCTCCTCTCCCGTCCATTGAGAAGGGTCCTTCTTGTCCCAGAATTCTTTGGCGTACAGGTTGTGCCATGGCACCAGGCACGCGCCCGCCAGCGTCAGAGCGCTACGACGGCTCAGGATCCAGTCATTCGATTGCTTTTGCATGTCAGTGGGACGTGGGGTAAGGGGGGGTGCGTTACCTCGATTGTGAGTTTCCGCGTTTTGCCGGAAGGCCGCAAGTTGGGCAGTAAAGACGGAAAGCCGCGTCTATCATTCATGCGCAACGAGGCCGCCGGTAACCGCTGGAGCAGCCCGAGGCCTTTTTGAACGGCGTTAAGAACGGATATCGGAAGTCACTTGGGCCGGCAGCCCTGCCGCTCGCCCAACCTTTGTACGGATTGCCGACAACACACTCGGAATCCGGTAACCAGATCCGCGGCTAGCCCTGCCGCGTCCGCCGCAAACGTCAGCGGCTCACTTCAAACGCCCCTATCGAAAGCGCGCCGGCCCGAACATCCGCATGCCCTCCAGGTTTCTCCTCCCGCGCTCCCGATAGGACGCTACCGTTTGTGGCACATCGGGTCACATCAGCCGGGAAGTCGTTAGGAGTCTACAATTTTTGTGTCGCGCACCCCGGCTCACCTAATGCACCACCGGATTCCCATCGGCATCCAGGAACTTCATCTCGCCGAGCCCCAGTTCGCGAACAGAAGCCTCAATTTTGGAGCGGTCCCCCACTACCACCCACACCACGTTATCGGGATTTATCGCCGTCTTGGCCGCGTCCGTCACCTCAGGCACTCCCAGCGCCAGGATCTTCTTGGCGTACGTCTGGTAGTAATCGTCGGGAAGCCCGAACTGCACCAGATCCAGCACGGAACTCGCGACCTGGTCCGCCGTCTCACGCGAGCCGGGCAGACTCAACGTCATGCTCTTTTGCACCCGTTGCAATTCCTCGGCCGTGGGTGGGCGTGCTCCCACGATCCCGTGCAATTCCTTGTTCACTTCCACCATGGATTCCTTGGTCTTGTCCGTCTGCACAGGTGCCCAGACCAGGTAGGGCTGCTGCCCTCGCGCGTGCAGCAGGAAGGTTCTGGCGCCGTAGGACCAGTGCTTGTCCTCGCGCAGGTTCATGTTGATCCGCGCGCCGAATTCGCCCCCCAGGATGTCATTCATGGCTTCGATGGCAATCTCCGCCGGGTTGTTCCTCGGCGGCGCGATCTGCCCCACAAGAATGTCCGTTTGTTCCGCGCCCGGCCGGTCCAGCAGGTACACCACCGGCTTCGGCGGGAGCGGCACGCGGCTGATGTTTTTCGTCGGCGGTGTGCCCCGCGGCCAATCCGCGAAAACCTTCTCCAGCCGCGGTTTCAATTCGGCCAGCGTCGTGTCGCCGGCTACGATTAGCGTGGCGCCGTTGGGGTGGAACCAGGTCTGATGAAATTTCACCAGATCCTCGCGGGTGAGTTTCCCTACGCTCTCTTCGGTTCCGGACCCGGTCAACGGGTTTCCATACGCATGTCCCTTTCCATAGAGCAACGCTGGAAACACGCGTATGCCCATCAGGATTCCCGTGACCTTTTCCTGCTGGATGGCCGCAATCTGAAGCTTCTTCTGCCGCTCGAAATCCGCCTGCGGAAATACCGGGTTTAGGATCACATCGGCGTACAGCGCCAGCGTTGGATCCAGCTTGGCCTTCAGCGCGGACAAATTCACCACCGAAACATCCAGACCCGAGAACGCGTTCAACTGTGCCCCCAACAGCGCCAGCTCATCGTTGATTTCGAGCGCGGTGCGCGTCTTCGTTCCGCCGGTGAGCAGCGCCGAAGCCGCCTGAGCAGTACCCGCCAGACCGAACTGGTCCGCGGCGTAGCCGGCATCCAGCGCCAGCCAGAAATTCACGATGGGCAACTCGTGGCGTTCGGCCAAAACAATCTGCAGGCCGTTGTTCAGCGATGCATGCTGCAGCTTCGGCAGGCGCAGTTCCGGAGGCGCGCCCGGTTCCGGCAGTTTCGTGCGGTCCACGTCGACCTTCGCGGATTCGTATTTCGGGAAAGGATGCACCTCGAGGGTGAAGACGCCGTCCGAGAGCCAGCGCCGCGCCGCGCCGCGGAGATCCTCGGCCGTCGCCGCTTCCACCCGCTTTACCGTCGCCTTGTACGCATCTGGGCTGCCGCCGAACACCTCGCTGGTTGCCAACGTGTCGGATTTGCCGCCGAAGCCGCCGATCCGCTCGATGCCCCTGATGAAACCCGCCATGTAATTGCTCTTGGCACGCTCCAACTCGTGCGCCGTCGGTCCGGATTCGAGGAAACGCGCCAATTCCTCGTCCGTCTCTTTCTCCGCCTTCGTCAGATCGTCGCCCGGCCGCGCCGTCACCTGAATGTTGAACTGTCCGGCGATCTCCCGCGCATCGATATATGCGGCCACGTCGGTAGCAATCTGATCGTCATACACCAGCCGCTTATAGAGGCGCGAGGTCTTGCCGGTCGACAAAATGTCGCCCACCAGGTTCAGGTAATCCGCGTCTTCCGAGCCCCACTGCGGCACGTTCCAAACCTTGTAGAGGCGCGCCTGGGGCACGTGGTCCTGGGCCACCTCGCGGTGCGATCCCGTCATCTTCGCGATCCACACGCGATGCGCGGCGATGGGCGGGCCCGGCGGTATGGCCCCAAAGTATTGCTCCACTTTGGCGTGCGCCGTGGCCGCATCGATGTCGCCGGCGATCGCAACCACCGCGTTCGACGGCCCATAGTATGTCCTGAACCATTCCTTGACGTCTTCGAGCGAGGCCGCACTTAAATCGTCCATCGAGCCGATCACGGTCCACGAGTACGGGTGGCCGGCCGGATAAGTGCTCTTTGTGATCAGTTCTTCGGTGATGCCATAGGGGAAATTCTCGCCCTGGCGTTTCTCGTTCTGCACGACTCCCCGCTGCAGATCGAGCGTCTTTTGATCGATTGCCCCCACCATGTATCCCATGCGATCCGATTCCAACCAGAGCGTGGTGTCCAGCGCCGAGGTCGGCACATCCTCGAAATAGTTGGTGCGGTCGTTATTGGTGGTTCCGTTGAGATCGGTGGCGCCCAGCGGCTCCATTACTTCGAGATAGCGGCTCTTGTGGTGCTCGCTGCCGCCGAACATGAGGTGCTCGAACAGGTGCGCGAAACCGGTTTTCCCGGACTTTTCGTTCTTGGAGCCTACGTGATACCAGACGTTGAAAGCCACGATGGGGGCTTTGTGATCCTCATGCACGATCAGGGTGAGGCCGTTCTTGAGCACGAACTTTTGGTAGGGGATGTCAATATCGTTCCCCTGCCCGAACGCGGTTTGGCACAGAGCGAGTAGGAGTCCCAGCCCGAATACAAAGCGGATGCGCATGGTGGTTTTCCTCCAGTCGCTATAATAACGAAACGCCAAGAAACAGACCAGGACGAACGCTACGCCGGAATTCGCCGTCGAGATCAAGGACGACACCGAACTGCGCTTGCCCCAGGAGGTTAGTTGTTCTCTTGAATCGTCACTGCCCTCCCAGGGCTGTAGCGTCCCTGCGAAGGTCGGTACTTCGGTCTGGCACGCCACCGTTCAGACAAGTGCAAGAACCCTAGTCAATCCAATAACCGCGGCTACGGCGGCAGAACTCAGCAAACTCCCGAATCGCCTTCCGTGCTCGTGAGTCAATTCTGAACGGAAGCGATCTGCTCCTTGAAAAGAGCTTGGCTCTTTTGCGCGCCTCATGATCGCCGAGAGCCATGACAACCTGAAAGTTGGCCTCATTCGCGGACCGCGCGTCCCGGTTGTGTTCGCAAAGATCGACCGAAAGCGCTCGCCCTTTCAACCACGTTGCCAGGCATGCGGCAATCTTCTGCGATTGAATCGCCGTTACAAAAAAGCCATCGTTGCCTACGAATTTCCGGTAGACGAGATCTTCCTTCACGCCCGCCGCGACCATAGCGGCTCGCAGCAGGATCATGTGATCGGCGGTAGCTCGATAATATCCCGCGTCTCCCAGGCTCCTATCTTTGGCGGTCAAATCGTATCCCATTTAGAAGACCCGCATTTTCCTCCGGGCTCTGCGTTCCTTCGCTGCCTCTCGCGTGTTTCGCGCTTCGCGCTGAGCGGGGCAAAATCGCCATCAATGCTTAATCACGATCTCATTTAGAATATCCGCGAACGCTGGCCACGTCTTCCTGAAAGAGTTCGTCCTATTGCTACGGGGCCACCACTCGACGCTGCCACGACCAAGGAACAGCGTTCCTAATTTCTTGCCGCCACGCTTGACCGTAAATTCCAGACTGACCGAAACCGTCAGCGACACGCACAACAGCGGCAATTTCATCACTTTTCTGCAGAAGTTGGACAGCGCCTATCCGGAGCACCATCAAATTCGATTGGTGTTGGATAACCATTCCGCGCACATTTCCAGGGAGACGCGCGGCTACTTGCAGACCATGCCCCAACGATTCGTTTTTGTGTTCACCCCGAAGCACGGCTCGAGGCTAAATCTGATCGAGAATCAATTCAGCAAGATGACGCGTACGATGCTCCGAGGAATCCGGGTAGCCAGTAAGCAAGAGTTGATCGATCGGATTAATCAATGCTTCGAAGAGATCAACGCGGCCCCGGTGGTGTTTCGATGGAAGTACAAGATAGACGAGGTGATTATTGGATAGATAATAAGAGAACCATGATCTAGACGGTAGCTGGGATCTTGGTGGGTACCTGATGCAGAATCTCGGTGAGGAGTTCGAACAGTTCAGACCCGGTCCCTGCCGCGAAGAACTCAACCACACGCTCAACCTCCCTAAATAAGAAATTCCACCCACCTGTCGATTCCGGTCACCCTCATTCGACGTATTGGCAGAGATCAAGCTGGAACGCATCGGCACTCGCGAGCCAGTTATGCTCTAAATATAAGGAAACAAGGAGAAGCAATGCGATTTCTATGCATCTACAAGTCCGCCGCAAAGGAGGGCACCCCTCCTACCCCAGAGATGATGGAAACGATGGGCAAATTCATCGAGCAGGCCTTTAAAGAGGGCTACCTGCTCTCCACCGAAGGCTGCCTCCCCTCCGCCCTCGGCGCGCGCATTCGCAACTCCGGCGGCAACTACACCGTCACCGACGGCCCCTTCACCGAATCCAAAGAGATCGTCGGAGGCTTCGCCCTCATCCAGACCAAGTCCAAAGAAGACGCCATCGAATTCACCAAGCGCTTCCTCAAAGTAGCCGGCGACGGCGAAACCGAGATCCGCCAGCTCTACGAGCAGCCCGCAAGGTAACCCGCATCCCACACCCATCTCCAACCCTGAAAGGACAAAAAATGCGATTCATGGTCATTGTCAAAGCAACCCCGGAGTCAGAACAAGAATGCGCCCTCCCCGATCCGCAGGGCGTGGCCGACATGAACAAATCCACCGATGAGCTCATAAAAGCCGGAGTCCTGCTATCCTACGAAGGCCTCCACCCCTCTTCCAAAGGCGCTCGCGTCCATTTCTCCGGCAAGAACCGCACCGTCATCGACGGTCCCTTCGCCGAAACCAAGGAACTCGTCGCCGGCTTCATGCTCTGGCAGGTCAAGTCCCTCGAAGAGGCCATCGAGTGGGTCAAGCGCAGCCCCAACTGCCACGCAGGCGAATCCGAGGTCGAGATCCGCCAGGTCTTCGAGCCAGAAGACTTTGCATACGGCTTCTCCGAAGAAGATATTCAGCAGGAAAAAGAAATCCGCGCACAACTGGCAGATCAGGCAGCAAAGAAATAGCTTCCACTTGCACTGACGCATCCAAAGCTGGTGTGATCGGTAGCAGTGTCCGCTACCGATCTACACCGCACCATCGAAGCCGTCTGGCGCATCGAGTCCGCGCGCGTCATCGCCGGCCTCACCCGCCTCACCCGCGACGTCGGCCTCGCCGAAGACCTCGCGCAGGAAGCCCTCCTCGCCGCCCTGGAACAGTGGCCGCAAACCGGCGTCCCCGATAATCCCGCGGCATGGCTCACCGCCACCGCCAAACGCCGCGCCATCGATCTCTTCCGCCGCAACGCCGTCGCCAAGCGTAAACACGAAGACCTGGCACGCGACCTCGCCACACTCGAACAAACCGTGCCTGACCTCAACTCCACCCTCGACGACCCCATCGGAGACGACCTCCTCCGCCTCGTCTTCATCTCCTGTCACCCGATCCTCTCCACCGAGTCCCGCGCCGCCCTCAGCCTCCGCCTCCTCGGCGGCCTCACCACCGCTGAGATCGCCCGCGCCTTCCTCACCCCCGAACCCACCATCGCTCAGCGCATCGTCCGCGCCAAACGCACCCTCGCCGAAAAACACATCCCCTTCGAAGTCCCTCGCGGCCCCGAGGTCGCCGCCCGCCTCTCCTCCGTCCTCGAAGTCATCTACCTCATCTTCAACGAGGGATACTCCGCCACCGCCGGAGACGACCTCATCCGCCCCACCCTCTGCGAAGACGCCCTCCGCCTCGGCCGCATCCTCGCCGAACTCACCCCGCAGGAACCCGAAGTCCACGGCCTGGTCGCCCTCATGGAGATCCAGGCCTCCCGCACCCGAGCCCGCATCGGCCCTACCGGCGAACCAATCCTCCTCCTCGATCAAAACCGAGCCCACTGGGACCTCCTCCTCATCCGCAGAGGCCTCGCCGCAATCGACCGAGCCACAAACATCCTCAACACAAGCAGCACCACAAACCGAAGTCCCACAGACATAAGCCCCGCCCCAAAAAACAACCCAACCCGCGGCCCCTACCTCCTTCAGGCCGAAATCGCCGCCTGCCACGCCCGAGCCCACACCCCCGAAGCAACCGACTGGCCCCGCATCGTATCCCTCTATACCGAACTAGCTCACCTAACCCCATCCCCAGTCATCGAGCTCAATCGCGCCGTAGCCGTCTCCATGGCCAACGGCCCCCAGGCCGCCCTCGACCTCGTAGAAGCTCTCGCCACCGACCCCTCCCTCGACCGCTACCACCTCCTCCCCAGCGTCCGCGCCGACCTCCTCTACAAACTAGGCCGCCATCACGAAGCCCGAACTCAATTCGAACTCGCCGCCTCCCTCACCCAAAACACCCGCGAACGCGTCCTCCTCCTAACCCGCGCCGCCTCCTGCCGAACTCCACCGAGATAGTCACTAGCGGCTCTCAGTTCGTTTAGAGTTCATTAGAAGAGCCGCCGGGAGAAATCAGAATGGGAATCGTATCCAGTGGCCCCCACGCCAACGCCCAGCACCAGGGCGAGCGGAACCGCTACCTGGCGCAGCCACACCGCGGCCGGCAACTTTCGCGCTGCATTCGCCAGGGCGACGATCACGGGAATACTCACAAAGAGACTCTCCTAGGACCGGGAATTGGCGAGCACGATCGCCCCCAGAACGAGAATCGCCGCGCTTTTCGCCGACGGCCTCCGAAACAGGCGGCCCAAAGCCCCAAACACCAGGGCGCCTCCCAGGGCGGCCGGAGCTCCGCCCCAATAACTATTGATCCAATAGCTGAACGTGCCGAACTGGATCACCACCAGAAAGCCGCCCAGCAGTGCCCAGCGAGGCGGTAACCAGGCTTGCGACCGAAGCACCATCTCAATCGCTTCCAGGTCCAGCCGGCCCGTTTTGCGATGTCCGTTGAAAATGACCAGCAGCAGGTGATCTACTTCTCGCGCGACTTCACGGCGGATCGGCGCCGCCGTTTTTTTCCCTGCTCCGTTTGCGGTTCATCCTCCGGCGGCCGCAAGCGGCAGATCTCGGAGTTTGCCTCCACAAACTCACGACTGAGTTGCTGGAACTTGCGGAACTCGGCCACTTCGCGCTCAGCCTTGCGAATCGCAGCCGGCGTCGGTAACGATTCCGAGAAAGTCTTGGCGTCGACCTTGTAGGTAAGCCGCAAATTGGGACCGTGCACCGGTTGACCTGGCTGATGACAGCGGCAACCCGGCTTGCCGCATCTGCCCGAAGTACTCGTTATTGAGCCCGCACACAAATCGCCGAGATCGACAATCTGCTGCGCAATCGACTGACGCCGCTTCTCAAAATCGGATAGGGATTGGGTCATGCGGGTCCTCCCTTCCTAGCGTATTACATACGCAAGGAAATAGCGCTAGAAGAAAGAAGCTCGTCAAACCTCACTTCTGCGTCGCGCACCCCCTTTGGCCTGCAAGACAGTGCGCAAGGTAGTGCAAGGTATAATGCGACTATGGAGTTGTATAGCCCCCGTGGAAAGGCGCGCTGCGTGGCGGCCATGGGGAACGTCCTAATGACTCTCTGCTCCCTATTTGCAAGCCCGGAACGACGAGGCCTTCCTGTTCTAACTCAAGCGGATCAAGTCAATCGCCTTTCGATTGAGCAGGCCAGTGCCGGCTACCCGGTCGTTATTCACGGCGTAGTCACTTACGCCGATGTCAGATTGGGCCATATATTCGTCCAAGACCACACCGCGGGGACATTTGTCTACTTCGACCCTACCGGCTCAGAGCCGGAGTTGCAGGCCGGGCAAACGGTGGAGATTTCAGGCATAACGACTCCTGGAGACTTCTCTCCTTGCGTTAAGAATGGAAAATTCAGGATCACCGGCAAAGCGCCCTTGCCGGAGCCCCTGCGGCTTCCGTTCGATCAATTGCTGTCGGGGCGATGGGTTTGCTATTGGGCCGAGTTGAAGGGAATTATCCTGTCGGTTCGTGTCCAGTCCGGAAGTATACAATTGACCCTGGGCGGAGAGGGCGGCAATTCCTTGATCATCATGCGGGAATTTCCAGCGTTTGGCAGACTGCTGGTCGGCTCCAAAGTGTTATTGCGCGGCGCCCTGAGCGCTCTGTACAACGATCGTCGCCAGGCGCTGGGTATTAAGCTGTTCGTGCCAGGCCCGGAATGCGTGACTGTGCTAAGATCTGCGCCCGAGGATCCCTACACTACACCCTTAGTCCCGCTTGGTGGAATCGGTCAGTATGACGTGATCTCCGATCTCGAGTCCCCGGTTCGCATCCGCGGCAGGGTCACTGCAATCGAATCCAGTTCGCGCGTCTACGTGGCCGATCGCGATACCAGTCTGGCGATCGAAGTTCTTTCAACATGCTCACCCCGCCCAGGCGATTTCATCGAAGCCGTGGGGTTCAGAGGATTTGTGGATGGCAGGCCTGGTGTTGTCGGTGCGGCCTGCCGTTCACAAGCCAGTGTCATTCAGCCCTTACCAGTAGCCGCGACCGCGCGGGAGATTCTCGCGCTGCGGAATGAACCGCCGGGCGACCCCACGGTGTTTCTCCACGAGAGCACAAAATTCGATCTCCGGGTAGTCCGGATCGAGGGCACGGTCATCAGAGTATCCCGTTCCGCACAAGAGCTGGACTTCGTCATGTCGTCGCCCGGCGGCGACTTCACGGCGCGTCTTGCCGGGGCAGGGGGCTACTCGACCATCCCGCCTGCGGCCGGAAGCCTGCTGCGCCTGACCGGCGTATGCGTCACTACATTCGACACCTATCGGCGGCCGGTCGGGTTTCGCATTATGCTGAGTAACCCGGCGAGCATTTCGGTTGTGAAGCGGGCATCCTGGTTGACTCCGGCCCACTTGGGCGCCCTCCTGGGCACTGCTTTGGGAGCGACATTCCTTGCCGGAGGCTGGATCATGTTGCTACGGCGGCGAGTGAACCAGCAAACCGCAACGATTCGGAGCCAACTGAGCCATATGGCGGAACTGAAAGACCGGGCGGAAACTGCAAACCGCTCCAAGAGCGAGTTCCTTGCCAACATGAGCCACGAAATCCGTACACCGATGAACGGTGTGCTGGGAATGACCGAGCTGCTGCTCGATACTGAGACCACGGCTGAGCAGCGCGACTATCTGAACATGGTCCGCGGCTCGGGGGAAGGGCTGCTCACCGTGATCAACGACATCCTCGATTTCTCCAAAATCGAAGCGGGCAAGTTGGACCTGGCTATTGTGGACCTTCCCTTGACGGACGTGCTCGACCAGACTATGAAGACCTTTGGCCTGCGGGCCGCCGAAAAGGGCCTGGAACTGACTTGTGAGGTTGCTCCCGGAATTCCCGAGTTTCTGGTGGGCGATCCAACCCGGCTCCGCCAGATTGTGAACAACCTGGTGGGCAACGCGCTCAAGTTCACCGAACGCGGCGAAATCGCGGTTAAGGCGGAGATGGAAGGCCGCGACGCCGATTGGCTGACGCTGCACTTCACGGTGCGCGACACCGGCATCGGCATTCCGGCCGAAAAGCAGGCGAGCATTTTCGAAGCCTTCTCGCAGGCCGACGGCACGACCACTCGCAAGTACGGCGGCACCGGGCTGGGGCTCACCGTCTCGCTGCGCCTGGTGAAGCTGATGGGCGGCAACATGTGGGTGGAGAGCCAGCCCGGCCGGGGCAGTTGTTTCCACTTCACGGCGCGCATGGGGGTCTCGAAGCTGACGCGCTCCGCCAGACCCGCACGCCCGCGGATACCGGAGGGAACGCAGTTCCTGGTGGTGGACGACAACCAGACCAACCGGCGCAT
>Ga0181521_10001033_pt1 | contig 34372 bp, 33 predicted proteins | sample PEATcosm2014_Bin_32_FD_119764 | JGI IMG/M metagenome (GOLD analysis project Ga0181521, IMG submission 119764) | Peatland microbial communities from MTU Mesocosm Facility, Houghton, MI, USA - PEATcosm2014_Bin02_60_metaG | ecosystem: Environmental > Terrestrial > Soil > Wetlands > Peat | place...
CCTGGATGCAAAACTACCGCAGACTCGTCACCCGATGGGAATACCACATCGAAAACTTCCTCGGTTTTACTCAGCTCGCCTGCCTACTCATGCTCGCCAGACATTTATGAGATGGCTTCTAGAGTCAATACCCAAGCCTAAATGGGCGAGTGCCAGTAAGGATGAGGGCGTCGGCTTCACACATCCTTGCACTTATCAGTGTAACGAGCCAGCCCCGAGTGCGGGATAGCCTGCCCCCAGTGTGACCCGAATCACGGAGCAATCGGCCCTATACTGGATAACCTTGGAGGGATGGCGCAGGTGCTAAAGCGCTCACAAAACCAAGGAGTTTTATCATGGCTTACGTTATTACCGATGCGTGCATCAAAGACTTTGTTTGCGCGGCCGAGTGCGCCACCGCCGCCATCATGCCCGCCGCCGCCGCCGACCCGGCCGCCGCCGGCGTCTCCCAGTTGTTCATCAATCCCGATGAGTGCATCGACTGCGGCAACTGCGCCTCGATCTGCGCGCAGGAAGCAATCTTTTCCATCGACGATCTGCCGGCGGATAAGGCGCATTTTGCCGCGAAGAACAAAGCCTATTTCAACTAGGAACCTTAGAACAAGTGGATGACTTGAAGGGTGCGGCTTGAGTGTCTGCGTGAGAACCCGTTTGTCTTTTCAGGGCAGTGAGGCGCAACGGTTCGCGCCGCCTCGCTCATCTGAGAGAATAGTAGGAGTGATTCGAGGGCAACAATCTGTCATCCGGCGGGCGGCGCCGGCCATTCTTGCGGCCTTGGCTCTGGCGGCGGGCGCGTTGGCTCTGCATGCGCAGGGGCCGAACCCCACATCGGCTGCCAACGCCTTCTTCGGCAGCGTGACCGCGCGGCCGGCCACCGATGAGACCCTGAAGCTTTCGCTGGACGAGGCTATCGCGCTCGGCCTCAAGAACAATCTGGGCCTGAAGGAAGCCGAAGCCGGCGAAAAATCAATTCTGGGGCAGAAAAACCAGGCGTTGCAGTACTTTTTCCCTACGATTACGCTGACCGGCGACCTCGGCGTCCACCAGCAAAGCCTGGTTGCGATGGGCTTCGGTCCCGGCGTCGTCAAGGAATTCAGTTCACTCATTCCCCCAGGCACGGTGATTCCCGAAATCACCCGTGACGACCTGACCGAGGGCAAGATTCAATTTGGCCAGATGCTCTTCTCCGGCCCGGTGATCGCCGCCTGGAAGGCGGTCGGTGCGGCGGAACGCGCCGCCCATTTCTCCAAAATGTCGGCCCGTAGCGAGGTAGTCCAGCAGGTAGCAGCGGCTTACCTGCACGCCATCGCCGCCACCAGCGAGGTGGACAACGCCAGGTCGCTGGAAGCGGCGGACCAGGTGCTGGTGCGCCATGCCCACGAGGCTCACGTGGCCGGCGTCGTGGCCAATCTGGACGAGCTACGGGCACGGGTTCAGCTTCAGGCGCAGCAGCAGACGCTCATCGCCGCGCAGAACGCACTGGAAAAAGACCTCATCCTGCTCAAGCGCGAGATCGGCATCGACCCCGGCCAGAAGATCGCGCTCACCGACCCCGCTCCCTACAGCGATCTGGCCTCTCAGACCCCGGAAGAGGTTCGCGCCGTCGCCTATAAAAATCGCCAGGACTACCAGGCCCTGCAAAATCAAGTGGTCGAGATCAAGGCCATTCACGCGGCCTACCGCAGCCAGCGGCTGCCCAGCCTCAGCTTTGGCGGCTACTACGGCGTCAGCCAAGTGGGCGGCGCGGGCTCGCACGGAAACTTCGTCGCCCAGGGCACGCTCAGCCTTCCGCTCTTCCGCGAAGCCAAACTGCGCGGCGATGTGGAAGTGGCCCAGGCGCAGTTGGACGCCGTCAACGCTCAGCTCGCCGACCTGCGCACCCGCATTGACCAGCAAGTCCGCTCGGCTCTGCTCGACGTGAATGCGACAGCGAAGCTGGTCGAAGTCGCCCGCTCCAACGTTGAACTCGCCACCCGCGCCCTCGCTGACGAGACCGACCGCGTCAATGCCGGCGTAGACGACAATCTTCCCTTGGTCGCCGCGCAAGCCACCGTGGCCTCGGCGCAGAGCAACCTGGTCGAGAGCCTCTACCGCTACAACCTCTCCAAACTGGCTCTGGCCCGCGCCGCCGGCATCATCGAAGCGCAGTACCGCGTCTATCTGGGCAGATAGGCTCTGCGGCGGCTCAAAATGGATTCTTTACCAACAATTCACTTCGCTCCGCTTTCAGTTCTCGAATTCTGAGGCGTAAGGTAAAGAGCAGAGGGAGCGGATGCGAGCGGGCAGTCAACTCCAGATCAAATACTATGTGGAACCGGACTCAGCGGCCCTGGCGCGCCGGGCGGCGCATTATTTTGTTGAGATGGCCGGCGAAGCGGTGGCCGCGCAGGGCCGGGCGCGGATCGCCATCAGCGGCGGGGCCACGCCCAAGGCCGCCTTTGAGCTGCTCGCCGACCCCCATCAGCCATGGCGCAATCGCATGCCCTGGAAGGCGCTTGACCTCTATTGGGTGGATGAGCGCTCGGTTCCGCCCGATCACGCCGACAGCAACTACCGCATGACCCGCGAGGCGCTGTTGGACCATGTGCCGCTGCGTCCCAAGCAGATTCACCGCATCGAGGGCGAGTTGGACCCCGAGGCTGCCGCTGCCCGCTACGAGTCGGAGTTGCGCTCCAGCTTCCGCCTGGAGGGCGCCGGGAGCCCGCGCTTCGACCTGGTGGCCCTCGGCCTTGGCGACGACGGCCACACCGCCTCGCTCTTTCCGCACGCCGAGGCGCTCCGCGAGATGAGCCGCCTGGTGACCGTCAGCCGCGCGCCGCGGTTGGATGCAGCCCGCATCACCCTCACCTGGCCGGTCATCAACCACGCCCGTTCGGTCTTTTTCCTCGTCTCCGGAGAGCGAAAGGCCGCTATCTTGAAGGAAGTCCTGACCGGGCCGTGCGATTCGGAACGGCTGCCTAGTCAATTGATATGGCCGTCAAGCGGTATACTTACCTTCATACTGGATAAGGCCGCGGCCGCGCTTCTACCCCCGACCGACGGGGAAGGCTGTGGAGTTTTGGAGAGGGAAAGATGATTCTGGCTGGCGATGTAGGCGGCACCAAGGCTCACCTGGCGCTGTATGACTTTATTCATGGAAAACTGGAATACTCCCGCGAAGAGCGGTATGCGGCCAAGAACTACTCCGGCCTGGAAGAGATCATCAAAGAGTTTCTGGGCGCGTCCAAGGTGACCGCGGCCTGTATCGGCGTGCCTGGTCCGGTGCGCGACGGCCGCTTGCGGTTCACCAACCTTCCCTGGACCCTGGACAGTCGCGAGCTGTCGGCCAGCCTCGGCATCCAGCACGTCTTTTTGCTTAACGATCTGGAGGCCAACGGCTACGGCGTGGCCGAGTTGTCTGCCGACCAGATTTTCACTCTCAGCGAGGGCGACGCCAGCCAGATCGGCAATCGCGCCCTGATCGCCGCCGGAACCGGACTGGGCGAGGCCCTGCTGATCTGGAACGGCCACAGCCACGTCCCTTACCCCTCCGAGGGCGGCCACACCGACTACGGCCCGCGCAACGAAGACGAGATCGACCTGCTGCGCTTTCTCAAGCAAAAGTACAACGGGCGCATCAGCTACGAGCGCGTGGTCAGCGGCCCCGGCCTGTCCAACGTCTACGAGTTTCTGCGCGAGGTCCGCGGCATCGACGAGCCGAACTGGCTGGCCAAGCGCATAGCCGCCGAAGACCCCAACGCCGTGATTACCGAGCTGGCCATGGCGGCCAAAAGTGAAATCTGCGAAAAAGCTCTGGACATGTTCGTCTCCGCCTATGGCGCCGAGACCGGCAACCTGGCCCTTAAGCTACTCTCCGTGGGCGGCGTCTACGTCGGCGGCGGCATCGCGCCAAAAATCCTGGAAAAGCTCAAGGACGGCCGCTTCCTAAAGGCCTTCACCGACAAGGGACGGCTCAGCCAGTTGCTGGTGAACATGCCGGTGCGCATAATCCTGGAGAGCCGCGCCGCCCTGCTGGGCGCGGCCGCCTACGCCGAAGCCCGCGCCGCCGAAATCAGCGGCATCTCGCCCCGCGCCGCCTCCGTCAAGTTCTAAAGAATTCTCACAGTTTCGAGCCATGTTTTTTACTTGACATCTGAGGCGTGACGCGTTCCACTATACATATGATCAAGAGCTTCCGGCATACCGGCATTGAGAAGTTTTTCACCTCCGGAAGCAAAGCTGGCATTCAGCCCGCCCACGCGGCCAAGCTGTCCGTCCAACTGTTTCAATTGAATCGGTCAAAGACTGCGCGCGATATGGATGCTGCGGGATGGGAGCTTCACCCTTTGCGCGGCGATCTGAAAAACCACTGGGCAGTGAAGGTAAACGGCAACTGGCGTTTGACCTTCGCCTTCGAGGGCGAGAACGTAATTCTCGTTGACTATCGGGATTACCACTAGGAGAAACGACATGACGCGCATGCACAATCCACCGCATCCGGGTAAAGTGCTTCGGGAGTTTTTAGGCGACATCGATGTAACGGCTGCCGCCAGGCATTTGCAGGTCTCTCGCGCGGCGCTCTCTCGCGTGCTCAACGGCAAGGCAGGCATCTCCGCCGATATGTCGCTGCGTCTTTCCGCTGCGCTGGGAACCCACGCCGAAATCTGGTATGAGCTGCAAACCGACTACGATCTGTGGCAAGCCTCCCAGAAAGAGCAACCAAAAATAGAGCCTTTCAATCGGGCGGCGTAGGTGGGAACTCCCCCAGACCTGGGCAACCAGCCTTAAGGAGGACCAATAGAGATTCGTGCGATACCACCCTTGCCGCAATAACTTAGATTTGGCAATGATGTGGAACTAGGCTAATGTGGAATTACAGGAACAGGCCCAGACAACTATAGATAAAACCAGACAGAACCAAACAATCGGCAGCCCATGCGACAACACGCACACGGAAGGGGCGCATGTCATCACGCTCGAGATTCACTGGAGAGTTTTGTGCAAGCGATCGTCTAACCCGGAAGCGAAACCATTCGAGTTCAATGTAATAGCGGGGCGTCGGGATAAGGAATACGCCGAAGAACAGCAACACTACATTCATAGCGACAAAATTTAGTGAGCGTCTGGGCGCTTCAAACCAAAGCCTCCAAGTATAAACGTTGATTACGAGTGTAATCGCGAGCAGCTTCAAGACAATATATGCTTGTGTGAAATCAGAAAGCATACCACGAATGGTTTCAACGCTGATATTGTTTTCCACGGGTTGGCTTTCCACAATCTGGCCAAATCTGACACACAGAAAAAAAAAGAGACATGAACGCCAATGCAGCCATTACACAAATCGATAAGAGTGAAAAGTTCAGCAAAGCATAATAGATTCCGAGCGGACTCAATACACGTGAACCGTCTGAAGCAACGTGTCCGACCCACCAACCTACTCTTGGTAATACCGAAGGGTTGAGGCATTCTCGAATATAGTTTACGGTCCCAGCCGCGCTTATAGACACTATCAAGAAGATGCCAAAACCGATGGATGCAAAGGGAAGTCGCTGCGGCCCAACGACGACAAAGCCTTCTGGATTAGCCAGACGTGCCCAACAGTGCACCAAGAGAACAACAAGTTGGACCGAAAGACCTACATATAAGGGACATAGAACCCCGAAATTGATGATATCTGTAATGTCGCGCGAGAAGTACATGATGTTTTTATCGATACCAGAAAACGTGCCATCCAGAAGAGTCCAAACCGCGGTTACTACGAAGCAAAAAAAGAAAGTCAGTCCTGCTCCCCAGAAGAACCCTGCACGGGTGGGTCGGTTTCGCAAGGTCGTACAAAATGTATCGGGAACCTGCGGCGATACCGCAAAAAAGGCAAACCCGATTACTCGAAGGGAAAGACGCAATGCGGTGTTGGCTCTCACGAAATCCAATGCACGAGCAAAGGTACCTAGTTTTTCGTCAATCGGGAACAGCTTCGTACCATCGCCATTCATGCGTTCCTTTCAGTTCCGAAGAATTCATGCACTATATCATGCCCTACGCATCTTCGCGAGCGCCTATCTATAAGTATAATAATATCAATTAGATATAGAAATATAGTAAATCGGATTGAGATAGATAGGACTAAAGAAGCCGGGTGCCCCAACTCCCGCTATTAGGAGCTGGGAAACCACAACCTTTCCCCTCCGCACTTTGCAGATAATAACCCCCTTTCGTCGCACAATGATCCCAGAAGTCTTCCTTCAAAGCACCGTCCGGCACGTCCTTTTCGCGTCGCTTTCAGCCGGAAGCGGCCAACAGAGGCCGAAGCGTCACGTAACTCCTTTTCCAGGAATATTTTGCAGGGAACTTCATTGTTTTCAATATTTTACAGCGCAACCCTGCCTGTAAACTCAAGAAAACAAGGAATTTGCATCCAAAATAGGGGTGGGGGTACCCGATGGTCCAGCTTTGCCGGCCTATGAAGACCAACGGACAACGTTGCCAATCTCCGGCTCTCAGCGGGTCGGCTTATTGTTATTTCCACTCCCGCACGCATACCATGGCTTAAGCGAAAAGCTCCAACTGGGATGACGTCAAGCTCCCCCTGCTGGAGGTTTTTTGTCTTTCCCAACCCCGCCCTTTTGTGGCACACTTGCAGCCATGGGAAGCAAAGACAAAGGCAGAAAAGAAGTCAAGAAGGCGCCCAAGCCCAAGCCCAAGCCAGAACCCGCGCAAAGACGCGAAGGGTTCACGCCGGTCCCGCCGAAGTAGGACCGAACCGCCCGCCTCACCGGAGCGCCGCGCTTGAGACGCGGAAGGGTTACTGTGCCTTGGGAGGCCGTTTTGCGCCTTCGGTCCGGCCCGGCCGCTGCAACCACTATGAAGCAGCCCTGCCGGGCTGCCGTCACAGCCATAACCCGCTTAAAAGAGTTAGCTTAGTGGCAGTGTTTTCACCAGGGAGTATGCCCGTGCGTTGGAAATCTGCCGCAACCCTGCTGGCCGCCACGCTGCTCGCAACCGCCGCCACGGCGCAGGAGCCTGTAAATCCCGCCCCTGCCGCTGTCGGCTCCGCTCTGCCCGCCGTGCAGCCGCCGGGACGTCCGGCCATCGGTCTCGCGCTGGAGGGCGGCGGCGCGCTGGGCTTGGCTCACATCGGCGTCATCGAATGGCTTGAGAAAAACCATGTTCCCGTGGACCGCATCTCCGGCACCAGCATGGGCTCGCTGGTCGGCGCCATGTACGCAACAGGCAGCACACCGGACCAGATGCGAGCGTTGGCCGTCGGCAACACGTTCATGCACGTCTTTACCCTGCAAACTGCCTACTCCGATTTGAGCTTCCGCCGCCGCCAGGATCGCCACGAACTTCCTGCGGCGTTTACCGTCGGTCTGCGCCACCACCTGTTCCTTCGCAACGCCCTGCTCACCGATCGCGGCGTCAACGAGTTTCTGACCAGTAACCTGCCCAACTACAACAGCCAGGAACTGGACTTCAACCGGCTTCCCATTCCCTTTCGCTGCGTGGCCACCGATCTGAACACCCTGGAATCGGTCACCTTTGCCTCCGGGCCCTTGCCCCAGGCCGTGCGCGCCTCTATCTCTATTCCCGGCGTCTTCCCTCCAGTCCAGGACCGCAGCGGCCACTATCTGGTCGATGGCGGCATTCTCGACAACCTGCCCACCGGCGTTCTCAAGCGTGACCTGCGCGCCGACGTCATCATCGCCATCCACCTTGACGATGCAGCTCTATCCAGCACCGACACCAATTCCGCCCTCGGCGTCCTCAACCGCGCCTTCGATGCCGGCATCCAGCACAATGTTGTGGAGGCCGAGCGGCTGGCCGATGTGGTGGTCAACGTGCCGGTGAGTGGCTTCTTATCCACCGACTACACCCGCGCCGCCCTGCTGATCGACACCGGATACAAGGCCGCCGAGCAGAACCGCGCCGCGTTGCTGCGCTACGCACTCGACGCCGACGGCTGGAAGGTTTATCTGGCCGCGCGCGCGAGCCGCCGCAGCCCGCAGCCCGGCATCCTGCGCCAGGTCCGCGTAGAAGGTCCAAAGCCGGGTCCGGAACCGGGCGCCGTCCGCGAGGTTCTCGCCGATATGAAGCCCATCGAGGGCCGGCCCATCACGCCCGCCTCCACCCTTGACGCCCTTAAGCGCATTCAGTCCAACGGCGGAATCACCGCCACCTGGGAGACCTTTGCTCCTGCGCCCGTACCCACCTCCGCCGCGCTGCCCGTATCAGGCACGCCTGCTCCAGACACGGGCATCCTGGTCCGCCTCAGCAATGATCGCACCGGCCCGCCCTATCTTCTCCTCGGCGCCGAACTGGCCGCCGCCAATTCGAACGTTACCCGTGGCGAGATAACCCTCCGCCTGATCGATCAAAACTTCGGCGGCTTCGGCTCCGAGTTGCGCTCTACCGCTCGCGTCGGCTACAAGACCGATCTTTCCGCCGAATACTACCGCCTGCTCACCCCCGGCGGTTATTTCATCGAGCCGCGCGCCGGCATCCTCCGCGCGCCGGTCTACATCTGGGACAATCAGAAGCGCATCGCCGAACGCTTCCTGCAAACCCTGGACGCGGGCGTCGAGGCCGGCCGCACCTTCTCCAATCAACTGCAAATTTCTGCCCAGTGGCGCGCCGAGGACACGCGCTGGGGCCTGCGCACCGGCTCCGGCGGCGGGCCGTATATAACCGGGACCGCGCAGACCGGACTGCTGCACATCAAAATCGATAAAGCCGCTACCGGCGCCATCTCGCCCAACGGCTTCCGCCTCTTCGCCTCGGCCGGCGCGTTCTACCATGCCGTCACAAGCGATAACGCACCGCTGGTTAAACTCACCTTCAGCGCAACACGCTCCTTGAAAGAAGCCAACATCTTCGGCTTGAGCGGGGAGGTCAACTCCTACATGCGCGCCAACGTCGCCCAGCCTTACCTGTTCACCCTGGGCGGCCCGATGCGCCTCTCCGCCTCATCCTTCGACGAGTTCCGCGGCACCGACACGTACCTGGCCCGCACCGAATACATGCGCAGGATTGCGGCTCTGCCCACCGGCCTGGGACATGGCCTCTATGGCGTCTTCGGCTACGAGGCCGGCGAGATATGGTCGCCGCAGTCCAATGCGATTCTCCGCCAGGATGGCCTCATCGGCCTGGTGGCCAACACGCCCATCGGCCTGTTCACCTTTGGCGGCTCGGTGGGCGACGCCGGCCGCCGCAAAATCTTCGTCACCCTGGGCCGCTGGTTCTGAGAATGGTGTAATTCCGCGCGTTCTACTTTATTTGCTGGGTGTCTCATCCTTTCCGATTACTTCTGCGGATAGGGAGGGATACCATGAAGCTCGACTGGAAACGTTCAGGCGGAGGTTAACTGGCTGAAGATGTCGGGCAGATTGACATACAAAGGCATCCCTTTGACCTCCAAACGCAAGGCTTCGACCCATTCCGCGCCCAAGCACATGCGGCCGGTGCGCGTCGTTGGGTCGATGATCCAGACCGTCTCCACTCCCATTGCGCGGTAGTCATGGGCGCGCTCTTGGGTGTCAGAGTAGCTATCGTCGGGCGAGAGAATCTCGATGACCAACAGCGGCGGCTCAGAAATCACATCCGGTTGCGCTCCGGCTGCGAGGACTACCAGATCCGGCACGCGGACCCGGTTCTCTGATACGCGTACCCGTTGTTCCGTGCTGCCGGTGATTCCCCACTGCTTCTCGTGCGCGAAAAACCATGCGGCTAACAGCCACTGCACTCTTGCATGCTCCCACTTGCCCACGTTGCGCTCCCTGATTTCTCCGTCCACGTACTCGCGGTCCGGCCTATAGCTGATGCCGAGGTATTCATCGAGCGGGATTTGTAAAATCGTGGCCATAATACGGAATCATATCATGATTTCGATTTGCGATGCCCAAAACGCCAAAGGCCCTCCCTTTCGGGAAGGCCATCGTGCATGAAACCAGTCGCGGCTTACGCCACCACTTCAATGCCCATGGAGCGGGCGGTGCCTTTGATGCTCTTGATGGCTGTCTCCACCGAGGCGGCGTTCAGGTCGGGCATCTTCTGCGTGGCGATCTCGCGCACCTGCTTTTCGGTGACCTTGCCGATCTTTTCCTTGTTGGGCGTGCCCGAACCTTTTTCGATCCCGGCAGCCTTCTTCAGCAGCACCGGCGCCGGCGGCGTCTTGGTGATGAAGCTGAAACTGCGGTCTGCATAGACGGAGATGACGACCGGAATGATCAGCCCGGCCATCTCCTTGTTCGAGGTGCGCGCGTTAAACTGCTTGCAGAACTCCATGATGTTGACCTGCGCCTGGCCCAGCGCGGGGCCAACCGGCGGCGCCGGTGTGGCCTTGCCGGCCTCGATCTGCAATTTGACGTAACCCGTAATCTTCTTCGGAGGTGCCATTGGTTCGGTTCCTTTGGAACCAGCTACTAGCTCCTGGCTTTTAGCTGTTAGCTGGTTTGTCTCAATTCAAATTTTGGTGTTGCCGCTTCAACGTTTGCCTTCAATCGGCGCCCGCCAGGTGGGCATGACCGACTAAAAGCTGAAAGCTAATAGCTAAAAGCTGCAACTACTCAATCTTTTCCACTTTGCCAAACTCCATCTCTACCGGAGTGGAGCGCCCGAAGATGGTCACCATGACCTTCAGCGTCTCGCGATCTTCGTTGATCTCATCCACCACGCCATTGAAGTTGGCAAAAGGCCCGTCGGTAATGCGGACCTGTTCGTTCTTCTCAAACTTGATTTTGAGCCGCGGCTTGTCCTTGGCGGTCTCGGAACGGAAGAGGATTCCGCTGACTTCCTCCTCGCTCAGCGCCACCGGCTTGTCGCCCGTGCCCAGAAAGCCGGTCACCTTGGGCGTGTCCTTCAGGACGTGCCAAAGGTTGTTGTCCAGTTCCATCTCGACCAGCACGTAACCAGGCAGAAAGACCCGCTCCACGGTGCGTTTCTTGCCGTTGACAATCTCCGTCACCTGCTCGGTGGGAATCATCACCCGGCCCACCCGGTCGCCCAGCCCGAAGGCCTCTACACGGCTCTGGATGGACTCGCGCACCTTGCGCTCAAAGCCCGAGTACGCGTGCAGAATGTACCACCGGAAGCGCTCGTTGCGCTCCGGCAGCGGCTGCGCCTGTGGGTCGGTCTGCTCCACGGCTTGTTCCGCTTGTTCAGCCTGTCCAGTGTGTTCGGCTTGTTCCAATTCTTCTGCCATCATGTTCTCGTTTCGCGGTTCAACATCACTACTACCCGCCCATCTTGTGCAGAAGCCAGTTCATGCCCGAGGAGAAAATCGAGTCCACCACGAGAAAGAAAACGCCAAAGATGAACACCGCGATGATCACCACCGTGGTCGTGGATTGCACTTCCTTGCGCGTCGGCGTAACCACCTTGCGCATCTCCCCGCGCACATTGCTCAAAAAGCGCGTGAATTCGCTCCACTGCCCAAACACGCCGCCAATAAACTTCTTGTCCGGCCGCTCATCGCCGTTTGCCATTATTGCCTTCCATGCCATGCTTCCCGTTCCTTCGCGCCCGGCGTCGCGCCTTGCGCATTCCTATTCAATCTGGCAGGGGCGGAGGGATTCGAACCCCCAAGTTCGGTTTTGGAGACCGACAGTTTAGCCGTTGAGCTTACGCCCCTAAAAACAGTTTTCAGTTGTCAGTTTTCAGTTGTCAGTTTCTCTGCTGGCTGGTTCAGCTTTATAGCTAATCCCGCTGATGCTCAAACTGACAACTGACGACTGATTCCTGACAACTGTCGTTACTTCGTTTCCTTGTGCGGCTGGTGCTTGCGGCAGCGGTTACAGAACTTCTTGAACTCCAGACGGCCGGTGGTCGTCTTCTTGTTCTTGGTCGTCGAGTAATTCCGCTCCTTGCACACCTCGCACTGCAATGTAACAATTTCCCGCATTCAAACCCTTTCAGCTAACAGCCAACAGTTTCAAACTCGCGCTGCAAGCGGACTACTGATAGCTGTCAGATGTCCGCTATCAGTTGATAATCTCCGAGATGGTGCCCGCGCCCACCGTGCGGCCGCCTTCGCGGATCGCAAACCGCAATCCTTTTTCCAGCGCCACCGGCGTAATCAGCTCAACCTCAAGCTGCACGTTGTCGCCCGGCATCACCATCTCCACGCCTTCGGGCAACTGCGCCACTCCAGTCACGTCCGTGGTGCGGAAGTAGAACTGCGGCCGGTAGCCTTTGAAGAACGGCGTGTGGCGCCCGCCTTCTTCCTTGCTCAGCACGTACACCTCGCCCTTGAAATGCGTGTGCGGCGTGATCGAGCCCGGCTTGGCCAGCACCATCCCGCGCTCCACATCCTCTTTGGGAATGCCGCGCAGAAGAATGCCCGCGTTGTCGCCCGCCATGCCCTCGTCGAGCTGCTTCTTGAACATCTCCACGCCCGTGCAAACCGTCTTGCGCGTCTCGCGGAAGCCCACGATCTCCACGTCCTCGCCCACCTTCACCTTGCCGCGCTCGATGCGCCCCGTGACCACGGTGCCGCGCCCGGAGATGGAGAAGATGTCTTCAATCGGCATCAGGAAGGGCTTATCAATCGCGCGATCCGGCCGCGGAACATAGTTGTCCACCGCCTCCATCAGCTCCTCGACCTTGGCCTCCCACTGCGGCTCGCCGTTCAAAGCACCCAGCGCCGAGCCGCGAATCACAGGAACGTCGTCGCCGGGGAACTGATACTTGTTCAACAGCTCGCGGACTTCCATCTCCACCAGGTCGATCAGCTCCGGGTCCTCGACCGCGTCGCACTTGTTCAGATAGACCAGCACGCAGGGAACGCCCACCTGGCGCGCCAGCAGCACGTGCTCCTTGGTCTGCGGCATGGGCCCGTCGGTGGCCGCCACCACCAGAATCGCCCCGTCCATCTGCGCCGCGCCGGTAATCATGTTCTTGATGTAGTCGGCGTGGCCGGGGCAATCGACGTGCGCGTAGTGGCGCTTGGAGGTCTCGTACTCCACGTGCGCCGTGGCGATGGTGATGCCACGCTCCCGCTCTTCCGGCGCGTTGTCGATGGAGTCGAAGGAGCGGAACAGAATCTTCGGGTTGTGCTTCTGCAAAACCTTGGTGATAGCTGCCGTCAACGTCGTCTTGCCGTGATCGATGTGACCGATCGTCCCCACGTTCACGTGCGGCTTGCTGCGATCAAACTTTTCCTTGCCCATGGCCTTCAGTCCCTTCCGTTAAACTTTTTTCTGTTGCGCTCCCTGAATGACGAAAGCGCAATAGCTTGTGTTGCGCGCCTCAGTAGTAGGCGTACACCTTGAGATACCTCTGCCGCAGTTCCGGCGGCACCGCTTCCACCTGTTGCAGGTAGCGCTCGCGGGTCAGAGCCTGATCCGAGACCGGCAGAGCCCGGTAAAGCTCGGCTGCTTCCTTACCCATCATGCCGCGCTGCAAAGCGCCCTCGAAGTCGCGAATGCGCAGCTTCGACCGGCCCATGCGGCTCAGAAAGACTTCCACGTCGCGCGCGTCGAAGGCCGCATCAATGCGCGCCTGAAGCTGCGCGTATCCCTGCTCATCCTGCACGGCGATCGCTGCCTGCTCGAACTTCATTTCCTGCCTCGCACTCGTCAGCCCAGCCGCCGGTTTCAAACAATGGAGCGGGAGACGGGACTCGAACCCGCGACCAACAGCTTGGAAGGCTGTGACTCTACCACTGAGTTACTCCCGCAAAAACAGCCTTCAGCTCTCAGCCAACAGCTTTCAGCAACCTTTTGCCGATGGAGGCCTCACCGGCCCATCTTCCCATCACGCTGGCTGACCGCTGACTGCTGAAAGCTGACAGCTCGAATTTCTGGAGCTGATGACCAGGATTGAACTGGTGACCTCTCCCTTACCAAGGGAGTGCTCTACCAACTGAGCTACATCAGCCTTCTTACAAGAGCAAAGCCTCTAGCTTTTAGCTTCTTGCTATTAGCTCACTCCTCAAACTCTTGGGCGTCTTACTACCGCCCCTCTTCCCCGCCACGGCGAATCTTCTCCGCATGGCGGGCTAACACCGTGCGCAAAGCCATGCCCCCGATGATAATCAGCGGAAGCAAACGCATCTGCATTGGCTTGCTGACGGCAATGAACTTACCTTCGCTCAGATCAAGCCACGGTACAAGAACCTTGCCTTCGCCCAGAGTAAACCAGGCCAGTACCGCCAGAACCGCGTACAGCGCCAAAGCCACCCAAAACTTCCGGTCCAAATCCGAACCCGTGCTCTTCAGGCTCTTGCGCTCAACCCGCTGCGGCTTTCGGCGCATTCCAACCCCGCAATTCATGGTGCACAGGGGAGGATTCGAACCTCCGTAGCTCCAGAGAGCGGCAGATTTACAGTCTGCTGCCATTAACCGCTCGGCCACCTGTGCCCAACCCGCCTGCGCTCCCCGATTCAACCCGCTTCAGCGCGCCGCTACAGCGCATCTGGCCCCGCCCGGAAAACCTCCGGCCAATCGGAGCATGCACCTCAGTGGAATCACCGCGGAGGACAGGTCCGGCACCCAAAATTCCGAGCGCCGGAAAAACCTTTTGCCGTTTCAATCTCCGTTTTCCGTTTTCATAAGTGGAGCTGGCGAAGGGATTTGAACCCCCGACCCTCTGATTACAAATCAGATGCTCTACCAGCTGAGCTACGCCAGCCCATCCCACCCGGAAACCGCCCCGGAGACCCTAAATCCGTACGGGCACACTAACCCCTCGCACGCACTACGGCACAGTAATCAAGGTTAGCACACCCCTGGCGAGCGGGGCAAACCGAGCGGAAGGGAATCCAGGGCCAGGCGCATCTTCATCGCCGCGGCATCGTCTCATAAGCCGCATAGACACCCTCGAAGACAGATTCCCAACTGGCAGCAAGCGCATAGATCCGCGCATCCAGCCTCATATGGGCGTGCTTTTCGGGATCGGCCAGCACTCCGGCTATTGCGGCGGCAAACTCCGCATCGGGGACAATCCGCCCGGTCTGGCCGTCGCGGACGATGGTCGGCGGACCGCCGTCGGGGGTCACAATGGCCGGCACTCCGCTGGCCAAAGCTTCCAGCACCACGTTGCCGAAGGTGTCAGTGTGCGAGGGGAATACGAACAGATCCATGTTGGCATAAGCCTCGGACAGTTCTTCCCCGTGCAGGACGCCGGTAAACTCAGCCCGCGTCAGCCGCTCACGCAGCCAGTTCTCCTCGGCGCCATGTCCGACAATGAGAAAGCGGAAGTTTGTGAGGCCCATCCGCTCCAATTCTTGCTGCACCTGGGCCAGCAGAGCCACGTTCTTCTCGACCGAGAGCCGCCCCACAAACCCCAGGATCAGTTCGCGGTCCCCGGTCTTGCGCCTGCGCTTGGCTGGATGAAACAGTTCCGCGTCCACGCCGCGCGGCATCAGATGGCAGCTTCGCCCCGTGGAGCGTTCCAGCAGCGCGCATAGCTCGGGGTTGGGCGCAAAGAGTACGCGTGCCATTTTATAGAATCTGGCCAGCAAGGCCATGGAAAAATGCTCGATCTTCTGTCCAGTCGCCGCTGACAGCCGCTCCGGCAGCAGGCGCAGAAACCAGCCCGAACGCCGCGCTACGTACTCGTGAAGATTAGTGTGCCAACTGGCGGCCAGCGGCAGCCCATTGCGATGAGCCAGCCAGGCGCCCAGCAGTCCCACCTCGCTAGGGCCGGTGATGTGAATCAGGTCGGGCTTAAAGCGCTTCATCACCTCGCCTATGAGCGAAATGTGACGCAAGAAAGCGGGGTCGAAGCGCAGATCTTTTTCCAGGGCAAACGACAGGAAGCCGCGCGGCAACTCCAGCGTCCACACATTGCCGTCCTCGATGACGGCCTGGGCGCGGTCTCCCGCGCGGACGCACAGAAAAGGAAGATTTCGCCGCCGCGCAAAGGCCTCGAAGTGGCGGCTGGTGTGCGCCACTCCGTTCACCTCATGGAACGAATCGGGGAAGTAGGCCACGCGCGGCGGTCGATCAGTCATGATAGATTGTCATTTAATCCCCGACAGGCTGAAAAACCCGCTTCCTGCCTGCGTCAACCCCTCAGCCATCCTACTCGCCCAGCGCCAGGCGCAACTGGCGCGATTCGCTCCAGGCTATGCGCAGCCCTCTGGAAACCGGAGCGGCGCCCATTAACTGCACGGCGGCGAGCAGGAAGCTCATTACGCGCGGCGGCTGGTGATTGGGCCACAGCTCGCTCAGCGGCCGCGCCACGCCGTTGGCGTCAGGGTGATAGACGCGTTCGTCCCAGGTGCGTGAACCCTGGGGAAACTCCGGGTAGTGACGGATGGCGTCAATGGTCGATTGCAGGAGACGGTGCTTCCACGGCTCGGCGTACTGCGGCATGAACAGCACATCACTCCTCTTCTCCTGCCGAATCTCATGCACAAACTCGGTGAAACTGGCCGCGTTGGTCAGGTTGAGGTTGGCGTTGGGCTCCACGCCGTGGCGGTCTCCGCCTGAGATCAGCAGCATATTCCACTGCTCGGCCAGCCGCCGCACCGCGCGGTTCTCGTCCCAGTTGCGCAGCCCGTTCAACTCCAGCGCATGCAGGTAAGCGCCGTTCTTCTGTAGAAACTCGTTCACCTGGAACTGATGCTTCTCCTTGCCAATCAGGTAGAGGTCCCACATGGGGTGGTTGAAGACCACCAGCACATTCGGTTCTTCGTCGAGCGCCTTCAGAATCTCGGTCAGCCGCGCGTCGCTGGGGTTGGCCGTGAAATCGGCCAGCGTCTTCATCCACTCGGTCGCCCTGGCGCTGGGCAGGTTGTGCACGCCCAGATGAAAGGACTGCTCGCCATATGGAGCCGTCCACTCCACTGAAACCGGAATCCGCCGCGCGCTCGTGATCGTGCGCAGCAGCATGGGAGCCGTGATGTTGTCGTGGTCGGTAATGGAGACCATCGGAGCAAGGTCCATCTTTTCGATCTGCCGCGTCTCCAGGTCAAAGGCCAGCTTGGGCGTCATCGGCGGCGTCCAGTAGCTGGCCGCGTAGTCGATGCGCAACCTGTGTATCCGCTCCGAGCGCTGCTCCAGCCGCGTGAGCAGAGGACGCATCACCGGGTACTGGTTGCCGAAGTTGGCCAGAAAATCCAGCGTCTCGTGCGACTGGTTGGTATGGCTGTGAATGGATACTCCGCACCGGAAACCCTCCGTCGCCTTCCGGTCACGCCACAGGTACGAGATGGTCGATTGGGCCATTTCCTCTCCTTGATTCCGCTCGCGAGCCGGAACCACTGGAGCCAGTTTGCATTGCCGGCCATCAAAGGAGGGTTAACGTGGCGCGAATGTGGCGTCAATAATCATAGGAATCAACAATCTAACTAGCCCCCCGGAGGAATCCCCGGGAAACCCGGAATACGGCGCACAAAAATCATAATCTGTTCTTCATTTGCTCAATTAGCCGATCTCCGGCCCCAGAAAATCCTCCACCGCCCAGCCTTCCATCAGATTCTCGCCGGGGGAGACCTGCTGGCTCTCGGAGAGCGTGCCCGCGGCCGCCTCGGCCGTCAGGTAGTTCTCCGTCAGCCCCTTGCGCAGCAGCTCGAAGGCCTGCTCCGGCGTGTCGGCAAACTGGAACAGCTCGATGTCCTTAGGAGAGATGGCGCCGGTATTCACCAGCGCATCCAGGTTGAAGACCTTCTTCCAGTACTCCGAGCCGTAGATGACCACGGTGATTTTATTGCCCAGCTTGTGGGTCTGCGCCAAAGTCAGAATCTCGAACATCTCGTCCAGCGTTCCGAAGCCGCCGGGAAAGACCACCAGCGCCTTCGACAGGTAGGCAAACCACAGCTTGCGCATGAAGAAGTAGTGAAACTCGAAGTTGAGCGAGGGCGTGATGTAGGGGTTGGGCGCCTGCTCGAAGGGAAGACGGATGTTCATCCCGATGGTCTTGCCGCCGGCCTCGTGAGCGCCGCGGTTGGCCGCCTCCATGATCCCCGGCCCGCCGCCGGAGGTGACCACAAAACGGTACCGCCGCGAGGGAATCCGCTTGGCCCAATCAGTCAGAAGCCAAGCCAGCCGCCGCGCGTCCTCGTAGTAGCGGGCCATCTCCACCGCCGCCACGGCGCGCTTGCGCTGCAAATCCGAAGCCTTGCCGGCGGCAATCTCCGGCGCTTTGGCCGGCTGCTCATGGCTGGGCGCCGGCTGCGTCGAGCCGGTGTTTTCCAGCAACTCCAGGGCATGGCCAGCCTCCTCGCGCCCGCGAAACCGCGCCGAGCCGAAAAACACCACCGTGTCCTGAATCCTCTCTCGCCGGAAGCGCGCCAGAGGCTCCATGTACTCGGAGACAATCCGGATCAGCCGCCCGTCGGCGCTGTTCAGAAAGCGGGAGTTCTCATAGGCAAGCGGAGCAGCTGCCAGTGGCGTCGGCGCCCCGTCGCCGGGAATAATCGCAGCCGAAACTGTTCCCTGATCTCTGCCGGGGTCCCCGGCGAGCGATTTTTGCTTGCTGGGGTGGCTGATCTCTGTTCTCTGTTCTCTGTCGTTCATGCATTTATCCATCCCGACGGCGGAGCGCGTCATGAAACGCAATCCACAGATTCAAAAGCCCCAATCCCGACACCAGGCCGCGCACCGCGCCGTTAGCCGCGTAGATCCCAAGCGCGGGGAACTGCACAAACAAGGGATTCTGATCCCAGAACGCTCTGGACCACGGCACATAGCAGACCGCCAAGCCGATGTACAACCTCAGCAACACCCGCAAAAACAGCTCGGCGCTTTCCAGCCAGCGCGGAATCCGCTGCGGCGCGTGCTTAGGCTCGGAGTGGGGCGCGGACACGGGCACAGGTCCAGGCTTGGCAGTCGGGTTTACAGCGAGTTGAGGCGAGGTCAATTCCGGCTGCTGGGACATTCTTAGAGTTTGCACACCGCCCCCGATTCCAGCCCCATCGCGGGCATTCGGCACAGGCCCATCCACCAGCCCGGCGCAGGGACGCCGTATTGCAACGGTATCACAGCAACCACCATGAATATGAGATATAGGGCCGCCGCAATCTGCACCTTGGATTTCGTTTATGAGGTGCGGAAAGCATCGTCTCCCGGTCGCCCGCCCGCCGCGCTATCCTGTCACCACATGATTCGACGGCCGTTTCTCCCCGTTTTGGCTGCCTCGCTCGGAGCCGCGCTCTTCACCACTGCTCTCGCCCTCGCCCAGCAGAGCGCAGTGGGCGCGCTTCCCTATCGAGATGAACAGCCGGTGCGCGCGCGGCACGGGATGGTGGTCAGCGTCCACCATCTGGCCTCTGACGCGGGCCTGGAGATGCTGCGCGCGGGCGGCAACGCCGTGGATGCCGCCGTGGCTACAGGCTTTGCCCTGGCCGTGGTGCATCCGATAGCCGGCAACCTGGGCGGCGGCGGCTTTCTGCTGCTGCGCGCCCACGACGGAAAAACCACTTTCATCGACTTCCGCGAGAAGGCTCCGCTTCAAGCCACTGAAACCATGTACCAGGACGCTGGCGGAAACGTCATCCCCAACTCCAGCCTCCTCGGCTACCGCTCCATCGCCACGCCCGGCTCGGTTGCCGGCCTGGTCTACGCAGAACGCAAGTACGGCAAGCTCGGCCTGCGGCGCGTCATCGCCCCGGCCATCCGGTTATCCGCTCAAGGCTTTCAACTGACCGCCGAAGAGGCTCGTGAACTCAGCGACCCGGACCTGGCTCGCTTCCCCGGCTCCAGGCGCATCTTCCAGCGCGGCGGGCAACTCTACAAGGAGGGCGAGACCTTCCGCCAGCCCGAGCTGGCCCGCACCCTCCAGCGCATCGCCGCTCATCCCGAGGACTTCTACCGCGGCAAGATGGCTCGTGAACTGATCGCCGATCTGCGCAAGGGCGGCGCTTTGCTCACCCTCGAAGATCTGGCCGCATACACCGTCGTCGAGCGCGCACCCATCATCGGCAGTTTCCACAACTACACCGTCATCAGCGCCCCGCCGCCCTCCTCGGGGGGAATCGTGCTGCTCAGCGCCCTCAACATTCTCGAAGGTGACGACCTGGCCAAACTCGGCGACCGCAGCCCCGCGTCGATGCACCTGATCGTAGAGGCCTTTCGCCGCGCCTACATGGACCGCGCCGACTACCTCGGCGACCCGGACTACAACACCATCCCCGCCGCTGAGCTGACCGCCAAGCCCTACGCCGCCGCTTGGCGCGCCTCCATCGCCCCCCACGCGGCCAGCCCCAGCGCCACGCTCCGCCGCCCCGAGGGTTTTTTGCCCCCCGCGCCCAAAACCGCCGGCCAGCGCTCCGAATCGCCCGACACCACCCACTATTCGGTGGTCGACAGCCAGGGCAACGCCGTCGCCGTCACCACTACCCTCAACGACTCCTTCGGCTCCCACGTCACCTCGGGATCGCTGGGCTTTCTGCTCAACGACGAGATGGACGACTTTACGGTCAAGCTCGGCACGCCCAATCTGTACGGCCTCATTCAGGGCCCAGCCAACTCCATCGCCCCCGGCAAGCGCCCCCCGAGCGCGATGACCCCCACCATCGTGCTGGAAAACGGCAAGCTACGCTACGTCCTAGGCTCACCCGGCGGCGCACGCATCATCTCCACCGTCGCCAACATCTTTCTCTCCGCCTCTCAGGGCGGCCTCAACATTCAGCAGGCCGTCGATGCACCCCGCTTTCACCACCAGTACCTGCCCGACAAGCTCTACCTGGAGCCGGGCTTCCCGCGCGCGACCCTGGCCGCCCTCCGCGATATGGGATATGACATCAGCATCAGGAACGGCCACTGGTCCAACGGAGAGTGCATCGCCGTGGACCCCGCGACCGGCGAGCTCGCAGCCGGCCAGGATCACTGCAGCCATTACGGCAAGGCTGCCGGCTACTGAGCGGGACTGGCCAGCGCGCGCCCAGAGCGTCATAAAGCCATGCTAACCTAGCCATTGTTCGATCCAGCCGAGCGATTGCTGGCTCGCCAAAGGAGCAGGCCGCCCATGAAGGCGTTCACCCGCGATTCCGCCTGGAACCTGTCGCGCTGCCGGGTCGCCGCGGTGGGTGCGTTCTTTGCCCTCAACCTCGCCGTCTATCTCATCCGCATCCTCAGCGTCTGGCGCTATGGCGTGCTCTTCTGCTCCACCGCCGTCGAGTCGCCCATGATCGACTCCGTATGGAGATGCATGCGCCATCAGCCCGTCTACCAGTGGCCCTTCACATTCCCGTTTTCTCTTTCGCTCTATAACTACCTCTTCTACTCTTCGTATGCCGGCGTGCTCCGGCTAATAGGCGCTGTGGACGCCGGCATCCTCACCTGGGGTCGCCAGCTCACGCTGCTCTTTGCGCTTGCCGGCGCCGTAGCGCAGTGGAGGCTGGTGCAGTCTCTGCTGCGCCTGCGCGGCCTCGCCAATTTGTTCTCTCTGTCACTGGCACTGGGCCTCTGGCTTTGCACCTCGCTGGTCAAGTATTGGGCGCTCAGCATCCGCCCCGACATGGCCGCCGCCGCGCTGGTGATGATCGCCCTCTGGGTCGTCATGCGGCAGCACCAGCCAAGGTCCTGCTTTGCCTGGGCGGGCCTCTTGCTCTATCTGGCCTGGGCCTTCAAGCAGTCGGCGGTCCTCGCCTTTGCCGGCCTCTGCCTATGGCTTATTTTGAATAAACGCTGGCGCGATCTCACTCTCCTGGTCTCTGTCTTTGCCGCGCTGGTCGCCGTCACGCTTCTCTTAGGAACGCCCGAATACCGCTTCAGCATTTTGGTCGCCCCGCAGATGGTCAAAGGCTTCACCTTCGGCCTTCCCTGGATTCTGCGCGCCCTCGGCACGGGACTCACCGCCGTGGGCCTGAACCTCTACTGGGTCGCCTCGCCTTTCGTACTGGTTTATGTCTTAGGCGGCGTGCGGAAAACAGGCGCTGGATTTAAGGAATCTCTGCTTGAGTCTGGATTGTGTCAGGGCACGACTTTACAGTTTGCAGAAAAATCCAAACAGAGTAGCAAGAAGTGTCAGGGCACGACTTTAGTCGTGCCGCAAATGCAGCAAAATAAACGTTGGGCTTTAGCCCCTGAGGAAAACTCTCCTTTGCGAGAAGGACTTGTGCTGAGATCCTTTAGCCTGCTCATGACCGTCTTCGTCTTCGCGCTGATCGCCGGCCTGGCCGGCATGGGAAAGGTAGGCGGAACCTCCAATTATCTCTTCGAAGCCTTCGCCGCCGGCTCCACTCTGCTGCAAATCGCCGTCTTCACTGTGCCGGGAAGATTGGTAACCGCTATCGTTCTCTTCAGCTGCATTCAGCCGGCCATCCAGCTCGCCGGAGTGGCCATCGGCTACCATCACTCAGGCAAACGCGACATGGTCCCCATTGCCACAGCAGCCGAATACCGCGACGCCGTCGCCCTGCGCAATCGCCTGGCCAACCTAAAAAAGCCCATCTTCACCACCGATGGAGTCTTCGCACTTCCATGGAACTCCACGGAAAACGGCGCTCCTGCCCTGGTCATCGACCCCAACTTCCAGGAGGCCGCGCGCACCCGCGAAGTGAATGGCGGCATCGAGGGCATGTTACAGCGGGGCGAAATTCCCACCGTGATGCTCGCCTCCGGCGATCTCCTCTACCTGAAGAGCCTGCACCCGAATTACCGCAAGGTTGGCGAATCCCTCCAGCAAGGCGTCGCGTACAGCATCTACGAGTTCAATCCCGGCCAACCCACGCCAATCCATCATTAAGCTGAAGGCCAGCGTCCGGCATACGAGCGCCGTAACCGCTTGAATTTGTAAGGTCAGGAATGTAGCGCCGGCCTCCTAGCCGGCTGTCATGCGGGCGTCCTCGCCCGCACATACTCCAGGCACAATTACTAAATCACACGGTCTTAGCACTAGCGACTCGGAATAAATTTCCTCCCTTCGGGTAAAATTGAATCAGGAACAAAAGTTTTCCGCAATCTCCGGCCCGGCGAACCCCGGAGTTGCAAAAGGGAGAGAGCTCAATGGCATTGATGAAGACATCCAATCCGGCGCTGGGCGAGAACACCTTTCGCGACCTTTCCAGCGCGCAGTATGGAGGCGTGATCGACGAGGCCAGCCGCATGACGCTGAACGGCACAGTGAACAAAACCGGCATCCTGCTGCTCTGCGCCATGGCCACCGCCGCCTGGACCTGGCACACCTTCCTTCAGTCGCGCGATGCGGCGGATGTAATGCCGTTCATGCTCGTCGGCGGCATCGGCGGTTTCATCGTTGCTCTGGTCACCATCTTCAAAAAGGAGTGGTCTCCGGTGACCGCGCCCATCTACGCGCTGCTGGAAGGCCTCGTGCTCGGCGGCCTGTCGGCGCTGCTGGAGCTGCGCTATCCCGGCATCGCCATGCAGGCTGTCGGCCTCACCTTTGGCACGCTCTTCGTCCTCTTGCTGGCCTATCGCTCCGGCCTGATCCGCGTCACGCAGAAGTTTCGCCTGGGAGTGATCGCGGCCACCGGCGGCATCATGGTCTTCTATCTGCTGGAGATGCTGCTGAACATCTTCCACATTCACGCTTTCACTTCCATCAACGGCAGCGGGTTTATCGGCATCGGATTCAGCCTGATCGTGGTGGCCGTCGCGGCCCTCAATCTGGTACTCGACTTCGACTTCATCGAGCAAGGCGTCCAGTATGGCGCTCCCAAATACATGGAGTGGTACGGCGCCTTCGGAATAATCGTCACGCTGGTCTGGCTCTATCTGGAGATTCTGATTCTGCTCTCCAAATTGCGCAGCAGAAACTAGACGCATAGATTTTTTGTCGTTGGTGTTGAAGGGTACGGGCGGAATTCCGTACCCTTTCCGCTTCTGACCTTATACTGAAAGACATCATGAGCAAGTTTCTGCCCGTTGACGAACAGATGGACCTGCTCCAGAAAGGCGCGGCGGAGATTATCCGCGTCGCCGACCTGAGAGAGCGCCTCGAGGAGAGCCGCAAAACCGGACGCCCGCTGCGCGTCAAAGCCGGCTTCGACCCCACCGCGCCCGACCTGCACCTGGGCCACACCGTGCTGATGCGCAAGCTGCGCCACTTCCAGCAACTGGGCCACACTGTCATCTTCCTCGTCGGCGACTTTACCTCGCTCATTGGCGACCCCACCGGCCGTAACGTCACCCGCAAGCCGCTCACCCGTGAGCAAATCGACGTTAACGCCGAGACATACAAGGCGCAGGTCTTCAAGATTCTCGACGAAAAAGCCACCGAGGTCCGCTACAACTCCGAGTGGTTGGGCAAGCTGGGCTACGAGGGAACCATCCGCGTCACATCCCACTTCACCGTCTCGCAGATGCTGGAGCGTGACGAGTTCCACACTCGCTTTCAGGCCGAGCAGCCCATCAGCCTTCACGAGCTGCTCTACCCGGTGATGCAGGGCTACGATTCGGTGGCCCTGGAGTGCGACGTGGAGTTGGGCGGCACCGACCAGAAGTTCAACCTGCTCTGCGGCCGCGAGTTGCAGCGCCACTACGGCCAGAAGCCGCAGATCGTGCTGATGACGCCCATTCTCGAGGGCACAGACGGCGTACAGAAAATGTCTAAATCTCTCGGCAACGCCATCGGTATCAACGAGCCCCCCGCCGAGATGTACGGCAAGCTCATGTCCATCTCCGACGAGCTGATGTGGAAGTACTGGCTCTTCCTCACCGACCTGCGCCAGTCCGAAGTGGACGCGCTTCAGGCTGAAGTCGCCGCCGGCAAGCTGCACCCCATGGAGGCCAAGAAGCGCCTCGCCCGCACCATCACCGCCGGCTTCCACGGCGAAGAAGCTGCGTTAGCAGCCGACGAAAACTGGGCGCGCATGTTCCAGCAGAAGATCGTAGCCGGGGACATTGAATCGGTCCGCGTGGAAGCCAGCAAGATCCGTGTTCAATTTTCTCAGGCGTTGCAGGAGGAACAAGGGAAGGACGAGCTCTTCAAGGCACAGGACGAGGAAGTTGGTCGTCGTGTTGAGCGTGGAAAATCCCGGTATTCCGGTGCAGTTGGCATTTACTCCGTAGTCAAGCTGATTCGAGAACTGGGATTGGCCTCTGCTACGGAGGCAACAAGGCTGATAAAAGGCGGTGCGGTCTCTATCGAGGGGGAAAAGATAACCAGTCTCACTATTGATGATCAAGAGATAAGGAGTCGATATTACACCCGGACGGGTATGCCAGGACCCACTGAATCCGCTCCGCTGCGACTCACGGTGCGGGTCGGCAAACGCGCTAAGGTTGCGGTGATCGCGTAGAATTTCTGCTCGCTGGATTTTTATCCTTTCCGAAAGGATGGTCGTTCGCCCATGCGCAACCTTCTTCACCTTGCCTTTCTTTCAGTTCTTTCCCTATCTTGCTTGCTTCCGAGCGTGATGCTTCGTTCCCACGCGGCCCAGGCCGCGCCGGAACAGAAGCACATTCCCTGCTGCGGACCGGTCACACCCGCCGGCGAGCGGCTTGCGGCAACGCTCGACAGCATGAATGTTGAATCGCTTTGGCTGGCTGGCAAACACGTGAATTGGGAGACAGGAGAGACGGACAAAGGCACCGATTATGAGGGTCCGGGCAACCATTCTCATTGCAGCGCATTTGTCGCGGCGGCCGCAAAGCGGCTGGGAGTTTATCTTCTCCGCCCGCCCGAGCATGGACAGCTTCTGTTGGCCAACGCGCAAGCCGATTGGCTGGTGAGCGAGGCGGGTTCACAGGCCGGATGGAGGAGCGTAGCCGATATGCGCGAGGCGCAGCGGCTGGCCAACCAGGGATACATTGTGCTGGCGCTCTACCAGAATCCGGATCGTCACGTGCCCGGCCACATTGCGATCGTCCGTCCGTCGGTGAAGTCCGCTGCGACTCTCGAAGAGAACGGCCCGGAGATGATCCAGGCCGGTGAACACAACTACACGAAAATCAGCGCCCGGGTTGGCTTCGAGCATCATCCCGGCGCATGGCCGGACGGCATTCGATATTATGCGCATGCCACCAATTGAATAGCGGCCCACTTACCGCCACAGACTACTACAACTGTCGTGATAGGTATCTCCAGCTAAATGTCATTAGATCGCGCGAACTTGGAGCACCCTGTTCCTCATGCGCCGAGCGCGAAGGCCCTCGCCGACTCCAACAGCTTAGCCACTGACTCCTTCGAGCAGGACTCGCAGTAGATGCGCATCAGCGGCTCGGTGCCGCTGGCGCGCAGCAGAAGCCATGTCTCGGCGGCATTCGGCTTGGCCGCCGCTTCCGGGTTGTCGAGATAAAACTTCACGCCGTCCAGATTCTCCTGGCGGAGGATAGGCATTCCGGCAAAGACCGTTTCGCCGGCTTTGAGCGCCTTCGCCCTCGCAATCGCGCCGTTCTTAATCTCTTCTGAAATTTGCAGGTCGATGCGGCCATACTGATGCTCGCCGTACTCGGCTTGCAGGTCGGCGACCAGTTGGCCCAGCGGCTTGCCTTCCTCGGCCATCACGTTAGCCAGCAGCAGCGCATTGAGCAGGCCATCGCGCTCCGGCAGGTGGCGCTGGAAGCCGATGCCGCCCGACTCCTCGCCGCCCATCAGAATCTCCCGCTCCAGCATGAGGTCGCAGACGAACTTGAAGCCGATGCCGTGCTCGATCAGCTCGCGGCCATGCTTTTTGCAGATGCGATCCAGCATCTTGGTGGTGTTGAAGGCGCGGGTGACGGCGCCCGGCCAGTCGTTGTGGTACTTGAGCACCCAACTGAGCAGCACGCAGTAGATCTTGTGCGGATCGACGAAGACGCCGTGCTCATCTGTTGCGCCGATGCGATCGGCGTCGCCGTCGGTGCACAGGCCCGCATCGCAGCCGTTGGCTACCACCGCTTCGCCCAGCGCGCGAATGTGCGGCTCGATGGGCTCCGGATGGATGCCGCCAAAGAGCGGATCGGCGTTGGCGCGAATCTGCACGTGAGCCACGCCGATGCGGGTGAAGATGTCGGAGATAATCGTCCCGCCCGCGCCATACATAGAGTCGATGGCAAACTTCATGCCGCAGCCGGCGATCAGGTCCAGATCGGCAAAGCTCTCGATAGCCTTGAGGTACGTCGGCAGGAAATCAACCTCCTGAATGGGAGCGGGCTGCGCGGCGCGCGCCACGGGCTGGCCCAGGTAGGACTCTATCTCGGCCATGATGGAAGGCTTGCCGGAGCCGCCGTACCATGCCTTGTACTTCACGCCGTTCCACTCCGCCGGGTTGTGCGAGCTGGTAATCACGATGCCGCCCGCCGCGCCTCGTTCGCGCACGCCGAAGCTGAGCGCCGGGGTGGGAGTAACGCCGTTAGCCAGCAGCACAGGGATGCCGGTCGCGGCCGCCACTTCAGCGCAGGCCCGCGCAAAGGCTTTTGACCCGAAGCGGGTGTCGTAGCCGATACACAGGCCCTTCTTCGGGTCTTCCTTGGCGTGGATGTAGGCGGCAATGGCCTCGGCGGCGATGCGCACATTGGCAAAGGTGAAGTCGTCGGCGATGATGGCGCGCCAGCCGTCGGTGCCAAATTTGATCTGAGGATGTGGCATGATTAGGTTCTTGCTCCCTGAATACACAGGATACTGAAGGTGGGGCATCCAGCATCATGGCCGGTAGTCCTTACTGCGGCCGCCTCAGATCAGCTCCGTCCGCCCGGAGAGCCCCAGTTCCTTGACGATCTTGCCCACATCCTGCGAGTGATCGCGGCGGGCGATCAGCAGAGCATCCTCGGTGTCCACGATGACCAGGTCCTTGACGCCCACCAGCGCGACAAACTTGTGCGGGCTGTAGATGTAGTTGTTGATCGCGTCCAGAGCCATGTGGCCGTTGCTGTCGGTCACGTTGCCCTCGCTGTCTCCGCGCAGTCTCGTCTCCATCTGGTACTCGTAGAGCGAGGCCCAGGAGCCGAGGTCGTTCCAACTGAAATCCGCCCGGATGCAGTAGAGGTGAGAAATGTGTTCGCCCTTGGCCGAGCGCGGCTCCAACACGGCGTAGTCCACGCTGATGTTCTCGCACTTGGGATAGACCGCGCGGAAGACCTCGTCAAACTGGGGCGTGCCATAAGCGGCGGCGATGGCCTCCAGCAGCGGAGCGGTCTCCGGCAGGTGTTCGCGGACGGCGTTGGCCAGCGTCCGCGCCGACCACAAAAACATTCCCGAGTTCCAATAGTAGTTGCCCGCGGCGACGAACTCCTCGGCCTTGTTCTGGTTGGGCTTCTCGATAAAACGGCGCACGTGGAGGGCGGAGTCGTCGCGCGTGTAGTCGGTGGTCTCGATGTAGCCGTAGCCGGTTTCGGCGCGGGTCGGCTCAATGCCCAGCACTACGCTGTTGTCTCCGGCGGCGGCCACGGCGATGCCCTTTTGCAGCGCCTTCAGGAAGCGCGGCTCGTCGGCGATCACATGGTCGGAGGGGAACACGCCCAGCACCGCGTCGGGGTTCTGCCGCTCGATGAGGAAGGCGGCCAGTCCGCAGGCCGGGGCGGTGTTGCGCGCTACCGGCTCCTGCACAATCTGACCTTTAGGCACGCCCTTCAACTGGTCGCCGATCTCGTGGGCCAGGTACTCGTTGGTAATGACCCAGGTCTTGTCCAGGCTGGCCAGCGGCTTGAGCCGCTCGACGGTCTGCTGGATCATGGAGCGCTCGCCGTCCAGCGCCAGGACCTGCTTGGCGTGGGCGCGGCGGGAGCGGGGCCAGAAGCGCGTACCGCTGCCTCCGGCAAGAATCACAGGACGGAAATCCATGGGTTTCGTCATCGAAACCACATCCTACCGGACAAACGATACGTTTGCACAGTGTTGGATGAAACTTTTTGAAAAAAGCCGTCCCATCTGCTGAAAAAGCGAGTAATTCGCGCAAAAATCTGCCCAACACCCGTCCGGGCAATCAGGCTGCTATGTCCAACCCCGCCTACGCCAGCTTAGCCAGGAATTCTCCCATGCGCCGCGTTCCCTCGTCGATGTTCTGCCGGGTCACCGGATAGGAGATGCGGATGTGCTCAGCGGTGCCGAAGGCCTCGCCGGGCACGGTGACGACGTGGGCCTCGTGGAGCAGCCGCGTGGCCAGCTCCGTCGTGGTCTTGACGCCGCCTTTGCCCAGGAAGGCCGAGATGTTGGGGTAGACGTAGAAGGCGCCCTCGGGCTTGGTGCAGGTGACGCCGGGGATGGCGGCCAGCTTGGCCAGCATATAGTCCCGCAGGCCGATGAACTCAGCGCGGAACTCCGTGACGCACTCCTGCGAGCTGGTCAGCGCGGCGACAGCGGCCTTCTGCACAAAGCTGGTGGCGTTCGAGGTCGATTGCGACTGGAGCTTGCTGAGATTGGCCGTAACAGACTTCGACGCCAGAGCAAAGCCGGCCCGCCAGCCGGTCATCGCATAGGTCTTCGAGAGCGAACCGAGAATAACAATGTGTTCCTTGGCCCAGGTAAACGAGCCGCCGCTGACCGGCTTGCCGGCGTAGTTCAGATAGACATAGCACTCGTCCAGCAGAAGAAAAATCCCGCGCTCGTGGGCCAGGCGGACGATGCGCTCCAGGTCCTCCGCCGCAACCACCGAGCCGGCCGGGTTGGAGGGCGAGTTGAGGATGATGGCCTTGGTCTTGGGCGTAATCGCCTTTTCGATGGCGTCGGCAGTGATGCGGAAGTTCTCCGCCTCCTGGGTTTTGAGGAAGACCACCTTGCCGCCGGCGTACTGGATGATGTCCGCGAAGCTGACCCAGTAAGGCACAGGCAGAATCACCTCGTCGCCGTGATCGACGAGGATTTGGATGGCGTTGAAGAGCGCCAGCTTGCCGCCGGTGGTGAAGACGGCCTCTTCCAGCCCGTAGTCGGAACCGAAGTCGGCAGCGTGGCGCTCGACGATAGCCGTGCGCACCTCGGGAATGCCGGGGACGACGGTGTAGCGCGAGAAGTTGGCTTCGATGGCGGCGATGGCCGCGTCCTTGATGTGCCGCGGCGTGGAGAAGTGCGGCTCGCCGGCGCCAAAATCCACCAGGTTGACGCCCTGGGCGCGCAGCTTGGCGGCCTCGGCGGCCACGGCCATGGTTGCGGAGACCTCGATCCGGCCAATCCGGCCGGTAAAGACTTGGGAAGAAGGGCTTGCGGTCGTCATCATACTTTCTATTTTTACAGATTTTTCAGCCAGAGCAAAATTGGCAGGACTCCGACAGGGCAAATGCAAGAACGGAAGGCAATCCCTTCACGGTTTCACATTGTGGGATGGCCTCTTTTATAACCTATTGATTCTAAGCTTGTTATAATTATCCGCAAGTTTTGAAAATATATAGGGGGTAGGGGGGTACCTTGTCGTGGTATGGACCAGATCGACCCTTCCACAAGGGCCGACCGTGAGTTCAGGGTAGCAGGATGGCGGAAATAATCTGCAAATGAAGAGAAGACGCGCGCCAGCGCGGAATTGTCCGCTAGAATTTCTCCAAGGGCTGCGATTGCCGCTAACGGGTGAGGAGAATCAATATGGCGATGACGATGTACAACCCCGCCCATCCGGGCGAAATTCTCCGTGAATATCTGGGCACGATACAGGTGGGCGTGGCGGCAAAAAAGCTGCGCGTGGCGAGGTCAACGCTATCGCGCTTGCTGAATGGACGGGCCTCGTTTACGGCGGCCATGGCGCTCCGGCTCTCCGACGCCTTCGGAACCAAACCAGGAATGTGGCTCGACTTGCAGCAGCAGTACGACCTGTGGCACGCCTCGCAACGCAAGCGGCCCAAGGTGGAGAAGTTTACTCTGGCGGCGTAGTGCGATAATTGCTTCAACCCATATTCAGGCGAATTGAATCATGCAAGTGCCCACCCAACACGCGCACCATCTGCTGAATGCCGTGTTCGATCTGCTCAAACGGCCGGATTACTTATTTCTGTTCATCGTGACGGTGGGCGGGATGTTTGCACCATGGATTCGCAAATGGCGGAAACAGGCTAAGGCGAGAACTGTTGGTGAATGGCTAACGGTTACTGCATCGATTGACGTGGTCAGTGTCTCCGAGCACTTAAATTCTGACGGGAAGAAATTCTATCTTGCCGCGCTTACCTACTTCTACCGGCGCCCGGATCTGCAGATGGGCGAGTATAAGCGCGAGTTTCCTCTAAAGACTGCAGCCCAACAGTGGGTAAAGCAGTTCAAGGGCCTCCAGGTGATGGTCCATGTGAACCCGAAGGATCCGGCCGATTCTTTCCTGCTGGACAGCGATCTGGATGGCTTGGACGCGCATCTGACGCCCAGTGTTGAAGTGCCGGTGCGCCTCGATTCACCGGCGATATTGCCGCATAGCAGCCGTTTCCTCTGTGCGATTGGAGAACAGCTTAGCATTGCCGGATTGGCCGCCAGCGCAGCGCTGCTTGCGGTAAGTATCGCTACCGGCGGCAGGAAGTGCCCGCACTGGCTTCTATGGACCGGCGGAGCAATGCTGGTCATCGCCTTCCTGATCATGATCGTTGTGCAGTTTAAAAGCCGCGGCGATGAATCGGCCAAGCACTTACTGCATAACTATAAGCTCTATGCTCCTGCGTGGATGCGCTGGAGTTTGAAGCTCTCAGTGGTTGCTTATTTCCTTTTATACTTTTTGCACCTTCTCAGCGCCGATTTGTCTTTGACTGTGCAGTTGTGGATGAAGGGGATCGAACCACACCTTCCGTATTTCATAGGCTGCTGGTTATTTCTTGCTACCGCCTCTTTCCACACAGCAATACTGCGCTCTCAGGAGCAGGTTCAGCTTTCAGTAATCAGCACTTAGGAGAGGCTGAGCGCCCTAACTTGCACCGATGCGGCCGCGCAGCCGCTTGAGCACATTGGGCGGGACCAGGCCGCTCACATCGCCGCCGAAGCTGAAGACCTCCTTCAGCATCCGCGAGCTGACAAACGAGTAGCGGCCGGCGGGTTGCAGGAAGACGGTTTCGATCTCCGGGGCCAGGCGGCGGTTCATCAGCGCCATCTGGAACTCGTATTCGTAGTCGCTGATGGCGCGGATGCCGCGCAGCACTGCCGAGACTCCCTGCTTGCGCGCAAACTCCACCATCAGCCCATCGAAGGTGGCCACCGACACGTTTTTCAACGCGGCGGTCGATTCCCTGAGCATCTCCACCCGCTCCCCGACGGTGAAGAGGGGGTCTTTCCCCGGATTGTTGAGAATGGCGACGATGAGGTGGTCAAACAACCTGGCCCCGCGCTCGATCAGGTCGAGGTGGCCGTTGGTCGGCGGGTCGAAGGTGCCGGGATAGAGGGCGCTTACGCTCATGGAAACCGCTCCCAGTGTGGTGAGTCAGAAGTTCATTGAAGAACAACCGCAGATCCTTCGACTCACCACCCCCAGGCTGAAGAGTACGCCTTGGGCCCCGTTCGCTCAGGATGACAGCAGTTTTTGTTCTGTGTATTTCTGATTCAGGACACTAGATGATTCTAGCAGCGGAAGGCGCAGGCAGGTTGCGCCGCGGGCTCTCCAGGCCGTAGGATGGGCACTGCCAGAAGGAACGCGCCTCTCCGCAGGAGCATTTTCCATGCCGATCAAGACTATCTTCGAACCTTTTCGCATCAAGAGCGTTGAACCCATCCGCTGGACCACGCGCGAGGAGCGGGAGGGTCTGCTGGGCGCCGCGCATTACAATCTTTTTCTGCTTCATGCCGACGATGTGCTGATCGACCTGCTCACCGACTCCGGCACCGGAGCCATGTCCACGCACCAGTGGGCGGCGGTGATGGAGGGCGATGAGAGCTACGCCGGAAGCCGCAGCTTCGATCACTTCAAGGACTCCGTGCAAAGCATCGTCGGCTATACCCATGTCATTCCCACCCACCAGGGGCGGGCCGCGGAACGCATCCTCTTCAAGGTGATGTGCAAGCCGGGCGACGTGGTGCCCAACAACACGCACTTCGACACCACCCGCGCCAATGTCGAGGCGGTCGGAGCCGAGGCGGTTGACCTGCTGCTGCCCGAGGCGCGGCAACCGGAGAAGCGCCTTCCCTTCAAGGGCAACATGGACGTGGCGGCGCTCGAGGCGCTGATTGCGCGCGTGGGGCGCGACCGCATCCCGCTAGTCATGCTGACGGTAACCAACAACTCCGGCGGCGGGCAGCCAGTCTCCATGGAAAATGTGCGCGCTGTCGCCGCGGTCTGCCACCAGCACGAGATTCCACTGTACTTCGATGCCTGCCGTTTTGCCGAGAACGCCTGGTTCATCAAGCTGCGCGAGCCGGGCTACGCCGGAAAGACACCCAAGCAGATCGCCAAAGAGATGTTCGCGCTGGGCGACGGCTGCACCATGAGCGCCAAAAAAGACGGCATGGCCAATATCGGCGGATTTCTGTGCACCAACGACGACATCCTGGCCCGCCAGGAGAAAAATCTGCTGATTCTGACCGAGGGCTACCCCACTTATGGCGGGCTTGCCGGCCGCGATCTGGAGGCAGTCGCCGTGGGCATCCAGGAGTCGTTGCAGGAAGATTACCTGCGCTACCGAATCGCCTCCACGGCTTACCTGGGCGACCACATCGCCGAGCAAGGCGTGCCCATTGTGCAGCCGCCCGGAGGTCATGCCATCTATCTCGACGCCAAGGCCTTTCTGCCGCACATCCCGGCCGATCATTTTCCCGGTGTGGCGTTGGCCGCGGAACTGTATCTGGAGGGCGGCATCCGCTCGGTGGAGATCGGCAGCCTGATGTTCGGCGCGGCGGCGCAGATGGAGCTGGTGCGGCTGGCCATTCCGCGTCGCGTATACACGCAGAGCCACATCGATTACGTGGTGGAGATCATTCTGCAGGTCTTTGCCCGGCGCTCGCAGATTAAAGGGATGCGGCTGACCTACGAAGCGCCTTTTCTGCGCCACTTTACTGCGCACCTGGAGCCGATCGCTCACGCCGGCCCATGCGGTAGTCGAGATAAAGCACGTGTGCCTTGATCTGGTCCCCCGCTCTGTACTGCGGCATATGCGCCATTTTGAGCATTTGGAGAATGGCGCCCGGATTTCCCCCGCTCCATTCGATAAGCGCGGACAAAATCGCCTCCTGATTGGAGGCCCATAACTGGATTCTCTCCGCCTCACGCTGAGCAAATTCCAACGCAATCTAATGAAGAGGAGGTCAGAGTCCCGCCATTTTTCGGAACTCCGATTTCCGGATCTCTTGAACGCAATGCACGGAGTAAGCCGAGAAGAAATTCGCGCGGCGTTCGCATCTGCGCCATGTAGAGCGCAAGCTGCTGGCCCTCGACGAACGCGCGCAGCAAACGCGATCAGCGGTGTTTGTCATGGCTTTGCCTTCGCTTCGGTATTCACACCTAATTCATGGCGAAGGTAACCCTCCATGTTTTTGATTATGGCGTGAAGCTTATGGATCTCATCATTCAGCGCATCGACCGCATCCGCCGGCACAACTCCAAAGCCGCGCAGATGGCGAGGCCTGAGTTCGTCGACTGCAACCTCGATAAATGCAAGCTCTGTCGCGATGGATCGTGTTAGCGGGATCTCCGGCGGCTCTGGCTTCAGGTGTTGCCAGTCAAGTATTTGCAGCAGTTGAGACCGAA
>Ga0181521_10001035_pt1 | contig 34369 bp, 34 predicted proteins | sample PEATcosm2014_Bin_32_FD_119764 | JGI IMG/M metagenome (GOLD analysis project Ga0181521, IMG submission 119764) | Peatland microbial communities from MTU Mesocosm Facility, Houghton, MI, USA - PEATcosm2014_Bin02_60_metaG | ecosystem: Environmental > Terrestrial > Soil > Wetlands > Peat | place...
CTACTCCCCGTGCGCCCGGGCGATGATCTCCTTGGAGATCGACTCCGGAACCTGGTTGTACGAATGGAACTGCATCGTGTACGTGGCGCGACCCTGGGTGCGCGAACGCAGGTCAGTAGAGTAGCCGAACATGTCGGCGAGCGGTACCAGCGCCTTCACGACGTGGCTGGTGCCCTGCTGGTCCATGCCCTCCATCCTCCCCCGCCGGGAGGAGAGGTCTCCGGTGACCGCGCCCAAGAAGTCGTCGGGCACGGTGACCGTGACCTCCATGACCGGCTCGAGGAGCACCGGGCTGGCCGCCCGCAGCGCCTTCTTGATGGCCATGGACCCTGCGATCTTGAAGGCCATTTCCGAGGAGTCCACGTCGTGGTACGAGCCGTACGTGAGGGTCACGCGGACGTCGACGGTCGGGTAGCCGGCCAGCACGCCGGCGGTCAGCGCCTCCTGGATACCGGCGTCGACCGAGGGGATGTACTCCTTGGGGATGACGCCGCCGCTGATCTTGTCGATGAACTCGTAGCCGCCCCCGGGGCCGGTGGGCTCCGCGCTGATGACCACGTGGCCGTACTGGCCCCGACCACCGGTCTGGCGGATGTAGCGCTCCTCGATCTTGTCGACCGGCTTGCGGATGGTCTCGCGGTAGGCCACCTGGGGCTTGCCCACGTTGGCGTCCACCGAGAACTCGCGCAGCATGCGGTCGACCAGCACCTCGAGGTGCAGCTCGCCCATGCCCGAGATCACGGTCTGGCCGGTCTCCTCGTCCGAGCGGACCCGGAAGGTCGGGTCCTCCTCGCTCAGGGCGTAGAGGGCGCGGGAGAGCTTGTCCTGGTCGGCCTTGGTCTTGGGCTCCACGGCCACGTGGATCACGGGCTCGGGGAACGTGAGCGCCTCGAGCACGATGGGGCGGGCCGGGTCGCACAGCGTGTCGCCGGTCGTGGTGTTCTTGAGGCCGACCACCGCCATGATGTCGCCGGCGAAGATGGCGTCCTTGTCCTCGCGGTGGTTGGCGTGCATCTGCAGGATCCGGCCGACGCGCTCCTTCTTGTCCTTGGTGGAGTTGAGGACGGACGCGCCCTTCCCCAGCGTGCCCGAGTAGACGCGCAGGTACGTCAGCTTGCCGACGAAGGGGTCGGTCATGATCTTGAAGGCGAGGGCCGAGAAGGCGTCGCTGTCGTCGGCCTTGCGCTCCTCGATCTCCTCGGGGTGGTTCGGCCTGTGCCCCTGGGTGGGCGGCAGGTCGAGCGGGCTGGGCAGGTAGTCGACCACGGCGTCGAGCATGGGCTGGACGCCCTTGTTCTTGAAGGCCGAGCCGCACAGCACCGGGACCACCGCGGCCTCGAGCGTCGCGGTGCGCAGGGCGCGGCGCAGGTCGCCGGCCGTGATGGGCTCCTCGGCCAGGTACTTCTCCATGATGGTGTCGTCGTAGTTGGAGACGACGTCGATCAGCTGGTGGCGGGCGTCCTCGGCCTCGGCCGCCATGTCGTCGGGGATCTCGAGGGTCTCCCACTCCTCGCCCATGTCGCTGGACCAGACCAGGGCCTTCTCCTCGAGCAGGTCGACGACACCCTTGAAGTCGGACTCGGCCCCGATGGGCAGCTGGATCACGGCCGGCTGGGCGTCGAGGCGGTCACGGATCATCTGGACCGTGCGCTCGAAGTCGGCGCCGATGCGGTCCATCTTGTTGACGAAGCAGATGCGCGGGACGTTGTACTTGTTGGCCTGGCGCCACACCGTCTCGGTCTGGGGCTCCACGCCGGCCACGGCGTCGAAGACGGCGACGGCGCCGTCGAGGACGCGCAGCGAGCGCTCCACCTCGACGGTGAAGTCCACGTGGCCCGGGGTGTCGATGATGTTGATCCAGTTGTCGCGCCAGCTGCAGGTGGTGGCGGCCGAGGTGATCGTGATGCCGCGCTCCTGCTCCTGGACCATCCAGTCCATGGTGGCGGCGCCTTCGTGCACCTCACCGATCTTGTAGTTGCGGCCGGTGTAGTAGAGGATGCGCTCGGTCGTGGTGGTCTTGCCCGCGTCGATGTGGGCCATGATCCCGATGTTGCGGGTCTTGGCGAGCGGGAAGTCGCGGGTGGGGAGGGCGTCAGCCATGGCGCAGCGGTGTCCTGTCCACTACCAGCGGTAGTGGGCAAAGGCGCGGTTCGACTCCGCCATCTTGTGCATGTCCTCGCGGCGCTTCACCGAGGCCCCGATGTTGTTCGAGGCGTCGAGGATCTCGCCGGCCAGGCGCTCGGCCATTGTCTTCTCCCGGCGCTGGCGCGAGTAGGTCGTGAGCCAGCGGATGGCCAGCGTGGTGGCGCGGCGGGGCCGCACCTCGACGGGCACCTGATAGGTGGCGCCACCGACACGGCGCGACTTGACCTCGACCTCGGGGCGCGTGTTCTCCACGGCGCGCTTGAGCGCGGCGACCGGGTCGCCGCCCGACTTCTCCTGCACCTGCTCCAGGGCGGTGTAGACGATGCGCTCGGCGAGCGTGCGCTTGCCGCGGGAGAGGATCTTGTTGACGACCTGGGTGACCAGGACCGAGCGGTAGACGGGGTCCGGGGCGAGCTCCCGGCGGGTTGCGGGTCCGTTACGGGGCATCGGCTATGACTCCTTCTTGGCGCCGTAGCGGCTGCGGGCCTGGCTGCGCTCGCGCACGCCCGAGGTGTCGAGCGCCCCGCGGACGACCTTGTAGCGCACGCCCGGCAGGTCCTTCACACGACCCCCGCGGACGAGGACGATGGAGTGCTCCTGCAGGTTGTGGCCCACGCCGGGGATGTAGGCGGTGATCTCGACGCCCGAGGACAGACGGACACGGGCCACCTTGCGCAGCGCGGAGTTCGGCTTCTTGGGGGTGGTCGTGTAGACGCGGGTGCAGACCCCCCGGCGCTGGGGCGCGCCCTTCAGGGCGGGGGTCTTGGTCTTGGTCACCTTGGCCTCCCGTCCCTTGCGGACGAGCTGGGCGATTGTGGGCACGCGCTACCTCTCGATACTGAAGAATGTGTCTCCACGTGCGTGGCACTTGCGCGCCGGCCGGAGCCGCACATGGCAGGGATTCAATGATAGCGGCTGCCTGGGGGTACGACAATCGCGGCCGCCTGGCGGATTCCGGGCGGAACCGGTGGGAGGCCGCCGCCCCGGCTCAGGCCGCCCGGGGCCCGGCGAGCGCCCCGGCCCGCTCCTCGGCGGCGAGCGGCACGGCCGCGCCGCGGGGGGCGCTGACGCTCTGCCACCACCGCTGCAGCCGGGTGTAGCAGAGGGGGAGGACCCCGTCGGGGTAGAACGCGAGCACGACGGTCCCCGCACCGATGAAGACGTCCTGGGCGTTCCCGGGCAGGAAGCCGAGCGCCAGGCCGCCGGCCAGGGCGCCGCTGCACACGGCGGCGCCGCCGATCGCGACGACGGCCAGGATGAGCAGGCTCTCGAACATCTGGAAGTCCGTGCCGCCCGCCACCGACTCGGCGCCGCCGAAGAGGGCGCCGGCCACCCCGGCCATGGCGGCCGAGAGGGTGAAGACGATGAGCTTGGTGGTGGTGAGCGAGAGCCCGAGGGTGGCGCAGGCCGCCTCGGAGTCCTTCATGCCCACCAGGACGCGGCCGAAGGGGCCCCGGCGCAGGGCCAGGATGCCGATGGAGAACAGAGCGAAGACCACGGCCAGGAACACCGTGAAGGCCTTGTCCGAGCTCACGCTCAGGCCGAAGAGGTCGGGCCGGGGGACCGGGACGGAGCCGTCGAAGCCGAAGACGGCGGACCACGGGAAGAACGCGTTGTCCATCGCGGTGGCGAAGGCCATGGTGGCGAGGGCCAGGTAGAGCCCGCGCAGGCGCAGCGCCGGCAGCGCGACGAGCGCCCCGACGGCACCGGCCAGGCCGGCGGCCGCCAGCAGGCCGAGCAGGGACCCCCCGCTCCCGAACTCGTACATGGCGTAGGCGCCGAGCCCGGCGAAGGTGAGCTGGCAGATGGAGACGTAGCCGCCCCAGCCCGTCAGCGGGACGAGCGAGAGGCACACGAGCCCGAAGGCGAGGGCGATGCCCAATTTCACGACCTCGCCCGGCCCCATGAACGAGACGGCCACCCAGGCGCCCGCCACGAGGAGGACCCCGCCCTGCAGGGAGCGCACGAAGCTGGCCGGGGCGAGCGGGGCGTGGCGCTGCGGTGCGCCGCTGCGGATCCGGTGCATCGGCAGCACCAGCAGGACGATGAACAGGATGACCGAGGGCACCGAGAGGGTCAGCAGGCCCTGGATGGGCGTCGACGCCCAGATCCCGCTACTCGGGAGGTAGCCGAGGGCGTAGGAGGAGGCGAGCCCGACCACGAGCGCCCCGAAGAAGGTCATGGGCAGGCTGCGCAGCCGCCCGATCATGGCGGCGGCGTAGGCGTCGATCACGAGCAGCGTCAAGATGAGCGGCTGCAGCTGCAGCCGGGGGGCGACGAGGATGCCGGCCACGGAGGCCAGCGACGTGCCGATGGCCCAGCTCAGGGTCGAGAGCCGTGCGGGCCGCCCGCCGAAGAGCCCGATGAGGTCCCGGTTGTCGACCACCCCCCGCATGGCCATTCCCGTCCGGGTCCGGTACAGGAAGAGGCGCAGCCCGACGGCGATGGCGACGGCGGCGCCGACCGTGATGACCTCCTCCCAGTCGATCTTCACGCCGAGGAAGGTGAAGCCGCTGAAGCCGAAGAACTGGGGCACCGATCGGGCCGCCGGCTTCCAGATGTAGTCGGCGACCAGCCCGAAGAAGAGCAGCGTCAGGCCCACCGTGACCGCCAGGGTGGTGGCGACGTTGTTGGGGTCCATCCACTGGATCACCCCCCGCTCGACGACCGCGCCGAGGAGGGGAGCGAGCACGAAGACCGTCAGGACGAAGGCCAGGGCCGTGTTGAGGTGCCAGCCCACCGAGAGCTGCCAGTAGACGAAGGCCATGAACATGCCCATGGCGCCGTGGGCGATATTGAAGATGCCAGAGGTGGCGTAGGTGACGACGAGGCCGCTCGCCGCCACGGCGTAGGCGGAGCCGAGGACGACGCCGATGATGGTGAACTCGAGGAACTCGTGCATGGCCGACTAGTACTGGGCGAATCCGCCGGTGCAGTCGTACGTGTTCGGCGCGGTCGGGTAGACCCGCTGGAAGGCGCCGTTCTCGATCTTCATGTAGAAGAAGCACGGTGACGGGATCTTCTGCCCGATGTTCACGGGTGGGGTGACGCCGCCGCCGGTCCAGCTGGTGATGCCCTGGATCTTCGAGATCAGCGCGGCACGGGTGAGATCGGGCCCGACCTCCTTGGCCGCCTGCTCGAAGGCCAGGCCGGCCGACCAGGCCAGGATGGCGAAGATGTCCTGGTGCCACTGGCCGGACCCGGCCACCCGGTTCAGCCAGCTCTCCATGAGCTGCATGCCGGGGTTGCCGCTCGCCTCCTCGTAGGCGGCGGTGGCCGTCATCAGGACGAGGTCGCCGTTGGACTCGGGCGCGGTCTGCTGGGCGAACTGGGGCGAGTACTCCTCGGAGAACCAGTCGACCACCTGGGGGCTGTAGTTCGCCTGCTGCATGGCCTGGAGCAGGCGCTCGGCCGAGTCGGCGTCGGAGTACTCGGTCACGTACTGCGCGCCGGCGCTCTGCATCGCCTGCACGTTGGCGGCGTAGTTGGCGTTGGTCGGCGTGGTCGACGTGTCGTACACGTAGTGGAAGCCGTCACCCGTGTAGGCCGACACCTCGTGGGCCGCCTGGGTCTGGGTAGCCGACACGTTGAGGTAGATCATGGCGGCCTTCCCGATCGCATTCGGGTACGTCGACTTCAGGTAGTTGGCCGGTCCGAGCCCCCAGTAGTGGTCGTTGCCCGGGCTGGCGCCGAAGATGTCGGCCGTGCCGCCGGCTGCGGCGGTCGAGACCTCGGCGGCCATGTCGGGGATGCCGCAGGAGCTCACCGCCTGGGCGCCGCCGTCGTCGAAGCCCGAGGCGTTGCCGACCATGGCGAAGTCGCCGGAGCAGGCCTGCTGCGCGTCGGCGTAGTCGGTGCCCGAGTCGCTGCCGTCGTCGAAGGGCTGGACCTTGATCTGCCGGCCGCAGATGCCGCCCGTCGAGTTGACGTAGGCCGCCCACGCCTCCGTCGCCTGCTGGGCGCTCTGGGTGAGGCCCGGCGACACGCCGCTGATGCTGGCGATGTTCCCGACGTCGATGGTCGTCGCCGTCACCCCCGTCGCCGTGGCGCCCCCGTTGCCGCCCGCCGGCGTCTGGTTCCCGTTGGCGCCGCAGGCCCCGGCCGACGTGGCGGCGGCGCCGGCGGCTCCGCCGGTGCCGGCGGCTGCCCCCGAGGCAACGGCCGCGGGCGCGGCCCCGCCGGCATGGCTCGTCGAGGAGCCTCCCGGGCCTGCGGCCAAGGCCGTGCCGCCGCCGGTGCTGCTGGTGCACGGCGCAGTGGTCGTGGTCGTGGTGCTGGAGGTCGACCCGCACGTGGCGGAGGCCGTCGCGACCGTCGTGGTGGTATTGCCCGACGACGTGTCGAGCGCCTGCGCTCCGCCGCTGCCGCCGGAACCGGCGCCCTGGGCCAGGGCCGCCTCGTGTCCGGTCAGCCGGGAACCACAGGCGGAGGCGAGGAGGGCGAGGACGGCCACGGAGAGCGCGGCTGCGAGGTGCTGACGGCCCCGCGGTCGGCCGCGTGCCCGGGTGTCGCGCGCGGCGGTCACAGCGAGCGCTCCTCCTGCTCGGCCCGCCGGGCCTCGTCGAGGCTGCGCAGTATTCGTTCGAGCCGGTCGACGGAGCGGACGATGGCCAGCGCGTTGCGACGGTCCTCCTCCACCTGGCGCATGCTCCATGCGCAGCGCACCAGGACGCCGCCGCCGATGACCAGCGCCACCCCGAGCAGGCCCCCGGAGATCAGGTAGGGGATCTCCTGGTACTGGTAGGCGCTGTGGGCCGCGCCGTACCAGCCGAGCACGATGCAGACCAGGCCGAAGACCATCAGCGACATGCCGATCGTCTCGAGCCACTTGCGCACGTTGCGCCCCCCCCGGCCACGGCGCGCCCGGTCGACGACCGCCGCCAGTCGCTGCAGGCGGGTCGGCACCGGCGTGCCCGGCTCGAGGTCGGGAGCCACCGGGACGGCCGGCGGGACGGCCGGTTGGACCGCGGTGCCGGCCGGCCCGCCGCTGACCCGCGTCAGCGCTCCGGGGTCCTCGCTCGTTCTTCCCAAGAGCCTCATCAGCTGAATCCTCCGAAATCAGTCAGTTCGTCGGGGGTGGCGGCGAAGCGCTCCATGAGCGGGTCGCCGTCGGCGCACGTCGTGCCGAGCAGCTCGCTGGCGTCGTCGGCGCGCTTGTAGGCGTAGGCGAGTGCACCGGCGGCCAACAGCCCGAGCAGGACCAGCGCCGCGCCGATGCCCTTGAAGGCGGCCCCCGTGAGTGCCGCGGTCGGGGCCGACGCCGTCGCCACCGGCGTGCTCGAGCCGCTGGCCGACGGCGTGGTCGACCCCGAGGTGCCGGGCGACGAGAACGTGGCGCCGGTGCCCGAATCGCCGGCGAACGTGCCACCGCCCGAATTGCCGGTGACCCCGGCGCTGGTGGCGGCCGGTGTCGACGACGAGGTGGCCGGTGCCGGAGCCGCGGTCGCGGCCGCGGGCGTTCCCGTGTTGCCACTGTTCCCGGCCTCGTAGGCCGCGGAGGCGGTCGAGCTCACCTGCACGGTCGCCAGGTCCAGTGTGAGCTGCTGGTCGTCCGGCAGGGCGACCGGGAGCTGCGAGGTGAGCGAGGAGGGCAGGAGGGAGGCGAACGTGTTGGCCGCGTTGTCGAGCGTCTTGAGGTCGATGGTGATCTTCAGGCCGTCGAGTGTCCGGCTGGCCGAGGGACCGCTGACCTTGTCGGTCGCGTTGGTGACCGACAAGGAGATGCCGAGCTCGTTGAGCAGCGTGTTGATCGACGAGATCGGCAGGGACAGCGGCGCGCTCTGGCCGGCCGCCGCGATGCCGTTGGCGTCGACGGTGACCTGCTCGCCCGCGATGTCCATGTTCTGCACCTCGGTCGAACCCGTGACCTTGCCCGTCGTCCCGTCGGAGGTGGCGGTCGCCGTGGAGGTGACACTGCCGATCGTGATGAAGCCCCCGAGGATGGAGATGCCGCCGTCGGTGGCGCTGGCCTGGGCGTTGGCGCTCGCGCTCGGCGCCAGCGACGACGACGTCGCCGACATGGTGCCCATCCCGATGATGGCCGAGGAGCCGGCCAACGGGTTGCTCGAGCTCGACGGCGCCGTCAGGGTCGGGTCGGCCCCGTTGGAGCCGGCCGTGGCGGCGTCGTCGCCGATGGTGGCGGTGGCCGTGTTCCCGTTGGCGGTGCTCGACGTGTCCATGTTCACCCCGGGCTCGTCGGTCGACGCGGTGTTGGGGGTCTGCGGGTACTCACTCGTGGCCTGGACCGGCCAGATGGGGGCGGGCGGCAGGGGAACGCCCGGCGCCAGCAGCGAGAGCTCGGGGCCGATGTTCGCGATGACCTGACCGGGATAGAGGCTCGATGCGGTGGCGTCGCCGGTCGGGCCGTAGTTGTCGCTCGTGGACGCGTAGCCCTCGTCGAACTCGAGCGAGGGTGTCGCCGGAATGGGGAGGTTGGGCTGCTCGTACTGGGCCGTGACGGCCTCGGCCAACGAGGTCAATGTGAACCCGCCCAGCGTGGAGTCGGCCCCGGCCGGCCCGTTGGAAAAGGCGGCCGCCAGCAGCCCCGATCCACCGGCGACGAGCAGGAGGGCGGAGGCGCCGAGGAGGGGCAACCGACGCCGGGGCGGGGCGGCGGGGCGGACGCCACGCCTCACGCCGCCGCACCCCCGAGGTAGGCGTCGGCCAGGTCGTCGGGCAGGTCGTCGGGCTTGCCCGCGGCCACGATCCGGCCCTGGACCACCACGGCGACGCCGCTGGCCACGCCGAGCGCGGTGGCGGCGAACTGCTCGGCCAGGATCACCGCGACGCCCGCCGCGGCGATCTGGCCCACCAGCTCGTAGAGCTCGGCGACGATCATCGGCGCCAGGCCCATGGAGATCTCGTCGAGCAGGAGGACCGCCGGCTCGACGCTGAGCGTGCGCGCCATGGCGAGCATCTGCTGCTCGCCGCCCGACAGGGTGCCCGCCATCTGATGGCGTCGCTCGGCCAGCCGGGGGAAGCGGGTGAAGGCCTGGTGCTCCACGTGGGCCCGGGACGGCCCGGCGAAGGTCATCAGGCGCAGGTTCTCGGTGACGGTCAGGTTGGGGAAGATGCCGCGCCCGTCGGGCAGGGTGCACAGCCCGGCGCGGGCGAGGGCGTCGGGGCGCATGCCGTTGGCGTGGCGGCCGAGCACGTGGAAGCAGCCCCGCGTCGGCTCCATCTGCCCGCTGGCCACGCGCAGCGTCGTCGACTTGCCGGCCCCGTTCGGTCCGAGCAACGCCAGCACCGAGCCGGCGGAAACGGCCAGATCGATGCCGTGGAGCACCTCGATCTGCCCGTAGGCGGCGTGGACGCGGCGGAGCTCGAGCACGGGAGGTGCGGCCGCCGGCTCAGCCATGGGCCCCCGCCGCCGCGAGCGCGCCGGGCTCGCCCTCGTCGGCCGCGGGCTCCCCGGGGTCGTCGGCCGAACCCAGGTAGGCGGCCCGCACCCGCTCGTCGGCCCGCACCTCCGCGGGGGTACCCACCTTGAGCACCGATCCGAAGTCGAGCACGTTGATGGAGGTGCACACCCGCATGACGAGCCCCATGTCGTGCTCCACGAGCAGCACGGCCATGCCGGCCGCGGCCAGCTGGCACAGCAGGTCGCCCAGCTCATCGCTCTCCGTGTCGCTGAGCCCCGAGGAGGGTTCGTCGAGGAGGACGAGGCGCGGCCGGGTGGCCAGGGCCCGGGCGAGCTCGAGCAGGCGGGCCTGCCCGGTGGGCAGCGTGTCAGCGGGCCGGCCGGCGAGCGCGCTCAACCCGACCAGGGCCAGGACGCCGTCCGCGTTGGCGGCGGCGTCGGAGCGGTCGTGCGACCAGCGGCGGCGTATCTCGGCGGCGGCGAGCACGTTCTCGCGCACCGAGAGCGAGCCGAAGACCTCGAGGCGCTGGAAGGTGCGCGCGATGCCCAACCGCGCCCGCTTGTGCGGCTTGAGCCCGGTCATGTCCGTGCCGTCGAAGGCGATCCGCCCGGCCGAAATGCCCTGGAGCCCGCAGATGGCGTTGAACAGCGTGGTCTTGCCGGCTCCGTTGGGCCCGATGAGACCGGTCACGGCGCCGGCGTCGACGGACAGGCCGACGCCACGCAGCGCGTGCACGCCACCGAATCGAACCTCGGCTTCCGCTACCTGCAGAAGCGACATGGTGTCCCCCCAATGCGGTCGGGCCGGCCTCCCGGGCCTCACGTCCCGGTGCAACCAAATTTCCCTGGTGAGACCAGGACTTTTTCGTTTGGAATTGGAACGACTTCCAATCTTCCGTCTTACGGTCGCAATTTTTGGCGGTACCCCGGGAGCGTTAGCCTCAACCCCATGGAACACTCCATGGCCGAACGCCTGGCCGACCTGGCCGAACGCAAGAACGAGGCCCTCAACGCCGGGAGCCCCAGGGCCGTCGAACGCCAGCACGCCAAGGGCAAGCTGACCGCCCGCGAGCGCATCGAGTACCTGCTGGACGAGGGGTCCTTCCAGGAGCTCGACATGCTGGCCCGGCACCGGGCGCACGGCATGGGCCTCGAGGACAACCGGCCCTACACCGACGGCGTGGTGACCGGCTTCGGCACCATCGACGGCCGGCGCGTCTGCATTTTCAGCCAGGACTTCACCGTCTTCGGTGGCGCCCTCGGCGAGGTCTTCGCCGAGAAGATCCACAAGGTCATGGACCTGGCGGCCTCGACCGGGGTGCCGATGATCGGGCTGAACGACGGCGCCGGCGCCCGGATTCAGGAGGGCGTGGTCTCGCTGCACTCCTACGGCGGGATCTTCCACCGCAACGTGACCGCGTCGGGGGTCATCCCCCAGATCAGCGTCATCCTCGGCCCGTGTGCCGGCGGGGCGGTGTACTCCCCCGCCATGACCGACTTCATCTTCATGGTGCAGGGCACGTCCCACATGTTCATCACCGGCCCCGACGTCGTGAAGACGGTCACCGGCGAGGACGTCACCCTCGAAGAGCTCGGCGGCGCCATGAGCCATGCCACCAAGTCGGGGGTCGCCACCTTCGTGGCGCCCGACGAGAAGGCCTGCCTCGACGAGGTGCGCCACCTCCTCTCGTTCCTCCCCTCCAACAACCTCGAGGAGCCCCCGATCGAGCAGACCGGCGACGAGCCGGACCGCCAGGTGACCGAGCTGGTCGACTTCCTGCCGACCTCCCCCAACCAGCCCTACGACATGAAGCGCGTCATCACCGCGGTCGTCGACGACGGCGAGTACCTCGAGGTGCACCGCCACTGGGCCATGTCGATCACGTGCGGCTTCGCGCGCATGAACGGCCGCGTCGTCGGGATCGTCGGCAACCAGCCTGCCGTGCTGGCGGGAGTGCTCGACATCGACTCGTCGGAGAAGGCGTCGCGCTTCGTGCGCACCTGCGACGCCTTCAACGTCCCCCTCCTGACCTTCGTCGACGTGCCGGGCTTCATGCCCGGCACCGACCAGGAGTACGGCGGCATCATCCGGCACGGGGCCAAGCTGCTCTACGCCTACTGCGAGGCGACCGTGCCCAGGATCCAGATCATCACCCGCAAGGCGTACGGCGGCGCCTACGTCGTCATGAACTCCAAGTCGATCGGCGCGGACCTCGCCTTCGCCTGGCCCTCGGCCGAGCTGGCCGTCATGGGACCCAACGGCGCCGTCGAGATCGTGTACCGCCGCGAGCTGGCGGAGGCGGCCGACCCGGCCAAGCGGCGGGCCGAGCTGATCGACGAGTACACGGAGCGCTACGCCAACCCGTACATCGCCGCCGAGCGCGGGTACATCGACGACGTGATCTCACCGGCGGACACGCGCGCCGTCATCTGCCGCAGCCTCGACATCCTGGCCTCCAAGCGCGAGGAACTGCCGCGGCGCAAGCACGGCAACGTGCCGCTGTGAGCCTGCCCGTCGACCCCGACCGGCTGTCGCTGCGCCAGCGGCCCGAGCCCGAAGCCGGCGTGCTGGCGGCGATCGCGGCCGCGGTCCAGCTGGCCTGGCCCCGCCCGGCGCCCGCCGACGAGCACGACCCGGTGCACGAGCCCTGGCGCTTCAGCGGGCGCTGGTGGAACAAGCCCGCGCCGCTCCGCCGCGACCGTCCCCGGGCGCGCCGCTGACCGTCTACGTGGACGACTGGCGGCAGGCGGCCACCGTGCGCGACCGCGCCGACCGCTGGTCCCATCTGCTGGCGGACGATCCCGCTGAGCTCCACGCCATGGCCGCAGCGCTCGGGATCCCGCCCCGGGGCTACCAGCGCCACCGGCGCTCGGTGGCGCTCAATCACTACGACGTGCCCGAGAGCCTCCGGCTGCGCGCCATTGAGCTCGGCGCCGTCCCGGTGACGTGGCGCGAGATGGCCCGCCTCACCCGGGAGTGGCGGCGCGCTGGCGCTCGGCCAGCGCCACCAGATCCTCCATGATGCGGTCGAAGGAGTAGTCCTTGGGCGTGTAGACCGAGGCCACGCCCTTGCCGAGCAGCAGCTCGCCGTCGTCGGGGGGGATGATGCCGCCCACGACGACGGCGGCGGTGCTCCCGGTGGCGCGCAGGCGGTCCAGGACGTCGGGCACCAGCTCGAGATGGGAGCCCGACAGGATGGACAGCCCCACGATGTCGACGTCCTCGTCGCGGGCAGCCGCCACGATCTGCGCCGGGGTGAGCCGGATCCCCTGGTAGATCACCTCGAAGCCGGCGTCGCGCGCCGCCACGGCGATCTGCTCGGCACCGTTGGAGTGCCCGTCGAGACCGGGCTTGGCCACGAGGAGGCGGGGCGGACCGCCCGTGGAGTCGGCCAGGGCCCTGGTGCGCAGGCGGACGGGTGCGAGGTCCTGGCCGCGCCGTCCCACCCCGCCGCTGACGCCCGTCGGGGCCCGGAACTCGCCGAACACCTCGCGCAGGGCTCCCGCCCACTCCCCGGTGGTGCCGCCGGCATGGGCCAGGGCGATGGTGGCCTCCATGATGTTGGCACCGGGGCCCTCGTCGGCGGCCGCGGTGCGCAGCTCGTCGAGCGCCCTGCGCACGGCGGCGCCGTCGCGTTGCGCCCGCCAGCGTTCCAGGTCCGCGATCTGCTCCGCTTCGACGCGGTGGTCGACCCTGAGGATGTTCTCGATCTCGCCGTCGCCCAGGAGGGGGGAGGGCGCGGTCTCGGTGAAGCAGTTGACGCCGACGACCTTCTGCTCGCCCGTCTCGATACGGCGCACGCGCTCGGCCTGGCTGCCCACCAGGCGGCGCTTGAGCTCGTCGATGGCCTCGAAGGCGCCGCCGAGCGCCTCCACGTCGGCCAACTCGGCCGAGGCGGCCTCGACCAGCTCGGCCGTCTTGGCGCCGATGACGACCGAGCCCTCGAAGATGTCGTCGTACTCGAGCAGGTCGGACTCGAAGGCCAGCACCTGTTGCATGCGCAACGACCACTGCTGGTCCCAGGGCCGGGGCAGCCCCAGCGCCTCGTTCCAGGCGGGCAACTGCATGGCTCGGGCGCGGGCGCTCTTCGACAGCGTGACGCCGAGCGTCTCGAGGACGATGCGTTGCGCGTTGTTCTCCGGCTGTTGCTCGGTCAGCGAGAGGGAGTTGACCTGCACCCCGTAGCGGAAGCGGCGGAGCTTGGGCTCCTCCACGCCGTAGCGCTCGCGGCAGATGCGGTCCCACATTTCGGTGAAGGCCCGCATTTTGCAGGTCTCCTCGACGAAGCGGACACCGGAGTTCACGAAGAAGCTGATGCGGCCCACCACGGCGGGCAGCTCGCCGTCGTCGATCTTGCCCGAGGCGCGGACGCCGTCGAGGACGCCGATGGCGGTGGCCAGTGCATAGGCGATCTCCTGCACCGGCGTGGCACCGGCCTCCTGGAGGTGGTAGCTGCACACGTTGATCGGGTTCCACCTGGGGGCGTGGCGCACCGTGTAGGCGATGGTGTCGACGGTGAGGCGGAGGCTCGGGCCGGGCGGGAAGATGTACGTGCCGCGGCTGAGGTACTCCTTGACGATGTCGTTCTGCGTCGTTCCCGCGAGCAGTGCCGGGTCGACCCCCATCTCCTGCGCGTGGGCCACGTAGAGCCCGAGGAGCCAGGCCGCCGTGGCGTTGATCGTCATGGAGGTGTTCATGTCCGCCACCGGGATGCCCGCCAGCAACTCCTTCATGTGGCCGAGGTGGGACACCGGGACACCCACCTTGCCGACCTCCCCGGCCGCCTCGGGGGCGTCGGCGTCGTAGCCGGTCTGGGTCGGCAGATCGAAGGCGATGGAAAGGCCCGTCTGGCCCTTGGCGAGGTTCGTCCGGTAGAGCTCGTTCGAGGCGCGCGCGGTCGAATGGCCCGAGTAGGTGCGCATCACCCACGGCGCGTCACGCTGAGGGTCGCTGGTCATTCACTTCACCTCCAGACGAGTGGGGTGCACCACCATTGTGCCCGCCTCCTCCGCCGTCAGCACGCGGTCAGCACGCGGTCAGCGGCTGTAAGCGTAGAAGCCCTTCTTGGTCTTGCGGCCGAGCTGGCCCGAGGTCACCAGGCGTCGCAGGAGCGGCACCGCCGCGTAGTTGGGATCGCGGTACTCCTCGTAGAGCGCATCGAGGATTGCCAGCGACGTGTCGAGCCCGACGAGGTCGAGCAGCGCGAACGGGCCCATCGGGAACCCGCACCCCCCCTTCATGGCGGAGTCGATGCCCTCCCGGGTGGCGACGCCCTGCTCGAGGAGACGCACGGCGTTGTTGAGGTAGGGGAACAGCAGCGCGTTCACGATGAACCCCGCCTGGTCCTTGACCTCGACGGGGTCCTTGCCGCAGGCGCTGGCAAAGGCGACCGCAGCGGCGACGGTGGCGTCGCTCGCCGTGATCGGCCGCACGACCTCGACGAGCGCCATGGCCGGCGCAGGATTGAAGAAGTGGATGCCGCACACGAGGTCCGGCCGCCCGGTCGCCATCGCCATCTCGACCACCGGCAGGGTGGACGTGTTGGTGGCGAGGATCGTCTCGGGCTTGCAGATGCTGTCGAGCTCGGCGAAGAGGTCCTTCTTCACCGAGAGGTCCTCGACCACCGACTCGATCACCAGGTCGACCTCGACAAGCTCGCCCAGGTGGGTCGTGGCATGCACCCGGCGGGAGATCTCGGCCGCCTCGGCGTCGGTGCGCTTGCCCTTCTCCACCTGCTTGGCCAGCGATGCGGCCAGGCCGGCGACCATGGCGTCCGCGCCGCCCTGGCTGCGGCTGCGCAGCACCACGTCGTGCCCCGCGGCGGCCGCCACCTCGGCGATGCCCGCGCCCATGATTCCCGAGCCGACGATTCCCATCCGTGTGATCGACATGGATGCCAAGGCTACCGGCCGGTAACCAGAGCCGTCGAAGCGGGCCACCTGCGCCAGCGTGCAAGAGTGGCGCCATGGACACGATCGGCACGCTGGCCCTGGTCGGGGGCGACGAGTGGACCGAGGGTTGCACCTTCGACCCCCTGCTGCTGGCGGCGTCGGGCGGGGACGACGTCGTGGTCCTGCCGACCGCGGCCGCCTACCAGCACCCCGAGCGGGTCGTCCTCCGGGCGGCCGAGTGGTTCGGGCCGATGGGGGGCAAGGTCGAGGGTCTGATGGTGGTGGACAGGGCTTCGGCCGAGGACCCGGGCATGGCGGCCGTGGTCGCCGGTGCCCGCTTCATCTACCTCGCCGGCGGCTCGCCCCTGCACCTGCGCGCCGTGCTCAAGAAGTCGGCGGTCTTCGAGGCGCTCCGGCGGGCCTACGCCGCCGGCGCGGTGATCGCGGGGGCCGGGGCCGGGGCCATGGTGCTCACCGACCCCATGGCCGACCCCCGCGGCGGCGCGCTGACCCTCGGGCTCGGGCTGGTCGAGAACCTCACGGTCGTCCCCCACTTCGGTGACGAGCACGACGACGCCCACGGCCAGAAGCTGGAGCGCACGGTGGCGATGGCACCGGCCGCGCTGCCGGTGGTCGCCCTCCCGGCGCGCACAGCGCTGATCAAGGACGGTGCGGGGACCTGGCGCTCCGAGGGGGCCGGGACGCCGGTCGTCTTCGTCGGGGGTGCGCAGACCGAAGGGCTCGACGCGCTGAAGGGCTGAGGCCCCTGCGCCGTCAGTCCTTCTCTTCGATCGTGACGCTCTGAATCACGACCTGCTCGGTCGGCGTGCCGGAGCGGCTGCCGATGCCGTCGATCGTCCCGATCACATCGAGCCCGCCGACGACCTCGCCGAAGTGCGAGTAGAGCGGAGGCAGGCGGACCCCGTCGGGGCCGCTGATGACGAAGAACTGGCTGCCGTTGGTGTTCGGCCCGGCGTTCGCCATGGCCAGCGATCCCACCTTGTAGCGGCCCGGCTCCGGCAGCTCGTCGGCGAAGCGGTACCCCGGCCCACCAGATCCGGTCCCTGTCGGGTCGCCGCCCTGGAGGACGAAGCCCGGGATGATGCGGTGGAACACGACGCCGTCGTAGTAGTGGTACCGGGCCAGGAACACGAAGCTGTTGACCGCTCTCGGCGCCGCGAGGGGGTCCAGGGCGATGACCATGGTGCCGTGGGAGGTGACCATGGTGGCCACGTAGCGCTTGGTCGTGTCGATGACCATCGGTGGCTCTTCGTCGAACGCGCGTTGCTGGGGGCTCGAGCCGTCGACGGCGGGTGCGGTGGGGGTGGCCATGGTCTGTGCCTGCCTAACTGTTGATCGTGACGGAGATGATGCGCTGGGTGACGTCGGGAGGGACACCCTGGGGCGAGCCCTGCTGGTTGATGGTATCGACGACGTTCATGCCCGAGGACACGGACCCGAAGAGCGCGTAGGTGTTGGGCAGGCTCTCGCCCTGCGGTCCCGTGACGATGAAGAACTGGCTCCCACCCGAATTGGGTGCGCCGGTGTTGGCCATGGCCACGGATCCGATCGGGTACTGGTCGCTCGCGCTGGCGGCCTTGGGTGGGTTCTCGTCCGCGATGGTGTAGCCGGGGCCGCCCTGGCCCGTTCCGGTCGGGTCGCCCGTCTGGTCCATGAATTGCGGGATGACCCGGTGGAAGATCACGCAGTGGTAGAAGCCCTTCTCGGCCAGGAACACGAAGTTGTTGACGGTGATCGGAGCCGCCTTGGCGTCGAGGGCGACGGTGAAGGTGCCCGTCGTGGTGACGACCGTCGCCGTGTACGACTTGGAGGTGTCGATCGTCATGGGCGGCGCAGCCGAGTACTTCTGCGTGTTCACCACGGTCTTGGTGCTGGCCGGACAGCCGGCCTTGACCGCGACCGCGTTGGCCTGGGCCTGCAGCCTGGCGTCGGCGGCCGAGGTGGCCGTGGTCGTGCTCGTCGTGCTGTCGACCTTGGACTGTGAGGAGACCGGTGGGTTGCTCCCGCCAGAGACGAGGAAGGCGATCGCCACGATGACGCCGGCGACCACCACGACGACGATCCCGTTGCGGATCTGCTTGCGGCGCTTCTGCTGCTTGGCCTCGGCGGCCAGCCGCGCTTCCCTCGCCGCGCGCTGGCGGGCTCTCTTGTCGCTGGGCACGGCCCGAGACCCTACCCAATCCCCGGGGCGCCCTCGGATCGCCCACCTGGGCCGGGCGGACCCTGCAGGCACACCGGGGCAGCCCGCGTGGCGAGAAGGCCCTCCGGCGGCCAGCGGGCCGGTGCGCAGTCTGTAGCCTCGTCCGGATGCCACTGATCGTCCAGAAGTTCGGCGGCACCTCGGTCGGCGACGCCGATCGGATCCGTGCCGTGGCCGACCACATCGCCCGGACGCGCCGCCAGGGGTCCGACGTGGTCGCCGTGGTCAGCGCCATGGGCAAGACGACCGACGACCTGATCCACCTGGCCGACTCCGTGAGCGCCACCCAACCGCCGCGCGAGTACGACATGCTCGTGAGCACCGGGGAGCGGATCTCCATGTCGCTGCTGGTCATGGCCCTGGCCGACCTCGGGGTCGACGCCGCCTCCTTCACCGGGAGCCAGGTGGGCATCATCACCGACAGCGACCACACCCGGGCCAAGATCAGGGAGGTCAAGGGCGACCGCCTGCGCCAGGCCCTGGCCGCCGGGAAGGTGCCCGTCGTGGCAGGGTTCCAGGGCGTCTCGGAGGAGCGCGAGATCACCACGCTCGGCCGCGGCGGGTCCGACGCCACGGCCGTCGCCCTGGCGGCCGTCCTGGGCGCCGATGTGTGCGAGATCTACACCGACGTCACCGGCGTCTTCACCGCGGACCCCCGGATCGTGCCCGAGGCGCACCGCATCAACCGGATCTCGTTCGACGAGATGCTCGAGATGGCGGCGACCGGGGGACGGGTCCTGATGCTGCGGGCCGTCGAGTTCGCCCGCAACCACAATGTCCCGCTGCACGTGCGCAGCAGCTTCACCTGGGAGCCGGGCACCTGGGTGGTGGAGGAGGATGCAGACATGGAAGAAGCAGTCGTCACCGCCGTGACCCACGACACCTCGGAGGCCAAGGTCACCGTGAGCGGGGTCCCGGACAGGCCCGGCGTGGCCGCCCGGCTCTTCCGGGCGCTGGCGGACAAGTCGATCAACGTGGACATGATCGTGCAGAACACGTCCGCGCACGGGACCACCGACATCTCGTTCACCGTGCCGACCGCCGACCTCCCGGTCGCGGTCGAGACGGCGCAGACCCACGCCGACGAGCTCGGTGCCTCGGGAGTGGCGGCCGACGCCGACGTGGCCCGGGTCTCCCTGGTCGGGGTCGGCATGAAGTCGCACCCCGGGATTGCGGCGACCATGTTCGAGACGCTGGCCGACGAGCGCATCAACATCGACATGATCTCCACCTCGACGATCCGGACCTCGTGCATCGTGGCCGAGGACGACGTCGAACGGGCTGTGCGCAGCCTGCATACGGCGTTCGCCCTGGGCTGATGGCGGGTGGCGCGAAGCGGTCGCGCACGCTGTGGCTGCTCCGGCACGCCAAGGCCGTCACCGACCCGCCCCCGGGCGGCTCCGACTTCGACCGCGTGCTCGCCCCCCGGGGGCGCCGGGACGCCGCCGCCCTGGGGCAGCTCTTCGCCGGCGACGGAGAAGGGTTGGGACCCGCGCTGAAGAGCGTCCCCCGGCCCGCCGTCGCACTGGTCTCACCAGCGGCCCGCACCGCGGCGACGGCCGACCTGGTGCTGGCTGACCTGGTCCACCCGCCGGAACGCCGCCTCGACGACGCGCTCTACGGGGCTGACCCCGAAGAGGTGCTCGCGGCCCTGCGCGCCCTGCCCGACGAGGTCGACGCGGCCATGGTCGTCGGGCACAACCCCACGGCGCACTCGCTGTCGCAGGGCCTGCTGACGGCGCGGGACAAGAAGGGGCAGTCCGCGGCGGTGCGGCACGGCTTCCCCACCTGTGCCCTCGGCGTCTACGCCTTCCGAGCCGTCCGGTGGGCGGACGTGGCCATGGGGACGGCCAAGCTGGTCGCCCTGATGGGGCCGCCCTACGGCGAGGGCTGAGCTCCGGCGGTCCTCCTCAGAGGGTGCGCAGGATGGCGGCGTCGCCCTGCCCGCCACCGCCGCAGAGCGCCACGGCGGCCGTGGAGGCACCGCGACGGCGCAGCTCGAGCAACGCGGTGAGTGCGACCCGGGCGCCCGACATGCCGACGGGGTGGCCCAGCGCGATGGCCCCGCCATTGACATTGACCTTGTCCTCGTCGATCCCGAGGTCGTCGACCGAGGCCAGTCCGACGGCGGCGAAGGCCTCGTTGATCTCGAAGAGGTCGATGGAGCCGACGTCGAGGCCCGCCTTCCGCGCCGCCTTGAGGATGGCCCGCGAGGGCTGCGTCAGCAGCGAGTTGTCCGGGCCGGCCACCATGCCGTAACCCACGACCTCGCCGAGCGGTGCGATGCCGAGCTCCTTGGCCTTCGCAGCCGACATCACGACCACGGCGGCGCCGCCGTCGGAGATCTGCGATGCGTTGCCGGCGGTGATGGTGCCGTCCTTGGTGAACGCCGGCTTGAGCGCGCCCAGCGACTCCGCCGTCGTCCCGGGCCGCACCCCCTCGTCCGTGTCGACCAGTAGCGGGTCGCCCTTGCGCTGGGGCACCTGTACCGGCACGATCTCCTCGGACAGTCGGCCGTCCTTGATCGCCGCCGCTGCCTTCTCGTGGCTGGCCGCGGCGAAGGCGTCCTGGCGCTCCCGGGAGATTCCCGCCTTCTCGTTGTGCTGCTCGGTGGACAGACCCATGGCGATGTGGTCGAAGGCGTCGGTGAGGCCGTCGAACATCATGGAATCCACGAGGGTGCCGTCGCCGATGCGATAGCCGGCGCGGGCACCTGGCAACAGGTAGGGCGCCTGGGTCATCGACTCCATGCCGCCGGCCACGACGATGTCGGCGTCGCCGGCACGGATCATCTGGTCGGCCAGGTAGATGGAGTTGAGCCCCGAGAGGCACACCTTGTTGATCGTGTTGGCGGGGACGGACATGGGGATGCCGCCCTTCACCGCGGCCTGGCGGGCGGTGATCTGGCCCTGGCCGGCGAGGATCACCTGGCCCATGAGGACGTAGTCGACCTGGTCGGGCGACACCCCGGCCCGCGACAGCGCCTCCGCGATGGCGAAGCCACCCAGGTCCATGGCGGTGAACCCGGCCAGCGCGCCGGAGAGCTTCCCGATCGGGGTACGAGCCCCTGCGACGATGACGACCTCGGCCATTCCCTGCACCTCCGGTTCCCGCCGGTCTGGTTACCGGTCGGAAACCACATTGTACGGGCCAACTATCGTCGGGTCACATGAGCGACATCCTCCACGCCGCCCTTGCCGGCGCCACCCCCGATGAGCTGGCCGGACTCGAGATGCCCAGCTCCTACCGAGCCGCCATAGTCAAGAGGAGCGAGGTGGAGATCTTCGCGGGCATGGAGTCCTCGGACAAGGACCCGCGCCGTTCCCTCCACGTCGAGGAGGTGCCGCTGCCCGAGCTCGCCCCCGATGAGGCCTACGTCGCCGTGATGGCGTCCTCGATCAACTTCAACACGGTCTGGACGTCGATCTTCGAGCCGCTGCCCACGTTCGGCTTCCTCGATCGCCTGGGGAAGGAGGGCCCGTGGGCGGCCCGCCATGCTCTCGACTACCACGTCGTCGGCTCGGACGCGGCGGGCGTCGTGCTCCGCACCGGCTCGGCGGTGCGCAACTGGAAGGTGGGCGACAAGGTCACGGTCCAGTGCAACTACGTCGACGACCAGGACCCCTCGGCCCACGACGATTCCATGCTGGCGGCCAACCAGCGCATCTGGGGCTTCGAGTCGAACTTCGGCGGGTTGGCCGACGTGACGGTGGTCAAGGCGAACCAGCTCATGCCCAAGCCGGCGCACCTGAGCTGGGAAGAGGCGGCCGTCAACGCCCTGTGCAACTCGACCGCCTACCGGATGCTGGTCTCGCACAACGGGGCTCGGATGACCCAGGGCGACAAGGTGCTCGTGTGGGGCGCCAGCGGTGGACTCGGCAGCTACGCGGTGCAGCACGTGCTCAACGGGGGCGGGACGCCGATCGGGGTCGTGTCGTCGCCCGCGAAGGTCAAACTGCTGAACGACCTCGGCGTCGAGGCCGTCATCGACCGCAGGGCGGCGAACTACCGCTTCTGGTCCGACGAGCACACCCAGGACGAGTCCGAGTGGCGGCGCTTCGGCAAGGACATCCGCGCCCTGGTCGGCTCCGAACCCGAGATCGTCTTCGAGCACCCGGGGCGCCAGACCATGGGCGCCTCCGTGTTCGCCTGCAAGCGGGCGGGGACGATCGTGACCTGTGCGGCGACGTCGGGCTACATGATTGAGTACGACAACCGCCACCTCTGGATGAAACTCAAGACGATCAAGGGCTCGCACTTCGCCAACTACCGCGAGGCCTGGGACGCCAACCAGCTCATCTGCGAGGGCAGGGTGCTCCCTCCCCTCTCCGCCGTCTACTCGCTCGAGGAGGTGGGCGAGGCTGCGTACCAGGTGCACCACAACCTGCACGAGGGCAAGATCGGCGTGCTGTGCCTTGCCCCGACCGAGGGGCTGGGCATCGACGACCCCGAGCTGCGGGCCAAGGTCGGCGAGGACCGCATCACGCTGTTCAGGAGGCACGGCGCGTGAGCGACCTCCTGCTCACAGAGATCGACCACGTGGCCATCGCGGTCAACGACCTCGACGCCGCCATCGAGTGGTACGGCGAGGTCTTCGGCGCCACGGTGGACCACCGCGAGCGCGTCGAGTCCGACGGCGTCGAGGAGGCCCTGTTGAAGGTGGCCGATTCCTACGTGCAGCTGCTGACCCCGGTCAGGGACGACTCGCCGGTGGCCAAGTACCTGGCCACCAGGGGTGAGGGGCTGCACCATGTGGGCTACCGGGTCGACGACTGCGCGGTGGCCCTCCAAGCCGTCAAGGACGCGGGTGGCCGGGTGATCGACGAGGCGCCGCGGCCGGGCTCACGGGGCACCACCGTGGCCTTCGTGCACCCGAAGACCTCCTTCGGGACGCTGATAGAGCTCGTCCAGGAGTAGTCGCCGGGGACGGTCGCAGCGACTCGATGTGAGCCCAATCGATAGCGTGACGACATGGACAACGTCTCCTTCTTTGTCGATCCCAGTTGCCCGTGGGCTTGGGTGACCTCTCGGTGGATCGTTGACGTGGTTCCGGCGCGGGACCTCAACATCACGTGGAAGTCGTACTGCATCGAGATCCGAGACGACTATGACCTGGCGCCGGGGTTTCCCGCCGAGCGCCGTGCGGTGGGACTGGCGGCCCACGAATTGTCCCACCGGATGCTTCGGGTCTTCGAAGCGGTCCGGGGGGAGGAAGGGGAGCCCGCCGTGGATGCCCTGTACACGGCATGGGGGCCCCGCTACTTCGGGTTGAGTCACGCGGATCTGATCGCCGGCCGCGTGTCGGTGATCGATGATTGTCTGGCTGCGTGCGGCCTGCGCCCGGCGCTCGCCGATGCGCAACACGACGAGAAATGGGACGCGCCAATCGTCGAGTCGATGCAGATCGCCTATGAGTTCGCCGGCCACAAGACGGAGACTCCGACGATCGTCGTCGAGTCGGACCCCCCGTACGGTTTCAAGGGGCCGGTCATGTCCCAAGCACCAACGGGAGAAGCGGCCGTCGAGTTCTGGGATGCGATCCAAGTGATCTCGAAGCAGCAAGGCTTCTTCGAGCTGACGCGACCGCGAACTGCAGCACCGGTGCCGTAGGAGGCGATGACAGCCGCATCAGGCTTTCCAGCGCAGTTCTCGTCAGCCGGCGAACCGGAGCGTGACCGGCTCTCCTACCCGAGACCTACAGGAGTCCAGCTTCGAGCGACTCGTGGTGTCGAAGCATCTGGGGTGCTCCGAGACACGGGCGGGGAACCGCTCGACGCGGTGGGCGCCAGCACCTACTGTCGGAGCGGCCATTCGCCGACCCCGGAGGCGCGTGGCCAGAGGAGGCCCCCATGGGTCCTTTCACCAACGGGGCGATTGTGGCGCTGGCCACCGCCCTCCCCGCGCTGTTCAGCGGCGCCGGGACCCTGGCGATCGGCTCCGCCTCGCCCGCCGGTGCCGCCGCGGTTCCGGCCCAGGTCAGCGCCTCCAACTGGACGATCTCGCCCTCGGTGTCGAGCCCCGGCAGCGAGGGAAACGGCATCTCGTGCGTGAGCGCGAACTTCTGCATGGCCCTGGCCAGCAACTCCCTCATTGAGCAGTGGAACGGCACGGCGTGGTCCACGGCGCAGGCCGGCTCCGACACGGCCCCCAACCTCTCGGCCGTCACCTGCACGGGCCCGTCGTTCTGCCTGGCCGTCGGCTTCGTCGAATCTGCAGGCGGGGGTGCCTATTCCGAGGAGTGGAACGGCACGACCTGGACCGCGGTGAATGTCCCGCTGCCCGCCGGTTCCACCGGAGGCGCGCTGAGCGCTGTGTCGTGCGTGGGCCCGGACGCCTGCACGGGGGTGGGACGCAGCGGCACGGCTGGGGGCAACATCACGCTGGCCGAGCAGTGGAACGGCACGGGTTGGAGCATCGAGTCCACCCCGAACCAGGCCGGGTCGACCACGGCGCGCTTCAGCTCGGTCTCCTGCGCCATCACGACCTCGCTCTCGTGCATGGCCGTCGGCGAGTATTCGTCGGCCGGGGGGAGCTTCACCCTGGCCGAGCGGTGGAACGGCAGTGCCTGGTCCATCACCACGACGCCTTCGCTGCCCGGGGGCGCCGTGATGGGCGAACTGGTCGGCGTCTCGTGCATCGGCCCCAGCTGGTGCGCCGCCGTCGGCGACGACACCGTCGCCGGCAACAACGACACCTTGGCGGAGGTGTGGGACGGGACGGCGTGGACCATCGTCACCACTCCCGATCCGGGGGTCAACACCCGCGACTACCTGATGGGGCTCAGCTGTTTCAGCCAGACCTCGTGCTCGGCCGTGGGGGATGAGATCGGGACGACGACCGTGAGCCTGGCCGTCACCTGGGACGGCTCGGCGTGGGCCCTGGCCACGACCCCGGCGAACGGGACCGGCGTCACCTTCACCGGTCTCTCGACGGTGTCGTGCGTGACCGACTGGGAATGTGTCGCCATGGGGACCACCGCCACCTCGGGGGGCTCCAACCTGCTCGTCATGTCCGCCCCCATCGCCCGCTCGGGCTACCGCTTCGTGGCCTCCGACGGCGGGGTCTTCGCCGAGGGCGCCGCGGCGCCGTTCCTGGGCTCACTCGGGGGCGTGCGCCTCAACCAGCCCATGGTGGGCATGGCGGTCATGCCGGCCGGGGACGGCTACGACCTGGTGGCCTCCGACGGCGGGGTCTTCACCGAGGGCTCGGCCCAGTTCTACGGCTCGACGGGCAGCATCCACCTCAACTCGCCCATCGTCGGCATGGCCCTCACCCCCGACGGGGCGGGCTACTGGTTGGTCGCGGCCGACGGCGGGGTCTTCAGCTTCGGCGACGCCCAGTTCTACGGCTCCCACGGGGGATCCCCACTCAACAAGCCCGTCGTCGGCATGGCGGCAACCCCAGACGGCCACGGCTACTACCTGGTGGCTTCTGACGGCGGGGTCTTCACCTACGGTGACGCCGTCTTCGCCGGCTCGACGGGCAGCCTCGTACTCAACAAGCCCGTGGTCGGCATGGCGGTCACCAGTGCGGGCGGCTACTACCTGGTGGCTTCTGACGGCGGCATCTTCAGCTTCCCGAGCGCCGGCGGCCCGCCCTTCGAGGGATCGACGGGGAACCTGCACCTCAACAAGCCCATCGTCGGCATGACCACGGTGGCCAACGGCTACTACCTGGCCGGCTCCGATGGCGGGATCTTCGCCTTCCCCAACACCAACGGGCCGCCCTTCGACGGCTCGACGGGCAGCATCGTGCTCAACAAGCCCATCGTGGGGGTGGCGTCGTAGGAGCCGAGCGCCTGAGCAGTCTCAGCCGTGATGGCTCGCTGTGATCCGGACAAACGAGAAGCCGAGTTGGCTAGCGTTACAGATGGCCGCGTAGGCCCTCGTCTGGGCGATATGGGACCTGTTCTTGAAGCTCGGTCGCCCGTGGGTCAGTTTGCGAACTGGTCCAGCCACGGAGCGGTTGCCGCCAGCAACTCGTCGGTGAGAGCAACGATGTGCTCGTACGGCAGTCGACCGGCCATCTGGTCGGTGAGCATGGCCTCGAGCACAAGAGTCCGATCGCCTGTGAGGGCCGCTTCGACCGTCAGCTCCTGCGAGTACACGATCCGTCGCAGGCACTCGCCGAGAACGGATTCCACCTGGACACGATCGCGCGGTGTGATTCCGGATGCATTCGCCACGCCCATGCACTCGAGTACGGGCCCGTGATCGAGGCCGACGACCTGGCCGGTATTCGGGATGTTCACCGGGAGGTGTCGCTCGTCACCCGAGACGACCGCATGTAGAAGCGGGGCGACCAGTTCGCCCGAGCCCCATGGCGGAAGCGTTTGCGATGCGAGGAGTGCGGCCAGGTCGGCCTCGTCCGTCTCCTTGTCTGCCCGATGGCCATCGATGCCGTAGTGGTGGACGCACCAATCGTCGCCGAAGCCACTGGCCTCTGTGACGAACCAGGGGAAGAACTCAGCGACGTGTGTGTCCGAGGATCCCGGGAGGACCCCGAACCGTCGAAAGAGCTCGAGCTTCAGCCGGTTGTTGGCCACGACGTCGCCCTTCGTCCATTTCTCCCCGGTCGACACCTTGCGCCAGTGGCTACCGGCAGGAGGCTCCATCCAGATCGGGCCGTCGAGAGCCGCGACAGGCTGGTCCATTATCGACCGCAGCATCGCGAAGCCGTCGGAACCGCCAATGCTCAGGGCCGTGACCAGCGGGAGATGGTTGACGCCGCCGACCACGGGGTCGACCTCGTGCATCCCGACATCGAAGAGCAGGCTCATCGCCCAGGTCAGACCCACGAGCTCGTTGCACAACCCGACTGTCGACACCCTGGTCTCACGGGTCACCGCGCGGCACAGCGCGGTGAGGGGGTTGCTGACGTTCACCAGCAGGGCGTCGGGGCAGCGGCGCTCCATGGCCCGGGCGATGCCAACGGTCACAGGCACGCTCCGCAAAGCACGCGATATGCCTCCGGGACCCACGCTGTCGCCCACGGGTTGAGGCAGGCCGTAGCGGTCGGGTATCTCCAGGTCGTTGCGCATCGCGTCGAAACCACCCACAGAGAGCCCGGTGATCACAAATTCGGCGCCGTCGAGCGCAGCCTCGAGCTCCGTCGTCGCAGTCGTCCTCAGACCGCCCGACCCAAGCGCGGCGATGTGGTCGGCCAACTGTTGTACCGGCGGCAGGCTCTCGGGCGCGGTGTCCATCAACACGACCTGGCTCTCGGCCAGCGATGGTGTGTTGACGAAGTCCAAGAGCAGGCGGGGCGTCCAGTGGGCGCTCCCGCCGCCGATGATGGCAATTCGCGGCGTCATATCCCCTCCGGCCTAACCGTCGATGTCGCTCCGTACAACGTCACCGTACCCTGACCGGCCTCGGTCTTCCCAGTGGCGTTCGTGACCTCGTCCTCCCGATTCGAGAGTCGAATCGGCGGAAACTGCGAGGGTGGTGTTCGGGAACTGGGGCAGAGTCCACGAGCCGACGCCGCCTCACCTAGAACTCGAGACCGTGACGTTCGACAAAGCCCGATACGAGCTGGCCATCACCGATGTGGTGACCGAAGCTCTCGGCTAGGCAGTCCGTGCTCCGAACCGGCGAAGTGAGGGCAGGGGTCGTCGTTGGATATCATCTCGTCCGGGGGGCAACATGAATGACGCGGCGGGGAACGCAGTGCTTGACGGTGGTCCTCTGGACGGGAGGGAGCATCACGTCGAACCCGACACCGTCGAGCTTCTCGTCGTGATGGAAGATGGAGACAGCCACCTTTACGTTGCGTGCCACCGAGTCCAGGCCCTACCGGATGGACGGGTGGTGCCTGTCTATGAGTATCGGGGGCGGGACTACCCACTCCGTACCCCTGGCGCCTGAACCGCCTGATTTCCGGGGGTCGCCGTGGGCCCTGGCCCTTACGGTGAGTGGTCTTGGCTCTCGCCGAGCACCACTGCATAGGAGCCGCTGCCCAGCACAGATCCGGCGTGGACGCGGCGGGTGCCGATGAGCAGCTCTTCTAGAACACCGGTGCCGGCGTCGAAGGTCACGTCGTCAAGTTCGCCGAGTTCGTTGCCTTGCTCGCTCAGGGCGCGCTTGCCGACGAGTTCGAGCTTCCCCGCGGCGGCGGCCCGTTCCCGGTCATCCGACGGGGGTCGGAGCGCACTTTCGTCGCCGACCATGACCGCATCGGGTCCAAACCCGCTCAATTGCGTCCAATCGACCAGCTGAGCCTTCTTGCCGCGCCCGATGACCACCGCGGCGATGCGCCGCTGCCTGGCATCCACGAGCAGGTGGCTGACTGAGCCCAACTCCCTCGCGCTAGATCGGCTCACAACCTTGCGGCCAGCGGAGCTCCGGAACGACTCGCTCACGTCAGCCCCAGTCGAGTCCGGAACTCGTCGACGGCCCCACCGAGACCGACGAGATCGTCCTGCACAAACTCCTCGGTCATGTTCGGGACCACCAGCGCAACCCCTGAGACGGAGAGCTGCGCTGGTAGCGGGATGTAGCCCCGTTCACCTCCAGGCTTCTCGATTTGATAGCCAACTACCTCACCACTGCTCCCAACCAGCAGAACCAAGTCGGCGACCTTACCCAGGCTCGCTCCGCCCTCGGTCAGGATGTCGTCTTCGAGCACGTTGCGCTCAGTAGCGGGATGGCCGACGTCCTCGGGCGCGTCCTCGGGGGTGACAAGGCTGGATTCGTCGAGCACCATCACAGCGTCCTGGCCGATCGCATGGATCGCCTCGGCCGGCAGGACATCGCGGCTCCGGCCAGCCAGGAAGCCACGCTTGTTGAGGGTGACACCGACGAGGCGACCCGCTTCGGGGCTGTAGATCACGTCGCGCACCTCGGCCACGTCCTCCCCGCCCTGGACCGTCACCACCGGAAGCCCGCGGATCTGGGACGCGGTCATGAGCAGCATTACCCTTTGTCCTTGGTTGCGATCACGCCTCCACCGCGGCGCTTTCGCCGAATGATCACGAACGCGACCGCGACAACCACCAGGACGATGACCACCAGAATCAGCCAGCCGATCGCATCCATCCCCAAAATGCTATCCCGATAGCGTTCGGCCTCGGGTTGTCGGCGGACCGCGCCATAGCGCCCAAACTGGCCACCTCCGGCGTGGCATTGATATGGGGCATGGCCGATAGAGATCGGAGCCGGATCGAACCATCGCCTCACGCTGCGCTGCTAGGACCCGCAGCCAGCCTGAGAGTCCAATGACAAGGGGTTTCCGGCGGTGACGGAGGAGTCGCATCGCGTCACTTCCTTCGAGATCTTCTTCGACTTGGTCTTCGTCTTCGCCACCCAAGGACTCATCCTGCTGCTGCTCGATCCGTAGCGCTGTTCCGAGTGGCCGGAACTGCCGGCGTTCAGGCTTCCAAGACCGCGTCGAGAGCGGCCATTGCGGCTCCGCGTGCGCCGGCCATGTCCAGCTCGGGCACTAGCTCGAAACCAGCAACAGCGGCCTCTTCTTCGCGGAGCGTCGTGTTGTCGCGGACGTTTTGCAAGAACCACGTTTTGAATGCTTCCCCAGCCTCCACTACGCCACCACCGATGAAATAAGCATCGGGGTCCAGGAAATTCGCCGCAATGGTGAAGAGCCGGCCTAACGCCGCCGCCTGTTGCTCGAATATCCGGGTGGCCATTGGGTCCCCGGCCTCTCCGTAGGCCCGGACGGATCGAGCCGCCTCGGAAAGCGGTAGCGATCCAAGCTCGTGGTCCGGGTAGCGCGACAACCAGTACGGCAGAAGGTTGAGCTCGATGCCCGTCAGTGACGCGACGCTTTCGACATCTCCTAAGAACCCACAGTTGCACCTTGGAATGGGCTGATCAGGCTCCAGGAGCCCCGCCATCGGAATGTGCACGTGGCCAAGTTCACCTGCTGCACCTGTCGCCCCCTTGACCACACGACCCTGGTGCACGATCCCACCGCCGAGTCCTGTGCCGACGATGGCGGAGACCGACGAGCGCGAGCGGCCGTGCGCACCGAAATGCAGGCGGTGGGCATAGAGGGCGGCCGCGTTGCCGTCGTTGTTGTAGACGACCGGGAGACCTAGCCTGCGCTCAAGATGAGCACGGAGGTCGAACCCGTTCCAGCTCGGATGTCCGAAGTTGGTCGAACCCCGCCGGAAGATCACGCCCTCGGCACTCGCAGGACCCGGGCTGTCGAGTCCGACGGCGCGAACCTGAGCGCGCTCGATTCCGGTCAGAGCGAGGATCCGAGCTAACGACTCCTCCAGCGCATCCAAGGCTGCTTCGGTTCCCTCTTTGACCCGGCTTGGGGACTCGACCATCTCACCGACCAGGAACCGGCCCGAATCCTCGAGAACAGTCGCGTTGTTGGACGTCGCCCCGTTGTCGATGCCGACAACGACGGATGCAGCGGGCAAAGTCACCGAGCTTCGATCTTACGGGTCGGAGTAGGGGTGAACGTGGCGCCCAACCACCCGGTATCGCTTCCGCGTCGCTTTGCGTCCGAGGTCATCACCTGAAGTGCGCGTCGATCCGGCAGCGGGTATGGGACCTAATGCCCGTCCGGTATCGAAACACCCCGGTCGGGTCGACAAGACGGGAGTCTGCCGCACGGCGGACTCAGCCGCGAAGGGAGCGGCCGTCAGGACCGCTGGGCCAACGACCGGGCGTGGACCGTGTCGTGGATGAGCATGAACCGCATCGACCAGTACCCGGGTCGTGGCTCGGGAAGCGCGTGCCGGGACCAGAAGAACCCCGCCAGGGTCACGGTGGCGGTGGCGAGCCAGATGATCACCCCGACGACCAGGACCCACGGCGTGGATCCCAACGAGATCACGATGACGCCCGCGATGGCGACGAGCCCGGCGTACCCCACTCGGAGGGCCCAGACGGCCATCCCCCAGTGCCCGTTGTACTGCAGCTCCGGCGGCTCGTCCATACCGGGGATTGTTCCACCGTTACGCGACCGGAGTCATTGGTCGTCCTGGTTGGTCAGTCGAGGACCGACTGATGGGGCGGACCATCCGGGATTGCCGGACACCGGATGGGGACGGGTGTCCCCGTCGTGCCGGAGTGCCCCACCTACTTGGCGTACGCGGGCCCGCTGTGAATAATTTCCGCGGATCTGCTCCGATCCGTCGGCCATTCTCAGACTTCGTTGCCTTTGTCTTCGAGGTCCACGGCCATCGTGTCGTAGCCGGCGCTCGTCAATATTCGGCGCAAGTCGACGAGTTGTTGTCCGTCGATGTCCTTGTCACTCGGACGCCTGAGAACCTCGGTCTCTTGGCCGATGCGGAACAGAAACATGTCGTCGTGTTGCTCTTCGATGGATCCGACCGCCTCGAGCAGTGATACGACATCGTGCCATTCGACGTTGTGGTTCGTCTTTTGCTGAAAGATCTGTAGCAGGGTGTCTCGATGATGGCCGCTGAGATGCTCGGGCCCTGAGGTTGACGCCATCGGGATCCTCTCGTCCTGGTGAAGACCTCAATGTAGCGAGAGTCCCCGATCGGCGCGAAACCCCGAAGGTCTCAGCCATTTCTTCCCTGCTCAGTACGCCGACCTGGAGGCGAGACCGATCGGCCCGGCTTGCGACGTCGAATTCTCCGGGAGCATCAGCACGTTGATGAGCTTTGGGGCGGAGGAACCTCGTACCATCGATCACTCAGGACAAGGAGATGACGTGGTGCGCAATGTAGTCGCCTATGAATTGTTGTCGCTCGATGGGATGGCAGAGGAGCCATGGGTGGTCCGGCCCCAAGAGATCGATATCGCCAACGGTGGCATCGTCGATGCTGATTACGGTTCCGGTCTGTCCTGCCGTGACCCGGACAACATCGCATTGGAATTCTTCGCTCCGGCCGTTTAGAAGTTCAGGATCCCGCGGTGTTGGAGCGGGGTCGAAATTGAGCCGGGAAGCAGTCACCTCGTGCCGGAGCGTCACACCCTCCCTCATTGTTATGGGGCAGTCACGCGAGCTCAAGAGCGAAGAGTGTAAGGGCATCCAGGCCCTGACGCGCAGAAGGGGCCCGTGGGCCCCTTCGCACGATGCTGCCGGTCCTTGACTACGAACTGGATACCAACTGCCCGCAGGGTGCTCTGACCAGTCGATTGATCAATTCCTGGCGATCTGCTGCCGGAATCCGCCCGCCGTCACCTGTCGATGACCTACGACGCCCATACGACTGGCGCTACCGAACCCCGAGAGATCCGGCTCAGGGAAGCAGGTTGTGAATCTCGAATCCTGTTTCTTCAGGTGGGGTCTCGAACCCACCTTCAATGCCCTTCTGCATACGCGGAATAAGGGTTCCATCGCGGAACTTTTCCCAACCATCTTTCGAGTTGTGTACGGCCATGATCGTCCAGCCGCCCTCGGAAGCGCCTGCGGCATGGAAACAACTGGCCCTCCGGCAGGCCACCGCCGGCGGGATGAACCTCGCCAACAGTCTCGTCGTACTGGCTCTGCGTTCCGCCGGGAAAGAAATGGATGACGCCGTACGCCATGATTAGCTCCGCTCAGTGGAAGGTGTGTGCTCGGCATTCGTATCTACCGGCACGGCCCACATGGGCGAGCCGAGCCACGCCCTAACACCGGAGTGCTCGCTCCGACCATTGGGATTCAACCCACGATGCCTGGTGTTGGTTCGCCCCCATGAGCTGAGCAATAGCGTCCCTTTCCGCCGATGGGAGACAGCCCCAACTGCCTCGGTGCACGACGAACCTCACGCCACCTTCATCGGTCCGCATGCGCACCTCCCGACACCGAACGCCACGTTCCGGCCTATCGTCGACGCCGCTTTTCCCTGTTGCGCCCCGACCCGGCGACGCGGGGCACCTTTTTAGGACCTTCTCCCCTACGGCGAACGCCAGAACCGCTTCAAGATCGCAGGGTCCGCAGGGTTCGGGGAAACGGAGGATCGATGGTCTCGAGATTCGATCGCCGCACACTGCTGGCCGGTGGCGCTGCCGCAGCAGCGGGCTTTGCGGGGGCATCGGCGCTCGGCATGGGCTGGGACGGGATCGCCGGCGCGACGACGAACGGCCCTGGACGCAACGGGGTCACCAAGGCCACGCCGAAGAAGGGCGGCTCGCTGGTCTTCGGGGTCGATGCCGAGGAGCAGGGCTTCGACCCCACGCAGGCTCAATTCGATGAGGTGGGCGTCATGTACGCCCGCACCGTGTTCGACCCCCTCACCATCATCTTGACCAATGGTGACTGGGCCCCCTATCTGGCCGAGTCGGTCGTGCCCAACTCCTCGTACACCGCGTGGACGATCACCCTCCGCCCCAACGTGGTGTTCCACGACGGGACGCCGTGCAATGGGGCGGCGCTGCTGACCAACCTCCAGGCGCAGTCCAAGTCGCTCCTTAACGGCGTGGTAATCAACCCGACGCTGGTGTCGATCACCCAGACCGGACCGCTGGCGGTGACCATCACGTTCAAGTCACCCTGGGTGCCCTTCCCCTACTACCTGGCCGGCGGCATCGGTGGCCAGATCGCCTATGTCGTGGCGCCGTCCATGCTCGCCAGCAAGACCGGCACCTCGAACCCCGTGGGTACTGGGCCCTTCGTGTTCAAGGAGTGGATCCCCAACGACCACTTCACCGCCACCGCCAACCCCCATTACTGGCGACCGGGGCTCCCGCACCTCTCGCAGATCACGTACAAGCCGATCCCCGACGAGAGCGCGAGGTCCGAGGCGCTGCAGTCCGGGACCATCGACCTGATGGTGACCGACACGACGCAGATCATCACCCAGTACCGGGGCAACCGCAGCTACTCCTACATCGACGACAGGACCCACGTCGCCGGCGAACCCGACATGAACTGCATCCAGCTCAATTGCCTGGCGCCGCCGTTCAACGACGCCAACGTGCGCCGGGCCACCGCCATGGCCATTAACCGCCGTCAGTACGCCCAGGTCATCGACGAGGGCGTGCTCCCGGTGAGCACCGGTCTCTTCGTGCCGGGCTCCCCGTACTACTCGGCGACTTCCTACCCGGCGTACGACCCCTCGCGGGCGGCCATGCTGGTCAAGCAGATCGAGAAGTCGACCGGCAGCCCGATCTCCTTCACGTTGGGCAACACGAACGGGCCTGTCAGCGTGCGTCAGCAGGCGTACCTCCAGCAGGCGTGGCAGTCCGTGGGATTCCAGGTCAAGACCCCCATCATCGAGCAGAACGCCTTCATCAACAACGCGCTGGCCGGCGAGTATCAGGCGCTGAATTGGCGCCAGTTCGGGGCGGTCGACCCCGACCTCAACTACATCTTCTGGAGCACGACCACCGTCAGCTCAGGGTCGCTGTCCATCAACATGGCCCGCAATGCGGACCCGACGATCGAGAAGGCGCTTCTGGCGGGGCGGTCCAACACCGAGCCGAGCGTCCGCGAGGCGGCCTACATGACGGTCAACAAGCGTCTTGCCCTCGACCTCCCCTACCTGTGGCTGGATCGTGCGGTGTGGGCCGTTATCGGCAGCCCCACTGTGCAGAACTTCAACAACCCGACCACCCCGCAGGGCCAGCCCGCGTTCGGGATGATCGGTGGCTCCATCTGGCCCACCCAGATCTGGATCAGCTGAGCCTGAGGCTCGTGAGCGGACGCATCCCCACTCCTTGTCGGTCCGCGATGTCCTTTGTCCGTCTGCGCTGGAGCGACTTAGTACTCCCGATCTTCTCCGGTGCCAGGGACTTCAGACGGCCAGCGATAGCTCTACCCGCGCCGCGTGCTGCCCATCCTTGCACAATGCGGAGTCCGCCCGGAATACGGCCTTAACCCCC
>Ga0181521_10001036_pt1 | contig 34340 bp, 31 predicted proteins | sample PEATcosm2014_Bin_32_FD_119764 | JGI IMG/M metagenome (GOLD analysis project Ga0181521, IMG submission 119764) | Peatland microbial communities from MTU Mesocosm Facility, Houghton, MI, USA - PEATcosm2014_Bin02_60_metaG | ecosystem: Environmental > Terrestrial > Soil > Wetlands > Peat | place...
CGACTTTATGCTATCCGTTTTCATGGCGTGATCTCCATCGGCGCGCTAACGCCGATTCGGTTTGAGTGCACAAACTGGAGATTACGCCGCCTTCAAATTCCAACCATCTTTGCTACGGCACCATCCCGCGTTTGAGAATGGAGAAATAACCCTCCACGGTATTCGTGTGGGCTTCGCCGCGAACATATTCCTCTATGCCGTGGTTTACGATCTCATGCCGGAAATCGCGGTGCATATGCCGGTACTGGCCAGCGTCATCCGTAACCAGCAAAGACTTGTTGTCGATCTGCGCAACCAAGATCGGACGCAAGGTCGCGGCGGTCACGCTAGTTACATGCATCGAGCGCACTTCGCCGCCGCGCTCTACCAGAGAGAATACTGTTTCCTTGCCCCAGCTGCCGCCAAGGCGCGTTTTGGCCCGTTTGCTGCCGTGCTTGTTCTTTTCCTTGCCGCCGATGAAAGTTTCGTCGGCCTCGACTGTCTTTCCGTCGCCACCGAGGGGGCCGGCGGGGTTCAATTCGCGCATACCTTCGCGGATGCGGTGCGCCATAAACCATGCGGTTTTGTAAGGCAGCCCGATCATCCGGTGAAGTTGGTGCGCGCTCATGCCCTTCTTGCTCGCGCACATCAAATGCGTTGCAAGAAGCCACTTCGTCATCGGAATATGAGAGCGCTCATATATCGTGCCAACAGCGGCGGTAAACTTCCTGCGGCAGTCGCGGCAATGATACCAGCCCGGCCCCATCGACTTGCCGCCGAGAGGCGCGACGCTATCGAACAATCCGCAATACGGGCAGTAGCACCCGTCGGGCCAGCGGATCGCCTCAAAATGCTCTCTAGCTTTATCGAGATCGGTGAAAATCGGGTTGGTCAAGTCAACAGGCGCGGTCATGGTCTATCTCCTAGTTCAAACAGTGGCACAAGCCGCCTGTTCAGTCAAGGTGATAATTCCCGACTTGATCCGGGCATCCAAGAGCCAAAGCCGCGCGTCTGGATGGCCGGGTCAAAGCCCGGCCATGACGGCGTAGGCGTATTCACCTTTCCCGGCAAAACCAGTCGCGGCCTGCGCTTTCCCCTGCTAAACAGCTCTGGCAGGCTGAAAAAGCCGATTTCGAACCGCCTATGAGCCGCGCCGTGACGCCCGTTCAAAACCCCGCCGACGCCGTCGCGACGCATCTCGTCCGTGCGGGCTATGCGCGTTGCGAGCCGCCGATCCTGCAGCCGGCCTCGATCTTCTTCGATTCCGGCGAGGATTTGCGCGGCCAGCTCTATCTGACGAGCGATCTCTCGGGGGCCGAATATTGCCTGCGGCCGGAATATACGATTCCGGTTTCGCGGCACTATCTTGCCTCCGGCGCCGCCGGGCAGAGCGCGACCTATTCCTATTGCGGCCCCGTGTTCCGCTACGCCGCCGGGCAGAGTAGCGAGTTCACGCAGGCCGGCGTCGAAAGTTTCGGGCGTCAGGACTCCGAGGCGGCCGACGCCGAAATCCTGACTCTCGCGCTCGATGCGGCGTCCGCCGTGCGCACGCTCGATCTTAGCGTGCGCATCGGCGACGCCGGGCTTTTCTCCGGTCTGCTCGCAGCCCTCGACCTCGCGCCGGAATGGCGCCGCCGCATCGCGCGCGGCCACAGCCAGGGCAAGTCCGTCGCGGCGATCCTGAACGCCTCCCGCATCGGCGCCGGCCGCGATCATTCCGGCGTGCTCGGAATGCTGGAGGGCGCCGACAAACAGGGCGCGCGCGCGTTCGTCGAGGATCTTCTCTCGATCGCGGGGATCGCCTCGGTCGGCGGCCGCACGCCAGCCGAAATCGCCGACCGATTCCTGGAGCAGGCGGCGCTGCGAAGCGGCGTCGGCGTGTCGGCCGAAAAGGTCGCGATCATCGAGCGGTTCCTGCGCATCGAGGGCGATCCCGATTCGGCCTCCGCGCAATTGCGCCAGCTCGCGGGCGAGGCCAATCTCGATCTCGCGGCGCCGCTGGAGGCCCTCGACACGCGGCTCGGCTTCATCGCCGCGCTCGGCTTCGACGTCGCGGCGCTGCGCTTTGAGGCGAGTTTTACCCGTAACCTCGATTATTACACCGGCTTCGTCTTCGAGGCGCATGACCGCACGCGGCCCGATCAGAAGCCGGTCGTCGCCGGCGGGCGCTACGATCAGCTTTTGCAGACGCTCGGCGCCGCGCGCGCCATTCCCGCCGTCGGCGCGGCGATCTGGATCGATCGTCTCGGCGAGTCCCCGAGCGCGGGGGGACAACGCGCATGAGCGATACGCTTGTCCTCGCCGTGCCGTCGAAGGGGCGCCTGCAGGAGAACGCGGCGGCCTTTTTCGCGCGCGCCGGTCTCGACATCGTGCAAGGACGCGGCGCGCGCGATTACCGCGGCCAGCTCGCTGGCCTCAAGGACGTCGAGATCGCCTTCCTGTCGGCGGCCGACATCGTCGCGCAGCTCGCCAGCGGCAATGTCCATATGGGCGTCACGGGCGAGGATCTCGTTCGCGAGACGCTGGCCGACGCCGATGAGAAAGTGGCGCTTTTGACGCCGCTCGGATTTGGCGGCGCCAATGTGGTGGTCGCCGCGCCGCGCGCGTGGATCGACGTGCGCACGATGGCCGACCTCGAGGATGTTGCGGCGAGCTTCCGGGCGCGGCGCGGCGAACGCATGCGCGTTGCGACGAAATACATCAATCTGACGCGCCGCTTCTTCGCCAAGATGCATGTCAGCGATTACCGCATCGTCGAAAGCTCCGGCGCGACCGAAGGTGCGCCCGCCGCGGGGCAGGCAGAACTCATCGTCGACATCACGACGACCGGCGCGACGCTGGCCGCCAACGCGCTGAAAATTCTCGACGACGGCGTGATCTTGCGCTCGCAGGCCAATCTCGTCGCCTCGCTCGGCGCCGACTGGAGCGGGCCTGCGCGGGAGAGCGCGCGCGCGATCCTCTCGCGCATCGCGGCCGAGGAGGAAGCGCGCACGACGCGGGAAGTGACGACGGCGCTCGCCAATCCGGCGCCCGCGCTCATCGCCGCGGCGGAGGCGCAATTTTCCGCGCGGTTGCGCTATCGCGCGGCCGACGGCCGCCTGACGCTGAACTGTCCGCAGGACAAGGTCGCGCCGCTCGCCGACTGGCTGATCGCGCAAGGCGCCGATCATGTCAGCGTCGCAGCGCTCGACTATGTGTTTTCGGCAGCCAATCCGCTTTACGAGAAACTTGTCTCGCGGCTTGCCGGAGCGAAGATGAAATGACGGAGAAAATCTTATGGCGGCGCGCATCATCGTGGACCTTTCCGATGGAAAAATCGTCCTTTTCGGCGGCGGACCGGAGGATGGGGAGCCCGACGCCGGCCTCTCCGATGGCTTTACGCGGGCGAGCGTCGATGAGTTCAGAGCCGCGCTAGGGTCGGTCGGGGAACTTGTGAAGACATTGGAGGCCTCGATCGAGGCGTTGCCGAAACGGCCGGAAAAAATCGAAATCGAGTTCGGCGCGACGCTGAGCCAGGAATGCGATCTGTGGATCGTCGCCGCCGACGCTTCGCCAGAGTTCAGGATCAAGCTGGTCTGGGGCGCGGGCGGTTAGCGCTTCAAACAGAGGGCGCCGGGAGGCGCCGAGACGGAGGCGGCCATGATATTCCTGACCAGCCAACCCTTGTGGCTGTCCGCGATCATTCTTGTGGCTTTGCCTGTGCTCATCGCGATGAGCGGGCCGGTTATCGTGCGCCGGTGCGTGACCCTTGAAAAACTGAGCACCAACAACGAGGTCGCGGGATTCAAGTTCGCGACTGTCGGCGTTCTCTACGCGGTGCTGCTGGCGTTCGCCGTGGTCGTCGTCTGGGAGAAATTCAACGACGCCGACAAAGACGTCGCGCAGGAGGCGGGCGCGGCGGCGACGATCTATCGGCTCGCCGACGGGATCGGCGGGGAGCCGGGCTCTGCGCTCCGCCAGGCGTTGACCGGCTACCTCAAGGCTGCGATCGCGTTGGACTGGCCGGCGATGGAGAAGGGACGGGCGAGCGTCGATGTTACGCGCTCTCTCGACGCCGTCTATGTCGCGCTGCTCACCTACAACCCGACCGACAGTCGCGGCTCGGCGCTGTTGACGGAGGTTCTGTATCAGCTCGACCAAGTGACTCAGGCGCGCCGTGGCAGGCTCGTGCTGGCGTCCGGCATCGTGCCCGGCGTGATTTGGGCTGTGCTCTTCGCCGGCGCGATCCTGACCGTCGCCTTCACTTTCTTTTTCGGCACGCGAAATCTTCGCGCGCAAACGGTGATGACCGGCGCGCTCTGCGCCCTGATTTTCTCAGGGTTGCTGATCATCGTGGCGATCGATCATCCATTTGCGGGCACGGTGAAGGTGAGCCCCGAGGCGCTCTCCGCGGTGCTGGAGGAGGCCGGCGCGGGGGTGCTGTGAGGCGCCCTCGACACGAGACCGATGAGGCGTCAATCTGCCGGCTGCGCGCGCAGCCATCGCAACACTTCGGCGGCGCTCTCGTCCGGCGGAAACACCGGATAGAAAACATGCTCGATCTCGCCATCGCGTATGACCAGCGTCAGACGCTTGATCAGCCGCGGGCCGTCGGCCTCGAAGGTTGGAAGGCGCAGCGCGTTCGTGAACTCGAAGCCGGCGTCGCTCAGAACTTCAAAGGGCAGATGCAGGCGCTCGGCCATCTCGCGCTGATATTCGGTTGACTGCGTCGAGAGGCCGTACACGGCGGCGCCGAGCGCCGCCAGTTCCCCCGCGTGGTCGCGAAAGCCGCAAGCCTGCGGCGTGCAGCCGCGCGCGCCCGCAATGAGATCCCAGCCGTCGGGCAGAGCGACGCCGGGGGCGCCCGTCATCGGGTAGCAATAAATCACCGTGCGGCCAGGGGGCAGGGCGCCAAGATCGACGAGCCCGCCCGCGGTCGAGGGCAGGCGCGTGTGGGGCGACCTCATCCCGGCCAGATGGCGGCAGGCGCCGTCGTCAACGGGTCGGGGCAAATCCGGCGGCAGCGGGAACGGATTGGTCGTCATCGATCGTCGCCCAGTCGTGTCGGCCCGCGCTCAAGCGGCGACGGTCTTCTCCGCGATCCTCGAAGCGCCGTCGCCCTCCGGCTCCAGCTCGATGTGCCGCTGGTGGATATCAAGGAGACTCGATCGATGCCCGATCGAGACGATCGTCGTCGCGCGCAGCTCTTTGAACAGCACCTCGTAGATGTTCGATTCCATGGTCTCGTCCATGGCCGCCGTGGCCTCGTCGAGGAACAGCCAATCGGGCTTGGCGAGGAGCGCGCGGGCGACGGCGAGGCGCTGCTGTTCGCCGCCCGAAAGGCGCTGTCCCCAATTGTCGGCGACGTTGAGCTGGTCGATCAATTCGGGCAGCTTCGCGGACAACAGGGCGGCGCGGACCGCGTCTCCGCTGTAGCTGTCCGGCGCCGCTGGATAGGTGACCGCCGCGAGCAGGGTTCCGATGGGAATGTAGGGCTTTTGCGGCAACAGCATCACCTTGGCGCCGGCCGGCTTCGTGACGGCGCCCTCGCCGAACGGCCAGATGCCTGAGATCGCGCGGAGAAGGGTCGATTTTCCGGAGCCGGACGGTCCTGTCACCAGCGTCGATTCCTGCGCGCCGAGGCGCAGCGTCGCGTCCTTCACGATGACGCGGCCGTCAGGCAGGCGCACCGTTACCGTATCGAGGCCGATATGCTCGCCGGCGTCCGTCGCGGCGGGTGGCGCGGCGAGGCCGCCCTGCGCCTGCGCCGCCTCGATCGAGCCGTCGAACGAGGTGAGACGATCGAGCACGGCCTTGAAGTCGGCGAGCGAGACGTAATAGTTCACGAAGAAGGTCAGGGCTTCGTTGACGCTGCCGAAGGCGCGCGCCGTCTGCGTCATCACGCCGAGGGTGATCTTGCCGGCGAAGTAGAACGGCGCCGCGACGATATAGGGAATGATCGGGCTGAGCTGTCCGTAGGACGAGGTGAAGCCGATCAGATTCTTGCGGACGGCGACGATCTGGAAATAATTACCGATGATCGCGGCGAAGCGCTCCCGCAGCGAGTGCTTTTCCGAATTCTCGCCCTTGAGCAGCGCGACCTGCTCGGCGTATTCGCGCAGCCGCGCCAGCGAGAAGCGGAAGTCGGCCTCATAGCGCTGCCGCGCAAAGGAAAGCTGAACCAATGAGCGTCCGATGAGATGCGTGATCCAGGTGCCGATGCCGGCGTAGATCAGCGCGACCCAGAACAGGAAGCCCGGGAACGCGATCGTCGTATAGGGCAGGGTAAAGTTCGCCGAGAGGACCCACAGCAGGATCGCAAAGGACACCAGCGAACTCAAATTCGAAATGAGCAGGATCGAGAAGGTGTAGATGCCATAGCCTTCCTGACCGCCGTTGATGAAGCGGTTGACGTCCTCGGAGATGCGCTGGTCCGGGTTGTCGGCGCCGCCGCCGAGCGACATGCGGTAATGGGTGTGGCGGTCGAGCCAGCGGCCGACGTAATCCTCGGTCAGCCAGCGCCGCCAGCGGATGATGAGGGTCGAGGCGACGACGAATTCAAGAATCGCCGAAGCGATATAGATGAAGGCCCAGGGCGTGAAGACGGTGAACAGCTGCGACCAGAAGGTCGCTGAATCCTTGTTCTGAATCGCGTTGAACCAGTCGCGCGAGAAGAACGACAGCCGCAGCTGCATGCCGACCTGCGCCTGATTAATGACGACGAGGAAGACAATCATCAGGGTCGCCAGCCTGCGCTCGTCAATAGTGAAGGCGGGGAACGGCTTGATGCGCGCGGTGGTGCGGCCCGCCGCGTCGAAATAGCGGTCGCCGATGCGCGTCATCTGCCGCACGACCGGGATGAAGGAGATCGCGTAAACGAGAATGGCGAAGATCGCGACGGTGAGCGGCAGGCTTTCGGGCAGCGCGTAATCCTGCAGCGATTCGGGCCAGAGGCCGACCTGCGCAATCAGGAAGACGACGCCGAAGACGACCGTCTCGACCGCGAAGATCGCCGCGAAGATGCGCAGGAAGCTGGAGATTTTGGGCGTCTCAAAGGTGGTGTAGGCGCAAAGCAGCCCGGTCGCGGCGAGCAGCAGGATGATCCCGTCCCCGTGCTTCGCGCCGATTACGGCGGTGACGACCGAGAAGATGGCGACGATGGCGGCGAGAACATGCATGGCTTGCCTTATGTGTCCGGCGCCTCAACGCTGGGCGTTTCGAGAGGCTCAGGTTGAAGATGCGCGAGATTGCGTCCGGCGTGAAATCAACAAAGCTTTCGCCGCACCGTGCGGCGGCTTGGCCCCAAGATCGAGATGCAGCGCCGTCCGGTGCGATCGCCGCCGCGCATCCTTTGAGCGCTACAGGTTCTGGCGGCCGATCTCATCTTAAAAGTCTGTAATGGTTTTGGAAGCGTCTCGCGGGCGCAAGCCGGGCCGGCGCCGTTCGCTCCGCGACCGCCGATTTTGCGTACGGGTTTATTCGGGGCGCGCCGCTGCTGCAAGGCCGCGCCGCCGCGTTCCGTTCCGGACTTGTTCCGCCGCCTGGCCGCCGCCTCGACGCTTCAGTCAGCAGATGATTCGTCGTTCGGGGCCTCGCCATTGACGCAGGCGGACAGCACGGGCGAGGGTTTGAAGGTGAGCACGCGGCGCGATTTGATCGGCGCTTCGACGCCGGTGCGCGGATTGCGGCCGATCCGCTCGCGTTTGGCGCGGACCGAAAAGAGACCGAAGGATCGAAGCTTGACGCATTCGCCGCGCACCAGCGTTTCGGCGATCTCCTCCAGCGCCATCTCGAAGATGTCCCTCGCCTGCGCGCGCGAAAGCTCCGGACACGAGGCGTAGACCGCATCGAGAAGCGCCGCTCGTGTCGCCGTCCTCCGGGTAATGGCCGCATCCGGTTGCGGCTCCGACGCTTGTCGCACCTCTGGTTTCCCCCCGCTGCTGTAATATTTCGCACTGAGCTTAGAGCATATCCCAAGCCGTTGGAAAGCGGGGTCGCGCTTTCGCGGCGAATAAGAACGATTATGCGCCCGAGCGGGAGGCGAGGCGCAAAAAAAGCCCCGGATTTCTCCGGGGCTTTCATGCAGGTCGCCAGTTGTGAGCGGATTTCGATCAGAAATCCATGCCGCCGCCGCCAAAGCCGCCGCCGCCGCCCGGCAGGCCGCCGGGAGAGTTGTCTTTCTTCGGTTGCTCGCTGATGATCGCCTCGGTGGTGATCAGCAGGCCGCCGACGGAAGCCGCATCCTGTATCGCGGTCCGCACAACCTTGGTCGGATCGATGATGCCGAGCTTGACGAGATCGCCAAATTCGCCGGTCTGGGCGTTGTAACCGTAACCGTAGGCGCTGTTCTCGATCAGCTTGCCGACCACCACCGCGCCATCGGCGCCGGAATTGTCGACGATCTGGCGGGCCGGGGTCTGGATCGCCTTGCGGACGATGTCGACGCCGGTCTTCTGATCGGCGTTCTCGACCTTGACGTGATCGAGAGCCTTGATGGCGCGCAGCAGCGCGACGCCGCCGCCCGGCAACACGCCTTCCTCGACGGCCGCGCGGGTCGCGTTCAGCGCGTCGTCGACGCGATCCTTCTTTTCCTTCACTTCGACTTCGGACGCGCCGCCGACGCGGATCACCGCGACGCCGCCGGCGAGCTTGGCGAGGCGCTCCTGCAGCTTCTCGCGATCGTAGTCAGAGGTGGTGTCGGCGATCTGCGCCTTGATCTGGCCGATGCGGGCCTCGATGTCGGGTTTGGCGCCGGCGCCGTCGATGATCGTCGTCGACTCCTTGTCGATGCGGATCCGCTTGGCGCGGCCGAGCAGCTGCAGGGTGACGCTTTCGAGCTTGATGCCGATTTCCTCGGAGATCAGCGTGCCATTGGTCAGGATCGCGATGTCTTCCAGCATGGCCTTGCGGCGATCGCCGAAGCCCGGAGCCTTCACCGCCGCGACCTTCAGGCCGCCGCGCAGCTTGTTGACGACGAGGGTGGCGAGGGCTTCGCCTTCGACGTCCTCGGCGATGATGACGAGCGGCTTGCCGGACTGCACGACGGCTTCGAGCACCGGCAGCAGGGCCTGCAGCGAGGACAGCTTCTTCTCGTGAATGAGGATGTAGGGGTCCTCAAGCTCCGCGATCATCTTCTCGGCGTTGGTGATGAAATAGGGCGAGAGATAGCCGCGGTCGAACTGCATGCCCTCGACGACGTCGAGCTCGGTATCGAGGCTTTTGGCCTCTTCCACCGTGATGACGCCTTCATTGCCGACCTTCTGCATCGCGGTCGAGATCATCTCGCCGACCGACTTGTCGCCGTTGGCGGAAATCGTGCCGACCTGGGCGATCTCTTCGTTTGACGTGACCTTCTTGGAATTGGCCTTGAGGTCGGCGACGACAGCCGATACGGCGAGATCGATGCCGCGCTTCAGATCCATCGGGTTGAGGCCGGCGGCGACGGCCTTGGTGCCTTCGCGTACGATCGAGGCGGCAAGGATGGTCGCCGTCGTGGTGCCGTCGCCCGCGGCGTCATTCTGCTTGGAGGCGACTTCGCGGATCAGCTGGGCGCCGAGATTCTCGAACTTGTCGGCAAGCTCGATCTCCTTGGCCACCGTGACGCCGTCCTTGGTGATGCGGGGGGCGCCGAAGGATTTTTCGATGACGACGTTGCGGCCTTTGGGGCCGAGCGTGACCTTCACCGCATTGTTAAGGATCTCGATGCCGCGAAGCAGGCGATCGCGCGCATCCGAGGCGAAGCGGACGTCTTTTGCTGCCATGATTGGAAACTCCTGGAAAAACGATTATGAGAATTGGCCGATCAGGCGACGATGCCGAGAATGTCGCTTTCTTTCATGATCAACAGGTCCTGCCCGTCGATCTTGACCTCGGTGCCGGACCATTTGCCGAACAGAATCTTGTCGCCGGCCTTCACGTCGAGAGGCGTGAGCTTGCCGCTGTCGTCGCGTCCGCCGGGTCCGACGGCGATGATTTCGCCTTCCTGCGGCTTCTCCTTGGCGGTGTCGGGAATGATGATCCCGCCCTTGGTCTTTTCCTCACCCTCGAGACGTCTGACCACGACGCGGTCGTGCAAAGGACGAAAGCTCATGTCTTATTCCTTCAAAGGCCGTTCGAGGCGCTTGTTCCGCGCGGGGACGCCTCTTAAAACGGCGGCAGGTTTGAAAACGGCGCTCTGTTAGCACTCTCACAAGGTGAGTGCCAAGAGCCGTTTGTAAATAGGCGGCCCTCTGGCGACTGTCAAGGCTGACCTGATGAAATGGCAAAGCCGCCTGCGCCTTCACGAGCGGGCGGGAATGTGGGCGCGCAATGGCTGACGGGCCGAACGAAATAAACGGGGCGCCGGGGATTTCGCCCGTGGCGCTCGTCACCGGCGGGGCGCGGCGGATCGGCCTGCGGATTTCGGAACGCCTCGCCGACGCGGGCTATGCCGTCGTTTTGCATAGCGGCGGCGCCTCAAAAGACGAGGCGGAGCGCGCCGCCGCGCGCATCGAGGCGGCCGGGGGCAGGGCGACCGCCCTCAGCCTCGATCTCTCGGATGCGGCGGCGACCGGCGGCCTGATCGCCAGGGCTGGCGCGCTGTTCGGACCGCTGACCCTTCTCGTCAACAACGCCTCGATGTTTGAGGATGACTCGGCGGCCGATTTCGACGCCGCCGGCTTTGACCGGCACATCGCCGTGAACCTGCGCGCGCCCGCCGTTCTCGCGCGCGATTTTGCCCGGCAGGCGCCAGAGGACGCGGGCGCCTCGATCGTCAATATCGTCGATCAGCGCGTGCTGCGCCTCACGCCGCAGTTCTTTTCCTATACGCTCAGCAAGGCGGCGTTATGGGCGGCGACCTTGACCATGGCGCAGGCTTTCGCGCCGCAGGGCGTCCGGGTCAACGCGGTCGGGCCGGGACCGGTGTTTCCCAACGCGAGCGAGGGCGAGGCGGGTTTTAAGCGCGAGGTTCAAGGGTTGCCGCTGGGTCGCGCGGTCGATCCGGACGACATCGCCGACGCCGTGCTCTATCTGGCGCGGGCGCGCAATGTGACGGGACAGATGATCGCGGTGGACGCCGGGCAGCATCTCGCCTAGACGCCTGGCCCTGCAACATGAGGACGGCTCCCCTCGCGCTCGCTCAATCCGCGCTCGGCAGACGCCGCATGGTGAATTCGATGCGATCGTCGGCGAGTTCGCGCCAGGATTCGATCTCGGTCATATAGGCGGCCTTGGGGAAGCGCGTGAACCATTCCCGCGCTTTGTCGCGGGCCTCCGTGCGCGGCAGCGTGAACGTCTCGCGCCGCCAGGCGCCTTTGCGCCGGGGATCGTCATCGGCCTGCGCACGCGCGCGCCGCGCGAGCCGCCGCGCGACATCCGATGGTTTTTTCTCCCCTGCGCCCACGGCGCGGCTCCACGCATCACGATGAATTTGGATTGCTTCAATCCAAATTCATGAACGTGATCGACTCCTGTAATTCAGAGCGGAATGCAGGCGGAAAAGCGCTCACGCTTTTCCTCATCCCGCTCTGAGGCTGCTGCGGCATCATAGCGCGCCGAACGGCCTGCTAAAACCTTGAATTCACTTTTATTGAAGGGATTAAGCCGCTGTGCGCAGGAGATTGCCGGAGCGGTTAACGCGACGACGTCTCACGCGTTCATTTCGCGCCCGACGCAACTTCATCGAGCATCTGCGCCAATCGGCGCGGATCGTCGGGAAAGCCGGCGTCGATCCAGCGATCCTTCAGGCGGTCCAGAGCCTCGCCGATGGCGCGGCCGGCGGGAACGCCGCGGGCGATGAGATCGTCCCCCGAAAAGGGCAGCCGCGGCTCCGGCGCCGCGCGCAAATAAGCCTGCGCTTGCGACCATTGCGCGGGATCCGGCGCGCGGATGGCGGCGAGCAGCAGCGCATCCTTGGCGGCCTCGCGACCATTGAGGAAGAGCAGTCGGCGCAGTTCATCGTCGCGCGGCGCGCGTCGAAGGCCGTGCAGCATCACGAGGAGGGAGGCCGCCCGCGCGAGGCGCTGACGCTCGGCGTTGGAGAGGCGAAGGCGTTCGCCGATGCGCTCCGCGTCCTCGGGCAGATCAAGGCAGAGCGCGGCGAGGCGCAGCAGGGGATCGGAAGCTGCGTCATCCGCAATCTTCGCGAGCGTCCGCAGCCGCGCGGGATTGGGCGCCGAGGCGATGAGCGGCCCGAGCAGGCCGGCCTCGCTCATCTCCTGCGCCGCGTCCGCCGCGCGGCGCGCGACGAGGAGCTTCAACAACTCGGCCCGCACCCGCTCGCGGGACAGTCGCGCAAGGCCCCTGCGCTCGCGCATCGCCGCGCGCAGCCCTTCGGCGTCGAGCGGGCCGTCGCTGAACTCTGCCGAAAAGCGGAAGAAGCGCAGGATGCGCAGATAATCCTCGCGAATGCGCCGCGCCGGGTCGCCGATGAAGCGCACCCGTCCCGCCGCGAGGTCTTCGAGGCCGCCGACATAATCGAAAATCCGTCCGGTCCTGGCGAGTAATAGAGCGTTGATGGTGAAATCCCGGCGCAGCGCGTCGGCTTCAAAATCGCGGCCGAAACGGACCTGCGCATGGCGCCCGTCCGTATCGACGTCCTCGCGAAGGCTCGTCGCCTCGAACGTCTCGCCATTGACGAGGAGCGTGATCGTGCCATGCGCGAGGCCGGTCGGGATCGCGCGGATGCCCGCCGCCTCCGCGCGCGCCAGCACCAATTCGGGCGTCGCGGTCGTCGCGAGATCGATTTCCTTGATGGCGCGCCCCGTCAGCGCGTCGCGCACGGCGCCGCCGACGATGCGGGTCTCGTCGCCGTCCCGATCAATGGCGTCGAGGACGCGCCGTAGCGCCGCGTCGCCCAGCAATCGCGTGAGCGCAATCTCGTCGTTCACTGGATCCGCCCTGGTACGATCTGGCCGTTTTCGACATGGGCCGGAACATAGGCGCCTTGACTGCGCGGCGCGAAAAGGCCGATGGCGAATACGCCGGCGACGGCGATGGCGAGGCCGGCGAGCGCCAGGGTCGAGACGGCGCTGCGGCTCCAGTGTTCGACCTCGAACGGATATTTGAGGCGTAGCGCGAGATAGATCGCATAGGCCGCGAAGGGAGAGCCGAAGAGAAGCGCGGGCTCGAGGATTTCGCGCAACATCAGGCGTAGAGCCTTTCATAGAGATTACGCAGAATGCCGGCGGTGGCGCCCCAGATATAGCGATCGCCATAAGGCATCGCATAGAAGCGCCGCAGCCGCCCGCCGAATGTGCGGGAATCGAAGGTATGGTTGGCCGCATCCATGAGAAACGCGAAGGGCGCCTCGAAAGCGTCGGCGACCTCGCCCGCATGGAGGCGCAGCGAAAAGCGCGGCTCGATCCGCGCGACGACCGGGATGACGCGAAAGCCGGTGCCGGTGACATAAGGGTCAAGATAGCCGAGCGGTTCGACGTGAGCTGGCGCGAGGCCGATCTCCTCCTCGGCCTCGCGCAGGGCCGCGGCGGCGGGCGTCTCGTCCTTGGGCTCGATCTTGCCGCCCGGGAAGGCGATCTGGCCGGCGTGCACGCGAAGACCCGCGGCCCGCTCCGTCAGCAGAACGCTGACTTCCCCCCGATGCGCGACGAGGCCAACCAGCACGGCGGCGGCGCGGGCGCCCGTGGCGGGCGGGAAAACCGTTGGGCGGTCGTGCTCGAGATCGGCGTCGACCACGGGATCGCTGAGCTGAAGCTCGGTGGGCGCGGGATCGAGCGCGAAGGTAAGCCGGCTCCTGACATGCGCGAAAACCTGCGCGGGCGCGAAACGCTCGTCGCGCCGCTTCTCCTGGCCCTCGTTCTTAGATGCGCTCAAAGGTCTGCCTCTATCGCAGCGAACTCCTGCGCGTCGGCCAACGGAAAAAACGCGCCCGCCGAAGCAACGCCAAAGCTTTCCCCGCCCTCATGCGCTCTCCATTCGCAAAGCGCAACGAGATCGAACGCCAGCGCGCGTGTTGCCAGCGCCCAAAGGTCGCCGCGCACGCGGACATAGGGTTTGACGCCGCCCGAAGCCTCGCGGTCGAACCGCAAGGGATGCGCAGCATCAACGCGCACCCAATCGTCGACATTCGTGCGAAACTTTAGAGTCTGCGTGGAAGCATCTGTTATAACGAATAGTTCTACAGCCACAAACGGGGCGTCATCGACGCGAATGCCGACTCGCTCGAGCGGGGTCACAAGAACATAGCGCTCGGGGTCCTTGCGCAGAACGCTCGAGAACAGCCGGACCAGCGCCGGGCGCCGAATCGGCGTCCCCTGGTAGAACCAGGCGCCGTCGCGCGCGATGCGCATGTCGATGTCGCCGCAGAAAGGGGGATTCCACTGCTCGACCGGCGCCGCGGTCGCCGCGCTGGCCAGAGCGCCGAGATGCGCGAGCGTGGCCGCGCCTTCGCCCATCCTCTCGTCTTTTGCCGGAAATTCGTCTGCCGTCATCCGCCCGTGGACCTATCGAATGGAGCCATGAAAAAGCGCCAAATCACAATGATTGTGACGGGCGTCGGAGGCTGCGATGTGCAATGACGCTTTTCTTGCATATCTACCATGTTGACTATCGGCACGGGTCGTTGAGTATCGACCGGGCCAAAATACTGTGTTCGCGACGGCGCGCGAAGAGTAAAAAGGGATCTTATGGCAGAAGCAGCAGCAGCCTCATTCGAAGCCGCCATGGAGCGCAGCGCCGAGACCGCGCTGGAGCGCATCGCCGCGGCGCGGTCGGCGATCGAAACGATCATTTTCGGCCAGACGCAGGTCGTCGATGAAGCTCTGGTCACGCTTCTGTCCGGCGGTCATGGCCTCCTCGTCGGCGTTCCTGGCCTCGCCAAAACCAAGCTCGTCGAAACCCTCGGCGCCGTGCTCGGCCTCAACGCGCGGCGGGTGCAGTTCACGCCGGACCTGATGCCGGCCGATATTCTCGGCTCCGAGGTGCTGGAAGAATCAGGCGGCCGGCGCAGCTTCCGTTTCGTCCAGGGTCCGATTTTCGCCCAGTTGCTGATGGCCGACGAGATCAACCGCGCGAGCCCGCGCACCCAGTCGGCGCTGCTTCAGGCGATGCAGGAGTATCACGTCTCGATCGCCGGCGAGCGGCACGATCTGCCGCAGCCGTTTCATGTCCTAGCGACGCAAAATCCGCTGGAGCAGGAAGGCACCTATCCGCTGCCCGAGGCCCAGCTCGACCGGTTTCTCATGCAGATCGACGTCGGCTATCCGGATCGCGCCGCCGAGCGGCGCATCCTCGTCGAGACCACCGGCGCCGTCCAGGCCGAAGCCAAGCATGTGATGACCGCCGACGAACTGATGGCGACGCAGCGGCTGGTGCGCCGGCTGCCGATCGGCGAGAGCGTCATCGAGGCGATCCTCGACGTCGTCCGCTCGGCGCGTCCGGGCGAAGGCGATCCCGCTATCACCCAGCATATCGCCTGGGGGCCGGGTCCGCGCGCGGCGCAGGCTTTGATGCTGGCCACGCGTGCGCGGGCTTTGCTCGACGGGCGATTGTCGCCCTCGAACGCGGACGTCGCGGCCCTCGCCGTTCCGGTGCTGAAGCACCGCATGGCCCTGACCTTTTCCGCCCGCGCCGAAGGCGAGACGGTCACCGACCTCATCGGCAAGCTCACCGCGCGGCTCAGCTGACCATGCCGGAGGTCTCGCTCCTCGATCGCCGCGAGAGTCGCCTTCAGGGGCCAAGGCAGGATCAGGCGCTGTCGCTGGCGCGGCGTTTTCCAAGCCTCATCGTCGCCGCGCGGGAAGTCGCGGCCAGCGTCCTCCATGGCGTGCACGGGCGCCGCCGCGCGGGCCTCGGTGAGACCTTCTGGCAGTTTCGCCCCTTCGTCGCCGGCGAATCGACGAGCCGGATCGACTGGCGCCGCTCGGCGCGCGACGAACGGCTTTACGTGCGCGAGCGGGAATGGGAGGCCGCGCACACGGTCATGCTGTGGATCGATCGCTCCGCCTCGATGCATTTTTCCTCGAAGCTGGCGCTGCAGCCGAAGATCGATCGCGCCCTGGTGCTCGGCCTCGCCGCGGCCGATCTCCTGATCCGGGGCGGCGAACGCGTCGGCCTTCTCGGGCTTACCCGGCCGCTCGCCGCGCGCAACATCGTCGAGCGATTCGCCGAGGTCCTGATCGCCGAAGAGCGCGGCCAAGCTTACGAGCCGGCGGAACTGGCGCCGGTCGACAGCCTGCCGCGCAATTCGCAGGCGGTCCTGATCGGCGATCTGCTGAGCGATCCCAAGGATATCACCGCCATGATCGATTCGATCAGCCAGCGCGGCGCGCGCGGCCATCTCATCATGATCGCCGATCCGGTCGAGGAGACGTTTCCCTTCGCCGGCCATGTCGAGTTCATCGACGTCGACTCGCCGGCGCGCCTGCGCGTCGGCGAAGCTCAGTCCTTCCGCGCCGATTATGTGCGAAGGCTAACGGCGCACCGCGATTTGATCCGGGCGGCCGCGCGGGCGCGCGGCTGGACCTTGATGCTGCACCGGACCGACCGGCCGGCCTCGGAGGCGTTGCTGGCGCTCAGGATGCAGCTTGAGGCCAATTCCCCCAACGCCGCAGCGGGTCTGGCGATTTGATGTTCGGCATACCGCTCGCATTCACCGCGCCTTTAGCGCTCGCCGCATTGGCAGGTCTGCCGCTGCTCTACTATCTTCTGCGCGTTACGCCGCCGCGGCCGCGCCAGGTGCCGTTTCCGCCGCTGCGGCTGTTTCTCGATTTGCTGCCGGCGAACCAGACCCCCCGGCGCACGCCGCTCTGGCTGCTGATTCTGCGCCTCGCCATCGCCGCCTGCATCATTTTCGCAATGGCGGGCCCGGTGCTCAATCCGGCGCCGCTCGTCATCGGGGCCGGACCGTTGCTGATCGTGCTTGACGACGGCTGGCCGGCGGCGCCGAGCTTTTCCCGCCGGGTCGAGGCGGCGGCGCAGCGGATCGAGGCCGCCGCGCGGCGCTCGCGCCCGATCGCTGTCGTCGCGACGTCAGATGGCCCGCGGGAGATCGTTCCAACGGACGCCGTCAAGGCCCTCGATCGGCTGCGCGCGATTAATCCCGCGCCCTATATTCCGGATCGCGGGCCGGCGCTCGCTGCGATCCAGGGGTTTGTCGCAGGCCATCCGCAATCGTCGGTCGTCTGGATCGCCGATGGAATCGAAGCTGGCCACGCGCGCGACTTCGCGAGCGGGCTCGCGGCGCTCGGGGTAAACCTCGACGTCGTTGGCGGCGCGGATCCGGTGCGGGCGCTGGCCGGCCCGCAGAACCTCGCGGGCGGCCTCGAAGTGCGCATTCTTCGCGCGGCGGCCGGCGGACCGGAGCAGGGCCAGGAGCAGGGAGAGGTGCGCGCGCTGGACATGAAAGGCCTCGCCATTGGTTCGGCGCCCTTCGATTTCGCTGGGCAGATGGAGACCAAGGCCAAATTCGATTTGCCTGTCGAATTGCGCAACGAGATCATGCGCCTCGAGATCGCCGACGAACATTCCGCCGGAGCGGTTTCGTTGCTCGACGAGCGCTGGCGCCGGCGCAGCATCGGCCTCGTCAGCGGCGAGTCGGCCGACGTCTCGCAGCCGCTGCTCGCGCCGAATTACTATCTGAAGAAGGCGCTCGCGCCCTTCGCCGACGTGCGCGAGGCGCGGCCCGGAACGGTCGATCCCATTCATGAGCTGCTTGAAGGTCATGTCGCCATCATGATCCTCGCCGACGTCGGCGCCGTGTCGGGGCCCGCGCATGACGAGCTGCGTCGCTTCGTCGAGGACGGCGGCATCCTGTTGCGCTTCGCGGGCACGCGGCTCGCCGGCGCGTCGGACGATCTCGTGCCGGTGCGGCTGCGGCGCGGCGGACGCGTGCTCGGTGGCTCGATGTCGTGGGATACGCCCAAAACGCTGGCGCCGTTCGAGCGCTCCAGCCCGTTTTTCGGTTTGAACGCGCCGGCTGAAGTCACCGTTTCCCGGCAGGTGCTGGCCGAGCCCGACCCTGGCCTCGCGGCGAAGACGCTGGCGCAGCTCGCCGACGGCACGCCGCTGGTGACGGCGATGCGCCTGGGCAAGGGAATGACGATCCTGTTCCATGTGACGGCCGACACGACCTGGTCCAACCTGCCGCTTTCGGGCCTCTTCGTCGACATGCTGCGCAAAATCGTCGATCTGTCGGGGCAGACCGCGCCGGGCGCCGCGCAGGATGCGGCGCAGGGCGCCGGGGCCAAGGATGCGAACAAGAACGCCACGGCGGACGGCATCGCCGCCGGCGCGGAGCAGGCGAAAGCAGTGGCGCCGACAAAGACCCTCGACGGCTTTGGCGTCCTCGGCGCTCCGCCCGCGAGCGCGCGGCCCATTCCGCCGGGCTTCGACGGCGCCGCCGACGCCGACCATTTGCCCGGAATCTACGGTCCGCCGGACGCCTTCGTGGCCATCAACGCGCTGCAGCCGGGCGACAACATAGAGGCGATGAATTTCTCGAAGCTCGGTATTTCGCCGCATCCCCTGCGCGGCGCCGAGCCGGTCGACCTTAAGCCGTATCTGATCGCCCTCGCGTTCCTGCTGTTTTGCCTCGACGCGCTGGCGTCGCTTTGGCTCGCCGGTCCGCTTCGCCCCGCGCGCCGCGCGGCCGCGGCGCTCGCCGCGCTGGCGGTCCTCGCCGCCGCTTGCCTCGCCGTTGCGCCCTCTCAGGCGCTGGCCGAACCCGCCGCGGGCGGCGAGGCGATTTCGATTTCGCCGCGCGATTTGAATTCCGCGCTGACGACGCGGCTCGCCTATGTCGTCAGCGGCGATCCCAAGGTCGACGAGGCGACCCGCCAGGGGCTGATCAGCCTGTCACGGGTGCTGGCGCGACGTACGTCCTTGACCCCCGGCGAACCGATCGGCGTTGATCCCGCCCGCGACGAACTGAGCTTCTATCCGCTGCTCTACTGGCCGATCGTCGCCGACCGCCCGCAACCGCCGCAGGAGGCGATCGCCAAAATCAGCGCTTTCATGAAACTCGGCGGTACGATTGTGTTCGACACCCGCGATGCGCTGTCCGCGAGCCCCGACGGGCCGCCGACGCCGGAGGCGCGCTGGTTGCGGCAATTGCTCGCCGGCGTCGACGTGCCGGAACTCGCGCCCGTGCCGGCCGACCACGTCGTCACCAAAACCTTCTATCTGCTCGATGGCTTCGTCGGCCGCTACGCCAGCGGGACGACCTGGATCGAAGCGCTGCCGCCTGCGCCGGCGGATGGCGGGGCGCGTCCGGCGCGCTCCGGCGATGGCGTCTCGCCGGTGATCATCACCTCGAACGACCTCGCGGCCGGATGGGCCAGCGACGCCGATGGCGAAAGCCTTTATGCGCTGACGCCCGGGGGAGGGCGCCAGCACGAACTCGCCCTGCGCGGCGGCGTCAATCTCGTGATGTACACGCTGACGGGCAATTACAAGGCCGATCAGGTGCATGTCCGCGACCTTCTGGAGCGCCTCGCGCACTAAGCGCGACGGTTCAAAGCCCGTCATGGCCGTTTTGTTTTACCTCAATGAACTCCCCGCAAAGCCTGCAACTTTGCCGTGCCCTGAGCGATTCGATTCCGTCGAGGCGCGCGCAGTCTCCTGAAGCAATCCGCGCTCCCGCGTCCAGTGCAGGGCAGGCTATGCACAAGTTTCATCTCCGTTCGGCAGGCGCAGGCGTAAGAATTGGCGATCACCGTCGAAGATTCGTTAACTTTTTCTTAACGCTTGATTTTGCGGGGCCGAGCGGCTCTAACGGGCCTGCAGCGAGCTTCGACGTAGCAGGCGAATCGGGCTGGAGGCCCCATTACCGCCATTAACTTTTTGTTAACCATTGGGTCGATTACTCAAATGCCACGGCGGCTCATAAGCTTCAATCAAGGTTGACGGAACCTTCTCTTAATAGTCGAAGCCTTAGGAATCATCCTGTCCTGCGATCAACCAAGGAGTAATGGGATGAGCTTTCTCAAACGGAGGGGCGAGTGGAAAATCGCCGCCGTGCTGGGCGCCGCCCTCGCGATCGCGGCTTGCGCCAAGAACCCCGCCGAAGACCCGAATGCGCTGGCGAACGCCAACAGCACCGCCGCCACGCCCGGCAGCCCGCAGGATTTCGCGGTGAATGTCGGCGATCGCGTTTTCTTTGACAGCGATTCCAGCGAACTGAGCCCCACCGCACAGGCGACGCTCGACAAGCAGGCGCGCTGGCTCACGCAATACGCGAGATATAATTTCACCGTCGAGGGCCACGCCGACGAGCGGGGCACGCGCGAATATAACTTCGCGCTCGGCGCGCGCCGGGCCGAAGCCGCCAAATCCTATCTGGTCGCGCGCGGCATACCGGCCGCCCGCATCCACACGATCAGCTATGGCAAGGAGCGGCCCGTCGCCGTCTGCAACGATATTTCCTGCTGGTCGCAGAACCGCCGCGCCGTCACGGTGCTCGCCGGCAACCAGTCCTGATCGACTTAAGGCAAGAGGTTGCGCGCCGTCTCAGCTGAGAGCCGGCGCGCCGGCATTTTTGTTGGGCGCGCCTCAATGACTTGTGTTGGCCTGCGCCGCGTTCGCCGTATAGAGCGTCGGCCAATCGTCTGAGGATACGCCACGGCATTCATCCATCTGCCTTAACCGCACGAGCCTGAATGCAGCGCCGTCCCACGCCCATTCGCTGATCTCGCCGCAGTCGCCGACGCCCCTTCCCTTGTTCTCCGCGCCGAGCGTCAGGCCGTCATCGGAGAGGGTGGGGCTGGTCAGCAGGGCCGGGTCTTCATCCGCTCGCCGCCCGGGTATCTGGAAGACCGCCGGTTTCGCCCGGCCCGCGCCAACAATCCAGAACCGGTAGGCAAAATTATAGGCTGCGGCCTGATCGCAAACGCCCCAAAGAGTTTGATCCGACGACAGCCGGACCACGATCGGATCGTAGCCCTTGCAGCTCTCGTCTTTGGCAGGGACGACGCCGGGGGGCAGCTTCGGCGGCTTTTTCATCTCGCTCATTTTCACCGCGGCGATGGTTGGCGGCTCCGGCGGGGAGGGAATGGAGGTGGCGGGACTTTCGCCGCGGCGAATGAGCGCCGTCACCGTGCCGAGCCGGTTTTGCTGCGCATCGACGTAGAGCAGCGCCGCGGCGGCGCCGGCCAGCGATACGGTCGCCGCATCGCCAGCCTTGTCCCCGTCGATCAATTGCACCGTGAGCGTCTTCGCCGACCGCAACGCCGCGATGAAGGCGCGGGCGCCGTCCCCGCTTAGAGAGGCTGTTGCGAAGTCTCCGTCCTGCGGGGCGGACAAAGGTTCGTTGGGAAGGGAGGGCGCGGACGCGCCATCGAGCAGCACCTTCAGAAGCGGCGGCTTCGTCTCGTCCTCAGCGTAGGCAGTGAAGCTCACCGCCGGCTCGCCGTCGGCCGCGCCCGTACGGCTGATCTTGAGGTAAGCGCCCGCCTCGCCGCTGGGCGGGAGGCCGAGCGCTGTGCATGTTCTCAGATTGTCGCAGCCGACGGTCCAGTCCTTGAACTGCTTTAGCGGCTGGGCGAGCGACGCCTGCGCCGGCGGGCTCTCGGCCGCCGCCGAGGGATCGTTGAGCGCGATGAGGAGCGCGAGAGCGACGAGGCGGGGGTTCATCGGCCGTCAATGCTCCCCGTCGTCAGCCGCAAAATGGATGCTTGCCAAAAGGGGCCGCCTCGCGTCACGAAGCGGCCCATCGGCAAACTCGCTGTTCAGAGTTAGGCTTGCGGCTGCGGCTCGAGGCCGCCTGGCTCCGGTCCCGGTTTCGGCCTGAGGCTGGCGCCCGTCGTCGGCACGGGCGAGCCGCGCAACGGCGTCGCGTCCTCGGGATTTTCGCGCACGGGCCTTCGCCCCTGCAAAAGCCCAATGATCTCGTCGCCGGACAGGGTCTCGTATTCGAGCAGGCCCCTTGCGAGCGCTTCGAGATCCTGCCGCTTCTCGGTCAGGATGCGCTTGGCTTCCGAAAGACCCAGCTCGACCAGGCGGCGCACTTCGGAATCGATCTTGCGGGCGGTTTCTTCCGAAATCGTCTGCTGCTTGCCCATCGAGTAGCCTAGGAACACCTCTTCCTGGTTCTCGCCGTACATGACCGTGCCGAGTTCGTCGGAAAAGCCCCAGCGGGTGACCATCGCCCGCGCCAGCTTCGTCGCCTGCTCGATATCGGACTGCGCGCCGGAGGTGATCTGATCCTTGCCGAAGATGATCTCCTCGGCGACGCGTCCGCCCATGCAGACCGCGAGCCGCGACGTCATCTGCGCATAGCTGGTCGACAGCTTGTCCCGCTCGGGCAGCTGCATCACCATGCCGAGCGCGCGTCCGCGCGGAATGATCGTCGCCTTGTGCACGGGATCGGTCGCCGGGACGTTCAGCGCGACGATGGCGTGGCCGCCCTCATGATAGGCGGTGAGCATCTTCTCCTGCTCGGTCATGACCATGGTGCGGCGCTCCGCGCCCATCATGATCTTGTCCTTCGAATCCTCGAACTCCGCCATCGTCACGACGCGCTTGCCGCGCCGCGCCGCGAGAAGGGCGGCCTCGTTGACGAGGTTCATGAGGTCCGCGCCCGAAAAGCCGGGCGTGCCGCGGGCGACGACTTTCAGTTCGACGTCGGGGGCGAGTGGCACCTTGCGCACGTGCACTTTCAGGATGCGCTCGCGGCCGACGACGTCCGGGTTGGGCACGACGATCTGGCGATCGAAGCGGCCGGGCCGGAGCAGGGCGGGATCGAGGACGTCGGGACGGTTGGTCGCCGCGATGAGAATGATGCTTTCATTCGCCTCGAAGCCGTCCATCTCGACAAGCAGCTGGTTCAGGGTCTGCTCGCGCTCGTCGTTGCCGCCGCCAAGCCCGGCGCCGCGATGCCGTCCGACCGCGTCGATCTCATCGATGAAGATGATGCAGGGCGCGTTCTTCTTGGCCTGTTCGAACATGTCGCGCACGCGGCTCGCGCCGACGCCGACGAACATTTCGACGAAGTCCGAACCTGAAATCGTGAAGAACGGCACATTGGCTTCGCCGGCGATGGCGCGCGCCAGCAAGGTCTTGCCGGTGCCGGGCGGTCCGATCAACAGCACGCCGCGCGGGATGCGCCCGCCGAGGCGCTGGAAACGCTGCGGATCGCGCAGGAACTCGACGATCTCCTGGAGGTCCTCCTTGGCCTCATCGACGCCTGCGACATCCTCGAAGGTGACCCGGCCGTGCGCCTCGGTCAGAAGCTTCGCTTTCGACTTGCCAAAGCCCATGGCTTTGCCGCCGGCGCCCTGCATCTGCCGGGAGAGGAAAATCCATACGCCGAAAATGGCGATGAGCGGCAGCCCGTTGACGAGCAGCGTCAAGAGCCAGTTATTGCCGTCGGACGGCGGCTTTGCCGAGATGGTGACGTTCTTTTTGTAAAGGCTTTGCACCAGGGTCGGATCGTTCGGCGCATAGGTCGAGAAGGCGCGATTGTCCGAATAATGACCAGTGATCTCATTACCCGCGATCGTCACCTCGCGCACATGTCCGGCGTCCACGTCGGTCAGCAACTGGCTGAAGGTGATGTCCTGCGAGGCTGCGCGCTGCCCCGGGTTCTGGAACAGCATCACCAGCGCCACTACGAGCAGGATGATGATCACCCACAGCGCAAAGTTCCGAAAATTTGGATTCATCTCTTGGTCCTGATGCAGGCCATGCGAGCCGGAAGGCCGCTTGCCTGTCGAGAGAAACAACGCACTGTGAGTCCCGCCGTGCCAGTGTCAATGTAGGCGTCGTCCGCAGCATTGCCAAGGGGAAGCGGCGCGGCCGAGCCCTTGAGCCGCCGCGCTATCGCTCGCAGAGCTTCTTCCGCCGCGCCGCCGCGCCCCGGCGTCGCGGTTTTTCGGTTCGAATGGTCAGCACATGATCGCGGCCGAGCTTTAGCGCCGCGCCGCCAAGCGTGCCGCTAAAGGGGGCGCTCGCGCGCAGCGCGTTCTGCATGGCGAGCGCAAGCGCCTCAAGCCGTTCGAGCCGCAGCGGCCGGTCGCCAAGGGCATCGCGAAGAGGATCGGCAAGCGGGACGATCTCGCGGGCGAGGACGCGCAGGAAGATCTCTTCCGGCTCCCGCGCGAGGTTCGACACGTCGGCGCGGTAGAGCCCCGGCTCCCGCGCGGCCGCAAGGTTCGCGGCGACGGCGGCGGCGCGCGCTGCGAGGGCCGCTTCGGCGCGGGCGGCGCGGCGTCCGAGACGCAGCAGGGACTCGCGGCTTAGCCCCTCCTTTGCGAGCAGGCCGCTCAGCGCGCGCATCCTAGTGCGAGCATAGGCGGGATCGCGATTGGAGGGATCGGTCAAGAAAGGGTGCGCCTTTGCTGCGCAACAGGCGATCAGCTCCATTTTGCTGCACTGCAGCAATGGACGCGCGTGGATCAGCCCGAAGCGTTCGCGGGACGCCGCCATGCCGGCAAGTCCACCAGGGCCACTGCCGCGCAGCAGACGGAACAGGATCGTTTCCGCCTGATCGTCGGCGTGATGGGCCGTTGCGACGACATCCGCGCCGATTCGCGCGGCGTGCGCGAACAAAAGATCATAGCGAGCCTGCCGCGCCAGCTCCTGAATTCTCGATTTCGGCTTATCCCCGGTCCAGACGAGGATATCGTGCGACAGCCCCAGCCGGTGCGCCCATTCGGCGACCTTTTTGGCCTCCGCGCGGGCCTCGGGGCGCAGTCCATGATCGACGGTCGCGACATGAAGGAGCGGCGGTGCGGTTTTCCCTCGCCTCCACTCCGCGGCGAGCAGCATCAGGGCGACCGAATCCGGGCCGCCGGAGACAGCGAGGAGAATTTTTTGCGTGCCCGCCCAAGGCTGGAAAAGCTGTGCGACTTGTTCCGGCGAGAACGCCTCGCGCTCCGGCGAATCCTTGCCCGCGTCGACGCCGCTCTCCACAAGCCGCTTTTCCTTCACCGCGCTCAGCATTGGACGCGTTTAGCCTCCCGGTCCGCTTCGGCTTTGACGTTCGCCGCGGCATTTGGATATTTGCGCGGAATTTCTGCGAACGTGGCGCAGGCCTGTTCCTTGGCCCCCAGCGCATTGAGCGACTGGCCGAGCCGCAGCATGGCGTCGGGCGCGCGCTGGGAATTCGCGTATTGCGTTGAAATCTTGAGATATTGCTCCGCAGCCTCGCGCGGACGGTTGCGCTGGTAAAAGCTCTCGCCAAGGTAATAGGTTGCGTCCGCCGTCAGCTTGCTCTTCGGGTTCTTCTGGATGAAGGCCGCAAAGCTCTTTTCCGCGGTTTCGTATTCCCTCTGCCGGTAATATCCATACGCCACGTCGAACTCTTCCTTGACCGGATTGATCTGCGCGCCGCCGGCGCTGGCGGCGTTCGGCGTCGTCAGGGCGGCGACGGCGGAGCCGCCGGGCGTCGCCAGCGCGGTCGAGGCGCCTCCTTGCGAGGGCGACCCTTGAGGGCTCGCCTGCGCGCCCTGCGCTGCGCGCCATTTCGCGCCTGACAAGTCGAGCGGCGTGTCGGGTCCGGGCGGCTCCTCTCCGGCGCCGACGTGATCACCCTTCAGGGGCGCAGGGGCCGCCGAGGCCGGGCTTCCGAGCGGGTGCGGCGCGCCCGGCGCGTTCGGATCGCTCGCCGGATCGAAGGCGTCGGCGCGTTTGGCCGGACGCGCGGGCGCACTCGGCGCGCTCGCGGCGGGGCTCGCCGGCGCCGCGGACTGATCGTCCGGGGCGGCGAGATTGTCGATCGCGTCGCCGCGCTTTTGCGGCTTGGCGACGGATGGCGCCGGGGCGCCGCCGCGTCCGCTATCCTGGAAGCGAAAGTCGACGTCCTCCTGGAATTTCTTCAGCTGATCCTCGAGTTTGTGGTTCTCGAACTGCAATTGCTCGATTTCGCCGTTCAGCTGGCGCATCTGGCTTTCAAGCCGGTCGATTCGCACCAGCAGGGAGGACGAGTCGGGCGGCGCCTGGCCGTAGCCCTCATCGCCGCCGACGTCGGCCGGCGGCGCGCCGAAATTCTGCGCCAGGGTGACCCGGCCGTCCATCGTCGCCGCCGCCTCGGCGTGCGATGCGGCCGAGACAGCGCCAAGACAGGCGGCGGCGCCAAGACAGGCGGCGAAAACCCCGCCGAAAAACCTCCCGTAAAGTCTCATTGACCAAGTTCCCATAAAATTGGCGCGATCGACGCTAATAGAATATTCTGACTGTAGTTCAACGATCTAACCAAGGCGCCATCGAGATCGGCGCACCGCCAAAGCGCTTCGCGTAAGCAACCTTTTGTCACCTTCAATCAAGACATTTTCGTGTAAAGGCAAAACCGCGGCAAATTACAAGCTCGACAGGGCTTCAATCGGACGTCGGAGGATCGCGACCTTGTCTGAAAGGGGCGCCGCCGCCGACGGGCGCGGAGACAGGTGCAAATGGCTCGAAAGCATTTCGGAACGGACGGAATCAGGGGCGAGGCCAATTCGGTCATCACGCCCGAACTGGCGATGAAGGTGGCGCAGGCGACTGGCGTCATGTTTCAGCGCGGCGACCATCGCCATCGCGCGGTGATCGGCAAGGATACGCGTCTTTCGAGCTATATGATCGAATACGCCATGGTGGCCGGCTTCGCGTCTGTCGGCATGGACTCGCTCCTGCTCGGGCCGATGCCGACGCCCGCCGTCGCCATGCTCACCCCTTCGATGCGGGCGGATGTCGGCGTCATGATTTCGGCATCGCACAATTCGTTTGAAGACAATGGGATCAAGCTGTTTGGACCCGACGGCTTCAAATTGTCGGATGAGGCCGAAGCCAACATCGAGGCGATGCTCGACAAGGATTTCGCCCTGAAACTGTCGAAGCCCACCGACCTCGGCCGTGCCATGCGCGTCGAGGGCGATCGCGCCCGCTACATCGAATTCGCCAAGCGGACCCTGGCGCGCCATCTCTCCCTTGAGGGGCTGCGCATCGTCGTCGATTGCGCCAATGGCGCGGCCTACAAGGTCGCCCCCGAAGCCTTATGGGAGCTGGGCGCCGAGGTTTTCTCGATCGGCGTCGAACCGGACGGCTTCAATATCAATCGCGGCGTCGGCTCGACCGCGCCGGAGGCGCTCGCGAAGAAAGTCCGCGAGGTGCGCGCCGACATCGGCATCGCGCTCGACGGCGACGCCGATCGCGTGCTGATCATCGATGAAATGGGCAAGCCCGTCGACGGCGACCAGCTGATGGCAGTCATTGCGCAGAGCTGGAAAGAGGACGGGCGGCTCGCGCAGCCGGGAATCGTCGCCACCGTGATGTCCAACCTCGGCCTCGAGCGCTATCTCGAAGGCATCGGCCTCACCCTCGCGCGCACGCCGGTCGGCGACCGCTATGTGCTCGAACACATGCGCCAGCATGGCTACAATCTCGGCGGCGAGCAGTCCGGCCACGTCATTTTGTCGGATTATTGCACGACCGGCGACGGCCTTGTCGCCGCCTTGCAATTGCTGGCGGTGGTCATGCGCCAGTCGAAGCCGGTGAGCCAGGTCTGCCACCGCTTCGAACCCTCGCCGCAGGTTCTGAAAAGCGTCAAGGTCAGCGCCGGCAAGCCGCTGGAGGACGCCGCCGTGGTGCGCGCAATCGAATCGGGACGAAAAAAACTCGGCGCCGCCGGCCGTCTCGTCATTCGGGCGTCCGGCACGGAGCCCGTGATCCGGGTGATGGGCGAGGGCGACAACCTCGACCTCGTCGAGCGCATCGTCAATGAGGTCTGCGACGCCGTCGCCACCTTTGCGCGGGCGGCTTGAGGCGTGCGCCGCCGGACGAACCGGCGGCTGAGGCCCATGACGCGGAAGGTCGATTGACGCCAGGCTTGGCCTCGCGGACGAGCGCGCTTCAGCCGCGCTTGCCGAACTCCGCCTGGCAGGCAGGCTTCAGATGATACAGGTTCTTCTCCAGGCAATGCTGGACCAGCTTGTGGTCCGGAATGACCCTGCTGCAAAACTTTTCGGCGTCGTCGTGACAAGGATGGCGGGCGAAAGCGGCTCCCGTCCCCAGCGCGAGAAACAAAATGGCGGCGAGCGCGCGCTTCAAGGAAATTTGCATCATCGTTCCAATCCCATCGTTTGTGGTTGGCCGCGCCGCCGCCTCGCGCGGGCTTGAAAGAATCATCGGGATATCGGTTTTTTGCAGAGGCGGGGCTTCGGGGCAGGCACTCATAGGCGAAAGCGCGGGGCGGCTCAAGCATTTCGGCCTCGGGGTCGCATTTCTGATCGCACTTCGCCATATTGCGGTTCGAGCAGCAAAAGGCGCGTCCGTTGACCGAAGCGGTTTTCTCAGCCGAAGAGATCGAGCGCTATGCGCGCCATATCGTGCTGCGCGGCGTCGGCGGTCCGGGGCAGCAGAAGCTGAAGGCCGCGCGCGTTCTCGTCATCGGCGCGGGCGGTCTCGGCGCGCCGCTCCTCCATTATCTCGCGGCGGCCGGCGTCGGACATATCGGCATCGTCGACGACGACATCGTTGCGCTGTCGAATCTGCAGCGACAGGTGCTGCATGGGACGCGGGATATTGGCCGGCCGAAGGTCGAGAGCGCGGCGGCGGCGATCGCGAGGCTCAATCCGCATGTGAAGGTGACGCAGAACCGGGCGCGCCTCGACGCCGGCAATGCGCGCGAACTCGTCGGCGCCTATGATGTCGTCGCCGACGGGTCCGATAATTTCGCCACCCGCTACATCGTCTCCGACGCCTGCTTTTACGAAAGGCGCCCGCTGGTCACGGCGGCGGTCGGCGCCTTCGACGGTTCGCTGACGGTGTTGCGGCCGTATGAGACGAGTGCGAGCGGCGAACCGAACCCGACTTATCGGTGCCTGTTTCCCGAGGCCCCGCCGGCGGGCGTCGCGCCATCCTGCGAGGAGATCGGCGTCCTTGGCGCCCTCACCGGAATTCTCGGCGCTATGATGGCGCTCGAAGCGATGCGCGAGATCGTCGGCTTCGGTGAAAGCCTCGTCGGCCGGCTGGTGCTGGTCGACGCGTGGGGCATGCGTTTCGAGACCCTGCGCTACGGCTGGGACGCGGCGAACCCGTTGAACGGGACGAAGGCCGCGGCGTCCTGACTGGCCGGCGCCGTCAGGGGCCGGCGCGAAGCGTTGACACGGACGGGGCGAGGACCTAGATCACCTTTCCGCCCGCGCCAAGCGGGGCCGGCGCGTTTTGCGCGTTGGGGGATAGTTCAACGGTAGAACAGCGGACTCTGACTCCGTCAATCTTGGTTCGAATCCAGGTCCCCCAGCCATTGCCTTGTCTGATCTTTCGGCGTTTTTGCCGCCGGTTTGGTTTCGGCGGTTCGCCGCGCGATTTCGAAATTTGTTCATGATTTCGGCTCGCGCGCCAACTCCGGTTTGGCGATGCGAAACCAACTAAAACCAAAATCTTGATTCGATGCGAAAGCCACGAAGGGCCGGACGCCATGATCGGAAAAGCTCTTGTTTTCTTGAAGGACAAATTGAATGAGGATTTATCTTCAAATCAGGAAATCGTCGTTTTTCCCGATGGCGTCAAACTTGAGCCATTGACCTTCAGACTTGGCGCCGTCACCCTCCTTTTGGTGAATATTGAGCAGGAGCCGGCGCCCCAGAACGCGGGCTTTAACATTCGCCAGACCTATGCGGAGAATGGGCTGAATCTGTACGTTCTCTTCGTTTCGAGCTTCAAGCTCTACAACGAGTCGCTCGATCAGCTCTCGAGAATTATCGGCTATCTCCAATTGAATCCCATCTTTGAAGGGCCGTCTTTGCCGAATGGCGTCGATCAGATGGTTCTGGATCCGGCGCCCCTTACGATAGCCGGGCAAAATGAGCTTTGGGGCGCCCTGCGCGTCAGCTGCCAACCATCGGTGCTCTACCGGCTGCGCATTCGAACGCGTTCGGGCGGAAACGAGCAAAACGTCTGAAATGAACGCGCCGATCGTCGAGCGCGAACTCGGGTCGCCGTCATCAGTCCGGCGGCTGCAATCTGAACCTACGCAGCAGCAGGCGCTCCGCTTCGGCTAATTCGGCGACGCCAAAAAGGCGGCCGAGACCCGCGTAGATGGAGACGCCGACGACGCAGAGTATGGCGATCCGCATTAAAATCTCGCCGAGGCCCGCGCCCGGCAGGATATGAAGGAGACAAATCCGCGCCCTTAGTCCGATCGCGATCGCGATCCCCGCCGCTGCGGCCAGGCGCATTGCGGCGCCCAGCATGCCGGGCGCGCCGTCGAGGGAGCCGCCCCTCGCCGCGGCCTCTCGCTGAAATCGACGATGCTGCAACCAGCCGAGCAGAAGCACATAGACGAGGATCGCGATCGAACTCGCGATCGCCAGTCCAATCGCGCCCCATTGATGGCGCAGCACGACATAGAGAGGCGCCATGACGAATGCGACTATCGTCCCAACGATTGTCGGCAGCCATGTCGCGCCCAAAGCGTAGAAGCCGCGACTGATCAGCGTCTGCGCCGCCCAGCCGCCAAGACCGAGGCAGAGGAAGGCGAGAATGGTGGCCGTAGCCTCGGCGTCCGCCACGCTGAACCGGCTGGAGAACAGACCCCAGATCAAATAGGACGCTTCAAATCCGGCGAGCGTCATGCAGACCTGCGCCGCGAAGGTCGCGACGAGCATCAGCCGCACCGCATGACACAGCACGCCATAGGCCTCGACCACGGCGCCGGCCGCGACCATTCGGCTGATCGTGGGATAGGCCGCGACGCCGGCCGCCATGCCGAACACGCCGATCGGCACTTTCATCAGCGTCCGCCCGTATTGCAGATAGGACAGCGCGCCGGGCGCAAGGTATGAGGCCTGGTTTTTGACGATCCACTCGTCGACCACGACGATTGAAAATCCCATCATGATCGGAAATGAAAGCCAGAGATAACGCCGCAGGTCCGCGCTGCGGAAGGAAAGCACCGGGCGCCAGCGCATCTTGGCCATGAGGCAGCCGTAGAGCGGCAGCGCGAATGGCCCCAACGCCGAGCCGGCGAGCACGCCCCATGCAAATCCATCGGCGCCCATTCCGGCATAGTGCGTCCCGATGAGGCCGCCTGCGATAATGCCAGCCGAGTAGACGAGCGGCGCCATCGCCGGCAGCAGATGACGATCCTCGGCCTGCAGCGCAGCCGACAGCAGGCCGCCGACCACAAGGAAGAACTGCGCCGGCAGAATGATCCGCATCAGCCGCACCAGCGTATCGACTTCGCCCGGATTCGTGAATCCCGGCGCTACCACGCCGACCAGCGGCCGGGCGAAAACCATCAGCAGCGCGATGCCGACGCCCCCTGCGACGGCTATGAAATTTGCGATGACGCTGAGAGCTTCCCAGCCGCCTTCCTTGTCGCCGCGTTCGAGGTGCTCGAGGAAAATCGGGATGAATACGATCGACAGAGCCCCCGCCGCGAGGAGATAGTTCAGGAAGTCCGGGAGCGTGAAGCTTGCGAAGTAAAGGTCCGCCTCCCGGCTTGCCCCAAGCGTTCGGCCGATAATCTGTTCGCGCACCAGACCCATAATGCGGCTGAGGAAAATCGAGCCGGCCCAGATCGCCGAGGCGACGCCAATGATGCGCGCCTGGCTCTTTGGGCGCCGCAGCAGGATGTGGTCCGTGGCGGATGACTGAACCAATTTAACGCTATTCGAACGCGGCGGTCATGGTCGTTTTCGCCATGCTGGAAAATGAACTGTTGCGTTTCTTCAATGCACACCGGCGCCAAATTCTAGGAAATCAGGGTGACGGCAACGGCTTTGTCACGTTGATGCGTCTTAATTGTGAAAAGCGGTGCGGCGCGACCTTGGAATTGGCGTTGTGTCGCCGCATCGACGGCTTTTTCGTGTTGATGGCGCGATCGAACGCCCGCGATGGAACGTCAAAGCATCCGTTTTGACGTCGATTTTGTTGCTGGCGCGTCCGCGCGCCCTAAAATGTGACAGAAGCGATATCGCTTGGTGCCGCTCGTTCAACAGCGCCTAAGAATTTTCATAATAATGGTAGTTATGCCTCCCCTCGCAGCGTCATCGCTGTCTACAAGACAGACTCCAAACTCAATCCATTTGTGGCGGTGTAGCAACACTACTTCGAAATGGTGTCCGCTCTACTTAATCGGCAATTGTCCGCTGACGGAAATGCGATAGTGTGCGAGAGCTTTTAGCCCTGAGGGGAAAATACATGTTTCGTCAATTTGTCATGGCTTCCGCCAGTGCGATCGCGCTCGCCGGATCCGCCTTAGCGGCCGATCTTTCCTCCCCGTCTTTCTCTTGGACCGGCGTCTACGCCGGCGGCCAGATCGGCTATGCGGCGGGCGCCAACAACACGACAATCAGCGATGGCGGCTTCGCCAACGGCTTTACCCCACCCACGACCACGACCACGACCACAACCACAACCACCACCACGGCCGCTGGCGGCGGCGCTGGAGGAAGCGGCGGCTCCAGTGGCGGGACTTTCGCGCAGTCAATTGGGGGTGGCGGCAACGGCGGTTTCACGGGTGTTTTTGGCGGCGCCGGCGGCGGTACGACTGGCGTTGGCAGCGTCGGAGGCATTACGGCTGGCGCGGGCGGGAGCGGCGGGATTGTCGGGCAATCGCTTGGTGGCGGAACTGGCGGCGGCGCGACGGGGGGCGCGATTTCCGCCGCCGCGATTTCTCCAGCGAGCGCGAGCGTCGCCGCCGCGACGGCCGCGGATCCGACCAAACCCTTCACGCCCTACAACTTTTCCGACTTCAATCGTTTCAACAATAACGCCAATGGCGTGATCGGCGGCGCCCACGTCGGCTACAATTACCAGATCAACCAGTTTGTGCTGGGTCTCGAAGGCGACGTCGACGGCTCGAGCCTCAGCAAGACCGCCAATTTCGCGCCTTTCAGCAGTTATTATCAGGATTTCATTCTCACCACCGTCCACTCGAACCTTGGCGTTCAAGGTTCGATCCGCGGCCGGCTCGGCTACGCCTTCGACCGCGTCCTCGTCTACGCGACAGGCGGCGTCGCTTTCGGCGGTTTCAACACCAGCGTTTCGACCGCCTACGCCAACGCCCTGTTCTACCCGGCCTTCTCCGGCAGAGACAGCTTCTCGAATACCCGCGTCGGCTGGACCGTCGGCGGCGGCCTCGAATACGCCATCACAAACAACTGGTCGATCCGGGCCGAATACCGCTATACCGACTTCGGACCGAGCAACAATGTCCTGGTCAATTCCTTCCCCGGCTTCAACGGCGACTTCCTCGGCGCGACAGTGCACACCAACCTCATCGAGAACCGCGTGCAGGTCGGCTTCAGCTACAAATTCGACACCGCCGCGCCCGCGCCGGTCGTCGCCAAATATTGAGACGGAGCTTTCCGGATCGAGGTCCCCGGCCGGGAAATCGGCAATTGAGCGCATCATGGGTCCGCGCTCCAGGACCTGGACCGTGCGACAGGGCGCGCGCTTTTTTCAGTGAGCGACGAACGCATCGCTGCCGTCGGCGAGCTGACGGAGTAAGCCGTCGCTTTTTTCTGGCGCGACGGACGAGGCCCCCGCGGCCGACCGGATGGATGGGCGGCAAGACGGCCAGCCGAGCGCCCGAACGAGCGAGGGGCTCCACCCGTTAAGCTTGAGCTCTAACGTGCTATGGTCAAGTCTTGGCGTTCGATGAAGACATGTGCGCCCGCGCACAGAATGCAGAAGCGAGATTGCCTAGGTGACAACGCGATGATGATAAAGCATAATCGAATGCGATTGATTGTGTAAGCTCGTCTTTTCAAATGTAGGTTGAAATGAAACAGTCGTTACAATCTAAAGAACACGGCACGCATCCTGGCATCCTTGCGGTTGCAGAGCGCTTATTCGCCGAAATCGGGTTTGAGAAAACCACTGTCGCCGATATCGCCCGCGAATTGCGCATGTCGCCGGCCAATGTTTACCGGTTTTTCTCGGCTAAGGCCGAGATCAACGAAGCGGTGGGACGCCGCCTGCTTCGCGCGGTAGAGGCCGCCGGCGAGGAGATCGTGAGGCAGCCGCAGCCGGCCGGCGAGAAATTGCGCGCGTTTCTGGCCGCGGTTGAAAACGCGAACGACGATCGGTTTCGCTCCAATCGCAAGCTGCATGATTTGCTCGAGACGGCGTTCAGCCAAAACTGGCCGATCGCGCATGACCACATCGAAAAAATAACCAAGCTGCTGTGCGAGATCATTTCTCAAGGCGACCGCGATGGGGAGTTCGCCGTCGACGATTGCGAGCTCGCGGCGATTCTCGTGCGCAGCGCCAGCATGCGGTTCTGGCATCCGCGCCTGATCGTCGAATGCGCCGAAGACCCGGAGCCGACGCTGGATCAGATGGTTGACTTCTGCCTTGCGTCGCTCGTGCAAAAGGCCTCTGCGATGGGGGGCGATGCCCGCAACGGCGTCTCGCGACTGCTGGCCGCACGAAACATCTCCGCCGCCAGCTAGGCGGTTCGCACGGCGCGCGCTCCAACGCGCGCCGGCTCGCCAAAAGAATGTGGCCGATCGCTTCAG
>Ga0181521_10001037_pt1 | contig 34337 bp, 19 predicted proteins | sample PEATcosm2014_Bin_32_FD_119764 | JGI IMG/M metagenome (GOLD analysis project Ga0181521, IMG submission 119764) | Peatland microbial communities from MTU Mesocosm Facility, Houghton, MI, USA - PEATcosm2014_Bin02_60_metaG | ecosystem: Environmental > Terrestrial > Soil > Wetlands > Peat | place...
CCGCATTCTGAGCAGAGGCGACAGCAAGGGTGCGTCTGGGCACATTCAGATCGCGAATACTTGGCTGATTGTCAACGTCGGGGGCGGGCCCACCCCGGACAAGCCGTCGGTAACGCTCAGCGTGCCCGCCGACCCGGATAAGGTCAGCAGCTTCTTGAATATTCGCGTTGCGGATATTCAAGCGTGCTATGAATTATGGAAAAGTCGAGGAGCCGAGTTCATCACGGAGCCGAAGGAAAAGTACGGCGAGATTCGCTGCTACATCCGCGATCCTGACGGTTACATTATCGAGGTCGGACAGAGCACCGACCTCACGTAAGGCTGACGCTCGGCCGGGATGGGACGCCGATTTAAGCGCTGACGGGTGCGGATCGAAGCTCTAAGTTATTAGGATTGTCGGCGGCCATGTGCATTTGCCGCGACGAAAGAGCTAGAGGCGGCCGACAGCCACTGTCGGTTTTAATCAACCAAACAGCCGCTAAGTCCTAATTAGCGCGGTCGCCGGACAAGTCGGTGTGACATCGGGTATCGTTATTAAGTCCTTAGCGGTTGGCAGGCGAAAGCGCCTACCTCACCCGCACCCACTCAGGGCTTCGGCTGGGGCTTGGGCTGGTCCTTGGACTTATCGTCCACGATTTCGCCGAAGTGAATGGTAGACTTGCCTTCGAACTTCTTGTAGTCTTTGTAAGTCACCAGCATACGGATTTTTTGGTCGGAATCCTTGAAGTGCAGGGTATCGTCGGCATGCGTATAAGTGGGGAACCAGTACTTGCCGTCGATCTGCTCGCGCAGTGTTTCGAACCTAGGAAACCGCTGGTCTCCGGCCTTCCCGACGCCCTGGCCATAGGTCTTCACAATCTGGAAGTCGCGATCGTCCACCCAGATCTGTCCTTCGAAATAGCGCTTGTGGGGCTCGAGCTTTTTGGGCTTCACGGCGAAAACATAGCAGGGAATTTCGTCCGCGTTTTGCTTGCCCAGGTAGCGGATGTCATATTCGCCAACCTGGTCGGTCGTCAAGACGAAGGGCTGCACATTCCTCAGATCCTGTTCGTCCTCCGGCGTCAGGAGAAGATTCTGAAGAGTGTTCACCGGCGCGTACACCACTTTCTCCTCGCGCTTTCCGTCGGGCGAGAAGATGATGTCTTCTACGATCTCGTACTTCCCCCCCGGACTGCCGGAAGCGTCCAGTTCCTGGATCTTCACAGTCTGCCGGTAGGTGTAGTTCTGGCGCGCCCCGGAAAACTCTTTCTCCTTGGCGGCGAATTTGCGAATGATCTCGTCCGGATTGACATCGGTGGTGCTGGCCGTTGTACCGTCCGTCGCGGGCGCCGGCGGTTTACTCGGCGCACCCGCCCAGATAGGAACGCACACGACAGAGAACAATGCAATTTGAGCAAATCGACGCATTTTTCCCTCCCCGAAAAGACGTTAGCCGAAACTCGGTGGTTTCGGGTCTACTTCCCCAGTAACTTCTTGGCTATCGTCAGCAACTGTATGTTGCTGGTCCCCTCGTAAATCCTGCCAATCTTGGCATCCCGGTAGAGTTTCTCCACCGGGTAATCCTTGGTGATGCCCACGCCGCCATGAACTTCGATCGCCTTGGAAGCCACCTTCTCGGCGATTTCCGAGCTGTAGTACTTGGCCATCGCGGCCTCTGTCTGGAACGGCATGCCGGCATCCCGCAAACGTGCGGCGTTGTAGACCAGCAGCCGGGCGGCCTCCACTTCCGTGGCCATCACCGCAAGCTGGAACTGTACGCCTTGAAACTCGCCGATGGTCTTGCCGAACTGCTTGCGCTCGCGAGCGTAGGCGACCGCGTGATCCAGGGCGCCGCGCGCCAGTCCGATCATTTGTGAGCCGATGGCGATGCGTCCCTCGTTGAGCGTCTCGATGGCGATCTTGTAGCCCTTGCCCACGTCGCCGATCACGTTTTCCTTCGGCACGCGGCAGTTGTCGAGGATCAGCTCGCAGGTGGACGAAGCGCGAATGCCAAGCTTGTCCTCTTTCTTACCAACCTGGAAGCCCGGAAACTCGCGCTCGATCAGAAACGCCGTGATGCCGCGGTATCCGGCATCCGGATTGGCATTGGCGAACAGCAGGAACAAGCCCGCTTCGGCCGCGTTAGTGATCCAGAGCTTGCGCCCGGTCAGCAGAAAATGGTCGCCGGCGTCCACCGCGCGCGTCGCCAGGGCGAACGCATCCGAGCCCGATCCGGCTTCCGACAGCGCGTAAGAAGCGACCGTGTTGGTGGCCAGCTTCGGCAGATACTTCTTCTTTTGCGCCGCATTGGCCCAGCGTAGAATGGCGTTGTTGACGATGGTGTTCTGAACGTCCGCGATCACGCCGGCCGAGGGATCCACCGCGGACAACTCCTCCACGGCCAGGATGCACTGGAAGAAGCTGCCGCCGCTGCCTCCGTACTCCTCGGGGATTTCGATTCCCATCAGGCCCAACTCGAAGAACTGGCGAATGATGTCCTTGCGGAAGACACCGGCCTCATCCATTTCCCGGACATAGGGGCCGATCTGTTCGCGCGCGAACTGGCGCACGGTGCTCTGAAAAAGCTTCTCTTCTTCCGTCAACGCGGTGAGAGGCTGCGGGGGAATCTCGGTCTGCTGCGCGCTAGCTGGCATGGCTTCATCTCTTATACTACACCTGACAGCTCGCGCCATTGGCGGCCCTGGGATTCCGCCACTCCGGCATGCGTCACGTAGCCGTTGTAAGTGTTTACGCCCTCGCGGAGGCCGGGGTGATCGGTGCAGGCACGATCCAGGCCCTTGTTGGCCAGTTCCATCAGATAGGGGAACGTGGCATTGGTCAACGCGAATGTTGAAGTGTGGGGCACCGCCGCGGGCATGTTCGAGACGCAATAGTGCAGCACGCCGTCGACGAAATAGATCGGCTCGGTGTGCGTGGTGGCATGCGACGTTTCGAAGCATCCGCCCTGGTCGATAGCCACATCCACCACCACGGAGCCCCGTTTCATGTTGGCGATCATCTCACGGCGAACCAGTTTGGGCGCCGAGGCGCCCGGAATCAGCACCGCGCCCACCACCAGGTCCGCGCTCTTTAGATTTTCGCCGATGGTCCACGAATTGGAGGCCAGAGTCACGATCTGGCCGCCGAAGATGTCGTCCAGTTGCCGCAGCCGGTTCAGATTCCTATCGATCATAGTGACGTGCGCGCCCATGCCCAGGGCGATCTTGGCGGCATTCGTGCCGACGACGCCGCCGCCGATGATCACGCAGTTGGCCGGCGCCACGCCGGGTACACCGCCGAGCAGCACGCCGCGCCCGCCGTTGGGGGCTTCCAGGTATTGCGCGCCCACCTGCACGGACATGCGGCCGGCCACCTCGCTCATCGGCGTGAGGAGGGGCAGGGAACCGTCGGCGTCGTGGATGGTTTCATACGCGACGCCATTGACCTTGGCTTCCAGCATGCGGTTGGTCAATTCCGGCAGCGGCGCGAGATGCAGATACGTGAACAGAATCAGGCCGGGGCGCAGATGGCCGTATTCCGACGGCTGCGGCTCCTTTACTTTGACGACGAGGTCGGCGCGCCGCCAGACTTCTTCCGCCTTGGGCAGAATGGCCGCGCCAGCCTGCACGTATTCGGCGTCGGGCAGCGCGCTGCCATCGCCGGCGCTGGACTGGACCAGGACCTGGTGGCCGGCCTCGCGCAGCGCGATGACACCGCTAGGCACGAGCCCGACGCGCGTTTCATGGTCTTTGACTTCTTTGGGAACGCCGATGATCATCGGGAATGCTCCTCCACAACGTGGTGCTGAATTAGCGTATCACGGCGCTGGGATTGCGTGGCAGGGGCGAAATCAGGTAGATTGGAGGAAACGGTGAGGTGCGAGAGCGGTTGAATCGGGCGGTCTCGAAAACCGTTGAACCTTTGCGGGTTCCGTGGGTTCGAATCCCACCCTCACCGCCAGATATCAAAATGGCTGCCGTTAGCGCCTAAGTCTCCGTCGTTTGTGTGAGTTGCGCGGTTCGAAAGTCGTAACTGCGAAAATGGCTCCCGGAACGACATCCGCAACTCCCTGCCCTTCCAGGTCGCAGCCTCCAGGACGAGCCGGAGGAGTTTTCGCTGCTCCGCCACTGGTTGCTTCAGGAACAGGTCAGCGGCTTTGGCCGTGAGCGCTATCAGGTCTATTGCTTGGCTTACGGGCGGTAGCGCGGCAGATTGAGCCTCGGCGAGCCGACGGCGCAGACGATCCTGTTGTTGGCGAATTTCTGCGGCTTTTTTATCGTAGGTACTGGCGTCGATGCGCCCGTCGAGCCGGTCGTCGTAGAGCACATCCAGGCGGTTTTGGAGTCGATTCAGTTCCGCTTGATCGCGCCGCAGAGTTTGCTCGCGGGCGGCACGCTCGGTTATGTCACTGGCAACAATTCCTCTTGCAACCAGTCCAGAATCAGGCTCGGAATCACGAGTTCGCGCAGCCCCTGCGCGAACTGGCGTTCCAGCATTTCTTCGCGCGTGTACGGCTCCGCGCACTTGCCGCGGTACCCGGTACAGTGATAGTAAACGTATCGTCCCTTCTTAACCTCGCCCGTTCGCCACCGATAGAATGTCCGCTGCTAAAAGTTCAGCGCTCTGTTCCCAAGTTTGTGCGGCGATCTCCGCACGGAGCCCATCCCTGGCATTTTGTGCGCTACCGTCTGACCGTTGTTCATTTCCGATCGCATCGTTCATCGTCATGTTCTTCCACTGATAAGTCCCATTAATGTCACCGTTCAAACAAGCCACGGGCACCGTGACCACATTCTCGAGGTCCCGAAAACCGGCGCAAAGTGCTGATTACCCAGTGAGTTACGCTGCCTTCGCTACGTTCGCCGGACCATCCAGCCTTTCCACGCTCGCAATCTCCCGCGACCCCGTCTGGCTGACATCCACAAATTTCTTCTGCTGTTCCTCGTCGTACATCGCATCCAGGGGCGCGAGCGCGGCTCTCGCCATTCATCTTTCAGTTTCCGTCAGCAGGCCGAATTCGACAAGACTAGCGGCAGGTAGGTTATCTGCGGATAGGGGTAGCTGTCATTGGTACCGAGGAGAGACCGGGCACATGTCAGGCCATAAACAGGCCTGATCCGGGCGTTAAGCAGGCTCCTGATCCGGGCAGGTATCAGGCCCTGATACCCCCTGTTCCGGCTTGATATTCAGTTAGTGTCTTTTGTGCGTAAGCTCCCTGGAATGAAAACAGTGGCTCGCATCAGACATCTCATGATTTCCTGTTCCGTCCCTGTTTTACCGCGTCGAGCGGCGGGATGGCCGGGTGGTGCATCGTGGAAGGGGCACGCCCGCCGGCCATCAAGCGGCGGACTGACAAATTGGTCCGCCACCTGCGAGGTCTTGGTTATCAGGTACAACTAACTCCGGTCGCGTGACTGGAGTTTTCAACGGTGTTTTACACGAGATGTGTCAACGGCTGCCAGGCGGGATGGGCTCGTCCACCTGCAAGATCTGGCCAGCGTGCACATCCTTCAGCACCTGGCGGATACCGCGGGGCCAAAGAATTTCGAGCGTTTGAGCCGTCACCGCGGGGCCCAGGCCGAAGTGTACCCGCTTATCACTTGAGGAAAGGTAGCTGCTTGCAGTCGTTACCGTGGCGTACTGCGTTGCTTGTGGCGTAACAAGTTTCACCACGGCGCCGATGGCATCCCGGTTGCTTCGATGGCCTACCAGTTTTAGGGCGAGCCAGTGATTCTCCGTCTTCGTTTCATTGTGAATCACATAGGCTGGACCGTCGTTGGTGGATACCACCGCGTCGATGCGGCCGTCGTTGTCGAGATCGCCAGTGGCAAGCCCGCGGCCCACCCACGCCTGGTGGAAGACGCTGCCGGATGCCGCGGAAACATCCACAAAGCCATGACCTGTATTGCGGACCAGCAACATCGGCTCGCGATAACGCAATTGCGGATTGGTCTTCTCGATGGTATCCAGATCGTGCCCTTGCGCCACCAACAGATCCTTCCAGCCGTCGTTGTCATAGTCGATCAGCCGCAGCCCCCACCCGGAGTGCAGCATCGTGATGCGGCCCATTCCCGACGTCTTGGTAGTGTAATTGAACGTGCCATCGCCGGCGTTCTGATAAATCGCATACATTTGATTGGCGAGGTCGTCCACCACCAGGTCCGGCAGACCGTCGTTGTTGAAGTCGGCGAAGTCCACGCCCATGCCGGCGTAGGTGCGGCCGTCTTCGTCCGCTGCGACCTGCGCGAGCAGGCCCCTTTCCTCGAACGTTCCGTCGCCTTTGTTGTGGAACAGGAATTCGGGCATGGAATCGTTCGCCACAAAAAGGTCGATGTGCCCGTCGCGGTCGTAGTCCGCGAGGGCGATCCCGAGGCCCTTGCCTGGCAGGGCCAAGCCAATCTTCTGCGCGACCTCCGTGAAATGGCCGTTCCCGTCGTTGTGATAAACCAGCGGCACAGCCGCCTTGAACGTATCGGGATGGCAATAGGCGCGAAAGCCCTCCTTATGGTCGCCGCACCAGATATCGTCGAAGTCCCATTGAAGATAACGCAGGACCACGAGGTCCAGCAGGCCGTCATTGTCGAGGTCCACCCAAGCCGCGCTCGTAGACCATCCGCTGCCTCCGACGCCAGCCTGCGCCGTTACGTCGCTGAAGGTACCGTTCCCATTGTTGTGATACAGCCGGTTGCCGCCGTATTCGGTGACGTATAGGTCCTCGTAGCCGTCGTTGTCATAGTCGCCCACTGCCACTCCCATGCCGTAGCCGACCCCCTGCAGACCGGCCTTCTCGGTCATGTCTTCGAACGTCCCGTCGCTTTTCTGGTGAAAGAGGCGATTCCAGTACTTCGGCCCGGTCTTCCGCGGAATGGCGCCCTTCGGAGTAGGATCGTCGAGAGGCGCGCCATTCACCAGAAAGATATCCAGCCGGCCATCGTTGTCATAGTCGAACAGCGCCACGCCCGATCCCATGGTCTCCGGCAGGTATTTCCTGGATGTGTGCGAGGCGATGTGCTGGAAACGGATTCCACTAGATGCGGTGATATCGGTGAAGTTGCCGGGTGTATCGGGAACAGCCTGCCAGGCCCCGGACAACCCGATGAACACGAAGGAAGAGAGGCACAGAGTTAGTGAAATCGCGGACCGGCGGCCTGGGAGGCCGCCGCGGGCTGGGAGCCTGTCCTCGTGGCTCTGCGCCGCACGATATGTGTTTTCGACGGTGCCCCACGAAGTGTTCACCGGGGCTCCTCGACCGTGGTATAGCGATCCACCGGGAGTTCGTTCAGCACCTGCACGGCCCCTCTCGGCCAGGTGATTGTCACGCGATCCACCTTGGTGCACGCGCCCAGCCCGAAGTGCAGGCGTGGATCGTTGTGCGATAGATAGCTCCCGCCGTTCCGGACCGTATCGAACTGCGTCTTGCCGCAGTATGCGATCCGGACGCTGGCCCCGATGGCATCGCGGTTACTGCGCGTGCCGCGCAGGTGCAGGCCGGCCCAGGAATTCGAGTTCGACGTTTTGTTTTGCAATAGCATAGGCGGGCCCGCGATAGGCAGCACCGCTATATCGATCCGGCCGTCGTTGTCGAAATCGCCCGCACAGCCTCCGCGGTACGAGTTGTCCGGCGCCGCCGGATAGCGAAAAACGGTGGAAAATTGGCCCCCCTGATTCCGCAGCACCGTAAACGGCTCGAAGTAATGCGGCGAGCGCGGGTACACATGTCCGTTGGCGAGCCAAAGGTCCCGCTGGCCATCGTTGTCAAAATCGGCGAACCCGCAGGCCCAGCCCAGATAACGCCTGGTAACCTGCAGAAGGCCGGCCTCCAACGAGACCTCATCGAAGAAGCCGAATTTGTCCTGCCGGAACAGCGGGAAGTAATCGTCGAAAAATGTGGTGGTCAGAATGCCAAGCCTTCCCTGGTTATCGAAGTCTCCGACGGCCACTCCCATATTCGATTGCGACTTCCCCTCGGCGCTGACGGCAACCCCGCGTTCCAGCGCGCACTCCTTGAACGTGCCGTCTCCCTGGTTCAGGAACAGGAAATTGGGGTCGGAGTCGTTCGCCACGAAGAGATCGATCTTGCCATCCTGATTGAAGTCGTCAAACACGGCCGTGAACCCATGCGAGAGCCTGCCCTCGCCGAGGCCGGCCCGGTTCGTGACATCCGTGAAGGTGCCGTTGCCGTTGTTGTGATAGAGCACACCATGGCCCCCTTTCATACCGATGGGGCCGCAAAATGCGGGCATTCCCTGGTAAGGACAAACCGGTGCGGGCTCATTGAGCGAAATCGAGTGAATATCCGCATAGCCGGCCACGTACAGATCCAGATAGCCGTCGCCGTCGAAGTCGCCAAACGCGCTGCCCGTATGCCATTCCACGTTCCGGCTCAAGCCCGCGGCGCCTCCGACCTCGGAGAACGTTCCATTGCCGTTGTTCTTATATAGCAGGTCGACGCCGATGGTGGTGATCAGGATGTCCGCGTAGCCGTCGTTGTTGTAGTCCGCGGCGTTGGCGCCGGTTCCCCAATAGGCATTCGAGAGACCCGCGCGCTCGGTAACATCTTCAAATCTTCCATTCCCGAGATTGTGGAACAGGTACACCCCACCCTTGGATGGCGCCGGAGGCTGGCCCGCCACGATGCGGCGCAACTGCTCCATGCTGGAACCGTTCACAACCAGCAGATCCATCAGGCCGTCGTTGTCGTAGTCGAGCCAGGCGGCACCGCTGCCGTTGGCCTCCGGAATCCAGCGCTTGTCGGGGCCTCCGCAACGCATCTCGGCGCGAATTCCGGCGGCGCCGGCGGTCTCTGTAAACTGAATTCCCGATGTGCCGCCTGCTAAGGAGAGAATCGCGAGGACCGGAAAAACCACGAGGACCACCACAACCCCTGCGTGGCTCAGTCTCATGTTAATCGTAGTAGTATAGCAAGATAATATCGGCAATGCTCCATCGGCTCCTGGCTATTTCGTGCTTGTTGTTTCTGCTTTCGGTATGCTCCGAACTGCCGGCCCAAAGCGGTTCCGGTGACGACCCACGCGTGCAAGAACTGTACGGCCAAGCGAAGACGGCCCAATCGCAGGGCGATCTGGCCACCGCCATTGCCAGATACGAAGAGATTCTACGGATCGCGCCGCGCTTGGGCCCCGCCTACAACAACCTTGGCGCGCTCTATTTCCGTCAGAGGGAGTATCAGAAAGCCGCAACGGTTCTGGAGGCAGGACTCAAAATCAGTCCAGTAATGCCGTCGGCTTCGGCGTTGCTCGGTATATCGTTGTACGAGATGGGCGAGTACGGCAAAGCGAGGCCGCGGCTGGAAGCGGCCGTCCGCGCTAATGCCGCCGACAACAACGCGGAGATGTACCTGGTGCACGATTTGACGAAGCTGGGCGATTACGAGGCGGCGGAAACGCACTTGCGGCAAATGGCAGGCCGCGAGCCAAAGAACCAGGAAGTCTGGTATCTGCTCGCCAAGATTCACATGAAGCTATCGGAGCAGGACTTGGCGAAGATGAACGCCATCGATCCGCATTCAGTGATGGCGCACGAGCTGTCCGGAGAGATGATGGAGGCCATGAACAATTACGATGGCGCGGTGGTGGAGTTGAAAAAGGCGGTAGAGATGGCTCCGCAGCGGCCCGGCACGCACTATAAGCTGGGAGACGCCTACTTTAGTCTTTCGCAATGGGATTCAGCCACGGAGCAATTCCAGGCGGAGATCTCCATCGATCCGGCAAATTGCATGGCGCGGTGGAAGACAGGAGCGATTGTCCTGCTGAAGAATGGGGATCCGGAGGCGGCGCTGGCGGACATCAACCGGGCGCTCTCGATGTGCCCAAGTCTAACGGATGCCAGGGCGGATCGGGCGCGCGCTTTAATCAAGCTCAACCGCAATGCAGAAGCCGCCACGGATCTGGAGGCAGCCACGAAAGCAGATCCGGCCGAACCCAGCACTCACTTTCTGCTCGCCAAGGTGTATCGCGCACTCGGACGCCTCCAGGACGCGCAAGCCGAGATGCAGACGTTCAGCAAGTTGGAGGAGAGCGCGCGGGCGGCCACGGCCGAGCGAGCCCAGGAAGTGATTAAGAACAAAGAGACTGCGCACTAACTTGGGGGGCGGGCTTCAGCCGGCACGGGGCTTTAGCCCCGCTGCACCCCCGTTTTGGTTGCGGCTCTGGTGCTCTGTAGGCGGCCAGCGCCGGCTGAAAGCCGTCCCCAGAGGGGACCAAGGGCGGAATTGCCCGCCCCACATCTACTCCAGCACGGCCAGCATGAACTGCAGTCCTTGCTTGAGCTGCAGCTCATTTCCGCTTGATTCAAATTTCGATGTGTGCTGCGGCGAATCGTCGACCTTTAGAGTAACTCCAGGCATCCCAATGACGGAGCCCGCTTGCGCAGCCACTCCGTCGACATTATTTTGCGGGCCATTCGGCATCATGGCCGCCCGGATCGACAGGGCGAGCGGCGTCTTCTTTCCGCCTATTTCAACCTGCTCGAACGAAATGCCGAGGTAATTCGGATCTGCCGAGCGCACTTCGCCCAGCAGTATGGCGCCCTCGGAGATCTTAACTCCGCCGGGCAGAGATACGGCATTAACCGCCCGAGCTTTGACTGGATCGCCCGCCTTGGCGTTTTTTGCCTTGATCGTCTTGAGCAGCTCGGCCTGGATGAACTGCTTGTGTTGCGGCAAGAGCGGCAAAGGCAGGCAACCCGCCGCCAGTATTGCGATGAGCCAAAGTTTCATAATTGCCTCCTAGTTCTCTCTCGACGACGGAGTACCTGCCAGCGCCGTATACCGCTCACTCTCGATTTTTGCCTTGTCCATCATTCCCTGTCTCCGGTAGACCTGTGACAGCATGAAGTGTATGGGCGCGTTTTGAGGGGCAAGCTGCACGGCTTTCTCCAACTCAATTCTAGCCTGCTCCAATTGATTCAGGTGAGTGTACGCCTTGCCCAATTGCCGATGAACGCGATAATCTTCCGCAGAGAGCCGCGCCGCGTCGAGCAGGTACGGCAACCCTTCGTCCGGACGATTATCTTCCACCAGAAGACTGCCCAGGTCAAGCAAAGGCCCCGCGTTCTGGTCCCGCGCATCCTTCTGCCAATCGATGGCGGTATGGTAGGCGGCTATGGCCTTCTCGAGTTGATTCAGGCCTTCAAACGATAGTCCCAGGTTATCCTCGGCTTTCACATTTCGGGGATCCAGCTTCAGACATTGCTCGAAGGCGCTGACGGCTTCCTCAAATCTGTTTTCGTTGTACTTGGTGCGGCCCAGGTAATACCAGCCGAGTGCGTCTTTCGGATTCCACTGCACCGCTTTGGTGAACCATTTATCGGCGTCCGGATAATCCTTCAACAGCACGTAGTCGCCGGCTACCGCCTCGAGATCCGCGGGCCCTGGCGTGCGGTAGCGAGCGGCTTCCGTGTACTCGGCCAGGGAAGATTTTGGGTCCTGTTTCTTGAACAATATGTAGCCGAGGAGATAGTGCCCATCGGCGGAAGCCTTGTGGAGTTCCAGGTACCGGCGGGTCACCTGCTCGGCTCCATCCAATTTTCCCGACTCCAGCAGCGATCGGGCTTCGGCCAGCGGCGTATCCGGCGAAGAATGTGCGCCGGTCAGAGCGTTATAGCGTTCGGTTTCGACGCGCGCCTGTTCTTCCAACTCGTTCCTTCGGAACGCCTGGGCTAGCAGGAAGTGAAGGGGTGCGTTCTCAGGGGAGAGGGCCACGGCGTTCTGCAGCTCGGCTTGGGCCTCCGGCAGCCGATTCAATTGCAGATAAGCCTTACCGAGTTCGCGATGCACCCGCCAGTCGCCGCCGGCGATTCCGGCCGCCTGCCGCAGGTACGCGACGGCGTCGCCAGCCCGGGAATTCTCCACCAGCAGGGTGCCTAGATCGAGGTACGGTTCGGGATTCCCAGGGGCAGCGCCTCCGTCCAGAGCGACCGCTTTATGGTACGCGGCGAGGGCCTCTTCGGTTCTGCCCAGCGCTTCGTAGGAGCGGCCGAGGTAGTCGGCCGCTTTAACGTTCCGCGGATCCAGATCCAAGCATTCTTTGAATATCCGGACGGCCTCCGCGAATCGCTTTTGATTGTATTTGGCGCGCCCCAGATAATACCCGGCATTTGCATCGTTGGGAGCCAACTCCACAGATTTTGTGAGCCACCGGTCCGCCGCGGCGTAGTCCTCCATGAGGAAGTAATTGCTGCCCATAACTGCCAGGTCAAGTGCGCTGGGCGCCCGATAACGCGCACCCTCCGTATATTCAGCTAACGAGGGCTTTGGATTTCCTTGCCGGAACAGGATGTAGCCGAGCAGGTAGTGCGCATCCGCCGAACTCTGGTGAGTCTCGAGATACCGTCTTGCGGCGCTTTCGGCATCAATCAATTTGCCCACATCTACGAGCGATTGAACTTCCAAAAGAGCGGGATCGGGCGCCTGCCCAAGAAGCAGTGCGAATGGCAGCAGCAGACCGGCAAATAGGACCGCGCGCAGCATTTCTTCAGTTTAAACTTACCGAGCCGCGACCGTCATGGAGCGGCTTCAGACGGGCGCGCAACGATTCCTGGATCGATTGCGGCGGCCAGTTCACGCGCGCGTTTCGATCCCTCGGTGTCGTCATGTTGTTCCAGCATGATGCTGAGGTTGAAGTAGAGCCTCGCTGCCAGCGGATCAACCCGCAGACCGGCGCGGCACACATCGATCGCGCTCTGCCACTGGCCGGCCGAATATAGCGCGGCGCCCAGGCTCTCATAAACCGCAATGTTGTCCGAGTCGAGTTGGATGGCGCGGCGGAATGCCTGGATCTGCCCGTTATGGTTCCCAAGTGCGCCGAGTGTGAGACCCAGATCGAATTGGGCGGTAGCGTCGTTCGGATAGAGCTGCGCCGCAAATGCCAGGAAATCGGAGCCCTTTTGCACGTCTCCTGCTTCGCCAAGCGTGGCGCCCATAAATATCAGCGCCCGCAGAAAATACGGATAAACCTGAAGCGCCTGGTGGTCCTTTTCGAGAGCGCCTTTGATATCGCCGCCCGCTTTTAGCGAGGATGCCCGTTCGAAGAGCTGATCGGCGTCCGTTTTGAAATCGCGCGGCATGCGCTGCAGAAGCATCCAGCGATTGCCCAGATCGACCATGCCGCTGGTTTCTCCGTGTCGGAGCTTCGCAGCGGCAGCCGCCAGCTTTGGCTCCATCTCGGAGAGCCACATCTCACCGATGTAGCCGCCCCCCGGAGCGGTTTCGTCGATGGAAACGTCGTGCGCTACATCGGAGAACGCCTCCCCCTGGGAAAGCCGGGCGGCGGCGCTATCCGCTTTTTGTTTTTCGTCCACCACGATGATACGGAGAAACTCGCGTAAAGGCGGGACCTGCGATCGGAGACTTTCATCGTGCTTTGCGGGTGGGGTTCCAGGTTCGGGATGCACGCGAATCCAGTGATCCGTCATATGGAAAACGCCTTGATCCACGCGCGGCATGTGACAGCCGATACACTGGCCGTGGGCGTTCACCGCGCAAACCGCGGCGCGCGGCTTCGCCGCACTGGAGTGGCAACCCAGGCAGGCCGTGGTGGAAACCTTCTCCACTTCCGCGGGCGAACGATCGCGATGCGGATCGTGACAGTTCGTGCACGCCAGCGCCCTGCCGCTCTGAACGAAGCACTCCGAATTGCGCAGCGCCACTACCTGGCTCGAAACCAGCAATTCCTTGGGAAGGGGATCGGACCGCTCTGAAAATCCGACGTGACACTGGACGCACGGTTCCAGGGGCCGGTCGGCGGCCAGCTTCCTCGGATTGGCAATACCGCCGGGTTTGCCCTGACGAATCGCCTCTACATGATCGAGACCCGGCCCATGGCAACTCTCACATTGGACTCCGCCTTGCCTGCCCGCCCCCGATGTGCCGGGTTCGCCGTGACAGATGAGACACTTCTCTTGAAACTCCGGACTGAGCACCCTGCCAAAGGCGTCTTCATAAGAGCTCGGCGCTCCGGAAGCGAAACCCGGTGAGATCGCCAGCGCGTGGTTCGGCCAGTTATAGACATACCGCGCTTCGATGAGCGCCGGACGGTCCAGCGGCATGCCGCCCAGTTTTTCAATCGAAAGAAGAAAGCTCAAGCCGTGGCGTTCACCGCCCATGACTACCTTCACGGGCAAGGTCGTTTTCACGCCATCCGACATGCGTGTCGAGAAAACGAAGCCATCGCTTTGGCGTTCGATTTCATACTGCAGCGTCTTTGCGGACCCCTCGGTGGCACGGCCATGATAGCCTACGGGCAGCGTCGCAGCGCCGCCGTCCCACGTCTTGGCCATGGCGGTCTTGGTTTGGCTGGCAGCGATCTCCTTATGGCAGGAACCGCAGACCGCCGCTCCGGCGTAGCGCGTATTGCCGGTATCCGCCCCGCGGCACATCGGCGACAATGCCGCCAGCACGGCCGCCGAGAAACACCACCCGGACGTGGCTCGGCGAGTGGGCACGATTCTGAGCGCGCGCCCCAGCGAGCGAGTTCCGCAAACGGCTAGAAATTGATCTGAAACTGCGCCTGTCCTTGACGTTGTGTGTTGGCCTGACTATTAATCACCATACCAAAAGTAGGGTCGGCAATCCCCAGATCCGGGCCGCCAAGCACTACCCGGTTCAGCAGATTGAAATACGACATGCGCAACTGCGCCTTCACGTGCTCGCCTATGGCGAAGCTTTTGATCAGCGAGACGTTCTCGTTCAGGTTCCACGGACCGCGAAGATCCAGAACGCGCGGCGCCGTGCCTAACGTCCACAGGCCGGGGGCCGTGAAGGCCGCGGCATTCAGCACCGGCAGCCCCTTGTACACGTTGCTATAGGAAAACTCCTGCTGAACTCCCGGCACCACATCCGCCCGATTGCACGGCGCGCAACCATTATCCAGCGGATCGCCTGGCGCGTACACCGAGCCGCCAGTGCCGCTAAGGAACGGCGTGCCTTCGGCGTACATGAGGATGGCGCTGAGCTGCCACCCGCCGAGCACACTGCTGACCACTCCGCTATTGTTCAGCAATGCTTTGCCTTTGCCGATCGGCAACTCGTAGGTGCCCGCGATATTAACCATGTTAGGCTGATCGTTATTGTCGATCGACCATTCTTCTCTCTGGTTGTTCTTGTTCAGGGAAGCGGAGCCGAAGGACGTAAAGCCGGATTGCGTGTCCGACATCATGCGCGAGAGGTTATAAGTCACCAGGAACATCACTCCATTGGAGAACCGCCTCCTCAACTCCACCTGGAGCGCGTTGTACAGCGAAGATCCGCTGTCATCGAAGTTATTGAAAATGCTCGAATACTGCGGGTAAGGGCGCAAAGCCTGCTGCACCGTGGCGCTGCTTCCATAAGTGGCAAGGAAACTCGGAAAGGGTGCGGTGATGCCAGCGGCAATAGCCTGCGGAGAGGTAATAGGCAGTCCGAGTGTGGCGCCTAGGCTGAGATACTGCGGACTCATCTGATCGGGTGGGTTCAACTGACCTGGCAGATAATTGCCCCGGTTGCCCGCGTAGTTCACCGAAAGCAACATATTGTGCGGCAGCTCGCGCTGGATGCCGATGTTCCAGGCGATAACGTACGGCGCAATGCCGTCCGTGGGAGAGAAAGCGTCAATACTCTGGCCAATCCCAAGGCTTGGGCTGAACGGAGTAAGAGCCGGTTGGGGAAGAATATTGGTGTCCCAGGAGCCGAAACCGGGCGTGGTGCTCCCCGTCGAATTGCGGTGAAACGATCCGATGAGCAGGTTGCCATAATTCACGGCCACCTTGCTGGTGCCATATTCGTACGCGCCGCCATCCATATAATTCTGCGCGAACCCTCCTTGTATGACGGTCTTATTGTTAATGGCGTATGACACGCCGAGCCGGGGGCTCAGGTGATTCCAGCGGATGTAGGCGCGATCGTATCCCGCGCAACCCGCGCAATTACCGAACTCGGTGGCGGTGCCCAGGAGTCCGCCCGCGGCGGGATTGGGTATCGCGGGGTTGTTGAAAACGATGTTATTGCCGATCGCGGTAAACGGCACCATGATATCCCAGCGCAAACCGATGTTGACGGTCAAGTTGGGTCTTAACTTGATGTCATCCTGAATGTACGGCGAGAAATCGCGGTTGCGCAGTTTCTCTTCCTGCGAGCCCACCCTGTCGGCGCTGTCCACTTGACCCAGAAGGAAACTGGCGAATGCATTGCCCGTGGTCCCCAGGTTGTTCGGGTCGGCCGTCGTGTTGTTGCTGAAATTGAAGTTGCCCGCGCATTGCTGGCATTCGTTGTCGTCCTGGTAAGTGCGCCGCGCCTCCCACCCGATATTGAACGTGTGTTTACCATGGACCCACAAGTAGTTATTCTCGATGACCCACCCCAGCTTCCGGTTGATGGAATCAATCCACGGCGACCCGAACGTGGTTGGCGAAAGGGGGCCGCTGAAGTTAATCGCGGGAAGTTCCGGAGTGCCGGGGGCGGCGGCGAAACTGACGTTTGTCTCGAGGCTGATCTGATCGTTCAACTCGCCCAGCCAGCTGGCACCGGCGGTCATGACCAGGTGCGGGGTGATGGCATTGGAGTAGTTCAAAAGGAACACCGTACCCAGATCCGGGTTGCGGGTTTCGCTGCCCAGCACACCCAGAAGGTGCGAACTCGTCTCCGTGGCGTAGGACGTTTGCTTATCGCGCCACTCGCTCCAGTGGATGGACTGCTTGTCGTTGATGTTGTAATCGATGTTGTAACCCCAATTCGTTTGCCGGACGGGGAGAACACCCTCGTTGGATTGGAAATTGTTCACATATCCCGAAAAAGTCGGATTGGGCATCAACGGTATCAACGTGTTCGACAATGGACTGAAGCGGTTCGTGGGAATCTGGTCGTTGGGAAAGGGCGCCCCGGTGGTCGGGTCGAAAATCGTTAAGCCCGTCGCGGTGAAATTCCCCGCTTTTTCGGCGGCGGTGGGCAGCGACATGAAGGTCAGATCGGGGTAATTCCGGCGATACCACTCCGTGTTGAAGTGGAAGAATAAACGGTTTTTGCCGTTATAGATTTTGGGAAGCCACACAGGCCCCGCGACGGTGAAGCCGTAGTTGTTTTCGTTGTCGACCGGGACGGTCGGGTTGTAAGCGCCACGGGCATCGAAGAAGTTGTTGCGCAGAATCTCGAAGACGTCTCCGTGAAGCTGGTTGGTCCCCGAAGCGGTTTGATAGGTCACGACACCCTGGGCCAAGCCATATTGCGCCGAGAAAGACGAACGCAACACTGTGGCTTCATTCACCTGTTCGAAAGGTGGGTTCCAGATGGTCTGGAAGCCTTGCGTTTCGGACTGAGCCATGGGGATACCGTTAAATACCACTTCGCTCTCAAAGTCCACGCCGCCGTTGATTCGTTTGCTGAAGCTGCCGCCGGTGACGCCGGGCGCCAGAAAAATGAACGAGTCGATCTGACGGCCGCGGCCATCGCCTTCATCCAACTCGACGGGCAGCGACTGAATCACCGAGTTTTCAATTGTGGTGCCAAGTTCTGGCTCCGTTGTATTCAAGGTAATGGCGCTCTCTTGGACTTCCACGCTCTGGGTGACGTTACCGGTCTGCATGGAGACGTCCACCGTGGAAGGACGCCCCACCTCCACCAGCACGCCGTTGTGCAGGGCAGTCTGAAACCCTGGGCTCTCGGCTTGCACGGTGTACGTGCCGGGAATCAGGTCCGTGACGGTGTACGCGCCGGAAGAACTGGTGACCGTGTGGCTGGCCACTTGGGTGGCCGTATTGGTCACCGTGATCTTTACATTGGGCATGACTCCGCCGGTGGCGTCAATCACCGTCCCCGTAATCGAACTCAGAGCTTGGCCGTGCAGGGTGGCCGGAGAGGTAAGAAACACAATGCAGACGGCCAAACAGACGGGCAACAGGCGCCAGCCAGTCAAGGTGGCGAGGCGTGACAGCATCGAGAAAACCCTCATGTGCGGCTCCTTGTTAGAAATGTGTTGAAAGCGATCCCAGAGAAGCAAACACCCCTCGTGTTTTTACCCTAGTGGGTTATTATTAACGATATTTTGGCCACGAGTGGTGAGGGATTCCTGAAATTTTGATGAAATTCTTTGGATACAGCGGGTTGGACGGTTCCGTGCAGGTTCGAACCTGGCGTCGCGGATCTGTATGACCGCAAAGCGCAACGCAAGGCATGAACACACGGTGACAGCCCTGCGCGGGACCTGCCGCGGCCTGTAACATCATTTTAACCGACAGCCGCGCCCGCCAAAACGGACCGCGTTTTGAGCGATCCGCCAGGTCCGCCGACTTGCGATATAATCATCCCCATGCTTCACGGGGGGGATGGGAGACCGGCCGATCCCGCACGAGGGAGAGTTGCCGCCGCCACTCCCGCAGTGCATGGAGGGGGAGCCGGCGGTGAGGCGGCGGCGCAGCGCAGGCAAATCTACCGCAGCGATGATGTGGAGATTGACCCTTCCCTGGGTTGTCTGAAACGCGGCGGACTGGAGCAGCACCTTCGTCAACAATCCTTTCACGTACTGCTGTACATGGTCGAGCGGCGCCAGCGGCTGATCACCAAAGACGAGCTGATTGAGAACTTCTGGCAGGGCGCCACGGTCACCGACAATGCGGTCGTCCAGTGCATCAAGGAGATTCGAAAGGCCCTGGGTGACGATCCGCATGAACCGCGATTCATCCGGACGATTCACAAGATTGGCTACCGCTTTGTTGCAAACGTCGTGGAAGAGGCGTTGGCTGCCGAAGCGGGCCATCCAGGCCCGGAGATCGCGGGGGCCGGACCGCCTTTCGCCGGAAAGCCGTCTGGGGTTGAAGCCATCGCGGTTGGAGCTAGAACGAAGGCTGACGCTGCCGCCGCGATAAGAAGCCTCCACTCGCGTTTGAAGCCGTGGCTCCGATGGATTGTGCTGGGCCTGGCCGCCGCGGGAGGCATTGTCCTGGCGTGGAGCGTACTTCACGATTCCACGGCCCCCAGAGTGGAAGTGACTCTGCCCCGGGTTCCCGGACGAAAGGCGCTCGCCGTAATGTATTTCGAGAATCAGAGCGCCAAGCCGGCTCTAAACTGGCTCAGCGAGGGCTTGGCCGACATGTTCATCACCGATCTCGCCCGTTTCGACAACGTGACCGTCCTGAGCCGCCAACAGCTTCATCTGCTCCTGATGAGAAGCGTCAAGAGGAACGGCCACAAACCTCAGGATGGAATACACCTGGACGACGCGCTGGATATCGCACGCAAGAGCCATGCCGATGGCGTCCTGCTGGGAACTTATCAGACGCTCGGAGAAAAAATCCTGATCAACACCAGGCTGTTTGAAACCGCCAGCGGCCAACTGCTCACTGCGGACCAGGTCGCGGTGGACCAGCCGGCAGATATTCTGGCGCGAATCGATCTGTTGTCGCCCAAACTGGCGGCTTACTTGGGCACTACGCCTCTCGACATGCGCCATCAGACCGGCCTTGCCGAGGCCATGACGAACAATCTGGAGGCTTACCGATACTATTCTCTGGGCGTGAGCAAGGCGCAGGCGTTTCAGAACGCGCAGGCCATTGCGCTATTGCGCAAAGCCGTCCAACTGGATCCGAAATTCGCCATGGCCTATGCGCGCATCGGATACGCCTACTCCGTAACGGATTTCGTACCGGAGAAAGGCAGGCCGTTCCTGGCACAGGCGATCCAATTGTCGGATCGCCTGACGCCCAAGGACCGTCTGTTTGTCACGGCTTGGTACGCGATCGCCCGGCAGGATTACTCCGGCGCGATCCGGACCTTGCAACAGATTGTCGACCAATTCCCGCTGGAAACGGAAGCCTACACGCGCCTGGCTCGGCTGCTGTACGGAGAGGAGCGGCCCCAAGAAACCATCGCGGTAGTGCGGCGCGGGCTTGCGGTAGATCCTGAATTCGGCGATCTGTACAACGTGCTGGGCGTCTGCTACCTGGGACTGGGGAGATACGATGAGGCCATCGCGGCGCATCAGCGCTACGTGCAGCTTGCGCCGGCCGAGCCCAATGCGCACGATAGCCTGGGCATGTCCTTTCAGCAGGCCGGAAGGTATGAGAGAGCCACCGCGGAGTATAGCGCCGCTTTGGCGCTCGATCCGGAATTTGAGCCGGCCATAATTCACCTCGGTGACGTCTACTTCCAACAGGGCCGCTACCGCGACGCCCTCCGCCAGTACCAGCGCTACATTCTAGTGACCGGAGCGGATACGGCGCGCGCGGTCGGCTACAGCAGCCTGGCGCGCGTGTACTGGCGGCAGCGGGATTTCAGCCGCGCGGAACAAGCCGCGCGGAACGAGACCCGGTACGCGAAGGGAGCGGTCTGGAGCGAACTGCTCCTGGCGTTGCAACGTGGTGAGACTGCCAGGGCGGCCGGCTTGAAAGGCAGGTTTCTGAAGTATTCTCAGGATGTGCCGTATCCAGGGCGCGGGTCGCGAGATGAACGCAGGAGCTACGAATATTATCTGGGGGCCCTGGCGTTGCACGAAAAGCAGCCCAGCCAGGCGATCGCCCACTTCCAAGCGGCGCTCCACCACCTGCCGCCCAGTTCAGGGCTGGACCTCTATGAAGACTGTCTGGCCAATGCCTACCTGGAATTGGCGCGCCTCGATGAAGCCATCCCAGAGTACCAACGCATTCTGCGCTTCAATCCGAACTACCCCTTGGCGCAATACCATCTGGCCCAGGCTTATCGGCAAAAAGGTGAGACCGAGCAAGCCCGCGCGGCCTACGAGCGGTTCCTGCAGATCTGGAAAGACGCGGATGCGGATGTCCCCGAAGTCGTGGATGCCAGGAGTGCGCTGCTGGCGCTTTCGGAGCGCCCCCAGACCTGAAGCCGCATTGAGATTCCCGCGCAGAGCCACATTTTTCAAAGCCCGTCAAATTTTTTGATATGCTACTCAGCGTGAGGGGCATGTCACCATCGTTTGAAGGATTCTAAAGTCCGCCATGATGGACGGGGTTCACCGAAAATGAAGTTGAAATCGGAGATTCCGGTTGAAACCATCTCCGCATCGGCAAGACATCGGTCCCCGCGCGCGCGTGGATTGGCGTTGGTGGCCCTCGGGACCGTGCAATTTCTTCAATCTGCGTTGCCGGCGCAAAATAATGCTCCGGCGGCGCAGGCAACTCCCTCAAACCAAGTCAACTTGCAGGTGATCGTCGTGGATTCTCCGGTGACCGCGCAGGAAATTCTGGCCCGGCTGAAGGAGGGAGAGGACTTTGCCGCTCTCGCGAAGGAAAAGTCAATCGATCCGAGCGCAGGCAGTGGCGGCAGCGTCGGCGCGGTGGATGCCAAAGACCTGCGGCCCGAGGTGAGAGAATCCCTGCTGGGATTGAAACCGGGGCAGATCACGGGAGCGGTCAAGATCCCGTCCGGGTATCTGATCCTGAAAGTCCTTCTGGAAAAGGAGGACGCCGCCGGGCAAGACATGGGACAGGCGCCGGGTATGGGATCCAACCGGAATCTTCACCTGGCTGGCAAGGGCGCCATTCAGTACCCGGCCGACGTTGCCGGGCAGGTACTCGCAGAAATGCTCTTTCAGAAATTTCCCAAGCCAGTGAATTGGAGCCAGGACTTGCGCAGTATTTGCGACGTGCGCAAGCAGTCGCTCGCGCAAGCCGTGGAGCAACTGGACAGGCTCTTTGCGGATCCCCAGCGTCTGTCGAAGATGAAGCCATTCGATGTAATCCAGGAGCACTATGCGTTGGCACAGATCGAGGCGTATCAGGGGAGTATGGATAAGGCGGTTGCGCAGTGGGAGGCGGCGTATCGGATAGCCTCCGTGGACGTCCCAGCGGGTGTGCCGCAATTGACCGAAGTGCTCGGCGTCGCCTATTTGCACAAGTCGGAGATGGAGAACGGCGTTTACCGGAAGCCCGGCGAGCGATGTCTTTTCCCGCCGCGGCCGGGCGGCATGTATCGGAAAACGGAGGATTCGGAGAAGGCCATCGCGTACTTCCTAAAATATCTCGCGCTAAAGCCGGAACCGCGGCACCTGCTCCAGGTGAAATGGCTGATGAACCTGGCCTACATGACGCTGGGAAAATACCCGAAAGGCGTTGCGCAGCAGTATCTGATCGCGCCGGTGGAATTTGAATCCAAGGATGACATCGGGCGTTTCGTGGATGTGGCACCCGCTGCCGGGTTGGATTTCTTTTCCATGGCCGGGGGTGTGATCGCCGATGACTTCGAGAACGACGGCCAGTTGGACATCGTCGCATCCACCTTCGACATGTGCGGGCCACTGCAATACTTTCACAACAATGGAGACGGCACCTTCACGGATCGAGCCGCTCAGGCGGGCCTCGCGGATCAGTTGGGTGGGCTGAACATGATCCAGGCCGATTACAATAACGACGGCTGCATGGACATTCTGGTGTTGCGCGGAGGATGGGAATTTCCGATGCGCAAATCGTTGTTGCGAAACAACTGCGACGGCACATTCACCGACGTTACGCGCGCGGCCGGGCTTGCGGAACCCGCCACCCGTACGCAAACCGCCGTCTGGGCCGACATCGACAATGACGGCTGGCTCGATCTGTTCGTGGGCAATGAGAACGGCCCGAGCCAGCTTTTCCGCAACCGGGGCGACGGCACGTTTGAAGATATCTCGCATTCCGCCGGAGTGGACCGGATTGCGTATACCAAAGGGGTGGTGGCTGCCGATTACGACAACGACGGCTATGTGGACTTCTACGTCTCCAATCTGTACGACGGGAACTTCCTCTACCACAACAACCACGACCGCACGTTCACCGAGGTTTCCGAGCACGCGGGCGTACACCAGCCGCTATCGCAAAGCTTTGCCACCTGGTTCTTCGACTATGACAACGATGGCTGGCCCGATCTGTTCGTCACCTCATACTTTTTTTCCGTGGACGAAAGTCTGCGCAGTTATCTAGGGCTTCCGCACAATGCCGAGACCATAAAGCTGTACCGAAACTTGGGCAACGGAACGTTCCAGGACGTGACAGCCGAGGCCGGGCTAGACAAGATCTTTATGCCTATGGGCGCGAATTTTGGCGACGTGGACAACGATGGCTTTCCGGATATCTATCTGGCCACCGGCGGGCCCGAGTACGGAGCTCTAGTCCCCAACGTTTTGCTTCGCAACAAAGCGGGGAAATCCTTCGTGGACATCACCGCCTCCTCGGGAACGGGAGACTTGCATAAAGGACATGCCGTGGCATTTGCCGACCTCGAAAACAACGGCCGCGAAGACATCCTGGTGAGCAGCGGCGGGGCTACTCCCGGCGATGCGCATGCATTCCGTGTTTTTGAAAATCCCGGGAATTCGAATGACTGGATCGGCGTGAAGCTCGCTGGAGTAAAGACGAACCGGGCGGGCGTCGGAGCGCAGATCAAGGTGACGGTCGAAAATGAAGGACATGGAGCGCGGTCCATCTATCGTGCGGTAGGCAGCGGAGGATCTTTCGGAGCGTCGCCACTGGCCCAGCACATCGGGTTGGGCAAATCCGCGCGAATCTTAAGCCTGGAGGTGTGGTGGCCGGCCAGCAACACGCGCCAGAATTTCTCCAGTGTGGTCGCGAACCAATTTATTGAAATCCAGGAGTTCGCCAAGAACTACACGAGGCTCGAGCGCAAGCAGATCCGTTTGGGAGGCGCGCAGTGAGGCGGGGACAAAGCCTATGAATCGTGTTGCGTGGGTGGCCGCGGTGTTCCTGGCGGCGGGTCACAGCCAGGGCGCGCAGCGATATTCCGCGTCGGGCTTGCTCGTTCAGGTGGACCCTGCCCATCAGGCGATAGACGTCTCCTGCCAGGCGATTCCGGGCTACATGAATGCGATGGAGATGCGTTTTCCGGTACGCCAACAAAAAGCGCTCGACGGCCTGCAGCCGGGCATGATGATTGAATTCACGCTGACCGTAACGAAACACTCGGCCTACGTAGAAAACATTCGCATCCACCAATACGAAAGCGCGGATCAGGAGCCGATGGCAGTTCGCCAACTGAAACTCCTGGAAAATCTCGTGGCGCCAAACGGGGAGACCACGTTAGAGGTTGGCCAGTCCGTGCCGGACTTCACGTTGATTGACCAGACTCGCCAGAACGTGAGCTTTTCCAGGCTTGCCGGAAAGATTGTGGCCATCACTTTTATCTATACAAGCTGTCCGCTGCCGAATTACTGCTTTCGGCTTTCGAACAATTTCGGAATCCTGCGCAAGCGTTTTGCGGAGCGGATGGATCGCGACCTGGTTCTGTTAAGCATCACCTTCGATCCGGAGCATGATCAACCGGAGGTCCTGGCTCGTTATGCGCGCACTTGGAAGTCAGATGCGAAGGGATGGTACTTTCTCACGGGACCCACGCCTGAAGTCCAGAAAGTGTGCCGCATGTTCGGAATGAACTTCTGGCCGGAGGAGGGCCTCATGATGCATTCGTTGCACACTGTGATCGTAGGCCGTGACGGAAAAGTAGTTGCGAACCTTGAAGGAAACGAATTTACCGTGCAACAGTTGGGCGACTTTGTCGAGAGAGTGCTGGGCCGGCGGAATTAAAAATGCGAGTACCGTCCCGGTTATTACTGCTCTTTCTCATCGCCCCGGCGGCGCACTCCCAATCCCCGCCACCGGCGCGTGGCGGTCGCCGTGGTCAATCAAAAAGAGACCTACGGTTGGCCTAACGGCGAGCGTTTCTTGGATCGGCAGCTTTCACAAATGATCCCCGGGGGTCTGCGTGCGACAGGGTTATACGGAACCTTTGTGCGCGGACTAATGGCCGGCAAGAATGACGATTTCCAGTTCGTCGGCGAGGGAAAACTGAACGGCGAGCCGGGGTACCGCTATGATTTTCAGATTCCCGCGCCGGAGGGGCAATGGAACATCCGGTGGGCCAGGAGTCCGGTGTAGCCGGTGAGCGCGGATCCTTTTGGGTGGAAGCGACGAATCTCGGCCTGCGCCGCCTTGAGGTGAGCGCCGTTCCGTCGAACGTCGGGCTGAAGGAGCTTCATCTGGTAATCGACTACGAAGCGGTGGTGATCGCGGACCGGCGGGTGTTGCTTCCCGCCAAAGCGTGGGTCGACGCTTTCGAGCGGACTGGAAAAGAACACCTGAGCCACGTCTTCTTCCATCACCGCCGCGCCTTCGGAGCCGATTCTACGTTATCGTTCGACGATGCGCAAACCGGTTCACGTACTAAAGCGCCTTCCGGAGACTTTGCGCTGCCCACGGGTCTGGACATTATCGCGACGCTGTAGACTACGCTGGACGCCGCTACCGCCGCGCCAGGCGATCCGCTCGAAGCCGCCATCGCCAAGCCTGTGCTCTGGAAGGGCAAAGAAATCGTCTCCCAAGGAGCTCGGCTCGAAGGACACGTACGGCAGCTCCGGCCGCTACCGGATTTCGAGCAAAGCGCCGTGACGATCGAATTCGACCGCCTTCAAACCCATGGAGGTTGGGTGCAAATAAGGTTGGGTGCAAATTCTACGCGAAGATGACTGCTTGGGGAGGTGTCGCAGGGACGCGCAAGAAGAAAGGGCATGCGGCGTTCGAGGCTGTGCCGGACGTGAGTGGCAGCCGGGAAATGATCGATCCTGAAATCCCCGGAGTCAGCACGATCTACGAGCCCGCCGCATCCGCGCAGATGCCGGCCGGCACATCGATGACGTGGAGAACCGAGGGTCTAGTTCCCAACACCGATCGCGCCTCTCCGGGTTTGGATACCCGCGTTCCGGTTAATTGACCCGCTGACCCTAGGTGTCCACATTTTGGCTTGTGGGGCGAATGGGGGACGTCACTCGTAGCGTAATGCCACCATCGGATCGACTCTGGCCGCCCGCTGCGCGGGAATATAGCTTGCCAGCAAGGCTACCACTGTCAGCAGCAGAGGCGCCACCGCGAAGGTGAGCGGGTCGGTCGAAGTGATGCCATAAACGTAGCCCGCCATAACGCGGCTCAGAAGCAGCGCTCCGACTAATCCCAGCGCGACTCCGAACAGCGTCACCGCAAGCCCTTCCCGCAACACCAGGCGCAGCACCTCGCGGCGGCTCGCTCCCAGGGCCATGCGGATGGCTATCTCCCGCGTGCGCCGGCTCACCGCGTACGACATCACACCGAAGATTCCCACCGCGGAAAGCACCAGGGCCAGAGCCGAGAAGACCCACAGCAGGGTCATCGGAAAACGCACCGCACCATATGTTTCCGCAACAATCTCGCCCATCGTCCGGACCTCGTTCACGGGCTGTTCCTTGTCGAGAGACAGCACGGCGTCGCGTATGGCCGGCACCACGCTCATGGGCGGCACGGCCGTTCGCGCAACCAGGAACACCGATGGCGCCGGGTTTTGCAGGAATGGCACGTACAAGGCGGCTTCGGGCTTCCAAAGGTCGTCGTTTCGAACGTCCTTGGCTACGCCTACGATTTCGAGAGGCCGGGAGGAGCGGGAGTTCTCCCCCGAGTAGACTCGCACCAGCACCGTCAGATGGCTTCCCAGCGGGCTGGAGTCGGGCCAGTAGCGGTGCACCACTGTTTCGCTGATGATGGCAACCGGTGTGGCGCCGTCGTTGTCGCGTTCCGTGAACTCGCGTCCCGCCACCAAGCGAGTTCCCATGGCCTTCAGAAGGTCGGGTGTCACGATTTTATAACTGGCCGTCGGTTCCTGTCCGGCCGCCGCCGGTGGCTGACCTTGCGGCTGGAAAAAAACGTTGCCGCCGCCGCCCTCGGCTCCCGCGGACTTAACCCCGGTTATGTTCCCGATCTTCTGCATCAGGTCCCGGAAGAAGACGGCCTGCTGCAAGGCCGACGAATACTTGTACGCGGGCAGGCGGACCCCCATGGTAATTACGTTGGTCGGGTCGATGCCCAGGTCCACGTTCGCCAGTGCGACGAAGGTGCGCACCAGCAGGCCCGCGCCGGTCAACAAGATCAGCGCCAGTGCCATCTCGCAAATCACTAGTGCGTTGCGCAGCCGCCGGCGGCCGGCTTCAGCGGTGGTGCTCAACCCGCCTTCCTTCAGCGACTCGCTCAGTCCGGCTTTGGCTGTCGCCCACGACGGCGCCAGGCCGAAGATCGCTCCCGTAGCCATGGTGATCGCCAGGCTAAAAACCAATACACGCCAGTCGATGTTGATGACCCGGGCGTTCGGGAGACTGAGCCGGTAGCGGGCCATGGACAGCGTCTGCAGGCGATCTCCGGCATACGCCAGCAGGAGTCCAATCGCTCCGCCGCAAACGGCGAGCAGCAGGCTTTCGGTGAGCAACTGCGCGATCAGCCGCCGGCGCGTGGCGCCGATGGCGACGCGGACCGCGACTTCGCGCTTGCGTCCAGTGGCGCGCGCCAGAAGCAGGTTGGCCACGTTGACGCAGGCGATGAGCAGCACGAACATGACCGCGCCCAGCATGATCAACAGCGGCGTCTGCATCTGACGGTGATAGGCAGCGTGCAGAGGCTCAACTTTGATACCCCAACCCTGGTCGGCTGCCGGATATTCCCGGGCCAGCGTATCGGCCAAGGCGTTCATGGCGGCCTGTGCTTGCGGAATGTTCAGGCCGGCGTTGAGCCGCGCCTGGGTTTGCAGATCCCGGGATGTGCCGCGTCCGGTTTCGCTGCGCTCTTCAGGCGTCAGCACCAGCGGAACGAAGACGTCGATCTCCTGGTCCCAGGTAAAGCGGAACGAAGCCGGCATCACGCCCACGATGGTGTAGCGCCGCCGGTCGAGGTCGATGGTTTTGCCCAGAATGGATGGGTCGGAGCCATAACGCATCTGCCACAGGCGATGGCCGATGACGGCCACCTGGTCGTGGCCCGCCTCCGTTTCTTCGGACGTCAGAGAGCGTCCCATCGCCGGCTGAACGCCAAACATCGGCAGCAACTCCGCCGAAGCCAGGATGCCATTCACGCTTTCCGGCCGGCTCCCTTCCGTAATGTTAAACCCCGACCAGCGATAATAGGCGACATACTGGAAGACTCCGGCCCTGGCGATGTCCGCGATATTGGGAGCCGAGACGCCAGTCTGTATATAGCCTTCACCCTTCTGATTGCGCCACTGCCCGAGCCCCACGAGCTGCTCCGGATTCGGATAAGGCAGTGGGCGAAGGAGAACGGCATCGACGAGGCTGAAAATAGCAACGTTGGCGCCAATGCCCAATGCCAGCGTAAGCACAGCCACTGCCGCGAAGCCTGGATTCTTGGCCATCACCCGAAGGCCGTAGCGCAGATCTTGGATCAGTGCTCGCATCGCTCCACCCGATGATACAACGGACGTTGGTGCACGGCGTTTGGATAGCCGGAAATGAGGTGCGATTCGGCACGAACAGGACCGGGATCTGGCCCACGACGACGACCGTCCATTTATTTCATCACAATTTCAGGATTCTCTCACCACTTAGAACTGCGCGAACCGGTGCTGTCATGTTAATGTGAGCCCGAGGTTTGCTCCATGTCCGATTGGAGAGTTGCGATGCTCCGATGCTGCACGGCTTTCCTGGCGGTTCCGATGGCCTGCCTGTTCTTCCCCGCAGCCTGTGCGCAGACGGCCCAAAAGCCCGATCTAACCAGGCAGCCCACCCTTTACGTGGTCGGTTATGCCCACCTGGATACGGAGTGGCGCTGGGAATATCCCCAAGTCATCAATGAATATATTAGCAAGACTATGGAGGATAATTTCAAGCTATTGGACAGATACCCGCATTATGTTTTCAATTTCAGCGGCGCAAACCGCTATCGTTTCATGAAGGAGTATTTCCCGGCCGATTTCGCAAAGCTGAAGAGTTATGTGGATTCCGGCAGGTGGTTTCCGACGGGCTCTTCCATGGAAGAGGGCGACGTGAACGCACCCAGCGCCGAGGGCATCATCCGGCAAGTCCTGTACGGCAACAATTGGTTTCGGAAGGAACTCGGCAAGGCCAGCGCGGAATACATGCTGCCCGACTGCTTCGGATTCCCCGCCTCGCTACCGACCATCCTGGCGCACTCCGGCGTGGTGGGCTTCTCGACGCAAAAGCTGGTTTGGGGCTCCTCGGCGGACGCCGGAGGCCCGGAATCGCTCGAGAAGACTCCGGAAGGCACGCCGTTCAACGTGGGTGTTTGGGTGGGACCCGATGGCGAGAGCGTGCTGGCCGGATTGAACCCCGGAGACTATAGCGGGGGCATCGACACCGATCTGAGCAAGCCTCTGCCTCCCGCGCCGCCCAACGCCGCACTGGAGGAGACCCGCAAGAAGCTCCAGCCGCTGCGGCAGAAGCTCCAGCGCCAGGAGCAAAGCGGGCAGCCGCTTGATCCGAAGGATATCCAGGAGTACATGGCCCTGCAGAGCCAGGAGAGAGCGCTTGCGAAGGCGGAAAGCGATCGGCGGCAGGACCGCTATCAGGACGATTGGGCGGTGCGCGTAGAGCAGAACGGAAAAATCAGCGGCGTTTATACCGATTATCACTATTACGGCACGGGCGACATCGGCGGAACTCCGGAGGAGGAATCCGTAAAGCGTTTGGAAGCCATCGTCACGAAAGGGACCGCCAGCCTGCCGCCGTGGGGCGTATTCCTCGTTTCCGGGCAGCCGCATCCGGAGTGGCCGGCCCTGAAGGTGGGCGATGGCCCTGTCCACGTGATATCCGCGAACGCGGAACAGATGTTCCTCGATATCACGCCGTCCGAGTCCGCCGGGCTGCCGCGCTACACCGGCGAAATGGAGCTGACCAACCATTCGGCTGGGTCACTGACGTCGCAGGCCTACCAGAAGCGTTGGATTCGCAAGGAAGAGTTGCTGGCCGACGCGGCCGAGAAGGCCTCCATCGCGGCGGAATGGCTGGGTGCGCGGCCGTATCCGCTCGCGCGTCTCAACGATGCCTGGACGCTGGCGATGGGCGGCCACTTCCATGACATCGCCGCCGGCACCGCGACTCCCAAATCCTACGAATTCGCCTGGAACGACGACGTGATCGCCATGAATCAGTTCGCCGGCGTGTTGCGCAACGCCACCGAAGCCGTTGCGGCGGCGCTGAACACCGAGACCACGGGTGTCCCGGTGGTGGTCTTCAACACGCTGAACATCGCACGGGAGGACCTGGTGGAAGCCAACCTGAACTTCCCTGGCGGTGTGGTGCCGGGCGCGGTCCACGCAGTCGGGCCCGATGGCAGGGAGGTATCGGCACAGAACGCGCGCGGCAAGGTGTTGTTTATGGCCAAGGTCCCGGCGGTCGGCTATGCGGTCTACGATGTGCGGCCTGGCGCGGCTTCGGCAGACGCTACATCGGCGCTTCGCGTAACATCGGATTCGCTTGAGAACCAGTATTATCGCGTGACGCTGAATGCAGATGGCGATGTCGCCAGCATCCTCGATAAATCTATCGGGAGGGAATTGCTGGCGGCTCCTGCGCGCCTGGCGATCTCCTATGACAATCCTCAGCAGTGGCCGGCCTGGAATATGGACTGGGATCAGGAGCAGGCCCCGCCGAAGGCGTACGTCGGGGGGCCGGCGCGCATCCAAATGCTGGAAAACGGTCCGGTCCGCGCGGCGATTGAGGTTTCGCGGGAAGCCGCCGGCTCCAGGTTTGTCCAGACCATCAGCCTTTCGGCGGGCGACGCCGGCAGGCGCGTCGAATTCGCCAACGTAGTCGATTGGAACACCAGACAATCGAATCTGAAGGCGACTTTCCCGCTGGCGGCTTCCAATCAAATGGCCACATACAACTGGGACATCGGCACGATCGAGCGGCCCAGCGCGCAGCCCAAGAAGTTCGAAGTGCCGTCGCACCAGTGGATCGACCTGACGGACATGCGCGGTGAGTTCGGCGCGACCATCCTGACGGATTGCAAGAATGGATCGGACAAGCCCAACGATCATACCATCCGCCTGACGCTGATTCGGACTCCCGGCACGCGGGGCGGCTATCCGGACCAGGGCACGCAGGACCTCGGACATCACGAGTTCGTCTACGGCATCGCGGGCCATACCGCCGGCTGGCGCCACGCCGGGACGGACTGGCAGGCGCAGCGTCTGAACGATCCGCTCATCGCCTTCCAAACGTCGAAGCATGCGGGCGCGCTGGGCCGGGAGTTTTCTCTTGTGAACGTCAGCAACTCACGCATTCGACTCCTGGCTCTGAAGAAAGCCGAGCAAGGCGACGAGGTGATCGCGCGGTTTGTGGAACTGGATGGCCAACCGCAGCCGGATGTTCGAGTGGCGTTCGCAGCGCCCATCGCGGCCGCGCGCGAAGTGAACGGGCAGGAGCAGCCAGTGGGTCCGGCGAAGGTGACCGGCGGCGAGCTGGTGACTTCGTTTACGGCATATCAGCCGCGCACGTTCGCCGTCAGGCTAACGGCGGCGCCCGCCCATCTTGCGCCGGTGCGTTCCACGCCGGTGACACTCGCCTACGACCTTGCGGCCGCCAGCAATGACGGCACGCCAGGGGCGGGCAGATTCGACGGCAAGGGCCATGCACTGCCGGCGGAGATGCTGCCGGCGCACATCGCCTTCAACGGTGTCGAGTTCCGGCTGGCCCCTGCCGGGACTGGCGCGCCCAACGCCGTCGTAGCGAAGGGGCAGACCATCGATCTTCCGGCGGGCCGGTACAACCGCGTGTACCTGCTGGCCGCCTCCGCGGACGGCGACCAGACCGTCACTTTCCAGGTGGGCACGCAGCGCACCGGCCTGAACATCCAGGATTGGGGCGGATTCATCGGGCAGTGGGACGACCGGCACTGGCTGGCCAAGGACATTTCCATCCCCGGACAGCCGGGTAAGACCGAGCATGACGATTACGCCGAGATGACCGGTATCCGGCCGGGCTACATCAAACGCGCGGAGCTGGCGTGGTACTGTTCGCATCGGCACAACGCCGCGGGCGAAAACGAGCCTTACGCCTACGCTTACCTGTTCGCGTATCCCATCGAGCTGCCGGCCGGCGCGAAAACCATTACGCTGCCCGACAACGATAAGATCCGCATTCTGGCCATATCGATGGCCGGCGAGAATCCGGAAGTCATCCCGGCGCAGCCGCTTTACGATATGCTTCCGCCGGCGCCGCGGTAACCAGTAAGATGACCCTTTTAAGGGCCTGTTCTGGCGGATATCAGGGCGCTCCTGGTTAGGCATCAGTCTCTTCTGATATTGTCCGGAACAGGCCCTGTTATTCCCTGTTATTACAGCGACCACGTTTGCTGTCAAGCCAATGAAACTGCGCCACTTAACCGCAAATGACTGCTTAAAATCTCTTGTTCCCTGCCTGTTTTACAGGGACTGACGGAAGTGCCCGTACAGCCACAAAATCGCCGCCGCCAGCGCCGGCCCCACGATGTACAGCCTCACACTCGAATGTTACGCCAAAGTGTGTGTGCGACGGCGGCGCCCAGACGACGGTGCGCGGCAGCAGGCTCCTCGATGGTCCGCATCGTGTCCGCGCCTGCCTGCGCGCCGATCCGGCGGTGCGCCGGGGCGCGCGGAGCAAGCTGTCGGCGCCGCGTGATCGCGTATCGAGCGCTGGGTAGTGGGCTACTTTGGATTTGACCCTTGGCGGCGTTCGTGGTAGCGCCGCGACCAATCCGTCGGCGGAGTGGTAGGATTAGGCGATTATGGTGATATTCATGAGTTGGTCCGGCGACCGTAGCCGGGCATTCGCCGAAGAACTGAAACCATGGCTTGAACAGGTTTTGCCCGGTACGGATGTTTGGCTGTCCAGCGAGGACATCGACAAGGGCACGATTTGGTTCACCGAAATCATCAATCAGCTAGAACGGTGCCACTGCGGAGTGATCTGTATTACCAGAGAGAACCATCTTGCGCCGTGGATACACTTTGAAGCGGGCGGCATGGTGAAAGGACTTGGAAAGAGTCATGTCGCGACCATTCTGCTGGACATCGACTATGGAGAACTGAAGCAGCCCCTCAACCAGTTCAACGGACTTCGTTTGAATAGCGAGGGAGCGCGACATCTAGTGAAGTCTTTCAACAAGCTCTCTGATCGTCCGATCAAAGATCAGGTCCTCGAACGCGCCTTTGAAAAATTCTGGCCCGACCTGGACGGCGCGTATCAACTTCTCTTCCCGGACTCCCACAAAGTGGCGCGCGACATCGCGCAACCCGTTCATATTGTGCCCAGGCCGTCCGATACCCTCCTAGGAACCCGTGCGCCCTCGAAGAGCAAAGGACGCAAGAAAGCTCAAGTTGACCCAGAAACGCAGCCGGGTCTATTCAACGGCGAGACTAAAGAACCCTCCAAAAAATAATCTTCGCAGACGGGCCAGTTTCCCTTGACATGCTTGCGCCGCTCAAGCATAATATAGGTATGAACCGGCTCACTTCTGAACAGCGCGTAGCGGTGATTAACTGCCTCATCGAAGGGTGCTCCATTCGCTCCACGGTGCGCATGACTGGCATCGCGAAAAAGACCGTCATGCGCGTGTTGAACGAAGTTGGTGCGGTCTGTGCCGACTACCAGAACGAAGTGTTCCGCAACCTGAAATGCGAGCGGATTCAGGTCGATGAATGCTGGAGTTTTGTGTATGCCAAGGAAAAGAACGTCACACCCGCGATTGCCGAGAAGAATCCGGGCGCTGGCGATGCGTGGCTTTGGGCCGCAGTCGATGCCGATACCAAACTGGTCCCCTGCTGGTTGATCGGCCCGCGCAGCCCGGAAGCCGCGCGCGATTTCATCGAAGACCTGTCGGGCCGTCTCACGAACCGCATTCAGCTAACCAGCGACGGCCTGAGAATGTACGTGAACGCCGTGGACAACGCTTTCGGCGTTGATGTGGACTATGCGATGCTCGTGAAGGTCTACGGGATCGCAAACGACGGCGAGAAGCGCTACAGCCCCGCCGTGTGTCTCGGATGCCAGCGCCACGCCGTGACAGGCGATCCCGACCCGAAGCACATCAGCACGTCCTATGTGGAACGCCACAATCTTTCCGTCCGCATGACGGTGCGCCGGTTCACGCGGCTTACGAATGCGTTCTCCAAGAAATTCGAGAGCCATGTTGCGGCGGTCGCGCTTGGCTACTTCGCGTACAACTTCATCAAGATTCATCGCACCCTGCGTGTGACTCCCGCTATGGCCGCTGGTGTGACGACGCGGCTCTGGGAAGTCGAGGACTTGGTTGCGTTATGGGAAGCGCGTGAACGTAACGCAGAACAGCGGGCGGCCTAAATACGAGAATTGCGACGGTCGCAAGAATAGCCAAGGCGACGCAGACTAACGCGGCCCCGTAAGCCCGGATGCATGCATCGTGGAACTGATCTATGACTGCTAAGGAACCGGAAGACCTCAACGGCCAAAGAGACACGCTCGAAGGCTCTATACGAGGACTTCGCAGGTGGATGCTCCGATCCATCGCGGTGGTCACGGCAGGGTTAGTCGTTGAATTGTGCGTAGTCATAATCATTGTCCTCCGAACACGCGATCCGCTGCAATTGA
>Ga0181521_10001039_pt1 | contig 34327 bp, 32 predicted proteins | sample PEATcosm2014_Bin_32_FD_119764 | JGI IMG/M metagenome (GOLD analysis project Ga0181521, IMG submission 119764) | Peatland microbial communities from MTU Mesocosm Facility, Houghton, MI, USA - PEATcosm2014_Bin02_60_metaG | ecosystem: Environmental > Terrestrial > Soil > Wetlands > Peat | place...
CTAGATGAGTAGTGCCACGGCCGTGGGGGTGGCTGTGGGTTGGGGGGAGGGGTTGTAGGCAGGCAGATCGAAGTCGGCGGTGCTCAATGTCACCGCCGACCCGGGAGGGCCTCGATGGACGCCGACCTCGATCTGCTGCTGATCGCTGTTTATTGCATGGCGGACGATTTCCTGCCGCAGCGGCCGGGAAACGCTCGTAGGAAGATCTCCGATGCGGAGCTGATCACGCTGTGTATCGCTCAGGCGATGATGGGCATCCCCTCCGACGCGCGATTCCTGCGCGCCGCGCGGCGCCAGCTCGGGCACCTGTTCCCCCACCTGCCCGAGCGAACCGCGTTTCATAAGCGCAGGCTGCGCCTCTCGGGCGTGATCGAGGCGCTGATCCGCGAGTTCGCCAGGCACAGCCCCGGCTTCTACGACGATCTGCTGCTCGTTGATTCCACGCCGGTGGAGTGCGCTCGCAGCCGCGAGACCGTCAAGCGCGGCGGCGCGTCGAGCCTCAACGATGCGCTCGCTAACGCCGCCGACTACGGCTACTGCGCCAGCCACAGCCGGTATTTCTGGGGTTTCAGGCTGCACGCCCTGTTCGCGCTGGATGGCACCCCGAGGGCGCTGGCGTTGACCTCCCCGAAGATCGACGAGAAGCTCGTGTGCGTGCAGCTCGTCGCGCGCTGCGAGCGCCAGCCCGGACAAATCCTCGTCCTGATCGGCGATAAGAACTTCCGCGGCAAAGACTTCGAAGCCGAGCTCGCCAGCCTCGACGCGCGGATCATGCGCCCCAGGCGCAAAGACGAGCCAGGCCGCGGACCCCACCTCGCGCAGATCCGCCAACGAATCGAGTCGATCTTCCAGACCTGCAAGGACATCCTCACCCTCGAGCGTCACGGCGCCCGCACCCTGGAGAACCTCCGCGTGCGCCTGCTCACCCGCTTCGCCGCACTCGCAGCCGCCATAGCGCTCAACCACCGCCTCGGCCGCCCCAGCCGATCCCTCGCCCCCTACACCGCCTGAAACCGTGGCACTACTCATCTAGCGAGCGGGCTATCCGGGCCTTCTGAAAATCGTGGTGTCCCCGGTTCGAATCCGGGTCTCGCCATCCATTATAACTGCGGATCGGCGCCCAGAACATCGCGGATCTGCTGATAAGATATTGCGGAAATGTCGGCCCTGGATCCGCCGTCTCCGCGAGATCGGCTCCTGTCTCGCGATTTGCGCGCAAACGTGCAGGCGGCTCTCGCGGACACGCGTGTGGTCGTCGTTCTCGGTGCCCGCCAGGTGGGCAAGAGCACGCTCGTGGCACAGATCGCGGATGGCGAGCACGATCGACGGGTGATCATGCTCGACGACGAGGCCACGCGCCGGGGCGCGATCGAGGATCCCACGGGTTTCGTCGCCGACCTGCGGACTCCGGTGGCGATCGACGAGGTGCAGCGCGCTCCCGAGCTGCTGCTCGCGATCAAGCAGTCTGTCGACGCCGATCAGCGCCCCGGCCGTTACCTGCTGACCGGATCGGCGAACATCCTGACCGCTCCCACGATCGCGGACGCGCTCACCGGGCGTGCAGAGTACCTGCGGCTGTGGCCCTTCTCGCAAGCCGAGCTGCACGGTGTGCCGCCGCGGCTGATCTCGGCGCTGTTCGCCGGTGCCCCGCCGATGATCGCCGGGGCCGCAAGCGGCCGGCGCGTGCACGCCGAGATGCTTGTTGCGGGAGGCTTCCCGGAGGCGCGCCGGCGCCAGTCCGCGCGCCGCGCCGCGTTCTTCGACTCCTATCTGGCGACTGTCCTCGAGCGCGATCTGCGCACGATCGCTCGCGTGCACGATCGTGCCAACGTACGCCGTCTGCTCGACGCGCTCGCGGCGACCGCCGGCTCGCCGCTGAATCTCGACGGTCTCTCACGCGACCTCGGCATCGCCGCCAACACGGTACGCGCCCACGTCGACCTGCTCGAGACGCTGTTCCTCGTTCACCGTCTACCCGCATGGCACTCCAACTTGCTCAGCCGGCTCGTAAAGGCGCCCAAGCTCCACGTCCTCGACAGCGGACTGCTCGCATACCTGCTCAGCGTCGACGAGGACAGGGTCTGCAGTGACGGCTGGAGCGCAGGGGCGTTGACAGAGACCTTCGTCGTCATGGAGGTCGTGCGCCAAGCGAGCGTCGCCCCCGATCCGCCGCGCCTGTTCCACTTCCGTGACCGCGATGGACGCGAGGTCGACCTCGTGCTCGAACGCCGCGACGGGAGCGTCGTCGGGATTGAGGCGAAGGCATCCGCCACCGCAGGTCGGGACGACTTTCGCGCTCTGCGCCTGCTACGCGAACGCCTCGGCAAGCGCTTCGCCTTCGGAGCGCTGCTCTACTCCGGCCCGGCCACCGTCCCGTTCGGCGAACGCCTCGCCGCGATCCCGCTCCAGGGGCTGTGGGCCGACCAGGTCGAAACGGAACCCTGAGGCCGCAAAGCAGCGCGCGGTGGTCGTCTTGCCGACCGCCTTCGGGCCCCTGAGGAGGACGCCCCCATGGGTGCCCGGGTGGCCTGCACCAGCCTCTCGATGATCCGCTCACGGTGTCCGCGCGGCGGGATCGTACCCACCATGACGAAGGGGTTGTACCTGAAGTAACGGCGGCGTTGTACTCGCCCCGGCTTTGAAAGCGCGTTGGCTTTGGACCACGACCCGACGAACCGGGCCGTGCTCAGCTCACGCTGCCAGCGCGGCCTCGCCCCCCGCCCGCATCTCCCCGATCCAGTCGTCGAGCTCCTGCCAGCGCTCGTACAGCCACTCGATCAGCTTGTCGCGCTCGCGCGGCACGTCGGCTGCGGGGAAGCGCCAGAACTTGAGCCGGACGGTCGTGCCCACCAGCCCGCCGGACCAGATGTCGCTGATGTACTCGAAGCCGTCGAGGCCGAAGTGGCCGAAGATGACGACGTCGGCGTCGCGCGCGGACTGCAGCAGCTCGACGGTGCCGCCGAGCCGTGGCGGCAGCAGGTTGCGCAGGCGGGCGGCGAGCGGCGCGATCTCGGGTTGGCGCTCGGCGATGATCTGCTTGGCGCGGGCGAGCTTGGCGGGGGTCCAGCGCGTTCCCTCGGGGTAGATGAGCAGTCCGTCGCTGGTGGACATGTCGACGGTCAGCTCGCGCATCCGCTCGAGCTCGGCGGCGGTGTCGCTGGACGCGCGGCGCACGAACAGCGTCGGCACCATGCGGCCGCCGATGTCGATCGTCGGAAGCATCTGCAGCTCGCGCTTGATGATGAAGCGGAAGCCGATCCCGTGCGCGCGGCCGACGATCACGTCGGGGAGCGCGTTGTCGATGATGCTCGCGTGGCGGATCAGCACGAGCACCGGTCCCGGCCCGGCGAGCTCGAGGCCTTCGATCTGGAAGCGCAGGCCGAACAGCACACGGATGCCCGCGAGGTGGCTCCCGAGCCAGCGGCGCTTGAGGCGAAACACGCGATCGCGCCGGCGAGCGCTGTCGCGCCCGCCCGAGGCGAGCCAGATGCCGAGCAGGCCGAGCAGCCCGTAGAGCTCGCCCACCAGGAACCACCAAAGCATGGCGAGCAGGCGGACGGCCATCCAGGGCTTGCGCCGCCGCAGCCAGAGCGCCGCATCGACCGCCGCGGCGCCGATCAGCAGCACGGGCGAGAGCACCGTGACCAGCGCCAACGCGAGCACCTCGACGCCGATGCCGCGCACGCGACGCCACACTCTGGCGGCGCGCGGACTGTCGTCGGGGATCAGCGGTCCCAGAGGTGCATCGTACTCTCGGGCAGCACCAGGACGGAGGGATGCCGGGGGTCGTGCAGCACGGTGACGTCGACCGCGCGCAGCGCCGTCGCGGTGGCGAGGTCCTCGCCGGTGCCGGGGTTGCGCGCGTAGCGGGGGTGGGCGCCGGAGGAGACCTGCAGGCGAATGCGGTGGCCGGCGGCGAAGCGATGCCCGATCGGCCACAGCTGGAAGGCGACGCGCGCGCTGCCGTCGGCGGCCGTGTCGAAGCGCCCGGGCGCGACGCGGACGAGCGCGTCGCAGACGTTCCACGACGCGCCGGCGGCGTCGACGTCGCACACGCGCGCGAACAGGTCGAAGTGCGGCGAGTCGGCGCGCACGTACAGCTCGACGCGCACCGGGCCGATCGCCTCGACGGTCTCGCGCAGGATCTCGCCGGTGTAGGTGAGCACGTCGGGCCGCGCCTCCAGCGCGCGGTTGTCGACGACGGGCTCGCGCGCGAGCAGCACGGGCCCGCCGAGCGACGGCGTGGGGTCGGCGGGGTCGTAGCGGTAGCGATCGCCGCCCCTGGGATCCCCGCTCCCGCCATCCGCGCTCCCGCCTCCGGCATCCGTCTCCGGCTCGACGTCCTGAAGGCGCGCGCCGGCGGCGAGCCAGAGACGGCGCTCGCCGGTGCCGGGCGGCGGCCAGCCGTCCAGCTGGCGCCAGCCGCCGCGGGAGCGCTCGCCGGTGACGAACACGCGCACGCCGGGCGCTCCGAGCAGCCGCCGGTCGCCGAGCAGGTGCGCGCGCAGCCAGCCGAGGCCCTCGTGCAGCCCGGCGGCGAGCATGGCGGGCGAGGTGTGCGTCCACGGGCCGATGACGAGCTGCGGGGCGCGTCCGGCGGCGTGCAGCGCGGCGAAGTCTTCGAGCATCCACGGCAGGAAGATGTCCTGCCAGCCGCCGACGAGCTGCACGGGGGCGGCGACGCTGCCGACGCCGGCGGCGAAGTCGCGGGCGACCCAGTAGGCGTCGCTGCGGTCGGGGCTTGAGAGCGCCTCGCGAAACCACGCGACGTGGGCGCCGGTGGCGCGCGCGTCGAGCTCGCCGATGGGCAGCTGCGCGAAAAGCGACGGCAGGCGGCGCAGGCCGCGGATCATGGCGAGCGGCGCCAGGCGGCGCTCCTGGGCGGCGACGAGCACGAGCCACGAGGCGGCGGTCTGCAGCGAGAGGCTGCCGCCGGCGTAGGTCTGGCCGTGGAACTGCGAGGCGCTGACGTGGATGGCGAGCGCGGCGAGGTCGTCGCCGGCGTCGGGCGCGAGCGCCCACTGCACGAGCCCGAGGTAGCTGGGGCCGATCATGCCGATGCGCTCGGCGTGCCAGGGCTGGGCGCGGATCCAGCGCAGCGTGGCGAGGCCGTCGGCGCGCTCGTCGAACGGGCTGAACGCGCCCTGTGAGCCGAACGTGCCACGGACGCTCTGCACGAGCACCTGCAGGCCGCGCTCGGCGAGCAGCCGCCCGAAGATCAGGCCGAACAGCTGGCGCCGTCCGTAGGGCGAGCGCACGAGCACCGTCGGCTGCGGCTCGTGGCTGCGCGTACGCGCGACGTAGCGGTCGGCGAGCAGCACGGCGCCGTCGTCCATCGTCACGCGCAGGTCGCGCTCGCAGAGGACGTCGCGGGTCTGCGCGCGCGGCAGGCGCATGCGCCGGGCGACGATCGCGCTGGCGAGGCTCACAGCTGACCATCGTATGCCCCTCCGTGCTCGGCGCTATGGTCAACCGATGCAGCTGAGAGTCTTCGCGGAGCCCCAGGAAGGCGCTACGTACGAGCAGCAGCTGACGGCGGCGCAAGCCGCGGAGCGCCTGGGCTTCGGAGCGTTCTTCCGCTCGGATCACCTGGTGCGGATCAGGCCGGGCGACCCGCTGCCGGGGCCGACGGACTCGTGGGTGACGCTGGGCGCGCTGGCGCGGGAGACGAGCACGATCCGCCTGGGGACGCTGGTGACGTCGGCGACGTTCCGCCTGCCGGGCCCGCTGGCGGTGGCGGTGGCGCAGGTGGACGCGATGAGCGGCGGCAGGGTGGAGCTGGGCGTGGGCAGCGGCTGGTTCGAGCGCGAGCACACGGCGTACGGGATCCCGTACGGCACGCTGGGCGAGCGCTTCGACCGCCTGGAGGAGCAGCTGGCGATCCTGTCGGGCCTGTGGGCGACGCGGCCGGGCGAGAGCTTCTCGTTCGAGGGCGCGCACTACCGGCTGCTGGACTGCCCGGCGCTGCCGAGGCCGGCGGGCGCGTCGGGGCCGCCGCTGATCGTGGGCGGCCTGGGCGCACGCCGCACGCCGGCGCTGGCGGCGCGCTACGCGGCGGAGTTCAACGTGCCGTTCGCGGACGTGGAGCGCACGCGCACGCAGTTCGAGCGGGTGCGCGCGGCATGCGAGCGGGCGGGGCGCGACCCGGACTCGCTGGTGTACTCGCACGCGGTGACGGTGTGCTGCGCGGCGAGCGAGAGCGAGCTGCGGAGGCGCGCGGAGCGCATCGGCAGGGATCTGCAGGAGCTGCGCCAGAACGGCGCGGCGGGCAGCCCGGCGGAGGTGGCGGAGCGGCTGGCGGCGTTCGCGCAGGCGGGCTCCGAACGCGCGTACCTGCAGGTGATCGACCTGGATGACGTCGAGCAGCTGGAGCTGATCGCCGGGGAGGTTATGCCGCTGGTGGGGTGAGGGTCGGGGTGCGTTCCGCTCGCTCGGGCTTGTGGTCGGGTTTCGATTAGGAGGCCAGCGCGCAGTCCAGCTCCTGGCGCGCCGTGATCCCAAGCGGCGGGAGCGATTATCAGAGTTCGCTGTTGCGTATGTCGCTAGCGAGGACAGGGGCTCCTGCACGCTCGAGCGCAGCAAGTAGATCCGCGACAGGGAGCCCTCCGGCCCAGGTGGCCGCCTGCAGCTCGACGAGGTCGATCACGCCCTGCGGCTGCGACTCGAACGCGAGGTGGAGGAAGACGTCGGGGGCGGCGACTTCGATCCCGTGCTCCCGCAGGCCGTCGCGCAGATAGCCCCGGTCGTGTGTGAACAGATAGTCGGCTTTTGCCGCTATAGCGAGGGCACACACGTGGTGGTCTCCCGGATCCGACGTCAGGCTCGAGAAGTCGATGGCGCCGAGCGCCTCATCGACCTCCGTCCGGCCAGCAGGGAAGTTCTGCGGGAGGTAGTCGACCCATCGTTGCGCGATACCGTCGGCAAGCCCCTTGGTCTCGACGAGAGATTTTCTCGCCTCGGCAAGCAGCTCCTCGCTCCAGAAGAGGTCGAGCAGGCGCAGCCGTGAGGCGACGCGACCCATGAGCTCGTGGAGCACGCGCGAGTAGATGATGTCGGTGTCGAGAACCGCGCGCGGCGGCCTGTGCGGCTCACTCAAGCGGGGCGCCCATGGCATCGAGGTCGCGTGACCATTCGGCCGCCACGCGGTCGCTCTCGGCTCGCCGCTCCTCAAAGGCGAGCACCGACGCGAGCGGGATCTTCCAGTAGCTCGAGCCAGGCAGCTTCTCCGCGGGAAGCTCTCCGTAGCCGATCAGTCGCACCACGTGCTGCCGCGAGAACCCGAGCCGGTTGGCTGCCTGCCGCGGAGATAGGAGTTCCTGCTCCTCGGCGACGGTAACCGCGATCCGCTTGCCCTCGCCGAGCAGCCGATCGATCTCCTCGGCCACGAGGGCCGCTTGATCGCGGGCGGCAGGGTCCAAGTGCAGGGTCTTCATTGTGCCCACGATAGCACAACATGTCCCACCTGCACATGGGCGCGACGGTCAGACGTCCATTTTGCAGCCACGCCACCCGCTGACGTCAGTCGCAACCGCCCAACCGCCTAACCTTCGCCGATACTGAGGAGGAGAATCCCGTGGCCGTTACGACAATCCCACCGAACCTCGGTTCAGAGAGCGAGACGATCCGCAACCATGCGGCGTTCATCTGGAGCGTGGCGGACCTGCTGCGTGGGGACTACAAGCGGTCGGAGTACGGCAAGGTTGTGCTGCCGCTGACGGTGATCCGCCGTCTGGATTGCGTGCTCGAGCCGACCAAGCAGGCGGTGCTGAAGCGCCAGCAACAGCTCTCCGGCAGGATCGAGAACGTCGCGCCCCTGCTTCAGGCCGCGGCCGGCGGGCAGCAGTTCTACAACACCAGTCCGCTGACGTTCACGCGGCTGCTCGACGACCCCAACACGATCGCCGAATCGCTGCGGCTCTACATCCTCGGCTTCTCCGAGACGGCCAGGGACATCATCGACAAGTTCGACTTCACGGTCCAGATCGACCGGCTGCACAGGGCGAACGTGCTCTATCAGGTGGTCTCCAAGTTCGCTGAGATCGACCTGCACCCCGAGGTGGTGTCGAACATCGAGATGGGCTACCTCTACGAGGAGCTGATCCGCAAATTCTCGGAGCTGTCCAATGAGACCGCCGGCGAGCACTTCACACCGCGCGAGGTGATCCGGCTGATGGTAGACCTGCTGTTCATCGACGACGCCGACATCGTCACCAAGCCCGGCATCGTCAAGAAGCTCTGCGATCCCGCCTGCGGCACTGGCGGAATGCTGTCAGTCGCCGAGGACCGCCTGCGCAAGCTCAATCCCGACGCGCGCCTGGAGGTCTACGGGCAGGAGCTGAACGCCGAAACCTACGCGGTCTGCCGCTCGGACATGATGCTCAAGGGCCAGGACGCTTCGCACATCGCCTACGGCAACTCCTTCTCCGAAGACCGCTTCGAGGGCGAGCGCTTCGACTACCTGCTCGTCAACCCGCCCTTTGGCGTGGAGTGGAAGAAGGTCGAGGACGCCGTCCGCAAGGAGGCGCAGACGCGCGGTTTCGACGGCCGCTTCGGCGCCGGCCTGCCCCGCATCAACGACGGGTCGTTTCTGTTCCTGCAGCACATGATCTCGAAGATGAAGCGGCCCAGTGAGGGCGGCTCGCGTGTAGCGATCGTGTTCAATGGATCGCCGCTGTTCACCGGCGCGTCGGGCTCGGGCGAGTCCGAGATTCGCCGCTGGATCATCGAGAACGACTGGCTCGAGGCGGTTGTGGCGCTCCCTGATCAGCTCTTCTACAACACCGGCATCTCGACCTACTTCTGGATTGTCACCAACCGAAAGGCGCCCGAGCGCCGCGGCAAGGTGCAGCTCGTGGACGCGCGTGAGTTCTTCGTGAAGATGCGCAAGGCGTTGGGTGAGAAGCGAAAGGAGATCTCCACCGGGCAGATCGATGAGATCGTCGGTCTCTACGGCGACTTCGCGGAGGGCGAGAAGGTCAAGATCTTCCCCAACGAGGCCTTCGGTTTCTTGCGCGTCACGGCGGAGCGTCCGTTGCGGCTGCGCTGGGAGGTAACGGACGAGACGATCGCCACCGTGCTAGCGGCCAAGGCGATTCAGAAGCTGCCGGCGGATACGCAGATGGAGCTTGTGGAGCTACTCAAGGACGAGCTGGGCGCGACCTTCGCCAGCCAGAGGGAGCTTATGGCGCTGTTCAAAGACGCGGTCGGCGTTCTTGAACTGGGGGCCCCGGCGCAGAAGGCGCTGTGGTCGGCGCTGGCCGTTCGTGACGAGAACGCCCCGATCGTCACCGACCGCCACGGCGACCCCGAACCCGATCCCGAGCTGCGCGACAACGAGAACGTGCCTTTGCCCGCGGTGCCCCTCTCCTTCGAGGAAGACCCGACCGCCCGCTTCGCCACGCTCCCTTATAGGGCCGCCGTCGATGACTACATGCGCGACGAGGTGCTGCCATACGTCACTGATGCCTGGATTGATCACGACAAGACGAAGATCGGCTACGAGATCCCGCTGACGCGGCACTTTTACAAGTACATCCCGCCGCGGCCGTTGGAGGAGATCGACGCCGAGATCAAGGCGTTGGAGGATGAGATTCAGGGGTTGTTGCGGGAGGTGGCGGGGTGAGCTGGCCGACTGTGCGCCTTCGTCGCGTCGCGCGCTTTGCATATGGAGACAGCCTGGCCGAGAGGGACGACGGCGACATCGCCGTCTACGGGTCCAACGGCTGCGTTGGCAGCCATGCCGTGCCGAATACGACCGGCCCGGTGTTGGTCGTCGGTAGGAAGGGCTCGTTTGGGAAGGTTCAGTACAGCGAGGCCCCGGTCTTTGCGATTGACACCACCTTTTTCGTAGACGCACGCCACACGGACGCGAATCTACGGTGGCTTTACTACGTGTTGCTGACGCTACGGCTTGACGACCTCAGCGGGGACGTTGGTGTCCCTGGGTTGAGCCGAGAAAAGGCCTACGAACAACGCATTTCACTTCCATCTGCTACGCAACAGGCAGCCATCGCCGCCTACCTCGACCGCGAGACCGCGCGGATCGATGCTCTAATTACGGCGAAGCGGCGGATGGTGGAGTTGTTGGAGGAGCGGGATCAGGTTGAGCTGTCGAATCTTGTCGTCCCCGAGAATTGCCAGACGGCACGCCTACGACACTTTGCGACGGTCCACGGTGGAATAACGGTGGACGCCAGCCGAGATGCGGGGGCCGATGCGGTGAGCCGCCCCTACTTGCGGGTCGCGAACGTCCAAGCAGGGCGGCTCGACTTGGCGGAAGTGACTGAGATCACTCTTCCCATATCTCTCGCTGCGCGCGCGACCCTACGAAAAGGCGATGTTCTGATGACAGAGGGCGGTGATATCGACAAGCTGGGTCGGGGAACGGTATGGGAAGGTGAGCTCGAAGACTGCCTTCACCAAAACCATATCTTCGCCGTGAGGCCCGATCCACTGCAACTCGACAGCTGGTACCTTTCGTTGGTTACTCAAAGCGATCATGCGCGAGCCTACTTCGAGAGCACCGGCGTGCAGTCAACGAACTTGGCGTCGACCAGCTCGTCGAAGATATTGGACCTGCCGATCCCGGTTCTGCCTGCCCTGGTTCAACGAGAAGTAGTGGTGCAGTGGAACCGGCGGTCTACACGGACGGCCGAAATGCGCTCAGCTCTCACACGGCAGATAGCTCTCATTGGAGAGCGCCGCCAAGCCCTCATCACCGCGGCCGTGACGGGCCAGCTCGACATCCCGGAGGCGGCATGACTTCGGTCACGGAGAAGCTGTTGGAAGATGAGATCGCCGCGCATCTTGTCGATCGTGGTGGCTACCGGGTCTGCAAGGGCGGGAACGACCCAGAGATGCGGGGAGATTTCGACGCCGAGGTCGGGCTCGATAAGCGTGAGCTATTCACGTTCATCGAAGAGACGCAGCGTCCGGAGTGGGAGAGGCTTGTGAAGGCGCACGGCGGCAAGGACGAGGTCGCTCGACACCGGTTTGTGCAGCGACTCGCGCGGCAGATCGACGAGCGAGGGACTGTCGACGTCCTGCGGCACGGTATTCGTGACCAGAACGTCGAAATCCGGCTGGCCTACCGCAAGCCTGCGTTTGGGCTGGCGCCTGAGCTGGTTGCCCATTACGACTCCAACCGGCTGACGGTCACGCGACAGCTTCCCTACGAGGCCGGATCGGGCAAGACCGTCGACCTCTGTCTCTTCCTTAACGGCATCCCGGTCGCCACGGCTGAGCTGAAGAACCACCTCACCGGCCAGGACATCAAAGAGGCCGTCGCGCAGTACCGGCAGGACCGCGACCCCAAGAGCGTCACCCTTGGGCGCAGGGCGATAGTGCACTTTGCGGTCGATCCCGATTCGGTTGCGATGACCACGAGGCTGGAGGGGGAGGCGACGCGCTTCCTCCCGTTCAACCGCGGGCATAACCTCGGCAAGGGAAATCCGCCGAACCCCGACGGCCACAAGACCTCCTACCTGTGGGAGCACGTCTGGAGCAGGGATGCGTGGCTCGACATCTTGCACCGTTTCATCCATGTTGAGCGGCCGGAGAAGGGTACGGCGGCCGCGCGGCGGGCGGCCGAGAAGGTGATCTTCCCGCGCTATCACCAGTGGGATGCGGTGCTGAAGCTCGAGGCTGACGCGGCGGCGAACGGGGCGGGGCACTCCTATCTGATCCAGCACTCTGCCGGCTCTGGCAAGTCCAACACGATCGCTTGGCTCGCGCACCGCCTCTCGACGCTGCACGACCTCCAGGACCGCAAGGTCTTCGACAAGGTCATCGTGATCACCGACCGCGTGATCCTCGACCGTCAGCTCCAAGACACGATCTACCAGTTCGAGCACGCGCGCGGGGTGGTCGTGAAGATCGAAAAGGACTCCGGCGAGCTCGCCGAGGCACTGGCCGGGGAGCAGGCTCGGATCATCATCACGACGCTGCAAAAGTTCCCGTTCGTGGTCGACAAGGTCGGCGAGCTGCCGACGCGCACCTACGCGGTGGTGATCGACGAGGCGCACTCCTCGCAGACGGGCGAGGCGGCGAAGGATCTGCGTCTGGCGCTCGGGGCTGGCGAGGAGGGCGAGCTGAAAGCCGCCGAAGCCGAGGACGCCGGGCTGCTGGAGGCGGCGCTCGATCCGGTCGAGGAGGCGCTCGCCAAGGTTGCCGCCGCGCGCGGCGGCTCGTGGCCGAACCTCTCCTACTTCGCCTTCACCGCCACCCCCAAGGGGCGGACGCTCAATACGTTCGGGTGGCTGAACCCAAAGACGAAAAAGCACGAACCGTTTCACCTCTACTCGATGCGTCAGGCGATCGAGGAGGGCTTCATCATGGACGTGCTCGCCGGCTACACCACCTACAAGACCTTCTGGAAGATCGAGAAGGCGGTCGAAGAAGACCCGAGCTACGACGCCAAGAAGGCGCGGCGGGCGATCGCGCGCTTCGTCGACCTGCACCCCCACAACCTCGCGCAGAAGGCCGAGATCATCGTGGAGCACTTCCGCGAGCACACGGCGAAGGAGATGGGCGGGCTCGCCAAAGCGATGGTTGTGACCGCCTCTCGGCTGCACGCGGTCCGCTGCAAGCAGAGCATCGACCACTACATCCAGGAGAACGGCTACAACGACATCAGAACGCTGGTCGCGTTCTCCGGCAAGATCGATGACGGCACTGGCACGCCGCTGACCGAGGCCAACATGAACGGCTATCCCGAGGCCCGCACGGCCGACGTGTTCGCGACTCCCGAGTATGGCGTGCTGATCGTCGCGGAGAAGTTCCAGACCGGCTTCGACCAGCCACTGCTGCACACCATGTATGTCGACAAGCCTCTGGTGGGGCTGGCGGCCGTCCAGACCCTGTCGCGACTGAATCGCACCCACCCGCTGAAGAAGAACACGTTCGTGCTCGATTTCCGCAACGAGACCGACGACATCGTCGCGGCCTTCGAGCAGTTCCACGGCTGCACCGTGGCACCGCCGACCGACCCCAACATTCTCTGGGACACCCGCCAGCGGCTGGACGATTTCGACGTGCTCCGCCCCGAGGAGATCGATGCAGCGGTGGGCGCGCTACTCGACACCGGCCCCTCCGACGCAAAGCGCTCGGCCGAGACCTACGCCGCCATCGGGCCGGCGAAGGCCCGTGCAGAAGAGCTGGGCGACGAGCGGCGGGTTGAGTTCCGCGAGGCGCTGACGCGGTTCGTGCGGACCTACTCGTTCGTCTCGCAGATCGCTGCCTTTGCTGATCCGGCACTGGAGCGCGACTACGTCTTTTGCCGCGCGCTCTTGCTCTATCTGCGCGACATGGGAACCGCCGAGCGGCTCGATCTCGGCACTGAGGTCGAACTGACACATCTACGCCGGCAGATGACCTTCAGCGGCGATCTCTCCTTGACGGCGGAAGTGGGAGAGGTGCGCACGTTCTTCGGTGAGGGTGAGGGCGCCCAGGAGGAACTGGAAATGGAGCGCCTGTCGAACATCGTGGCGCTCCTTAACGACCGCTTCGGGACGCAGTTGACAGACGTCGACAGGCTGTTCTTCGATCAGATCGAGGAGGACTGCGTGGCCGATGAAATGCTGTCCGACCAGGCACGCAACAACACGATCGAGAACTTCAGCGTGGTCTTCGAGAAGAAGTTCCTGCAGACGGTCATCGCCCGCGCCGACGCCAACGAGGAGATCCTCAAGAAAGTCCTCGACGACGACGACTTCCGCGCCGCGCTCGGCGAGTTCTACCTGCGCAAGATCTACCAGCGACTGCGCGATCAAGCCTGAGGCCGCCTACGGCACGCGAGCGTCGGTGCCAATGACTGTCAACCCGCGTTCGTAGGTTCCTTCCAAGAGTGTGCGCTTCTGTCTGTCTTCGCAAACAGAACCAGACAAAGCCAGCGTAGTCTACGCGTCGTCCACAAAGCTGGCCAGCGGGTGCTGCGCTCGCAAATACCCTCCAAACAGCGGCACCGTGAAGTCGATGAGCCCGCGCCGCGGGCTGTAGACCAGATCCTTGCGCAGCAGGCTCTCGCGCAGCACCGACGTGCTCCCGCGCTCCTTGTAGCCCGCGCGCGTGGCGACGTCGGCCGAGCGCACAGGCCCGTCGCCGAGGTCGGCCATCGCCGCCAGGTAGCGCTGCTCGGCGTCGGAGGCGGTCTCGAAGCGGTCCTTGAAGAAGCGGCGGTTGAGCGCCTCGGAGACGAGCGCTCGGGCGCCCTCGATATCGCGGGCGGTGATCGGGGAGCTGTCGACCTCGTTCCACAGCACGCGGCCGTACTCCTGGATGAAGTGCGGATAGCCGGCGGACGCGTCGAGGATCAGCTCGACCGCCGGCGCGTCGTACTCCACCTCGCGCAGGGCCGCGGGCGCGACGAGCGCCATGCGCGCCTCCGCGTCGGACAGCCGGTCGAGCTCGTGGTAGGAGAACATCCGCTCGGCGTACGGCTTTGCCGCGCGCAGCAGCCGCGGTAGCGGCGGCAGCCCCGCCCCGACGAGCGCCACCGGCAGGCCGCGCTGGCCGACGCGGTTCATCGCCATGCACACGGCAGCCAGCGCTGCCGCGTCGAGCGCCTGCATCTCGTCCAGGAAGAACACCGCGCCCGTGCGGCCGGCCTGCGCCACGTGGCCGAGCTCGACCAGCAGCACGGCCAGGTCGCGCTCGGTGTCGCCGCTGTCCGCCGTGCCGCTCGCCATCTCCACGTCCAGCTTCGCGCTGAAGCCGCCCGGCACCCCCACCGAGAACGACTTCAGGACGCCCAGCGCCGCGGTCGCGCGGGCGCGCATCCGCTCATCGACAGCAGCATCTGGTACGCGAGCTCGGCGAACGTCTGGCGAAAGTCGCCCGAGCCGACCTCCTCGACGTCGTTGCACGCCCAGCCCGCCTCGCGCGCGAGCGTCTCGAACTCCAGCAGCAGGACCGTCTTGCCGACGCCGCGCAGGCCCGAGTAGACCAGGCTTCGCTCGTGCTGGCCGCTCGCCAGGCGCTCCAGCAGCACGCTGAAGGCCTCGAGATCGCCGTCGCGGCCGGCGAGCTTCAGCGGCTTGATGCCCGACCCGGGCGTGTATGGGTTGAGGCCTTGATCCATCTCTATCTGCAAACGCAAACAAAAGCAGATTTTGGCCGCCTGCACGCTGTAGGCGGCGTGAGTCGTATCAATTCGATACGTTTAGCGCCGGGCAGGCGTGTGCACTACGTATAGATTTGATACGCTTCGTACATCATGCCTGGGAAAACCTTCATGGCATTGCTTGAGTGCGCCCACCAGCAGTACGGCTATCTGACGCCGGACGATGCGCGAAAGCTGGGCATCGATCCCACCCAACTGCGCTTGATGGCGGCGCGTCACACGCTTGAGCACCTTGGCTACGGCCTGTACCGGATGCCGATGGTGCCAGTCACATCGCTCGATGCCTACATGGAGGCGGTCCTGTGGACCGGCCGGCGGGGCATGCTCAGCCACGAGACCGCCCTGGACCTATACGAGCTCTGCGACGTGAACCCGAGTGCCATCCATATCACGGTGCCGAGCGGTTTCCGAACTCGCAAGGCGGTGCCGGAGATCTACCGGCTTCACCGCTTCGATCTGGACCCTTCCGAGGTCGGCTGGCACGAGGGCATCCCTATCGTGAACGCGGAGCGCGCGATCTTGGGTGGCATCGAGCAGGCACTCGGCTGGCAGCTGATCGACCAGGCCATTGGAACCGCGCGTGCGCGCGGACTCATCACCCGGCAGGCGTCGGAACGGTTGAGTGCCATGCGCCATCTACCGCAGGTGGTGCACAGTGGCTGACGCTGGCAAGAAGTTGCCTGGTGACGTCGCCCACCTGCAGAGGCTCGTTGGCAAACACGCCGCTGATCGAGGCATGCCGCCTGGGCGCTTGCAGCGATGGCTGAACACGATGATCGTCACCGCTGTTCTTGATCGGGTTCGCGACGAGGACGGTGAGTCCGTCTTCTTGCTCAAGGGTGGGGTGGCGATGGAGCTTCGCCTCCAGCTGCGAGCCCGTGCCACCGGCGACTACGACGCAGCGTTCCGCGCACGGACCGGGGAGGTGATCGACCGCCTCGACGAGGCGCTGGCCCACCCCTGGAGTGGCTTCGACGTGACCCGCGACGCACCCGAGAGCATCCCCAACACGCAGGCGGTACGAGTCCGACTGCGGTTGAGCTACAAGCGCCGCAGCTGGGGCAGCGTCCAGCTGGAGATGGCGCCGGTGGAGGGCAGCATGGGCGGAGAGCTCGACCGCATCAACGCCATGTCGCTTGACCAGTTGCAGGTACCGCTGCCCGAGACGGCCAGCTGCGTCTCACTGCGATACCAGGTCGCGCAAAAGCTTCACGCCTGCACCGAGGTATTCGAGGAAGGGCGCGAGAACGACCGGTTCCGCGACGTCATGGACATTCTCCTGGTCGAAGATCTGCTCCGTGACGTTGGCTTGAGGATCGTGCGGGAAGCCTGCCTTGACATCTTCACGGTGCGCCACAAGCACACCTGGCCCCCGACCGTGACCGTGTACGACAGCTGGCGTGTCCCGTTTGCCGCCCTGGCCCGTGAGAACCGCTTCACACCCGAGGACATCGACGAAGCTGCAGCGGCTCTCGCCGCGCTCATCGCTGCAATCGAGGCCTGAAAACGACCAGCGCGACCGGAGCCTCGGCAAGCTTGAGCGGTCTATTGCGGAATCGGAGCGTGTGCGCCTATAGCCGCCAACAGCCGCTCGCAGACTTCTTCGAAGTCGCGCGATGAGCGCTCCGGCGATGCGCTGGACGGTGCGTGGATGCCGGCGAAGGCCAAGTCGGTGCTCGTCGCCTCCAGCAGGTCGCGTGCTTGGCTCGCGCGCAGGTAGTCCGACGTCGTTGCTAGAGCGGGCTGCTCTGACCAGCGCAGCATGCGTCTGAGAACGCAGAGCAGTTGCGGCCAGTCGCGGCGGACTGGCAGTTCGTCTGGTTCGCTCCCAAGGAGGGCCGCCCATGCGGGACGGTCGGCGACATATCGATGTTCGCCGCCGACCGTGAATGCCGACACCACCCCTGCGGCGCTCAGGCCTGCGAGTGCGTCGTGGACGTTGCGCTTTGCGTAGCCCGTCGAGCGGGCGAGGGTCTGGGCGTTGACCCACGGGGCCTGGACGGTCAGCAGGATGCGGACGACCTCAGCTCGGATGCCCACACCGAGAATCTGACGAAGGCGAAAGGCCAGGTTGATGGGTGCTGCTGGGTCCGGCGGCTGGGACTTGTGGGACGGTGAAAGGGTCGGTCGCAGCCAGCCAGCGGAAGCGAACGCCTCGTCGGGTTCGCTCACATGGATCTCTGAGTGAAACAAGGGATGGATCGTCGCAGGGGGATCGCTTTCGCACCGTTGCCGAGGCGCGCCTGCGGGCGCTCATGGGAGAGCCACGCCAGTGCAGCAGCGAGTAGCGATCGGTCGGCTTCGTCGACGCACATCGCTCGAAGGCGCCGCACGCTGAGCAGGGCCTCGTTGACGAGCATCCAGTCGAGAAGCTCGTCGAACAGGCGAGGCTCGGCCCGAGCTACCTCGAGGGTGAAAACGATCAGCGCCTCAGGATCCTCCGCCCACGGGCTCCGTCTGTGGGGTGTTGCGAGCAGGCCCCATCTGCGCCCACTCGCCCCACGCGAACTCCAAGAGCTGCTGGCTGAGCCGGCGGTTAAACGCCGAGATGTCCATCATCGGCTGCTTCAGCGCTGCAATCGAGTTGCCAGTCATCCTGATCCAGGATGTTAGACATCGCGAACCCCACGTCAAGCGCCTTACGCTGGTTTTGTCTGCCTCTGCAAACAAAGCGAGATAAACCGCCGGCCCCGCAACCACGCCTTCCGCCGAGCCTCAGAACCTCGCTTTGCCCTGAGGAAGCGGCGCAGCGCGAATTGCGGAGCAACAGCCCGCGAATCGCGGAAGAACCAGGCCGCGAATAGCGGAAGAGCTACCCCAGAACCTTGGCCTTGGCCCGCTCGAACTCCTCGTCGGTGAGCACGCCGCGGTCCCTGAGGTCGGCGAGCTTGGCGAGGTCGTCCGCGTGGCCCCCCGACCCGCCGCCGCCGGCCTGCGCCCCGCCGCCGCCCGCTGCGCCCCCATCCCGCTGCTGAAACGCGCGAAACGCTTCGACCTGCGACCGGTCTTCTTCCTGGTGTTCGTGCAGCCTGTGGCCGCGGATGATCAGGTAGCCGAGCACGCCGACGAGCGGGAAGACGACGATGAACAGGATCCACAGCGCCTTGGCCCAGTTGGAGAGGTCGTGGCTGCGGAAGATGTCGAAGACGACGGTGATCGCGATCCAGATCCACAGGATCAGCAGGGCGACCTCGAGGATCGAGAGCAGCGCGTCACCGAAGGTGAACGTAGCCAGAGGCATCCTTATTTTCGAGAGTACCGGATCGAAGCGCCACGGCCGAACGACATAGACTGCCACCGTGGACTTCGGGATCGGCTACTTCCCCACGCACGACGCGGTCAGCCCGGGGGACCTCGCGCGGCTGGTGGAGGAGCGCGGACACGAGTCGCTGTTCTTCCCCGAGCACACGCACATCCCGGCGAGCCGCGAGACGCCGTATCCGGCGGGCGGCGAGCTGCCGCGGAAATACTTCCATTCGTATGACCTGTTCGTGGCGCTGACGGCCGCGGCTGCGGCGACGAGCAGGCTGCGCATCGCCAGCGGCATCTGCCTGGTGATCGAGCGCGACCCGATCACGACGGCGAAGGAGGTCGCCAGCGTCGACGTCCTGTCGGGCGGGCGTATGGAGCTCGGCGTCGGCGCGGGCTGGAACCGCGAGGAGATGCGCAACCACGGCACCGACCCGCGCGTGCGCATGGACGTGATGCGCGAGCGCGTCGAGGCGATGAAGGCGATCTGGACGCAGGACGAGGCGAGCTACCACGGCAGGCACGTCGACTTCGATCGCATCTGGTCGTGGCCGAAGCCCGCGCAGCGCCCGCACCCGCCGGTGCTGGTCGGCGGCAACGGCCCGACCGTGCTCGACCGCGTGCTCAGCTTCGGCGACGCGTGGCTGCCGAACAACACCGGCGAAGACCTGCTCGCTCGCGCACGCGAGCTGTGGGCGCGCGCGGATCGCCCGATCGAGGTGATCGTGATGGGCGCGCCCGCCAAGGCGGCCGTGCTCGAGGAGCTCGCCAACGCCGGTGTGCGCCGCGTCGTGCGCTGGATCCCGTCGGCGACGCTCGGACCGGTCGAACGCGCGCTCGATCGCTGGGAGGACGCGATCGCCGAGCTCCACGGGGAGTGACCGCGGCGGAGGCGCGGCGCCGCTTCGCGGCGGCCCGCGTGGCGCGCCTGGCGACCGTCGGCGCCGACTCCAGGCCGCACGTCGTGCCGATCGTCTTCGCGCTCGCCGGCGAGACGATCTACAGCGTCGTCGACGCCAAGCCGAAGCGCACCACCGAGCTGCGCCGCCTGCGCAACGTCGCCGCCAACCCGCGCGCGTCGGTCCTCGCCGACCACTACGACGACACCGACTGGGACGCGCTGTGGTGGGTCCGCGCAGACGGCACCGCACGGGTATTGGGTTTGGATGAGTCGGAGGCCGCGAGCGCGGTCCAGCTCCTCGCGCGCAGGTATCCCCAGCAGCGGCCGCAGGGCCCGGTGCTCGCAGTGGACGTCAAGCGCTGGTCGGGGTGGGCGGCGCGAGCGGCTGGATAGGCGTCCGGCGTCAGGTATTACCCAGCGCTGTCCCGCTCGGGAAAGCGCTGGCGTCATTGTGAGGAATTGCTGAGAGAATTCTCCCGATCGGGAATAATTCCATGCTCGCCCATCATTTTCCGCTACTCTTGTCCTGATCGGGACAATGACTGATGCGGTGAACATCGCCAACACGGCCGACCTGGGCGCTGCTCTGCGCGCCGCGCGGCGCGCGCGCGGCCTCCGTCTGGAGGACGCGGCGCTGGGGGCGGGCGTGGGTGTTCGCTTTCTCAGCGAGCTCGAGCGCGGCAAGCCGACGGCGCGCCTGGCGGAGACGCTGCGCGTCGCCGCCTCGCTCGGCCTGCGGGTGACGGTCGAGGACCCGGATGGCTGATCGCACGCTCGAGGTCTGGTGCTTCGACGAGCACGCGGGGACGCTCGGCGACGGCGACCGCGGTCTCGAGTTCGCCTACGACCCGCGCTGGAGCTCCGCCGGTCGGCCACCGCTGTCGCAGTCGCTGCCGCTGGACGGCTCCTTCGCCGGCGGCGCCGTCGACGCGTTCTTCGGCGGCCTGCTGCCCGAGGGCGCCTCGCGCGAGCTGGTCGCTCGCAACGTGGGCGTGAGCGCGGGCAACGACTTCGCGCTGCTGGCCGCCATCGGCGGCGACACGGCCGGCGCCGTCAGCCTGCTGCCCCCGGGCGAGATCCCCGGGCCGGTGGGCGAGGACGTGGAATGGCTCGCCGACGGCGAGCTCGCCGCGCTGCTCGACGAACTGCCCGCTCGCCCGCTGCACGCGGACGCGGACGGCGAGTATCGGCTCTCGCTCGCCGGCGCCCAGGACAAGCTGCCGGTCGTTGTCGGCAGCGATGGTCGCGTCGGCCTGACCAGAGGCCGCACGCCCTCGACGCACATCCTCAAGATCCCCATCGCCCACCTCGAGGGGACGGTTGCGAACGAGGCGCTGTGCCCGGCCATCGGCAGGCTGCTCGGCGTCGACGTCGTGCTCGCCTCTCCCCGGCGGGTCCTCGACCGCGAGCTCCTGCTGGTCGAGCGCTACGACCGCGCGCGCGGCGAGGAGGGCGTCCGCCGGCTGCATCAAGAGGACTTCTGCCAAGCGCTCGCCATCCCCTCGCGGCGCAAGTACCAGAGCGAGGGCGGCCCCGGCCTCGTCGACTGCTTCGCGCTCGTGCGCCGGGCGGTCTCCGTCCCCGCGCGCGAGGTGCTCGCGCTGCTCGACGACGTCATGCTCAGCTTTCTCGTCGGCAACCACGACGCGCACGGCAAGAACTACTCGCTGCTCTACCTGCCCGACTCTCCCAGCGCGGCTCTGAGCCCCGCGTACGACGTCATCAGCACGGTCGTCTATCCGGGGCTGTCGCGCAAGATGGCGATGAGCATCGGCGGCGAGTACCGCCCCGACTACGTCCAACCTCGCCACCTCGACCGACTGCTCGACGAGGCTGGCCTGGGCCCCGCGGCGGCCCGGCGGCGGGTACGCGCTCTGGCGGCCGCCGCGCCTGCCGCGGCGCGCGAGGCCCACGGCCAGCTGGCCGGCGAAGGCTGGGACGCTCCGGTGCTCGCGCGTGTCGTCGAGACCGTCGAGCGGCGCGCCGCCCGGCTGCTCGAGATCGCCGCGCCGGCTTCGCGCGGAGTCCGCGCCAGCTGACCGACCATCCCGCGCCTCCCCCAGATGGAGGGTTCCGCTAGACACGGCTTATTCGATATGTCAGGGTTTGCCGGGTGAGCGACTCCAGTCCCGGCGTGCGCAGCGCCCGCTTTCTGGAGCTGCACCGGCAGGACCGTCCGCTGCTGCTGGCCAACGCGTGGGATGTGGGCTCGGCGAAGCTGCTTGCGTGGGTTGGCTTCAAGGCGCTGGCGACGACCAGCAGCGGCTACGCGGCGGGGCTCGGGCGCGGCGACTACGCGGTCACGCGCGAGGAGGCGCTGGCGCATGCCGCGGAGGTCGTCGCCGCGACCGACCTGCCCGTGTCGGCCGACTTCGAGGACGGCTTCGCCGAGCGCGCCGCCGGCGTCGCCGAAACGGTCGGCCTCGCGCTCGACGTCGGTCTCGCCGGCTGCTCGCTCGAGGACTGGAGCTCCTCCGGGCAGCGGCTGTACGACGTCCGCACCGCCGCCGAGCGGGTTCGCGCCGCGGCCCACGCCGCCCACGACGGCCCCGTGCGGCTCGTGCTGACCGCGCGCGCGGAGAACTACCTGCGCGGCAACCCCGACCTGCGCGACACGATCGCGCGCCTGCAGGCCTACCAGGAGGCCGGCGCCGACGTGCTGTACGCGCCCGGGCTCGACCGGCCCGCCGATCTGCGCTCGCTGGTCGCGTCCGTCGACCTGCCCGTCAACGTGCTCGCGCGCTCCGCCACCCCGCCCGTCGCAGAGCTCACCGCGCTCGGCGTCAAGCGCGTGTCCGTCGGCGGCGGCTTCGCGTTCGCCGCCTACGGCGCCGTCGTCCAGGCCGCCGGCGAGTTCCTGCGCGACGGCACGTACGGCTTCACCGAGATGTCCGCCGCCGGCCTCAAGGCCGCCCGCGCCGCGTTCGTCGACTGAGCGCCGCCACATCCGGCAGGTTCAGCGTCAGCTCCGCGTCGCCACGCTCAGGCCGCCGTCGGCGATCAGCGTCTGCCCGGTCACGTAGGAGGACTCTTCGCTCATCAGAAACAGCGCGCAGCGAGCGATCTCCCACGCGCTGCCCTGCCGGCCGGCGGGGATGCGCACCTCCGCGCGCGCGGGGTTGAGCCGCGTGGCGAGCCTGCCCAGCGAGGTGTCGATCAGACCCGGCGCGAGCACGTTCACGCGCACGTGCGGCGCGCCCTCGACGGCCGCGTTGCGGCACACCGCCTCGAGCGCCGCCTTGGAGGCGGCGTAGGAGGGGATCGGCATCGACTCGCGTCCTGCGAGCGAGCCGATCAACAGGACCGTGCCGCCCTGCTCGAAGGTCGTGAGCGCGTGCTTGCAGCCGAGGAAGTGCGAGCGCAGGTTGACCGCCATCACGCGGTCCCAGTCCTCCACGGAGGTGCCCGCGAACCCCAGCCCGGCGCCGATCCCCACATTCATCACGAGCCCGTCCAGGCCGCCGAAGGCCCCGCGTCCGCGCTCGAACATGGCCTGCACGGCGAACTCGTCGGCGGCGTCGGCGAGCACGCCGGCGCACTCCGCGCCCTGTTCGCGCACGAGCGTCTCGGTCGCTTCAAGGCTCGCGGCGTCGACGTCCGCGAGCACCAGCGCCGCGCCCTCGCTCGCGAACAGCACCGACATCGCCCGGCCGTTGCCGACCGGCGGATCCTCCAGGCCGTGGTCCTGCTGCCCCGCGCCCACGATCAGGATGCGCCGTCCGGCGAGCCTCCCGGTTGCGCTGGCCGTCCCCATCGCACCGCATCCTACGGGGCGCACATGCGGACATCCGGCGCAGGGCGGATTCGGGTGCTATGGTCCGCGCCGCCACGCGGCCGAGGGAACCTGGTGTGAATCCGGGACTGACGCGCAACGGTGTGGACAGCCGGTCGAGGAGACCAGCCAGTCCAAGTCCGAGTACTCGACGGGTGGCACCCGACATACGGACCCTGCTCTCGCGATGGGGCGGCGGGTCGTGACCTCTCTCCTGCATCTGCGGGGACGGCGCCACCTCCGCCCCCTAACAGAAGGAGATCCATCTCATGAGACGCACCCTTGCATCCCTGGCTGGGGCACTGGCGCTGGCGGTCGCGCTCGCGGTGCCGGCGACCGCCGCGGCAAAACCTCCAAAAGGCCCCTCGCCCGCATCGGAGGCGACCGCATGGCTCGCCTCGCAGCTTCAGCCGACGGGCGACGGCTCCTATTGCGAACTGTTCGGCGAAGAATCGGTGGGCGAGACGCTCGAATGCACGCTCGCGTTCAAGGCCGCCGGCTCGAGCTTCAGCACGCAGCGCGAAGCGACGTACAAATGGGCGCTCGCGAACAAGAGCAGGTATGTCGGCAGCGAACCGTGCGCGACGACGACCAACCCGCTGTCGGCGGGCGCGGTCGCGAAGCTCGCGCTGACGGTCGAGGCGCAGGGCGGCAACCCCGAGAGCGTCGAAGGACGCAACCTGATCGCAGACCTCCAGTGCCTGCAGGTCGGCTCCGGTCCGGAAGCCGGCAGGTTCAGCGACAAGAACCAGACCAACTACTCCGACGTGTCCGGCCAGTCGCTGGCGATCATCGCGCTGAAGGCGTGCGAAGCCGACTGCGCGAGCAAACCGAGCCTGAAAGCGTCGATCGAAGCCGGCGCCGCGTATCTGCGCGCACAGCAGTGCGCGGACAGCAAGCCCAAGTCGCTGAACGGCGCATTTCGCTCGACGATGGGCCTCGCGGCGAGCACGTGCAACGACGAACCGCCGTTCACGGAAGTGAGCGAAAACGAAAACGCCGTCGAAGTCGACTCGACCGGCACCGCCGTGCAGGCGCTGCTCACGGCCGGCTCTGCCGAATCGAAATCGGCGGCTGAGGCTGCGCTGAAGTGGCTCAAAAAAGAGCGCAGGAAATCTAGCTACTGGCAGAACTACTGCAGCTTCACCGAATCCTCGGTGCCGTTCCCGAGCGTCAACAGCACGGCGCTCGCGATGATGGCCGACGTGGAGGCGAAAGTCTCCTTCGGCAAAGCGCAGAAATGGCTCGACGGCATCGTCGAAAAACAGCCGACGGGCGAACAGGGCCTGCCGGCGTGCACCGAAACGGGTCCGCCCGAGGTGCTGGCCACCGCGCAGGGCCTCCTCGGCATGTACGGAACGACCTACCCCCATCTGGTGGGGCTGCCGTAGGCGCATGACGCGCAAATCGCTCGCCCCGCTCGCCCTGTGGGTCTCCTGCGCGCTGCTCTGCGGTGCGCTGCAGGCCCCCGGGGCGGCGGCGGCGAATGTCGCGAACCCCAAGCCAGAACTGATCGCGCGCTGGGAACCGTGTGAACCGAATACCGGCGTGACCGTGATCGTCGACGAGCAAGAGCTCGGCGAAGGCAAGGTCTACGTCGGCTGCGCGCTCGGCGAACAGGCGGACGGAGTCGAAGCGCTCCAGAACGCCGGGTTCCAGATCGAAGGCACCGCCGATTACGGGCTCGCGTTCATCTGCCGCATAGACGGCGAGCCGACAACAGCGGAAACGCCCTGCATCACCACGCCGGGGTCCGGCGCGTACTGGTCCTACTGGCGCGGCAAACCCGGCGGCCGGTGGGCGTTCAGCGGCGTCGGCGCCAAGAGCCCGCAGAGCCGCTCGCCGGTCAACTCGGTCGAAGGCTGGTCGTTCGGCGGCGGCAAGCCACCGCGGATCGAACCGATGGACGGCAGCGGCCCGTCGTCGTTTGACCTGCCACCGGCCCAGCAACCCTCGGTGGGACCGGAGCTGCTCGCGCGGGAATGGCTCGCGCCGGTCATCGACAAAACCGCGGCCCTGGCTGAAGAACTCGAAGGCAAGAAGATCGCGGAACACCCCGAAGCCGGGAGACTGCTGCTGGGCGCCGTTGCCCTCGCCCGTGCCGGAGGGGAACCAGCGACGATAAAGCCGCTCGCCGACTGGTTGGCGCGCAGCTGTGAAGAAAAACACGTCATGGTGGAAGGCTGTCCGCTGCGCGAACTCGCCGACCCGAACGCGCCGCACAAACAACAAAACGCGGAACGCTTCTCGCTCGCGGTGCTCGGCCTGCAGGCGCTCGGCCAGAACCCGTCGAGCTTCGCCGGGATGAGCCTGCGCGGAGCCCTTGAAGGCTTGGTCAAGACCAGCGGCGAGATCGACAGCGAAGGCGAATCCACCGATGCCGTCGAAGACACCGCGCCGACCGCGCTGGCGCTGGCCCGCACCGGCACGCTGCCGGGAGCTGCGCTGAAGACGGTCGACCTGATCCTCGCCCAGCAGAACGTGAGCACGGGTAGCTGGGAAACCACGACGGCCGTCGACGTTACGGCCATTGAAGCGCTCGTCGCCGCACGCGAACAGGGTGTGGGCGTGCTCGGTCAGAGCCGGCTCGAAAAGATCGATTCGGCCCTGACCACCGCGGGCGGCTACCTGGAAAGCATCCAGGAAGTCGATGGCGGCGTTCGCCGCGAGCAGAGCACCGGACCCGCGTTCGACCCCGATGTCGAATCGACGGCGCTCGGCGCGGTCGGGCTGGCGCTGAGCGGGCGTCATGCGGCGGCTGAACGGGCCGCGAAGTGGGTGTCGCGTTACCAGGTCACGGCCGAATACGCCGGCATCGGCAACCCCGCGACCGGCGAACATACCCCGGCGGAAGACGTAATCGGCGCGTTTCTACCGGGCGAAGCTGCGCTTCGCAACGCGCTCGCCTATGGCGTCGGGTCCGACAACAGCTACGGCCTCTATGCCGAAGCGCAGCTGCCGACGATCGACGCGCTGCTCGCGCTCGCGACAGCCGGCCCCTACTACGACGCGACGTTCGATGAGCAGTCCCTGCTATTCGAAACCCGCACGGCCGGCTCGCCAAGCGGGCCGCTGGCGGCCACGCTGACCAACCACGACGTGCGCTCGATCACGATCGCGGGAGTCGGCGTGACGGGTGCCGAGGCCGGCGATTTCAGCGTCGACGGCGGCGACTGCAGCGGCAGGACGCTCGCGCCCGGAGAAAGCTGTGAAATCTCGGCGAGCTTCGACCCCACCACGACCGGCCTGCGCGAAGCGCTGGTCCAGGTGATGCTGGAAGGCAGTGCACAGGTGCTCGAGCTGCCGGTCGCCGGCACGGGCACCCCCGAAAGCGATCCTGAAGCGAAAGAGCCCGAGCCGGCAGGCTCCCAGGGCGTGCTGGGCAGTCAGGCCGCCAGCGCCACGCGCGTGCAGACGCCGCGCCTGGATGGCCTCGGCGCGGGTCAGGGGCTAGTCGGTGTGAGCTGGCAGATACTAGAACCCGGTGTCGGCCTGAGCTCGTGGACGATCGCCTCGCAGACGCTCGGTGTCACGGGCGCCGGCTATGTGACGCGGGTGACCGGGAGCGGGGGTGTGACCTCGGCGCTCGTGAAGCTCCCGCCTGGAGCCGCATATGAGCTGCAGATCACCTTCACCGATGCCCTGGGGCGCAGCTCGACCGCGCAGATCGGCAAGGTGCTCGTGCCGTATGACGATCGCTGGAGCGGGCTTCACTACCACGGGCGCTGGCGACGGCTGAAGCAGGCGGGCGCGTGGCTCGGCACCGTCAGTCGCGGCGGAGCCGGCGCGCAGGTTTCGGTGAAGCTCGGCGCCGGGCGCCCGCTGTTCATGCTGCGCGGAATGTCCGCCGCGGCGAAGGTGGAAGTGCGCGCGGGCTCCCACCATGAGGTGTTCGCGGTGGCCAAGGGTCCGGCCGGCGCCCTGCGGCAGATCACGGCGGTGGAGCGCTCGACGGCGGGGCCGGTCAGCCTGCGCGTGTTGGAAGGGACGGTCGATCTGGATGGCGTGGCGGTCGAACCCTGAACGCTGGGCGCTCGCGCGCTTCCTGGCGACTGCCCTCGCGCTGTGCGTCGCGTCGCTGATGTGCGTCCCGGGTGCTGCGCTCGCAGCAACTCCCGGCGTCAACTACCAGGAACGACTCGACAGCACGGTGCGCTACCTGCAGAGCGTGCAGAATTCAGACGGCGGGTTCGGTAGCGAAGCCGGCGGCGGGTCCACGCCCAGCTTCAGCGCGTGGGCTGCGCTCGCGTTGGCTGCCGCGGGGATCAACCCGCAGGACCAGGCGAGAGAAGGCGGCACGAGCGTCTACACCTACCTGAGCGATCACGCGAACGAATTGAAGAGCAGCCTCGAACTCGCCAGGGAACTGCTGGTCGTGGATGCGTCGGGCACGCAACCGCACGATTACGGCGGCGTCGATCTCGTCAGCGAGCTCCTGGGACGCCGGCTCACGGGGGCCGGCAGGGAAGGCGCGTTCGCCGAACTGGCCGGCGGCTCGACTCCCAGCGTGAACGACACCATCTTCGCGATCCTCGCGCTCAGTTCGATCCAGGAAGCGACCGTGCAGCACGCCGTTCGGCAGGCGGCCGAATGGGTGATCGAAGTGCACAACGCCGAAGCCGGCTGGCCGTCTACGACAGTCTGTCCCAGCCATGCCGTGCCCGCGAGCGGATGCGAAAGTGACGTGGACATGACGGGCGCGGCGATCGAGGCGCTGAACGCGGCGGGCCTTCACAAAACGCCGGCCCAAGAAGGGGCCTTCGAATACCTCCATCGGGTGCAAGACAACAATGGTGGCTTCCCCCAATACGCCGGTGAATCCGAACCGAACGTCGCCTCGACCGCGTGGGTGGTACAGGGCATGTGGTCGGCAGATGAAAAGCCCGAAACGTGGGTCAAGGATCCGAGCGAACCGACGGATGAACCGCTCGGCTACCTGGCCTCGATGCAGCAGCCGGACGGCCATATCCGCTACAAGGCGAGCGAAGAATTCAACGGTGTGTGGATGACCGCGCAGGTCGCCCCGGCGTTCGCCGGTCGGTACTACCCGCTCCCGGAAGTGCCCCGGCGGGTCGTGAGCACACCCCCCCCGACCGGCCCGGGCGGCGGTGTGATCGCCGGTGGCGGCGGCGACGGCGCGCCGCTGTTCAGTCGCCCGCTGCCTCAGAGCACAGGCCACACCCCCGGTGGCGCGAGGCTGCTGCACTCACGCAAACGGACCCCGAAGAAGACCGTCAGACACCCCCGTGAGCCGGACCTCCGTTCCAGGGCACCCGCGCTGGCGATCGCTACGCCGAGCGCCGGCAGGCGCGCGGCGTCCGCTCGGGCCGGTCATCGCCGTGGAACGGGATCAGGATCGGGCCCCCCACTCGTGACAGGCCTGTTGCTCGACGCGCACCGGTCACCCGAGCAGGCGTCGAGCGAATCCGGTGCTCCGGGGCTGCGGAGCGCGAGCACCGGTGGCAACCAGACATCCTGGCTGGCGATCGCCATCGGCGGCCTGATCGTGCTGCTGATCCTCGCCGGCTCGCTGCTGGAGCTCAGGCGCCCGCAGGTGGTCCTATGACCACGCTCGCCGCGGCTGGGGGAATCGCCGAAGCCCTCGCGCAGATCGCTTCCGCGCTGCGCACTCCAGTGCTCGTGCTCGCGCTGCTCGTGCTGCTGATCGGCGCGGTGGAGACGGGGCGCTTCATCACCGAGCTGTGGTCGCGCGCGCGCGCCGGCCGCGGCTCGCTGCGCGTCCTCGTCCGGCAGGTGCTCGCCGATCCCGCGCAGGCCGCGGCACTCGCTCGGCGCGCGCCCAGCGCGTTCGCGGCCGACGCGCTCGTGCAGATCGCAGCCGCGACTCTAGCGGGCGACGGCGCGGGGATCGAGTACGCGCTCGCCGACTACGAGCTGGCGGTCGAGCGGCGCCTGGAGCGCACGCGGATCCTCGTGCGCGCCGGTCCCGCGCTCGGCCTGATGGGCACGCTGATTCCGCTCGCGCCGGGACTCGCCGCGCTCGGCCACGGCGACGTGGCGACGCTGGCGACGGACCTGCGCACGGCGTTCGCGGCCACCACGATCGGGCTGCTCGTCGGCACCGTCGCGTTCGCGCTGACGCTCACCCGCACGCGCATGTACACGGAAGACCTCACCGCCCTGGAGCGCGCAACCGGCCACGTGCCGGCGGCGTCCGCGCCGGCGCCCGATCGCGCGACGGCCCACGCCCAACCCCCGATCCCCGTTCCGCCGCTCGATCGCTCGATCGCCCTCACCAGCGCCGGCCAGCCGGTGACGCCGCCGCTCCCGGAGCCGCGGCAATGAGCCGCCGCACGGGACTCGGCCGGCACAGCGGCATCAAGGAGGCGGTCGGCGACCCGCTCGACGGCCTCGTGAACCTGTTCGACATCGGCATCGTGCTCGCCGTCGCGTTCCTGATCGCAGGCCTCGGCCTGACGCTCAACCAATCCACCCACAGCCTGCAGCAGCGCACGCCGAGCACGCAACATTCCCAGACGCTGCCCTCGCCGGCGGGCGCGCCCGTGGCCAGCGGGCACGGCCAGCCGGTCGGCGAGGTGTACCGACTGAGCAACGGGCAGCTCGTGTACGTCCAGAAGCAGCGATGAGGCGGGCGATGACATCGCTTGCGGGCGTGCTCGGAGCGGTTGCGCTCGCGAGTTGCGGCCTGGGCGCCGGCACCGCGCCCAGCGGCGTGAAGCTGCTCGTCACGAGCGACTTCGGCGCCCGCGTGCTGCCCCCCACCGGACCACTGCAGGTGAAGGGGCAGGAGACGGCGATGAGCCTGCTCGAGCGCAACTACAACGTGGCCACGCGCGACGGAGGCGGCTTCGTGCAGAGCGTCGACGGGCTCGCCGGCGGCCAGGAAGCGGGAGCGCCGGTCGACTGGTTCTACTACGTCAACGGCGTCGAAGCGACGCGCGGAGCGGACGCGACGAACGTGCGCTCCGGCGATCGCGTCTGGTGGGACAGGCACGACTGGAGTCAGACCGAGGGGGTCCCCGCCGTCGTCGGGTCGTTCCCCGAGCCGTTCCTGAACGGGATCGAAGGCAAGCGGCTGCCGGTACGCGTCGAATGCGCGTCCGTCGGCGGCGCCGCGTGCCGCACGGTCGCTGCGCGCCTGCGAGCGGTCAACGTCACCGCAACGGTCGGCGCGATCGGAAGCGCGGGTCAGGCGAATGCGCTGCGGGTGCTGGTCGCTCCGTGGGTCGTCATCAGGAGCGAACCCGCCGCCCAGGCGCTCGCCTCCGGGCCGCGCACCAGCGGCGTCTACGCCCGCTTCTCGGCGGACGGGCGGGCGCTGGCGCTGCTCGACGCCAGCGGACAGACGGTGCAGACGCTGCGCGCGGGCGCCGGCCTGATCGCGGCGACGCGCCGCGGCGAAGACGCGCCCGTGTGGCTCGTCACGGGAACCGACGGCCAGGGCGTGGAGCTCGCCGCGCGCGCGCTCGACCAGGTCACGCTGCAGGACCGCTTCGCGGTCGCGCTCGGGCCGCGCGGTGCGGTCGCGCTGCCCGCGGCGGATCGGACGGCGACCCGATGAGGGTGGTCCCGCTCTTCTATCGACGCCTGCCCAGCCCTCTGCACGCCACGCGCGCCGCCGTCGGAGCGCTGTGGGCGGCGGCACTGACCGTCGCGGCGCTCGTCCTGTCCCATCCGTTGGTGCTGGGCGCGCTGCTCGTGGCCGTGCTGTGCGCTGGGGCAGGCGCGGGCGTCGGGCGCCAGCTCGCAGGCTCGTTGCGCTTGGCGGGGCTCGTCTCGCTGCCGATCGTCCTCGTCAACGTGCTCGTCTCGCGTCAGGGTCTCACGGTGTTCGCACGGCTCGGCGACCTCGGCCCCTTCGGCCAGGGGGAACTGACGGTCGAGGCGCTCGTCTACGGCGCGGTGATCGCCCTGAAGGTGACGCTGCTGATGCTCGTCACGACGCTCGCAAGCCTCACGGTCGATCCGGACGAGCTGCTGCGGATCCTGCGCAGGCTGTCGTTTCGCTCGGCGCTGACCGCGTCGCTCGCCACGCGCATGCTCCCCGTGCTCGCCGCCGACGCGCAGAGGCTGGCCGAGGCGCAGGGGACGCGTCCGGAGGGCGCGCCGCGCGGCGCGCGCGGCCGGGTGGCGCTGCTGCGCGCGATGATCGGCGGCTCGCTCGACCGGGCGATGGACGTGGCGGCGACGCTCGAGCTGCGCGGCTATGCCAGCGCGCGCCGAGCTCCGCGCCTGTCGCGCCCGTGGTCGCGCCACGACATCGCCTTTCTCGTCTCGGCCGCGGCCGTGCTCGCGCTGGCGGTGATCGGAAGGCTCGCCGGCGCGGCCAGCTTCGACGCGTATCCCGAGCTGCACGCGCCCGTGAGCGTGGGCACGATCGTGCTCAGCATCGCGCTTATGGCCGCTGTCCTGCTCCCGGTCGCCGATCGCAGGGGGATCGACGGATGACCGCGCCGCTGCTGTGCCTCGACCGCGTCACCTACAGCTACCCCGGCGCGGACACGCCCGCGCTGAGCGACGTCAGCCTCGAGATCCAGCCCGGTGAGTTCTGCCTGCTCGCGAGCCTCTCCGGCCACGGCAAGTCGACGCTGCTGCGCGCCGCGTGCGGCCTCGTGCCGCACTTCCACGGCGGGCACTTCGCCGGCCGCGTGACGCTCGCCGGCCTGGACACGCGCGAGCACGGGCCCGCACGCCTCGGCGGCGTGGCCGGCGTGCTGTTCCAGGACCCCGAGACGCAGCTGGTGATGAGCAGCGTGCGCGGTGAGCTGGCGCTGGCGCTGGAGAGCCGCGGCCATGGCGCCGCGGCGGTCGCGCGCGGCGTCGAGGAGGTGGCGCTCGCGCTCGGCATCGACTCGCTGCTGGACCGCTCGACACGCGATCTCTCCGGCGGCGAGAAGCAGCGCGTGGCGCTCGGCGCGGCGCTCGCCGGCAGGCCGCGCCTGGTGTTGCTCGACGAGCCCACCTCGCAGCTCGACCCCGTCGCCGGAGACGAGCTGATCGGCCTGCTGCGCCGGCTCAACCAGGAGTGGGAGACGACGATCGTGCTGGCCGAGCATCGACTCGAGCGCTGCCTGAGCTCCGTCGATCGCGTGATCGCGCTCGAGCACGGACGCGTGGGCTGCGACAGCGATCCGCAGGCGTTCCTCGCCTGGGCCGCCGAGCGCTCGCCGGCGCTGCAGACGCCCGCCGCCAAGCTGTTCGCGCTGGCCGGCCTGAGCCCCGCTCCCGCGGGCGTGCGACAGGCGCGGGCGACGCTGCGCGCCCACGATCTGCTGCCCGAGGAGGACCCCGCGCATGCCGCCCCGACACAGCCCGTTCGTGCTACCGAGAAGCGGAAGGCGCGCCGCTCGCAGCAGCCGCCGGCGGGGCTCGAGTGCAACGGCGTGTGGCACGAGCTGCGCGACGGGCCGGCGATCCTGCGCGGCGTGACGCTGCGCGTGCAGCCGGGCGAGAGCGTCGCGCTGATGGGCCGCAACGGCGCGGGCAAGTCGACGCTGCTGCGCCACGCTGCTGGCCTACTGGACCCCACCCGCGGGCGCGTCTCGCGCGCGGGGAGGGTGGCGCTGCTGCTGCAGAACCCCGGCGATTACTTTGTGCAAGAGCGCGTCGGCGATGAGGCTTCAGGGGAGGCGCTGGCGGCGGTCGGGCTGGCGCAGATGGCGGAGCGCAACCCGCGCGATCTCTCCGGCGGCGAGCGCCAGCGCCTCGCCCTCGCGATCGTTACCGGCTCCGGCGATGAGCCGGCGGTGCTCGCGCTCGACGAGCCCACCCGCGGCATGGACCGCGAGGCGAAGGCCGAGCTGGCCTTGGAGCTGCGCCGCCGCGCCGAGCGGGGACAGGCGGTGATCGTCGCCACGCACGACCCCGAGTTCGCGGCGGCCTGTGCTGATCGAGCGATCCTGATGGCCGACGGACGCGTGATCGCCGACGGCACCGCCGCGGAGCTGCTCGCGGGCGGCTGGTACTTCGCCACGGAGACGGCGCGCATCCTCGCGGGCGCCGACGGCGTGCTGCTTCCCGAGCGGGGCGCCGAGCTCCTGCGCGCCCGCGGAGGTCGCGGCGGGGCCAACGGCGAGAGCCCAGGCGAGGCCGTACTGGACGCGCCCGCGATCGGGCGTGGGGTTGCACGGTGAGCTGGCCGCTCGCCTCGTTCCTGGTCGTCGGCCTCGTTCTCGGTATCGGCTGGCTCGCGTACGAGCGCAGGCGTCCTTCCGCGCGGATGGCGGCGGTCGTGGCGGTGATGTCCGCTCTGGCGGCGCTCGGGCGCGACGCCTTCGTGGCGCTGCCGGATGTCAAGCCGATCACAGCGATGACGCTCGTCGTCGGCTACGCGCTCGGCCCGCTCCCCGGCTTCACCGTCGGCGCGCTCGGGATGCTCGCCTCCAACTTCGTGCTCGGCCAGGGTCCTTACACGCCGTGGCAGATGGCGGCCTGGGGCATCGTCGGCCTCGCCGGTGCCGCGCTCGGCGCGCTGAGCCGCCGTCGCGCCGGGCGCGTGGCGCTCGCGCTCGCATGCGCGCTGGCGGCGCTGGTCGCGGCGGAGATCATGGACGCGTACACGTGGACGCTCGGCGCGGCCCACACCCCGGCGGCGTACCTCGCCGTCGCCGGCAGCGCACTGCCATTCGACGTGACGGCGGTTGTCGCGAGCTTCCTCTTCGGTCTCGCGTTCGCTCCCGAGCTCGCGCAGGTGCTCACCCGCGTGCGCGTGCGCATGGACGTAACGTGGGCGCAGGCGCCCGTCGCGGCGTCAATCGACGTCGAAGGCGGCGCGGATCGCGGCTAGCGTCCGTCCCCTCGAGCGGCAACATTGCCCAGCCCAGCCCAGCCTCGGCGTTGACCTACTCAGGACCACATCTAGTGAGGCAGGCCTGAGGAATATCGGTGGCCTTCGGGGCCGACCCAATGGACAACGTCTTCTTCTCCCGCGATGAACGCAACGGTGTTGTTGACGATGGGTATCGACTTGACGCTGCCGGCAGCGTCCGTGACCGTAACATTCGTGCTGTTGTTCGGGAGTAGTGCTGATACCGCCAGTTCACCGCCTTCTTGCGATGGCTCTCCTGGCGGGTAGCCGGTCGCCTCGATCATTGGAGTGGCGGGGGCTATCGCAGTCGAGGCAGGAGCACGCCCGCTCGTCAGCGCCTTACCTGGCAGCCTCATGACGAGGCAGATCGACTCGGAGTCTCCGGCGACGAGAGCTTCGATGCCACCGGTCGCCTGCGCCAGCCGCACCGAGGAGGGGTCGAGGTTGAGTCGATCACCGATCGCGATGTGCTCGTAGCCCTTCAATGCGTTTTCGACC
>Ga0181521_10001041_pt1 | contig 34306 bp, 23 predicted proteins | sample PEATcosm2014_Bin_32_FD_119764 | JGI IMG/M metagenome (GOLD analysis project Ga0181521, IMG submission 119764) | Peatland microbial communities from MTU Mesocosm Facility, Houghton, MI, USA - PEATcosm2014_Bin02_60_metaG | ecosystem: Environmental > Terrestrial > Soil > Wetlands > Peat | place...
CCGATGAAGGATGGCGTTCCCCAGCCGGACATTCTTGCGAAATGGGCGGCGAACGCGCCGCTCGCGTTTGTGGATCAGTACATCGGGAATCTCAAGCAGTATCGCGCCATCGCAATGGACGTCGGCGATCAGGACGGCTTGCGCGTCGATGCCGGCAAACTGCACGACATCCTGGACAAGTATGGGATCGCGAACAGCTTTGAAATCTATTCCGGCACGCACACCAGCGCCGTGGCTGACCGCTTTCAGAATCATGTGATGAAATCCTTTAGCCAGAACCTCTGCTCTCAAGCCGGTTGCCGTTAGCCCGCGTACTTCGTCATTGGGGCGAAAACGCTGAGAGCCGAATGTCCGGGCTGTGCAGGTCTGCGGGCTCCCCCCGGCTGTGTCGCGTGATCGGCTGCCCCTATTTACACCTGAAGCTGTGAGCGTCGTTCGGGTCTCCGTGTCCCGTGTACTGGGCGTGCTTGGGATCTGCGCACAGCGGCCGGCTTCGTCCCGGAAATGCTTGTCCGGTGGCGAGAACCGATTCCGGCGGAATGCCTTTCTCGACCCAGTTCGACACTGCGCCGAGCATGTCGAACTGGTCGAGTGCCGGCCCGCCGCCGCAGTGGCGCATCCCCGGCACCAGAAACATCCGGCTCCATTCGGCCACCTTGTCCGCACCGCCGTTCGTAGCGGCAAGGGACCTGTAGTACTCGAGCGTATCCAGCGGTGAAAACCACGGATCACTGTCTCCATGGAAGAAGAGGATCTTGCCGCCACTCGCGGAAAACGTCGACAAGTTGGTTGACGCCGGCTCGACCAGCGGATCGGAGACATGCAGGGCCTCTTTGTCGATATCGATCTCAATCGCGGTCGGATACGGGCCGAAGATGCCGTTGGCGCCGAGGGCGAGCAGCCCCCCGACCGGACCGGTCTCCGCGATGCCCGCGTCATACAGAAACCCCGGGTACACCTGGGTGCCGTACGAGTTCTTTGGTCCGGCAAAGGCCTTCTTGATGGCCGTGATCTTCTCAGGCGCAATGCAAGCATCGTTCTGGCCGTTCTGGCAGGCCAGCACCGCGGGATCGAAATCGCAGCCCAGCGGATCAAAGATCATCCCGTCGGCCACCCCATCCCTTGCGTCGCATCGGTTCATCAGCGCATCCATGAAGAGCTTGCGATCGGCTGCGGTGAGCAGCTTGTCAATAAGCGGCTTTCCCGACGCATCTTTGGGCGCCGCCTGGTTGTACGCCACCGGAATCCATTTGCCGATGGCGAGATTGGAGAGGCCCGTCCGCATCGCCGGATCCCCGGACACGATTCCATTGAATACAGTGGGGTACCGCTGCGACAGGATCATGCCCTCGCGACCGCCGGTCGAGCAGCCGACAAAATAGGAATATGCCGCGGGTTTGGCATAGTACTGCGCGATGATCTTCTTCGCCACCCCGGCCACCTCGGCATTGGCGAGATATGCGAAATCCAGATACGCTTGCTGATCGCGCATAAATGAGAAGTCAAACGGTCCCGTCTTCGCCTTGTGTCCCGTATCCGTGCTGGCCACCGCGAACCCGCGCAGCAATGCGGATTTGTCACCGGCGAACGATGCGCCCATCGGGTAGGCAACCGCGCCGTTTCCGCCCCCGCCACCCTGCATCATGAAGTCTCCAGTCCAGGCTTCCTTCTCAGGCAGGGCCAGTGCGAAACCGATGCCGAACTCCTCGCCGCCTTCCCCTTTACGCCGATTGATGACGCCGTCCAAGCGGCAATGTGCAGGCAATGGGCCAGAGCTTCGGGCGCCGGGATACGTCGGCGGAATGGTTGTACCCGCGGAAACTGCCGCTGTTTTGGTAATCTCGACACCTTCGATTTTGAGATCGGCGAGATCTGCGCAAGAGACCGTCGATTCAGACTGAGCCACTCCAACTGCGCAGGAAGCCGCCATCAGAAAGATCAGGGCCGTAGATTGCATTATGCATGTGTCTCCTATTCACTCGAAAAATCATGCAACAGAATGGCGATATGCCACCGAATTCACCGACCTAAGTTGTACCACATGTCTCAGCGCGACCTCGGTTCCCGTTGCGGGCAAGTCCGGCGACTTCAGTTACCTTTCGTCGCCCATCCATGTGCCGAATACCAACGACCCGGCCGAGGTCGCCAAGCTTGCTCAGTACGGGCTCACTCCGGGCCAGAACTTCCCTGCTAATCCAGGTTCGAAAAGCCTGAGAGCGCCGGGGAAGTGCCGCGGTGTCGCAAGCGCGGGAAGGTGCCGAAGAACCGCCGCGGCCCCCTCCCGGACCGTGCGGGCGGGGTTTTCTTTTTGGGCGAGGGCCGCCAGGCGGTTGGGCTTTCGGACCAGGACAGGCTGCACGATGCGGCGCGGCGAGGCTATGGTAACATGCAACTGAATTATGGCTAAGGCAGCGGCGTCATGAAGCTCGTTTTGGTGTTGCTGGCGGCCGCCGACCTGTGGGCGGCAACCGATCCCAAGGCCGCGGCCGAAGCCGGCGAGGGCCTGGCCCTGGCCCGCCAAGGCAAGTACGAACTGGCTGTCGTCCACTACCGCGCGGCCATCGCCCTGGACCCGCATCTGCCCGGCATCGACCTGAACCTCGGCCTGGCGTATTTCAAGCTGAACCGATTCCGCGAGGCCGCCGCCGCCTTCGAGCGGGCGACGCAAGCCGCCCCCTCCGGCTTTCAGGCCCGCGTGCTCCTGGGCATGAGCTATTACGGAAGCCGCAGGTTCGACGCCGCCGCTGCCAACCTGAAACTCGCCTCCGCGCAGCAGCCCGACAACGTCGAGCTGCGATACAAGCTAGCCCAGAGTTACCTGTGGTCGAGACAGTATCCGGAGGCCATCACCGAATTCCGGTTCCTGCTAGCCAAGGACCCGGACTCCGCGCCCGTCCACGTGCTGCTGGGCGAGGTGCTCGACGCCGCCAACCAGCAGGAGCAGGCTACCGCGGAGTTCGAAGCTGCGGCGAAGGCGTCGCCCCGGGAGCCCGACGTCCACTTCGGTCTGGGGTACCTCTACTGGAAGCAGAAGCGTTTCGAGGAGGCGCGGCGCGAGTTCCAGGCGGAACTCGCCGATCAGCCACGGCATACACAGGCCTTGACCTATCTGGGTGACGCGGAGATGCACTTGAAAGCCGAAAAATCCGCCGAGGAACATCTGCGGCTGGCGCTCAGCCAGGATTCGAATATCAGGCTGGCTCATGTGGATCTCGGCATTCTGCTGGCAAACCGGAACGACGCTGACCGCGCCGCCAGCCATTTTCGGGAGGCGATCCGGATGGATTCGACGAAGCCGGACGCGCATTACCGGCTGGGCAGGCTGTTGCGTTCCATGGGCCGCGAGCAGGAAGCGGACGCGGAGTTCGCCAAAGTGAAAGAGTTGGCAAAGGAAGAGCCGCAGGCTCCACTCATCGCGCTGCCGGGAATTGAGAGGAAGCAGGTTCCGTGAGCGGCGCGCCGGTGCCGGGCCGCCTTGTCCTGGCGGCAGCCGGACTATTGGCCTTGGTCTGGGCAATTGCCTCCGGCCAGAATGCGGAGGCGCCGATTCACTTCGTCTACCGCCCCATCGATTTCAGGCTGGAGAGCTGCGAGACGCCGCAGCGCCATGCGCCGGAAACCATGGCCGGCGGCGTTGCGGTGTTCGACTATAACAACGACGGCTACCCGGATATCTTCTTCACCAATGGGGCTGACATTCGGACCTTGCAGAAGACCTCTCCCAAGTACTCCAACCGCCTTTTCGAAAACGACGGCAAGGGCAATTTCAAGGATGTCACCGCTGAGGCCGGCCTGGCGGGCACCGGCTTTGACACCGGCGTGGCGATCGGCGATTACGATAATGACGGTTACGAAGACATCTTCGTTGGCGGGGTTCACGGAAACCGGCTCTACCATAACAACGGCGATGGCACGTTCACGGATGTTACGGCGAAAGCGGGGCTCGGCCGGCCGGATAGCCAGTATGGACCTCTCTGGTCGGTCGGTGGGGCGTGGGTGGACGTCAACAACGACGGACTGCTGGACCTTTTCGTGGTCAACTATCTGGCCTGGGATATCAAGACCGAGCCGGCGTGCGAGACGGGACCAGGCGTGCTCGACTACTGCCATCCGAAATTCTACAAGCCGACCGCGAATCAGTTATTCCTGAACAATGGTGACGGGACCTTCCGCGACATTTCGGCGGAATCCGGCATCCGCGCCCATCCAGGAAAGGGAATGGGAGTGGGAATTGCGGACTACGACCTGGATGGTCTGATGGATATCTTCGTCACCAACGACAAGATGGAGAACTCGCTCTTTCACAATAAAGGCGGCTCCAAATTCGAGGAGATTGCGTTCGATGCGGGTGTGGCGCTGGCAGAAGACGGGAAATTCATTTCCGGAATGGGGGTAGACTTCCGAGACATCGATAACGATGGCTTACCCGATATTGCTTTCGCCGCGCTCGACCACGAGACCTTTCCGTTGTTCCGCAACCTGGGGAAGCGCGGCTTCGCCGATATCACCGGGAGCAGCGGCATGGCGCGGCTTAGCACGCCAATGGCGGGGTATTCGCCGACGATTGCCGATTTCGATAACGATGGCTGGAAGGACATATTCGTGACGCGCGGCCACGTTCAGTCGCTGGGATACGCGTCGAGAGTGCAGGTGGAGCAGCCGAACACCGTGTTTCGGAACCTGGGCGGCGCCAGGTTTCAGGCTCTCACCGAGGAAGCCGGTTTGACTGCGCAGCCACCAAGCCGGCATCGCGGCTCGGCGATAGGTGACCTGAATGGCGACGGGCGCCTGGACGTGGTGGTGACGGCCCTGAGCGCGCCGGCCGAGATTTGGCTCAACGACAGCCCGGGCGGCAGGCACTGGATCGAGTTCCAGTTGCAGGGGACGACGAGCAACCGCGATGGCATCGGAGCGCGAATCAAGGTGACAGCCGGTGGGACCCTGCAATACAATCACGTCTCTTTCGCTGCCGGATACGCTTCTTCGAGCGCCTGTCCGACGCACTTCGGACTGGGCCCCTACAAATCGGCCGACCTGGTGGAGATTCGCTGGCCTTCGGGAATTGTTCAGGAGCTGAGAAACGTAGCGGCCGATCGCGTGGTCAAAGTCAAGGAGCCACAGAAGTAGGGACGCGGTTGATCCCGCTCAGTATGCCTCAAGAAAAACCCCGCCCGGGCCAGGAGAGCCCGGGCGGGGCACCGACAGACTAGAATATCAGCTTCGCACCGAGCTGAATATTCCGGGGGTTATAGGTGCCGGTCACGGTGCCAAACTGGCTGCTGTTGGCAAAGGTCGTACCGATCCCGCTCCACTGGGTGTGATTGAAGGTGTTGAAGGTCTCAACCCTGAACTCGAACCGGCTGCCGCGAGCTTCGCTGAGAGTAAAGTTCTTGAACAGCGCGAGGTTCCAGTTGTCGCGGCCCGGTCCGTAGATTGAGTTGCGGGGGTAGTTGCCCCACTGGCCCACCGCCGGCGCCGAGAACGCGGATTGATCGAACCATTCCGAGAACGCGTGCGGCAGAGAAACGTCACCGCTGACGTTCGGCCGGTTAGAGCCGTTGGCCAGGCCGTTGGAGCCCTGGCTGCCGCCCAAGCTGATATACAGAGGGAAGCCAGTTTCGGCAGTCACGATGCCGGAGAGCTGCCAACCGCCCAAGGTTGCGCGCATCAGGCGGGTGCCGCTGTTGCCGCGGAGAATGGGCAGGTCGTAGATGAAATCCATGACGAATACATCACGCCGATCGAGCGGGCTCGGGCCGTTATCGTACGCGCGGTTGTATGGGTCCGAAACGTTGTTCAAGTCGCTCACGCCGCCGCTGCCGTTCGACGGATCATAGGCCTTGGAGAGCGTGTAGGCGGCTTCCAAGGTTATGTCCTTGCGAACCTGCGAGTGCAAGGTCATCTGCAAGCTGTTGTAATGCCCGTTTTCGTCGTTCGTGCCAAGGCGGATACTGCTGAAGCCCGAGTATGGAAGGACGGTGTTATAGGTGAGCGTGCCCTGAATCAACTGCGCCAACAGGCTCTGGTTGGGCACGTTGATGTCGGTGTATTCGTTCTGGTGGCGCTGCAGGGTGCCGACGTAAGCAACCGAGAGCACGGTGTTGCGGGCCAATTCGCGCTGCACGCCGAAGTTGTACTGGATACTCTCCGGCGGCTGGTATTCGGTCGGGGAGTTGGCCGTGATGCTGGTGATCGGGATCGGCGCGCTCACCTTCTGGCCAGTCAGGATGCTGACGCCCGGATTGGACAGCGCAACGTTGCTGAGGCTGACCGTGGCGCCGAACGGAACGTTGGTGGCGGCGTTGTACTGCTCGTTGCCCTCCATCCGATCGTACATAATGCCGAAGCCGCCGCGGATAACGGTTTTGCCGTCGCCCTTCGGATCGTACGCGAAGCCGATGCGCGGGCCGAAGTTGTGCCAGTAGTCCTGCACGATGCCGCGCGGAACGCCGTTCTGTCCGGCGATCCCGATGCCGTTCAGATACATCGGCGTCCCCGCCAGGCCGGCGATCGGGCTGGCGCCGAGGCCCGGGCTGGTGGGGCAGATCGAAGAGCCACCCGTGCACAGGGTCGCCGCGTTGGCCGCAACCCATCGAGACGGCAAGAAGCCCGACTGCTGATTCGATTCTTCGTAGGTGTGCGGAATGCCGTCCCAGCGGAGGCCGAGGTTCAGGGTCAACCTGCGGCTGACCTTCCAGTTGTCCGTCGCATACGCAGCCCAGGACTGGTTGTCCCAATGCCCATCGCCCTGGTAGCCATCCTCGCTGTAGCCGGAGGCCATACCCAGCAGGAAGTCGGCCATGTCGTTGCCCGTGTAGTTGCCGTTAAAGGTGAAATTCCCTTGGGTGTCGGCGAAGTAGGTCTGGATCTTCTTGTAGATCGCCCAGCTAACCCCGAACTTGAGCTGGTGCGCGCCCTTAGTGACCGAGAAATCGTCGCGAATCTGATAATCGTCCGCCTTATTGGTCCAGGGAACCCAGTTGAGGGCGTAGTTGGTTCCGAGTTGCGACAACGAGATCCCCGGGATCCGGTTATCCAGGTTGGTGGTATTCGGGAACAACAGGGGAATGTTCACGCCGTCTTTGGTGCGATCCAGAACGCCAAGTGCGGTCGAATCCGGCAGGATGTTGATGCGGTTGCCGTTGTAGTTGAACGCCAACTCGTTGAGCAGGGTTGGGCTGATCACGTAGCTGGAGTGCACAACGCCGCTATAAGACGGGTTTCCGAAGGTGTTACCGGCCGAGGGAACGTTGTCGCCGCTCCACATCGTGGTGGCGTAGGTCTGGGCGATGGAGTCAGCCAAGAAGTGCCCGAACACCCACATCTTGTCACCGAAGTGGTGATCAACCCGGACGATTTCTTCGCGAACGTCGGTGGGCGCCACACCGCCGCCAACGAACTGGCTGCCGTTGTTGGGAGCCGGGAAGATGCCGGCTTTCAACAGGGCTTGCGCGTTAGGATCCAGCAGAGAAGTGGGGATGGTGTTGTTGTTGAACGCAACCCTCTTGGTGCTGTCCGGTTGCCCGTTAGTGCATCCGCTCAACGCCTGGCCCGCGCCGGCGAAGTTGTTCTGGATCGCGGTGGAAACTTGGCAAAGGTACGGAGCATAGATGGTCTTCGAGCCGAAATTCCCGCCATATTCGCTGGTCACCGGGACGGTGGTGTTGAGTCCGCCGGAGCTGACCAGCTTGCGCCACTCCATGTTATAGAAGAAGAACGTCTTGTCCCGCTTCGTGTTGAAGACCTTCGGAATGAACACCGGCCCGCCGATGTTGAACCCGTAGACGTTGTACCGGTCGAGGTTTCTTGCCGTTTTCGCTGCGTTGTTGAAGAACGTGTTGGCGTCCAGGTCTTCATTGCGCACGAATTCCCACGCCGCGGCATGCAGGTCCCTGGTACCGGACTTGAACACCATCGTGAAGGTCGCCCCCGCGGACAAGCCGAAATCGGGGCTGTAGTTGGACGTCAGGGTGCGGAACTCGCCAACGGAGTCGATCGAGGGCATAACGCTGATCGTGCCCGACCCGCCTCGATCCAGATCCTCGCCGCCGTCAATCATATAGATGTTGTGCGAGTTGCGATTGCCGTTGTAGCTGACGGTCGCATTGCCGCCGACAGCAGTCGGCGTGTTGACGTCCGGCATGTTGCTCGACGCGCCGGCGACCAGGGCGGTCAAGCCGTAGATGGAACGCCCGTTCACGGCAAGCTGTGTGACTTGCGAACCCGTAATCACGTCGCTGACTTCACCGGTTTCGGTCTGAACCGCAACCGGCGTCGCCTCGACCGTAACGCTCTCGATCCCGGTGCCGATCTCCAACTTGAAGTCGACGCGGGCGCGATCGCCCACGGCTAAGGTAATGTCCTTTTGCTCCGCCTTCTTGAAGCCCGCCGCTTCCACGCGGACAGTGTAGTGCCCAATCTGAAGACTGGGCGCGAGATATAGGCCCTCGCCGCTGGTGGTGAAGTGGCCGACCTGGTTTGTTTCGATGTTTGTGGTTGTGACGCCTGCGTTCGGAATTGCTGCTCCGGACGGGTCCGTCACAGTTCCGAGAATGGTTGCTTCTTGTGCGAACGCCTGGAAAGCGAAAGCTCCCAGGAGAACGCACAGGATAATCGCTATCTTGAGACTAGCCCTTTGCACATTTACCTCCTAGTAAATGCAAGAAATCCCCAACTCTAACCTGGATTGCGTTCCTCCCACCCGGCAGGATGCGCGGGGATTGGTTGTCGTCGGAGATTACACCGGTCTAAGGCCCGTGATAAGGACATTACGGTCCCATACATGCTATATCATTTGAATTCAGTATCTTGCGCTGAATGAGCGGCGTTCAAGAAATAAGTACGGTACCGTTAACTTCGTGATAGGATGGCATTGAACTTATCAAGGATGTCCCGCCAACCTGAACCTCGAGTTGCGACGCCCAGTCTGCCTCCGGAGAAAGCCGAGGAAGTCCGGGCATTGTTGGGACGCGTCCTTGGCAGCCACCTGTTCAAAGGCAGCCGCCGTTGCCAGATGCTGCTACGGCATATTGCCGAGCAGACTCTCGCAGGCGATACATCTTCCCTAAAAGAGCGGATTCTCGGAATTGCCGTGTTCGGTCGTAAGCCGGACTACGACACCAGTCAAGACCCCATCGTTCGCGCTAGTGCGGCTGAGATTCGGAAGAAACTGGCGCAGTATTACCAGGAACCGGGACACGAATCCGAGGTCCGTATCGAATTGCTGGCCGGATCCTACATCGCCGAGTTCCACTTCCCTGAAGGTGGAGTGGTGGCGCCCGCGCAACCTCGCAAGCGGAATTGGGTCCGCGCCGTTGGCGCCACTGCCGCGGTGGCTCTGATTCTGCCGCTCACGCTTCTGGTGCTGGGATGGAGAAGTTCCGACCTCGATCAGTTTTGGAGTCCCGTGCTCAAGGCGCCGGGCACGGTTCTGATCTGCGTGGGCCTGCAGGCTGCGTACAATCTGAGATCTGCACAAGCCCAGGACGAGATGCAGGGACTCAACTCCCAGCAACCATCGGGTGCACCGCCCCCACACCGTCCGATTCGCGAGGAGGATCTCGTCATCCTGCGGGACCGGTATGTGGCATTGGACGACGCTGTCTGTCTTGTGCGCATGGCAGCGCTATTGGAAAAGTATCGCAAACCCTACCACATCCGCGGTGAGCGGTCCACATCGTTCGCGGATCTGCGGGACACGGCCGCCGTGCTGATCGGGGCGTTCGATAACCCATGGACTCTGCGCACCGCCGGCCAACTACGCTTCACGTTCATCAAGGACGGCGCGCACGATACGGGCATCGTCCATGACAGCCAGCATCCGGAGAATACGGAATGGAAGCTGACGGGGGCGTGGCCGAACTGGGACATCCCGTATGATTACGCGATCGTGTCGCGCATTCTTGATACCACGACCGACCGCACCGTCGTAATCGCTGCCGGCCTCACGCAATATGGCACCATAGCGGCGGGTGAGTTCCTCAGTAATCCAGAATACTTCTCCGAGGCTGCCCGGCGATTCCCTCGGGACTGGCAAAAGAGGAATCTGCAAGTCGTGCTGCGCGTTCCCGTAGTGAATCGGATCGCGGGCCGTCTGCGGGTTCTTGCCACGCACGTATGGTGAGTAGAGGACGGTTTCGGGATGACCCTCCCTGGCAGTTGCGTTGAATCGGCTTGCAGAGGGCGAATTGCTCATTGGAGCAGGTCGCGAAAGGCGGGCTCCAGGCCGGCGGCGCCCTCGCTGCCTGGAGCCCCCTTCAGCCCCAGCGGACCGTCCGTGCCGGTGTTTTCCCAACGGTTGCCCTCGCCGTTTCGGTTTTTGAAGAATACGTTACGATCCGTCAGGTTGTCTTTGACGAGGAATCCCGAAGACCCCTCATCGAGGTAAATCATGGAGGACGGATCGCCACCCGGCGAATGGCGGAGATCGAATACGTAATTGCCCCGGATTTGCGACGGAGTCTGATTAGAGAGGACGTAGATGCCTCCGCCGTCGCCCATGCGCTGCATGTACTGGTGGATCCGGTTGTAGAGGATCTTGTTGTCGCGCATGGCATTCTCCTGCGGTGTCCATCCCCAGCCCACGCTGATGCCGGAATACGGCATCTCGACGATTTCGTTGTGCTCGATCACCAGTCCGCGCGGAAACCCGGCCGCGATCGCCGTCGAGCCCCAGTCCTCGTTGCCGCAGTCGCGGAAATAGCTGTTCGCCACGCGATCGTTCAGAGAAAGCTCGCGTTCGTCGGCAACCCGGTAGGGCAGGTGGGCTTCGAGTCCTTGCTCGGAAAAGCGGCCGATCTGCACCCCATTGCCGCCGATGCCGTGGAACACGCAGCCGACGATCTGGTTCTTGCTGGTCGCGTAGTGAAGGTCGAGCGCCGCGGAGGCCGTATTGCGGAACTTGCAGCGCTCGAATAGTATCCGGCTTGCTCCCGTGAGATAGACCGCGGCCGCCGGCCGGGCCGTCCAGCCCAGGTTATCCAAGGTAGGCTCCTGTGGAATACCACCCTGGATTCTGTATGCCGGCTGCACGAAATACTGACCCGCCTGGAGAGGCACCAGCCCTGCCTGCGTCGGCCGCAGCCAGGTGGAATCCTCGAAGTTTAGCCCCTTGAACTGGATGTCGTGCACCGGGCGATCCGCCGTGCCCTCGATTCGGACCAGAGTCTCGAGCCGCGGCGCCACAACCTGGGTCTTCGCCATGTCCTCGCCGGCGCGAGGCCAATAGTAGACGAGTCCGGCCTTGTAGTCGAGATACCACTCCCCCGCTTGATCGAGGAATTCCAGCGCATTCGCAAAATAGTAGGGGTCGGTGTTGCGCGGCCATGGATACGGGTGGGAAAACACCAGGTCCCGCTCCGGTTCCTGGAAGGTGATGCGCGTCTTGGGGCCTTCGACGGAGATCGATTCGATGCGCAGGAAGGAAATCACCCAGGACTGCTGCAGGACCATTTCGACGCGTTTGAGATTCCGCCACTGGCCGGCATCCTTGGAATCGACGATGGCTTGCCGGTTCACCAGGTCCCACTCGACCATCCGGTGGAAATCGTAGCCATTGGGGGAGCGCGCACGCACCGCTTTCGTGCCGTTCACGTATAGCTGCCGGAAATCGAGCGTTGCCGCACCGGCCTCCGGCGCCGTCGCCACCCACACGTGCCCCATGGCGGTGGCAGACAGGCCTGGCGTAGAGGCTTTCAGTTTCCTCCATCCGGTGATCGGTGACCCGCCGCTCACGATGGGCTTCTCGCCTGGAGCCGTCGTGTAGACTACCGGCTTGTCTGGCGTGCCCGAGTCTTCCGGAGCGAATTCCAGCGGCTGGGTCAGGCGATATACTCCGTCGTGCACGACGACTCGGATTCCTCCCTCCGGCATGCCCTTGGTTCGCAGAACTTCGCGGACAGCCAGTTGGGCCTGGTAGAGCGTCGCGAACGGCCGCTCCGCGCTGCCGCTTGTGGAAAGCCAGAAGCCCGGCTCGATGCCGCCAGTCGCCCACTGGGGCTTGCCCGGCCTTCCCAGTTGGGGCCTGATGGACGCATCGGAGGAAGTGAAGGGATGGACACCATCCGGCTTCACGTGGAACTCGACGACGCCAGTCGCGCCCTGCGCAGCGGCAGTAGAGCCGCTCATAGCCAGCGCGGCCACAAGCAGCCAGCCTCCTCGCCTTGATGTCTCAGCAAAACGCATCCGCATGATGTCTTCCCGGTAAAATCCGCCGGCGCCAGTCTCAGTCGGCTGGACGCACCCGTATTTCCTCTCCGTTATAGACCACGCTGCACGACGTCCGGGCGCTTTGCGAAATGAACACGATCTGCAATTGGCGCGACGTCACCATCCCGTCAAAATCACCGGCCCTCGCGGCTACGATCAGTTCGCCGTCGAGTTCGTTCCAGCGTAGCATCACGATAGAGCATCGACCAGACTCGTAGTTGTAGTTGTCTCCCTCATCCTCGTACAGCGGGAAAACACCGTCCGCGCCCCGATACACCCGAATCTCATAGGGAGCATCGCGGATCTCATCCGCGTACTGCATGACCGGCGACATCGGCACGATTGCGCCGGCGCGTGCGAACACCGGCACCACCTCGAGCGGCGCCGGCGCCTCGACAGTCGCTCCGCCGGGAAACCAAGTCTCCGCCCAGAAGTCATACCATCCGGCGCCCGAGGGCAGGTATACGGGCCTGCTCTTCTCCGCCCCGGCGATCGGCTCGGAATTCCGATCGTAGTACATGGGTTTCGTCACCGGGCAGGCCATCAGGCCAGGCCCGAACAGGAATTGATCGGTTAGACTGTGGGTCCGGAGGTCGCGAGGGAAATCCAGCGCAACCGCCCGCATCATCGTCCAACTGTTCAGGCTCACCTGGGCCGCTACAGAGTAGATGTACAGCAACAATCGATAGCGGAGCCGGATGTACTGGACAATCACATCATAGAACGGAGTGCCCGGCTCGCCAAAGCGCCAGGCTTCCCGCGGCGCGTCCGTTCCATGCGAACGGAACATCGGCAGAAAGACCGCGTACTGCAGCCAGCGTGTGTAGAGTTCCCAGTAGCCGAGGTCGGTGCACCCGGTGTCGTTGGGATCGGGCTCCTGAGCCGAGCCATCGGTCAATCCGCGGCATCCGGCGTCATAGTCGCCGCGCCAGAACCAGTGTGCGGGATCGTTTTTGATGAAGAAGCCGCCAATATCCAGATTCCAGTAAGGCTCCCCGGCTGCACAGAAGTTCAACCCCTCGGGAATTGAGCGCCGCAGCGTCTCCCAGGTGGCGCTAATATCGCCGGACCAGGTCGTCGTCCCATAGCGGTGCTGGCCGGCGTAAGATGACCGGGTGACATTGACCATGCGCTTGGCGGAGGCGGCGCCGCGCTGGCCCTCATACATTCCCCGGGAATGCAGCAGCGAGAATGCGGCGATGTAGCCCGGATCTAGGTATCGCTTGGCTTCACCGGTGTTGAGCGGCAGACGTTCATGCGGCTCGGGCTTGACCGCGCCGCGCCAGTCCGATTCGAACGGCTCGGTGCAGTCGCACCACCACGCGTCAATTCCGTTTGAGAATAGTCCGCGGTTGGCCTGCTCCCAGTAACAACGCCGCGCTTCCTCCTGAAAGGCATCGTAAGTCGATTGATTTCCCAGCAACATCCCGCGTTCGAGCAGTTCCTTCCGGTTCGAGCTTTCGCCGGTCATTGCCGGCCAAACCGACACCATCAGCTTCGCGCCCATGCCGTGCAGCGTGGCGGTGAGCCCCCTCGGATCGGGAAACCGCACTGTGTCGAACGATTTCTGTCCCCAGCCCCCGCCGTCGGGCCAGTGTTTCCAGTCCAGCACGATCAGATCCAGGGGGATCGCGCGCCGACGGTATTCGCGGACGATATCCACGAGTTCCTTGGCGTTGACATAGCGCTCTTTGGATTGCGTGTAGCCGAAGTACCATTTCGGCGGCATTGGAACTCGGCCGGTCAGTGCGTGATACCCTCTGGTAATGTCATCGAATTGCTCGCCGCGGATGAAGTAATAGTCGAGCTCGTCGACGACATCCGCCCATAGGTAAGACCCGAGCGTATCGTCGTGAAAAGTCATCAGAGAGTAACAATCGACCAGTATCCCGTATCCCCGGGTGGAGACGAAATAGGGAATAACCGCTTTCAGGTTGTGCTGGTACAGCTCTCGCGACTTGCCGCGCAGGTTGCCATAGCCCTCCTCGTGGGACCCCAGGCCGAAAAGCGCTTCGCCCTCGGCGAAAACGAATTCCAGCTTCGCCTGGAAGGCATGCCGATCCAGGACACGCTCCGATTCCGCGGCCGAAACGCGGACACCGTCAATCCCGTCCGCGGACGCCGAAGCTGTGGAGTTGCTGAAGCGGCTCCTGTAGACTTCTATCGGTGTCAGCCATTTGCCACCTCGCTCGGGCTCGCGCATCAGCAGCCTGCCCTCTCCGCCGAAGTAGCTGATTGCGCCCGTCTTTTTGTTGACCCTTACAGCTACTGACGTTGTCGCGACTCGGCATTCGGTTGCGTCTTCCTCCATCCGGTAATTCCGATACCAGGAGTTCTCTACCACCGAGAGACTGGCGCGGTCCTGGAACGGCTGCTTCCCTGTCATCGTTACCCGCACGATCGACTCACTGACGAAACCGATCCGCAGGCGCGATGTTTCGCAAGTCAGGATGAGAGATTCGCGATTGCTTTCGAATTGATACATGGTCATGCCTTATCGATCGCCGCTAAGGCGCGGCGCTGGTCCAAGTCCTGACGGATCCGCGGCTCCATTGCCTCGTACCTGGAATAAAAGAGGGTTGGCAGCAGCGCGAGCGCGAAAAAGATCGCGGGCAGCCAGATGAACCCGATCTCAATGCCCGCCAGCGCCGATACCGTTTGGTGCGCTTTCGGAACGTAGCCGTAAGCGGCCATGGTCCAGGCCGGAAGCGCACCGCCGATGCCGCTGCCCGCCTTGAAGCAGAGCGCTGCGCCGATTGCAGTCAACAGGCCTGCCGAGCGAATCCCGGTCTTCCACTCGCCGTAGTCGACGCTGTCGGAGAGGAGCGAGAACGGCAACGTCATGGCAACTCCGCCGGCAATCGCGGCAAAAATCCAGCTCGCCAGCACCGCCGGCACCGACGGCTCCGCGAAATACATCAGCAACTGACCGGCGATCGACCCGGCCAATCCCATCAGCCACAGGTTCCGCTTCGAGGTGTAGCGACAGAGCCAGGGCAGGAAGACAACGGCGCTGAGCGAGACGATATCCAGGCTGTTGACCAGAGGGACCAGATCCTTGCGGCCTAGCTTGTAGGTGAAGTAATAGATCACCGCCGATACTCTCGAGACGTAAGCGATCCAAAAAAGAAACGTGCTCGAGGCGATGATCATCCAGGGCCAGTTGCCCGCGATCGCGCCAAACGAACCCAGTGTCCGCCCCGAATTTTTCGGTGCCTCGACAACCTCCTCGAGGTTGCGAAACGCCAGCAGGAACATGATTACAGCCCCCGCCGCGAAGATGGGCATCGTCAGCATGAATCCGCGTTTGTCGTTCCCCTGCCCAAGCAGGGCGACGAGGGGAAGCGCCGTGGCGTTGACGATCAACACGCCGACCTTGGAGCCGATCATCCGGTACGTGGTCAGCATCACGCGCTGGTTCGGGTCCGGCGTGAGCGCGGACAGAATTGCGGTCACCGGAGTGTTGATTCCGGTGTAAAGGATGCCGCAAACGATATACGTGGCGGCCGAATAGAGAACTTTGCCGTGAGCGCTTAGGTTGGGCGTCAGGAAAGTCAGCACGCCGAACACGGCGTACGGCCCGCACAGCCAGAGAAACCACGGGCGGTACCGGCCCCACCTGCTGCGAGTCTTATCCAGAATCATCCCCCAGACCGGCGCATCGATGCCATCGATGCAGCGGGCCACGAGCAGGATGGTGCCGGCGATGCCCACCGGAATTCCGTACACGTCGGTATAGAAGTACAGCAGGTAAGTTGAGATCACCGCAAACACGAGTTGTCCTGCGGTGTCCGTCGCGGCATAGCTTAAACGTTTGCTCTGCGGGATAGTGTTCATGTAATTGTGGATGAGGATAGATCTCAGTTAATAGGCGTCAGGGCTTTCCGAGCTAGCTCGTCGTGGCTGGCCCGGATCTGTTTCGATTTTTCAAACGCCGCGGCCGCCGCTCTCTCGTCGCCGGCTTCCTTATATAGGCGGGCAAGCTGGTAGTGCACGCTGCCGTCCTCGTCGCTGGCGAGTCCCTGGGTCAATTCATTTAGCGCCTCCTTCGAGCGGCCGGTTCTCGCAAACACCTCGCCGAGCAGGGCGTGAACTCGCGGCAGGAGATCCGGGCGCGCTTGCAAGCTATGTTTCAGATAAGGCTCCGCATCTGCGTACTCGCGTTGCGCCACAAGGATCTCCCCCATCTGGAGATTGATCTCGCTATCCTCCGGGCTACGAGCGAGCGCCTTCCGAGCGGTGACCTGAGCCTGTTCGAGCCTGCCGTCGGCCAAATCGGTTGCGGCCAACCCCGCCAAACCTGCCACGCTATCCGGCGAGATCGCCAGCACCTTCGAATATTCTTCCCGGGCCTCGTCGAACATGCCCCGGCGCCGGTAGACATCGCCGAGCAAAGCGTGGATTCTCGGAGAATCGGGCTCCACCTCACCGGCGCGCGCAAGCGCAGCCACACTCAGCTTCTGGTTGGCCCGCACCGCCCAGTACCAGCCCGCCGCATCGTTCGGATACTTCTGCCGAAGACGGTCGCTGGCCAGAGCCGTTGTCCGTAAGTCGCCCGCGAAAAACGCACCGCTCGCGCGGCGTTTCAGATCGTCCTTCATAAGTCCGGCGAGATCGGGAAGCGGGTTTTCCGGCTGGAGCACGGGCGTGGAACGGGTGCCTTCCTGGACCGCCGTCTCCACCACTCGAGCGATGGCATCCGCCGATCGCCTGAGTTTGGCGAGCAGCGCCTCGAGTTGTTGGGCGTCGAGGCCCTCCCAGAAGCGGGGCAGCGAGGCGCTGAAGACTGCCTGGTCCTGTTTCGCGAGTTCAGCCAGCATGGTCAGCCCCTTTTCGCGCTCGCCGCTTTCGAAGAGAAGGCGGGCCGCCCCCACGCGCGCCGCGGGGCACGATGCCAGGTCGCGCTGGAACTCCTGTTGAGCTTCTTCCGCGTTGCCGTGCCTGAGCAGGACGAAACCGTAGGAGCTGTATGAGCACGGGGGTGAAGGCTCTTTCAACGCCAGGAGCTCGCGGTAAGCATGGATGGCTTCCGTCAGACGCCCCTGCTCGGCAAGCACGCGGGCCGTCAGCTCCGCGTCGTATGCGGAGCCGCCAAACGAACCGGACAGCTTCGCTCCCGCCGCTTCCGCCATACCAAAATACGCGAGTCCCAGACCGTACCACGCCTCGCCATTCCGGGGCGCCAGCACGACTGCCCGCCGATACCATCTCCCGGACTTCTCCGGTTCCCACAGCGCATGGAACGTACGCCCCAAAGCCAAGGCCGGCTGCGGATCCTGCGGCTGGAGTTTTTCCGATGCCAGGAGGTACGGAATTGCCTCACCCGGGCGTTTCAGTTGCAGAAGGTCGAGACCAAGAAACAGATTCGGAACGAACAGCGCCTGGTTCAGCCGAAGAGCTTTGCGAAACGCCTCTACCGCCTCCGCATATTCCGAGGACTGATGCTGCATCAGCCCGAGATTGCTCCAGAGTTCGGCGATATCCGGACGGATCGCTACGGCCTGGCGATAGCTGGCCGCAGCGCCGTGAAAGTCGCTCCTGGCCTGGGCGTTGTGAGCCTCGGCCAGGAGCGATTCAAACCTGGCGTCCCGATCCGGCTGTGCAACAGCCAGAGTCGAAGCCGCCACGGCTATCGTGAATACTGCGCGCACGCGCTTACCAGTACAACTTCAACCCAAATTGAATATCGCGCGGAGGAAGGGAATTTGAGATTACTCCGAACGCCGAATCCGTAAGGTTGCCATCGGGCGCGTAGAAGTTCACCCGGTTGAACGCGTTGAACATCTCAGCACGGAATTGGAGCTTCAGGATTTCGCGGAATCGGAACCACTTCTGTATTCCAATGTCGAAATCTTCCATGCCAGGGGCTCGAACATTGCCCATGTAGCGCGGAGCGTTGCCGAAAGTGAACGGCGAAGGTTGCGCGAACGCGGAGGTATTGAACCACTCAGAGATACTAGGGTTGCTGAGGGTTGGGTCGCCGACCAAGTTTGGCCTCTGATTGCCGCCGAACGAGTTGGTGTTGTTGTCGCCGTCCGTGATACCGATCGGGAAGCCGCTCTTGAAGGTGGTGACTCCCGAGACCTGCCAGCCTCCGATAATCGCATTGGCCACCGGGTTGAGGTTCCCTCCAGCCTTCTTGCCCTTCCCGATCGGGAGTTCGTAGATGTAGGTTATAACCAAGCTGTTCGGGGTGTCCGCGGCGTCCAGCGATTTCTCGGCAGCCAGGTTGTAGTTGTCGCGAACGGGCGACTGGCCCAACCAGCTAGTTGTATAAGCGGTGTTGTCGATGAACCTGGAGTATGTGTACGAAGCCAGCAGGTTCAGCCCCGAGCTCCAGCGGTGAGTAAAGCTCATCTCGAGAGCGTTGTAATGGGAAAAGCTGTCCAGCGGCTGCGCGATGCTGACGCTGCAAAACTCCGGAAAGGGAAGCGCCAACTGGCCAAGCGCGACCGTCGGACTGGCAAGCCCGCAACCGCTGCCGGAGATCTTGCCGTAATACGGGTTGGGGACCTGCTGCAACAGTTGGTTTCCGAGCGAAAGTTCCGCCGTCGGCAACTGATCGTAGTTCAGGCCGCCCTGAGGCAGTTTGACGCCATGACTCCCCACATAGCTGATATCGATCAAATCGTTCTTGGTCAGGGCATACTGGAACCCGAGCATCCACTGCTCCATGTACGGATCGGGCCGGTGGTACTCCGAACCGCTCACGCCGTAGCCGACGTCGGTCATAGCACCCAGGCTGTTGCCGGTTTGCGGCAGCATGCCGGTGGGGAACGCGTTGTCGAGGGTGTCCAGCGGGGTGTAGCCGTCGGACTGGACGGCGTTCCAAGGCGTGCTCTGTCCGTAACCCAGGTCCGCTCCCCCTCCCAGGAAGGAAGGCACGTAGTAGAGGCCGAATCCGGCCCTGACAACCATCTTGTCCGTAGCCTGATAGGCGAGGCCGAGCCGCGGAGCAAAGTCCTTCTTGGTTGGGTCGTAAAGTCCGCGCCCTGCGCCACCGACGCCATTGTAGACCACCGTGCCTTTGACCGTCGAGCCGAGCGCCGAACTGATCGGATTGGTGGCGTTGAAGTCGAAATAGTTCTGCTGATTGAAGCGATCCGTGGGCGCGGTTTGGTACTCCCAGCGCATACCCAGATTCAGCGTCAGCTTGCGGGTGGCCTTCCAGTCGTCCTGGAAGTGAACTCCGTAGTAATGCTTCGAGATGAACTGCAACGCGGTGACGCCGGTCGAGCCGCCCGTCCCGACTCCGAGCAGCATCGAGGCGATCGCATTACCGCTAGCGCTCGGGCTCGCAGTCTCGGGGTTCGGTCCGGCCGTCGAGACGGAACCGAAGTCGAACGTCGTGGGATAAATACGTCCACCGCCAGTCTGGCTCACCACTTCCATTACGCCTATCGTGATGGAGTGGGAACCGTGGACCTTGTTGAGGTCGGCCGACCAGGTCAAATCGTTGCGGGGGAAGCCGCCTTGGCCCGCTCCGTTCTCCGGACCCAGCGGGGCATAGCCGCCTACCGACACAACGGGGAACTGGTCCGAGGTTTTGTTGATGAAGGCAGGCAGCCCGACTGAGGTCATGTCAAACGGGTAGCCCTCCATTATGTTGCCTTCAAACCAGTGATTGTAGCCAGCATTGAGGCTGAAAACCGTCGTCGGATTGAGCACCCAAGTGGAACCGCCGGCGCCATCCAGGCGGTTGTTGGGGTTCATCGATCCCGGTCCGCCCAGATCGTTGCCGTAATAGTTAGGCTCTTCCACCTTGGACTCGTCCTTATTCGACCAACGGACGAACATCCGGAAGTTGTCGCCAATGTTTTGGTCGAGCCGAATGCCATATTCGTCGGAGGACGCCGCGGCACTGGCTGAGGCCGAGAAGTTGTTGGTCAGCGCGCTGTTCGTCGGAGCGGGATAGTACGCGAGCAACTTGGTCCCAACTTGGCTGAACAGGCTTGCCGGGATTTGATTGCCCGGGAACGGCGTGCGTGAGAATCCGCTGGCGGTCGCCACCGTGGTGAAGGGGTTGTACAACACCTGGGAGATGGCGGAGAAATCTCCACTTTTCTCGGCCGATGTCGGCATGGTGGTGGTGATGGGACCCGGAGTACCTTGGCGCAGTCCTTCGTAATACGCGAAGAAGAAGGTCTTGTTGCGCTGCTTGTAGATGCCGGGGATGTACAGCGGTCCGCCGCCGGCAATACCAAACTGATTGCGTTTGAACGCCGTCCTTGGGATGCCGTGAGCGTTATTGAAGAAGAAATTGGAATCGAGGTCGGAATTGCGAAGGAACTCGAAAGCGTCCCCGTGGAAGCTGTTGGAGCCGGACTTGGTGATCACGTTGTACATGTTGCCGGTGCTCCAGCCGTATTCCGCGGTGAAGGCGTTGGTTTGGATCTTTGCCTCCTCAACTGACTCCATGGAAGGCACATAGATAACCCCGCCCCAGTCGGCGGCGGTGTCCCAGTGGCCGTCCAGCAGGTAGGCGCTGGTTCCAAAGAAGCCGCCACCGAAGTTGAGGAACGAGATATCCTGATCGGCGGTCCCCGACTGTCCTCCTCCATTGACCACCTGGAACTGCGAAGCGTTATTTACCGAGGAATTCATCATCACCAGACCAAAAGCGCTGCGGAAATCCACCGGAAGCTGGTCGATCTGCTGCTGCGTCAGGTCCGAGGAAACGTTAGCGTTATCGGAGGCGAGGATGGGCCCCTGACCAGTGATCGTAATCTGCGTCTTTACTTCTCCTACCTGCATGGTGACTGCCTGACTTGCGGCTTGGCCCGCATCCAGGACAATCCCCGCCTGCTTGTAGGAGGAAAATCCGCTGGCTTCGACGGTCAGCGTGTACGTTGCCGGCGGCAGCAAAGCGAATGAGTATCGCCCATCCGCATCGGTTGAAAATGTCCGCGTGACGCCCTTTTCCGGGCTCGCCAGGACGACTTTGGCTCCGGCGATCGCCGCTTGGGTGCTATCGTGGACAACCCCACTCAGAGATGCGGTGAACGCCTGCGTCTGGGCGTCAGCGGAAGGATATAGGAACGCGAGAACGGCTACCAGGCCAATTCCGAAGGCCAAGCCGCCTCGCGGAGAGTACTTGCGCAACATGGAAGACCCCTTTCTTGAGAAGGCATTAGGGCGAGACACGCACGCTGCCTCCTGTCCGTGAGAAGATATTTCTTTATAAATGTTTTTGCAAGGTCGTTTACTGTACCGTACCCTTTAGCGGGGAGTCATCTCCACGGTTGTGGTCTTCATGGCTGTGGTTTCCATGGCTTGCAATGGGGTTACATGGGGGAGTACAGTACCTGATAGGCTTCGGTGGAGGGTAGTCTAGCGATGGTTCCGCACATGAACTCCGGAGCGATACCGCACGCCGACGCCGTCCGGGTCCGGGAAGCGCTGGACGACGTCCTTCTAAGCGCGCCGTTTCGGAACACGCGCCAGTGTCAGAGCTTTCTGAAATATATAGTGGAGCACACGCTCGCCGGGGAAGACGATCTTCTTCGCGAACGGGTCATCGGGACCGAAGTATTCGGCCGCAGCCACGATTACGAGCCTGGCGACGACCCCGTGGTTCGAGCGCGGGCGGGCGAAGTGCGGAAGCGGCTCGCGCAATACTACCAGGACCGGGCCGATAGCCTCGTTCGGATCGACATCCCATCGGGCTCCTACAAGGCAGTCTTCCAATGGAAAGCCGGCCAACTCACGACGCCGGGTTCGCCAAAACCCGGTATGCGGAAGTTCCGCTGGCGGTGGGTGCTTGTCGCGGCCCTCGTGATTGCCGCAAGCGCCATGGTAGTACGCGGTCTCCGCACCACTCCCTTCGCCGCACCCTCCGCGATGGACCAGTTCTGGGCGCCGGCATTGACCAGCCTGAAGCCGATCCTTGTCTACAACGCCACCACCACGGTCTTTCAGTCTCCCGATCTTACCGATTCCCCGCTCGGCCTGGTGCCTGTGCGCGGCCAGTACACGTGTATTGGCGACGCGTACGCCAGCGTTGTACTCACTTCGCTCTTCACCAGGAGGGGAAAGCTTTATCAGATGCGCTATGGCGCCGATCTCAGCTTCGGCGACCTGAGATACCAGCCCTCGATTCTGATCGGCGCCTTCAACAACGCCTGGACGCTGCAGACGACGAACGATCTGCGTTTCGTCTTCGACAAGCACCCGACGATTCGCGACCGGTCGAGCAACCGATTGTACATACTGCCGAACCTGGCGCCGGACGGACGCACACCCGAGGACTACGCGATCGTTTCACGCGTCTTCGACTCCAACACCGGCGAACTTCTGATCGCCGCGGCTGGAATCACCCAGTATGGCACCCACGCAGCGGGCGAATTCCTCACATCTCCACAGCTTTTGGCTGCTCTGGCCGTGAACGCGCCAAGCGACTGGCCGAAAAAGAACCTGCAAGTACTGTTGCACACGAAGATCGTCGACGATATGCCCGGGCCTCCGAGTATCGTCACAACGTACTTCTGGTAGACCGCGCCGCGTACTCGGAAAACAACTGGCCGCGGTGAGGCCGCTCCATTGACACACGATGTGCTGCAAGGGTATCATTGTGTACGTTTACTTAATCGATAACTATGAACATTCGAATCGATTCTCCCATTGACCGTCGGCTTGGGTCCGATGACCTGATCGTCATCGCCGGCGCCGGCGGGTTTATCGCCGGTGCGCTGACTCGCTATTTACACGATCTCGGCTACGCCCGCATCCGGGCCATCGACCGCAAGCCTTTGCCCGAGTGGTACCAGCGTGTCCCGGGCGTGGAATGTTTTTCCATGGATCTGAGCGAGAGGCACAACGCCATCCGCGCCGTCGAGGGCGCGGTCGAAGTCTACAATCTCGCAGCAGATATGGGCGGCATGGGTTTCATTGAGCGTTTTCGGGTGCAGTGTCTACGCAGCATCCTTATCAACACGCACTTGATCGAGGCCGCCTGGATGGCCGGCGCACAACGCTATTTCTTTTCCTCATCCGCGTGCGCTTACAATACCGACCTGCAGAAGGACCCGCATGTCCGCGCGCTGAAAGAGTCCGACGCCTACCCTGCCACGGCGGAACGCGGCTACGGCTGGGAAAAGCTGATCTCGGAGATGTTCTGCCAGGAGTACTGGGCGGAGCGCGGACTGGAGACGCACATCGCCCGCTTCCACAACATTTACGGACCGTACGGCACCTGGTTCGGCGGCCGGGAGAAGGCCCCCGCCGCCATCTGCCGCAAGGCGCTCGAGGCCCTCGACTCGGGCCTGCACTCGATCGAGATCTGGGGTGACGGCACGCAAACCCGGAGCTTCTGTTACATTGACGACTGCGTCGAAGGCATTGACCGGATCATGCACTCGAAAGACCTCATTGCCACCCCGATCAACCTGGGATCGAGCGAACTGATCTCGATCGGCGACCTGGTCGGCATGGTCGAGGAAATCGCCGGCGTGCACCTCGCGCGCACCTACGATCCGGCCGCGCCGAAAGGCGTCGCCGGCCGCAATAGCGACAACACTTTCATCCAGCAGGTCCTTCATTGGGAGCCCCGGACCCTCCTGCGCACGGGCATGGAGCACACCTATGCCTGGATCGCCACACAGTTCGCGGATCGCAAGGCCGGCCGGCGCGTGGTCACGGACTAAAATGTACGCCGAATCCTCCATCGTCGCGCCGGAGAAGGCCGGCCTCGAATTACTCATTGGGAGCATCCCTCACCGGGTGGCTCTGGCGGGCGGCTGGATTGACCAGCCCTTCGTTTCAAGCCGGAATCCGTCGTCGCCCGGTTCCATGGTGGTGGTTGGTCTCGAGCCCGATCGCTGGTTCATGGAGCGCGCCGGGATGGCCAGCGGCACGCGCCGCGTGGCGCTGCAACTGTGGAGCGGGGTGCTGCCGAACCGTCCGCGCGAGGAGCTTGTCCGCGAGCTCTACCGCGCCGAGAACGACGGCAAAGCCGAGCCCTCCGGGTCCCAGGACATGATCGGTCTTATCTACCCGGGGGTGATCCGCGCCGATCAACGCCGCTTCCAGGCGCGAATCCGCTGTACGTGAGTTTTTGCAAATCGGAATAGTGTTGAAAGAAACCCTGTCAGAACCTCCGAGGGCCTTCTTCGACGGGGCGATGCCGGTGGCAGAAGAAAACTCTACTACGCCGCTAGTCAGGATTGATTTGTTGAGTCGGCTTAGGCTGTGGCCGTCGGCGAAGATACGACCGTTCTCCAACACTTGGTGGACGGCACGATGGGCGCCTGTGCCTAGTGCGGCGCGGCTTGGTTGTCCTAGTTCCATAGCAGTAATCTAACGGCGCGTTTCCAAAACCTTCATCTGTCAATTCACCTCCGCGTCCGCGTTGAAAGGCCGTCCCGAACATTCGACAAAACGACAAGGAGGGTCTCGATGTGTTCCGGCCCGGTTCGGTAGTTCGTAATGCACGCCCGCAGGGCCGGTTTCTTGCCCCCCAGCATGATTGTTGAAATCCAGGCGCTTCCGGATTCAACCACGGCATCGGAGGCACGTTGATGCATCGCCATGTCCCACTCTTCGTCCGAGGGCGTGAAGCATACGACAGGGAGCTTGGTCCGATTGACGATACTCCAGCCACTTGCCGTCAGCCGTCCTCGCAAAAGATCTCCCATTTCAGATTGGTGCCGAAGGATACGCGCGTAGCCGTCCCACCCGGTCGTCGCGAGGGTCAGGAACAGCTTGAGTCCGATGAATCGTCTCGACCACTGCATGGAATGAACGTAAGGATCAACGACTGCGAGGCGTTCGCCCTCTTTGGGCATGTAGGCAGTGCTTACAGAGAAGATTCTGCTCAAGGCATAGCGATGTCGCGTCAGGAACATGCCTGCCCCCATCGGTATCGAGAGATATTTGTGAGGATCAAAAGTAATCGAGTCAGCGGTCTCGATCCCTGACAGGACTGCCCGCAACTCCGGCACAAGAACAGCCGCACCGCCCCAGGCAGCATCGACGTGGAACCAGAGCCTATTAGCGCGCGCCACCTCGCTGATGGCGACGAGCGGGTCAACGACTCCCGCACCGGTCGTCCCTGCAGTGCCAATGATCAGGAACGGTTCGTATCCAAGTCCGCGATCCTCCTCGATCATCCGTCGCAGTGCATCGCTGTCCATCTGCAGTTCGTCCGTGACCGGTACGGTCCGAAGGGCTGCCCGCCCCAGCCCTGCCGTTCGGGCTGCTTTCAAAAACGAGTGATGGCTCTCGGCCGAGGCGTAAAAGACGGGCCTCGCGGCGATACTCTGCACCCCGCTGTCAAGAACGCCCGGCCATCGTTCCGTCAGCGCGCAGAGCAGGGCAGTCAGATTGGCTTCCGCACCACCGCTCGTCAGGCACCCGTCGGCGTGTTCTTGGGAGAGCCCGAACTTGCCCGCGAATGCGTGGATCATCCGCCGCTCCGTTTCGACGGCGAGAGGGCTATGACTCCAGGCGGCAAGCTGGGGATTCAGCGTGGCCGTAATACAGTCACCAAGAATTCCCATGAAGGCGGGAGCCGGATTGAACAGACCGAAGTAACAGGGGTGAGGCGTGTGGACCTGATGCCTCTTCAACTCCCTCGTGAAGCGGTGGAGCACGTCGATCCGTGATCCGGGTTCATCGAGTGAAAACGTATCGAGTAACGCTTGCAGGTCAGCTTGGTTGAGAGTGGGTGCAACGGGCAGCGACTCCACGTCTCCGAAATACGCCTCAGCTTGCGCAACGAGTTCCGACCAGAGAGCGGACCGTTCTTCGGGGCTCGGAAGCAAAAGTTCAGTTGTCATCGAGTTTTTCCTATTGTTGACTATTCGGTCAGATCACGGGCAAAAAACTACGCCACTGCCCCGCTTGGCATTCTTACGATCGCCGCTGCCCTGTCGGCCATTCCATCCAATAGTGAAGGATCATCATGAATTCGGGCTTGTGTGAGTGTCCCTTCGAGTAAAGCGAACAACTCTCTCGCCTTCGCTTTTGGGTCAGCGACCTGAATCGCACCAGTCTCATTCGCAGCGCGTATTGCACGTTCGAAGTAGGCACAATAACGGCTCATCAGTTCGCGTATCTTTTCGCCGACGACCGGTACCTGTTGGCCGATTTCACAGCCGATGCTGGCATAGGGACAGCCAAGAACGCATCCTGCCGTGGAGCGCCTCTCAATTTGCCGCTTGCGCACATACTCAAAGTATTTTCGGATCTGTTCCAGCGGCGCGACGGTGGACGAAAATATGCGGTCAAAATGGGGTTGGTTGGTAAGCCAGTAGTGTTCCAGTGCAGCCGCCATCAAATCGGCTTTCGTCGGGAAGAAGTGGTAGAAACTGCCCTTGAACACGCCGGAGGCTTTACAGATCATGTCCACCGACACCGCGCCGTAGCTGCGCGGCCAGATCAGATCCATCGCGACCTCGACGAGCCGGGTGCGCGTGTCAGGAACATTCTTCACAACCACACTTTACAGTTGACCATACGGTCAAGTCAAGGAGATTCTCGGCGCGGCGACTGAACTCGACCTGGTGGACGGCGTTACGGCGTTACGGCGTTACGCGGAATCACGGCTTTGCCAGGCGAACGCGATGGAATGACGGAACTCAGCATCTACGGGTTCTCTTTCATGGCACCTCCAAGCCCCGTTCGAGACCTAGTCCCTGTGCGAGCAATGTCCGTGCTTGCAACGCGGTCGGGGTTCCGGCGTTCATAGGGCAGCGTTGCCAACGCCTCGTCAGGATATGATTTCTTGAATCGGCTTAGGCTGTGGTCGCACGTACGACGTGACCGCCCATTTCCGAAGAAATGGGCCTGTTGGGAAAATAGCGACCAACGATCTGAGGCGGCCCCAAATCCTCGACTTCCCGAAATCCAACAGTAAGCAGCTTAGCCCGCAATTCTTCGGCGTCGAAGTGCGTCACCCACGGTTCTCCAAGCTTTTCTACGCGAACCGCGCGCAAGTCATGCGATGACCGCGATTCCGGTGATAGCGAATCGGGAGGATCGCTGTAGTCGAATACGACTTCGGCGCCGTTCGGCAGCGCCGCGATGAAGCCAAGCGTCGACCAAATAGCTTCCTTGGTGAGGTACGGCACCACGCCCAGCCAAGTGAAGAACGTCCGTTGCGTTGGATCAAAACCGGCGGCCGTAAGGCCTTCCGATAGGGTATCCCGCTCAAAATCGATGGGAACGAATGTTTGCCAGCTTGGTATCGGTATAGACGCCTCGTTGAGCCGATGGCGCTTCCATACTTGGGTTGCCGGATGATCCACTTCGAAAATGCGCAGTCGCTCTCCAAATGGGCTGCGGTAGGCATAGGTGTCGAGACCCGCTCCCAGCACAACCAATTGGAGTGCGCCGCGTTCCACCGCGGCTGCCAACGCATCTTCGGCAAATCGCGACCTCATGGCGATGAATAGTCGCATTCGCCGGCTGAGTGGGTCTTCTTCAGCTTTGCGGCGGACGGTTTCCTGATCCTCTCCCAGGATTCTCAATGCGAGCGGATCGGCAAAGACGCGGCCGCCTTCGAGAAGCTGGTGAGCTGCGCGATGGGTAGCGGCGGCGAACGCGGTCCGGCTGGGTTGACCCTGCTCCATCGCTCCAAGTTAACAAAACTCGGTTGGTTTTAACAGGATTAGATCGCCGAAGTCGCGCAGGGAATACCTTGGTTTTCCCCTGGCCGGTTCTATTATTGCTTGATGAGTGCGCTCCCGCTGCTGCCGTTGTGGTTGCGACGCAAGCAAGCGGCCAGCGGGGAGGCTCGGCTCCGTGTGGGACAGTGACGTCACGGATAGCTAGCCAGGGAAGCTGAGCGGGAGTCCAAAGGCCTGAAAAAGGCCGGGCTCGACAAAAAGTGTTAGCGCAGTAATCGTGTCGTGATCGAGTGTGAGCACGTGGATCGAGTGCGCAGCCCATGTTCCATCAGTCGCACTACGTTCATAGACAGCGAAGGCGGGTTGCCCGTTGGCCGCTGTCGGCACCAAGCGCAGGCCGCCACAAGTTCTCCAAACCATCGAGAAGAAGGATCGGACGGGCTCGCGGCCCACGAACCATTGGAGCCACGGCGGCATGGTCACTGCGGCGTCCTCTTTAAGAAGCGCCACGAAAGCATCGACATCATGCCCCTCCCAGGCCTTTAGATAGCGACCAAGGAGCACTTGGTGCGCCGGATCGGGTTTGTCCGCCGTTTCAGGGCGGCCGTCGGGGTAGCGTTTGGCCAGCGTTTCGCGCGAACGCTGAAGGGCGCTATTGATTGAAGCGGTCGAACCGCCGAGCAGCGTCGCGGCTTCCGCCGCCGCCCATCCGAGCACGTCACAGAGCAGAAGCGCAGCGCGTTGTCGCGGCGGTAATTCCTGGACTGCGGCGACAAAGGCAAGCCGCACCGATTCGCGGGCCGTATAACGCGCCTCCGGGTTCAGAACATCGTCGGCAATCCCTTCGATGTTCGAGTCTGGGTAAGGTTCAAGCCAGGCTATTTCGGTTGCTGGCTTCTCCGGCATCTGCTCGGTCGCAGGCCCGTACTGGTCCGGCAACATACGCCGCGCGTGCTTGCGGCTGGCGAGTGCATTCAGACAGGCGTTCGTCGCGATGCGGTAGAGCCACGCACGAAAGTTTCCGCCGTCGAAAGTATCGAAGCTGCGCCAGGCACGGAGATAGGTCTCTTGCACGAGATCGTCGGCTTCGTGCAGGGAGCCAAGCATGCGATAACAGTGCAATTTGATTTCGCGCCGGAACGGTTCGGCGAGTTGCTCAAACGGTGCCGTCCGGGCCCCCCGGTCATGCTCCTGATCTGATTGTCCCGGAGTGCTCATTTGACTCGCCTTCTGACCAACCTACCATTCACATAAGGAAGCTCTTTCGAGCCCCTTCTCGGTAACGATGAACATCTTTCCCTTGGACTGATACGCATCCGCCGCCAATTCGACGACGGCGTTGGCTACGTCGGATTGGGTCGGTGGAGAAGCCATGGCTCGAATGAAGTCCTTCGTAGACATCCCAATATAACGAGCGTATCCATCGACTGCAAGCTTTCCAAACTCGGTCTCCGGCATGATTCCGGGAGCAAGCACGACAAACTGCAAACCGAGTCCAAGGCGATCGGATTCTTTCTGGCTGTAACTCGCGATGAGCATCTGCGTGCGCTTGGCGCCGGCATATCCCCCGGTAAGCGGCGAGCCGGCGAGAGCGGCGCTGCTGGCGATCAAGATGACCGAAGAACCCGCAGGTAAAGGGCGCGAAAGCGCTGTCTTGCAGAAATGAAACGCAATCTTGACATCGCTCTCCCAGTTGACGGTGAAATCTTGCCAGCTCTGCTCGTGAAGCGGCGCGGCCATTGGAATGGCCCCTCCGCTCAGAACGAGGATGTCGGGCACGAGGACCTCGAATACCTTGGAAGGTGCGTTTGGCAGGGTCGCATCAAGCGCCAGAACCTTGATGCCAGGAAGATCCTGAGCCAATTGGCGGAGCGCAGCCTCGCGACGCGCTACCGCAAGAACCTGTGCGCCCTGGCGGGCGCTGTATTCCGCAACCCGACGCCCTACGCCTCGGCTGCCGCCGATCACGACCATGGTCTTGCCTGCCAATCGGAACATCTGGTCTCCTTGTGTCCAGTCGGTCATCGCATCGTCACGCGTCGAGCGGCTGAATTCCCGTTTCCCCTCGGATCGCGAAGGCCTGAGCGCTTTCGAATTTCGGATCGGTGAGCGCTGTCACCACGAACTCTCCATAGTCGCGCGGGGCGAGCGGTTTGCCGAATCCCGCCAGGAACGCCCCGGTGCTCACGCCTTTGCGGCGCGCATAGGCTTCGGCGGCGGCGTGGCCGAGCTCGGTCGCGCCTACGATCTGCCGCACGAGAAGCGCCTGGAATCGGATGCCCAGATTGAGATCGTTCGAAACGCCATTCGCGTAAGCGGCCATTAACCAAATCATTCGCTTTGCGCCAGCGTACCCACCGGAAAGGGGTGATCCTTCAATCGCGGCTCCGCTCGATGAAACAAGAACCCGACTTCCGGGCGCAAGTGGCGCGTTGAGAGCGGCCTGAACCCAGTGAAACGTCGCCTTGACGTCGGTATCCCAGTTCCTGCTGAAGGATTCCCAAGTCTGCTTGTGCAAAGGCGCCATCGCTGGCGTTGCGCCGGCGTTGAGCAGAAGCACTGACGGCCGCACCTGGCGAAGCACGGAGTCGGCAAGCGCCGGGTCGGTGGCGTCTCCCGCAATGACCGAAACTCCAAGCCGAGCCTTCAGGTCCGCGAGTCGCGCTTCATCACGTGCAACCACAGTTACGTTGGAGTGACGCGCTGCAAACGCCTCAACCACGCCGAGGCCAAGCCCGCGGCTGCCGCCAATGATGAGAATGTTTTGTTTTTCGAGCGTTTCCATGATTTAGTCCCTTCTTTTTTTTGTTGTTAGTCTGATACCCATCCTTCACTGTTCTTTTGGGTTAGGCTTCCCCTTGCCGGTCGCGATCAAATTGCGCAAGCTGCCGTTCACATAAGATCCCCAGGCGTTGGAGCACACGTCGAAGCACTCATACGCGGGAACCAAGCCCTGGTGGGTGAAGCGGATTTCCGTCTTGTTGCCGCGTGTGGAGATTTCGAACATAACCTTCGTGTTCGTCCACTCGGTCTTGTCCTCCGTGAAATTGAAGTAGTTGTCCACAACAAGCCATACAACTTTCTTATTGGGCATCGTTTCGGTCACCTTCATCGTGGAACGGTGCACGTCCTTGTAACGATACGTCCACTCATCGCCGAGCTTGGCGGTGCTGCCTTCGATGTTTTCCGACCACCAGCCACGGGGGTTGTTGATGGCGGCGAAGGCTTCTTCGGGAGATTGGTCCACCGAAATCGTCGTGGTGAAATTTGGGTCTGGGTTATTCATGGCTGTTTCCTTCCTAGGCGAACACGTCGGGCTGATGTTTCCCTGTGCTGATCAGGTTGCGTAAATTGCCGCCGATGAGCATGCCCCAAGCGTTGGAGCAGCTACCGTAACACTCAATCTCCGGCGCGAGGCCTGAGTGCGTGAAGCGGACTTCGGTTTTGCCATCTTTCGCTGAGATATCGAAGACGATGTCCGCGCCGGTCCATTCGTTCTTGTCCTTCACGAAGCTCAGGTGGCTGTCGGAAACATGCCAGGCGACCTTCTTGCCGGGAATGAGTTCCGTGACCCTCTGCGTGGAGCGGTGCGCGTCCTTGTAACGATACGTGAACTCCGCTCCCGGCTTGTCGGTGGCGCCCTCGACCTCTCCAGACCACCATCCACGAACGTTGTTAATGGCGGCGAAGGCTTCGTTCGGTGTTTGGTTCACTGAAATGGTTGTGGTGAAACTGCGGTTCTTCATGGCTTGGTCTCCTTTTGTGTTTTGTGCTCTCACTTTGTATAACCGCCGAGGGGGCGGAAACTCATCGGTGCTTTGCAAAGTTTTTTCGATGCGCCAAGTCCTGCCTCTAGTCGTCGAGCGCCCCCATGCTCAGATTGACCGTGGTTCCGGTCATCGCGCTCGCGGCATCGGAAGCCATGAAGGCCGCCACATTGGCCATTTCGGCGAGTGATGCGAGTCCTCGCCAATGATTCTTGCCTGCGACGACATCGTGAAACTGCTGCCAAGTCATCCCGTGGGCCTTGGCGTGAATGCCAAAAACCTCTTGGATGGTGCCCGAATCAGGCATGCCATCCGCTCGCAGACCCACAACACGGATGCCGTGGGGAGCGAGTTCTGCGGAAAGTCCCCGAGTGAGCCCTTCAACGGCGCTCATTGCAGGGGCGAAGCCGCCCAGCAATGGAACTCCGGCGCGCGCCGGAAGCGGGGTTACGGTCATGATCACCCCTGCCTTTTGCGCCATCATTCGGCGTGCGGCTAGTCGGGCGGTCAGGAAGTAAGCCTTGGTGTAGGTAGAAATCGGCAGCGAAAACTGGTCGAGTTCCAGATCCACAAATGGCACACCCTGTAGCGTAGTGTTTGGAATGCCGACCCCGTTGAACGAGATATCGACACGGCCCATCTTATCGATCACGGACTGCAGGTGCTTGTCCACGGATTGTTCGTCAAGAGCATCGACCTCCGCCGGCTCGACGGTGCCGCCAGCGGAGGCTATCTCCTTGGCAACATCGTCGAGCCGTGCCCGGCGGCGACCGGTGAGAAAGAGCGTTGCCCCATCCCGTGCGAAGGCGCGCGCCACCGCGCTGCCCACCCCGCCTCCGCCTCCGTAGATAACCGCAACTTTATGTTTGAGCATCATGTCTGGTCTCCTTTTCCGGGTTGAGTTGAACGGCGTTAGGCTGCTGCGGCCTGGGGAGCGAAGGCGGCGAACTGGTGCTCCATCGCCTTGACGACACCAGTGCGCCAGCCTTCGGCGATGGACTGGGATGCGGGATCGGGGAAAATGTCCTCTTCACCCTTCTCAACTCCGTCGAAGATGCCTTGCGCGACGGACTCCGGAGATGCCTTCGGTATTTCGAAGCCTCTGGTCATATCAGTGTCCGTGGGGCCGGTCAGGACCGCATGAACGCTCACGCCCTGTGCAGCCAAGAGGGCACGGAACGACTGTGTCATATTGAACGCGGCTGCCTTGGAGATCGCGTAAGCCGGTGTCACCGGGAAGGGAGCCAATGCCATCGTCGATACGTTGTTCACGATGGCTCCTTTGGAGCGCTTCAGCAATGGCAGGAAAGCGTTGATCACATTCAACGGCCCGAAAAGATTGACGGCCAGGCGCTGAGCGACGACCTTGGGATCGCTCAGGTCGTCGAACAGAGCGATGCCGGCATTGTTGATGAGGACGTCGAGAGTGTCGACTTTTGCGACTGCCTCTTCAATCTGCGAAGCGTCGGTTACGTCCAGCGTCAGTGGCGTCACGCGTGGGTCAACGATGTCGCTTGCGCCGCGCATCCCCGCGTAGACCCTCTTCGCTCCACGTCTCAGCGCCTCTTGGACGAGCGCTCGGCCGATACCGCGGTTGGCGCCGGTGATCAAAACTGTCTTGTTCTGGATATTCATAACGTTTCTCCTTCGTTGGTTTAGGAGGGCTTTGTTGTCCCTCTATTACGTACAACCGCCGGGCTGGCCCAAACTCATCGGTGCCGAGCTGACTGTTTTTTGGGTGATCCGCTTCCCGGCTGAAAACCACATTTCCGGGGGGTGGTGGGATTCAGGGATAAGCCTCTGACTTAGAATGAGATTTTTCGATCTGCTGCGCGAAACACCTCGTTTATGATGCTTTCGGAAGCTCCCGGATGGGCTGTTCCGGCTCCGCAAATCGGGGTTGTCCTGGCACTGATCCAGTACGTTGCGTTCTTCGCCAGCGCTGCTGCGTATCCTGGTCTTGCCAAACCTTCAGGTTCGTGAGAGTTTTCTCATAATCTGGTGCCGGGGTAGCAGAATTCAAATCACTCGGAGTAGCATTTCTTCAATGAACACGAATGCGTTACTACTAAGCAGCACCATCGCTCCCGTCATCGAGACCGAGCGCCTTCGGCTCCGCCCTCACCAGCCCGATGATCTCGCAGATTGTGTCGCGATGTGGTCGGACCCGGCCGTTGCCGTTGTCCGTTACACGATAGGCAGCCCATCGCCTCTGCAGAAAACGTGGTTGAGGGTTTTGGCCTATCGCGGACACTGGGCCATGTTGGGCTACGGTTCCGTGACTTCGGCAACAACCTCATCTGGCACCACGAAACGTAATCCTCCCACCTTGCCCAGCAAGGCGAGGTGGCCAGTATGACTCAGGTTGATGAGGATACTGGTGTCGGTGATGACGATCGAAGTAGTGCCAGTTGGATTCACGGCTAAACTGAGGGAACGAGCACCTCTGCAGGTTCATCATGAACCAATCCGAGACTCTGAACAACCTGCTCGATTTCGGTCGCACCCACACCTAGTTTGCTCGCGATCTCAATCAACTTCCGTCGGCTGATCTTCTCCCGCCGGTACGCTTCCAAGGCCAGAACAAGGTATCGCCGATAGAATGCGCTGATGTTTTCGTCTTCCGAGACCTCGGATAGACCCAACAGGTCGGCCAATTGCTTGGTCATTCCGTCACTATCCATCTGCTTCATTTCTCCGAATTGCTTGTCCGTGATCAACCGGAGGTTCATTAGCCGGTAGAGAGCCGAGAGTACGCTCACGCCA
>Ga0181521_10001043_pt1 | contig 34231 bp, 27 predicted proteins | sample PEATcosm2014_Bin_32_FD_119764 | JGI IMG/M metagenome (GOLD analysis project Ga0181521, IMG submission 119764) | Peatland microbial communities from MTU Mesocosm Facility, Houghton, MI, USA - PEATcosm2014_Bin02_60_metaG | ecosystem: Environmental > Terrestrial > Soil > Wetlands > Peat | place...
TGCGTAACATCGCTTTGTTGACTAAGCTTGTCGAGGAATGCGTTGAACGCTGTCTTGTCGGAATTTGCGTAACCTAAGTGTTGATCGGACGTGACAACAACTTTCATAGTTCCACTTCTAAGCTGAGTACGTATCTCTAGAGGTCACATAGATTACCCTATGTAATTCAAAGCCCCGAGTAGTTTTCAGTACTGGAAATTTCGCGTTGTGCTTGGTTTGTTTAGCGATGGCTCAGGTTAGACCACGGGTTATGGGCCGTTCTACTAAGTCAGGCATCAGCGTGTGCACTGCCATAGCCACACACCGGAACCAAGGGTTTACGCTCGCGATGCGAGTGAAAAGCGCAGTGAAAAGCGTGAGCGGAGCATTCAGCCTCGAAATGAGGTAATCCACCTACGGTTCGTCGTTCTTGGCTGTCGGTTTCCTGAAATTAACTTAAATACAGATTCGCGACTGCTCTATCAAGGTGCCCGACCTATGAGTGACTGTTTTAACACACGACCCGAGACGGTTTGAACTACAACTCCGGTATATCTCAGGCACTAAATATTCTTCGAGGTTGACGGTTTATGGATAGTGTTCAAACTATAGCAGAAATATTGGACGGTAAGCTCGATGGAAGTCACGTTGCGTTGAGAGGGTGGCTGCATCATATTCGGAGTAGCGGGGGAATACTTTTCCTACAACTCCGTGATGGCTCTGGGGTCATCCAATGTACTTTGAAAAAGGATAAGATTGACCCGGAGACGTTCGAGAGGCTCGGCGCTACGCCAATTGAGAGCACCATTGAAGTTACAGGAGAAGTGAGAAAGGATCCTCGTGCCCCGCGAGGATACGAAATTCAAGGGGAGAGAGTGAGTGTGCTTTTCCCCGCGCAGGATGGGTATCCTATCGCGAAAAAGTATCACGGGCCAGATTTTCTGTTGGATTATCGACACTTGTGGATTCGTAACGAGAAAATGCAAGCGACCATCCGTTTGAGGAGCCGTTTGATAGAGGAGGCGCGTAGGTGGTTAATGGATCATTGTTACCTCGAGGTTCAGGTCCCTATACTCGTAAACGCGGCTGTGGAGGGGGGCTCGACCCTTTTCTCTGTCAAATACTTCGAGCAGAAGGCCTACCTTTCCCAAAGCTGGCAGCTCTACGCGGAAGCGATGATCGTTAGTGTCGGCAAGATCTTCACACTTGCGCCGTCCTTCAGGGCTGAAAAGTCCAGGACGAGGCGGCACCTTACAGAATATTGGCATCTTGAAGTCGAGGCACCCTGGCTTGAACTTGACGGGTTAATGGAACTCGAGGAGCAGCTGGTTACCCACATGTGCCAGCAGGCCGCAAAAGGGATGCCGGAGGAGTTGAAATTACTGGGGCGCGACCCAAGCAAACTTATGAAAATTCAACCTCCCTTCCCAAGGATCACATACGACGAAGCGGTTCAGAAGATCCAAAAATCCATGGCCAACTTCAAATGGGGAAAAGATCTGGGTTACGAGGAGGAGAAAGTCCTCACCCAAGAGTTTGACACACCATTTTTCGTTACCCGCTACCCGAAAGGGGTTAAGGCGTTCTACCATATGCCTGACCCGCAAAACCCGAAAGTCACCCTCTCAGTAGACCTACTCGCACCTGAAGGGTATGGCGAGATCACTGGGGGAGGGCAACGCATCCACGTTCTAGAACAACTCCTTGCTCGGATAAAGGAGGAGCAATTGAATCCCGACGATTACAAATGGTACACTGAGCTCCGTCGTTACGGAACCGTTCCACATGCAGGATTTGGGATGGGCGTCGAGAGAACGGTAGCGTGGGTATGCGGCCTTGAACATATCCGAGACGCAATAGCCTTCCCACGCCTCATCAACCGCATTTACCCTTAGCCCGACCTTGAAGCGGTTGCCACATGCTGCGAATCAGAAAGATGCGCCGTGGCGACATTAGCTTCGCAGTGCGGCTGTCAGACCAAGAAGATTGGGAAATTCCGGCCCGAGATTTCGATAGGATCCTGCGCCTCGATCCGCGAGGCAGCTTCATCGCGATGGAAAACGCGAGAAGAGTCGGCCTTACAACCACCATAAGTTATGGTAAACAAATCGCTTGGATCGGCAACGTCGTTGTCGAGAAATCGCGAAGAGGAAAGCACATCGGCCAGGCTCTCGTTAAATATGCAATAGCCTACTTAGAGAAAACACGAGTAAAACGCATAGTCCTCTATTCTTTTGATGAAACCATCGAATACTACCGAAAATTCGGGTTCATCCAAGGCCCGCGATTCTCGAGGTTCCGCCGTGAACGACAACCACTACGAGGCACAGCCTCTGAGTCCAGATTTAGCAAAGCCATGAGCGTGCGTGCACTGCTGGCGACGGATAGGAAAGCTTTCGGAGCTGACAGAGCACGACTCCTCGTCGACATGCTCAATTCGGGTGCTGCATCGTATCTCGGTTACTTAGTTAAGTCGAAGTGCTCTTACTTACTTGCAAAAAACTATGAGACCATGTGTGAACTCGGACCATGGGTATCATTCGATCTCCGACCAGCAGAACTGGAATCGATGTTTCGTCTTGCTCTACGGAATACGAGAGGCAAACCCGTTGAGATCGCCTGCCCGCTCACGAATCGCAAAGTCTTAGCGATCTTATCGAAATCTCATTTCCGCACGATTAAACAAGGGCATATGATGTACTACGGGAGGGTCTCAAGAATCGGACAGCCGAATGCAGTAGTGGCGTTTGGTTTTCTCGATAAGGGCTGAATCATGCCCTGTGGTTGTTGGCTATTTTGCACTCTCTCTGATAAGGGGCGCCCATTCTGGCGCGGGCTTCCCAAGCTTCTTGTCAAGGGACGCTTTGATCAAGCCGTAGTATGGGGGCGAGGGTCTGACTGGTCTTGACTTGAATTCCGCGTGGAACTGCGTACCCATGTAGAAGTATCTGTCTGGCAACTCGAAAATTTCCATTCTTCTTCCATCAATGCTCCGGCCTGAAAACACGCCGCCAGCCTTCTCGATTTGAGGTATGTATTCTGGGTTCACCTCGTACCTGTGTCTGTGGCGTTCCGAAATCGTGTCACGCCCATATAGATAGGCGGCTAGGGTGTTGGGCAGTAGGCGTATTTCGTGCGCGCCAAGCCTCATCGTCGCACCCTTCACATCGACACCAATTTGCTCAGGCATCAGATCAATTGCGGGATAGGGTGTCTTGGAGTCTATCTCGGTGCTGTTTGCATTCTTGAGTCCCAAGTGACGGCAGAATTCTAGAACAGCCATTTGGAATCCGAAGCATATTCCGAGGGTAGGAATATTCTTCTCCCGCGCGTATGCTAAAGCGGCTATTTTCCCTTCTGTGCCTCTTGAACCGAATCCGCCTGGTACAAGAATTCCATCGAAACGTGATAGGATGGAGCAGTTAGATGGTCCGCTCTCGAACACTTCGGTCTCGATCCAGTCTATCTCCACTCGCGCGTCGCACGCTCCCCCCGCATGCTTTAATGCCTCATTGACGCTGACGTAGGAGTCAGCAAGCTCTGCGTATTTACCGCATAGAGCGATTCGAACGACCTCGTGTGGGTTGGCTATAGAAGCGACTACTTTGTTCCACGGCCCCCAATCAGGAATATGCTTGTCCAGAACAAATCGATCAATCAAGTAGTCTCCCATTCCCTGAGAATCAAGTTCGACCGGAACCTGGTAAATCGTCTGCAGGTCGGCCGATGAGAATACACCGCGCTCCTCGACGTTACAGAACAACGCTATCTTTCTGCGGGGTCCAGTCAAAAGTGGCCCATTTGTTCTCGCAACAATTACGTCAGGTTGAATACCGATCCTCCGTAGCTCCTGAACGCTATGCTGGGTTGGTTTCGTCTTTTGTTCGCCAACCACATCCAACGCCGGCACCAAGGTGACATGAACAAACAGGACATTTCGTTGGCCTTCCTCAAACCTTAGTTCACGCGCAGCTTCCAGGTAAGGAAGGCTCTCTATGTCACCAACCGTTCCGCCTATCTCGACGAGAAGCACATCAGGCCGAACCTTTGTCGCAATTCCTCTAATGACGGATTTGATTTCGTCAGTGATGTGCGGAATAATTTGCACGCATTGTCCAAGGAAGTCACCGCGCCGTTCCTTGTTGATGACAGATGTGTAGATTTGGCCGGTTGTGGTATTGTGACTTCGGGAGAGGTTGATATCCAGGAACCGCTCGTAGGTTCCAAGGTCCATATCGATCTCCCCACCATCATCGGTAACGAAAACCTCTCCATGCGCGACGGGGTTCATTGTTCCTGCGTCAACGTTGAGGTAGGGGTCGATCTTCATCGCTGAGATTTTGAAACCCCTAGTTTGAAGAATCTTTGCTATTGAGGCGGTGGTGACGCCCTTGCCTATGCCGGACATTACACCGCCGGTGATGAACAAATACTTCGTATCTATCGGCATACGTCACTCGAAGCAATCGCACAACTTAAAGTTTCTCCGATACGAAATCGGAGAGGATCGGAAAGAAGGGAATGTTAGGTTATTTTACTTGGCCTTTGAGCTTCCTGATTTCTTGGTTAATCAGGTTAAGTGCGACGCGAGCAGTTGAAATTGCCTGGTCGACTGACTGTGAACTTTCAGAGGACCATATCTTTGCTGCTCCCTGCGCTGTTTGGTTTCCAAGTTGAGTGAGATAGTAGGTCCCGCCCTTCTCGAAAATTAAACCGGCACTCATGAGGCCCTTGAGGCCTTCCGACTCGGACGAGGATAGCTGCAGCTCACTTTTCGGTTTGGCGGTTTCAAGTGACATCGCGTTTGCGTGAAGGAGTTTGACTAAAACGCTGGGGCCAGGTGGTATCGCTTCCCCGAATTCACTTTTAGCAGAATCTTGGAGTTTGCGAAGTTGCTGAATTTTAGCTACCGCGTCGGTTACGGTTGTGAGGCTTCTCGTGATGTTGAGAAAGGATTGTACAACTGGGCTCTGCGAGTTCATGCGATAAAGAGTAACTGCACCCACATGTCGTGAAGGGGCAATTGCCTTCATCCTCTCAAGGTCGTCCCAAACTCGATATAGGGTTGTGCGGCCGATGCCGGCCCGTTGTGCGATCTCTGTCTTCGTAAGATCCTCTTGTGGTCGTTGAGAAAGTACTGTGAGTACCTTGAATTGGGGGCTTTTTGACAGGACTTGCATGAAAGCTGTGGCTTCGTCTGCTGCCATGTAACGTTCAACGAATATATGGCACGGAGGATGGTATATTAATGTTCCCTTTCCCACACACCAGAGTTTCATATCGAAGATGGATATATCCCCGGTAGCGACCTATGAAAAGCATGTCCCTGTCAAACGGCCTCTCGGAGGGAGGGGAAGCACTGCTTCTAGCTATTTGGAAGCAAGGGGGCATTGGCACCAATACTGTAGACGAACTCCAAGTGAGAGCTGAGATGGCGAAGGGCCCCCCCGAGGACCTAACCGCAACCCTCCAGCTACTAGAGGCCCAGGGATTCATTGAGATCAAGGATCAGGGGGATCACAAAGGCTTCTCAATTACCCCCCTCGGCCTAGCCATACTACGAAAGATAGAGGAAGACAAGCTGCAGGAACTCAAGTGAACGCCTTCCCGCCTCGGTAGGTCCAATCGTCTGAGGACTCCGTTCAACCTTCGAACAGCGCTTACGATTCTTTGTTTAGGATGAAGCATTCAGGGCGGGAGCTCGTATCGGGTAATCATGTCTGTAATACCCTCGTCAAGAAATATTGATCAGCTGTCTTGGCATAAGCAGCCATGCGAGAGTGGCGCACTTGCCCGCCTGCAACTTCTCCACTTCTAGCTTGCAAAGTCCACCTTTCTTCAACAGCGGCCTCGCACTTGCGCCTCCCGATGTTAGGGTCGAGATCAACGCGCTCAGCTGAGGTTCGTGACCTACGAGGAGTAACCGCCGGCAGGGCGAATATTTTTCTTGCAACGAACGAATAACCTCCTCCGGAAGGACTTCAGCTCTAAGCGCTTGGGAGGTTTGTATGATATGCCCCGCGCCATACTCTCGCCCAACGATGAACGCAGTCTCCAATGCGCGCCTATATGGGCTAGTCAGAAGCAAGTCAAACCCCACTTTCATGTGTCGCATTCCTTTGGCGATCCGACGCATCCTCTTCATACCCTTCGGTGTTAGCGGCCGGTCTGAGTCTAGTGGGTAGGACGCGTCCCCTCGGGTAACCGCTATCCCATGCCTGAGAATGAATAGAGTCTTGGAAGACACTGGTGCGAAGGCTGCCTGTTCATGAATGACTGGTTTCCAGATGCTACCGAATTTCGGAATAGACTTTAGAAACCGTTGGGTCGCGTCGATTTTCCGTCGCTCAAGCTCCAACCAGATTTCCATGACAGCGCCTAAAACGTTGTCCTGTTTCCACTTGAACTCGACTAGATCTTTCATGAGAACCTCGAGATCCTGAATTTGGCCCATTAGTCGGGCGAGAAATGTGGCGGTTCTAACCTGTCTAACATCTAATCCCAAGACTGGTTGCAGCATCTCAAGCGTGTACCTTACCGGTTTGAAAGCTAACCTGACTCTGTGAATCGATGAGTAGTCCGTAGGCGTCACATTTTCGAGTTTCTTGCTCAAATTATCGAAGGAGACATCCATCGCCGCGTCAACTATTTTGCGAGAGTCCTCGACGCTGGTTGTGGCTCGCCGAGCGTTGAGCCTAATCTTCGCTCTATTGATCGCGGTCTCAATAAATCGCCTATCCGATTTCCACGGTATTTTCTTGGCAGACTTTAGGTACTTGCTCTCTCTGGTACGCAACTCTTCATAGAACGCCTTCATTTCCGGCAGTTCCTTCAGAAACCTACGTACCCTCACCATTTCGACGTGGACATCTCGCAGGAGGCTTAGGTCTGAGAGTTGGGTCTTAAGCTTGACACGGGCTTGTCTGACTATGTTGTCGGGATTGAATCGGTCAATCAAATCGATCGTCGTGGTGAGCCGTCTTATACTGACACGTAGATCATGCACGCTCTTGCCCGATGCCGTCTCCTGGTAGCGCTTTAAACAGACGAGATATTCGTTCCATCGCGTGTCCAAGGCTTGGATGATGAAAGTCTGCACGTCGCGGCTAGTTGACCGACGTGAACTAACGGTCGGAATAATCTGTCTTCGCACGGCTGGTTTCGCAGGGGGGAAAGTTCTAGGTCTGCGTTTTGTTTTTCGCTCCTGCTTTCTGGGAACCATTGGTGCGGTAAGATCTGGTTTACTTGATGCATGCTCTGGTTCACGTGAGGTACGCTCGGGTTTATCTCGGGCCCTCTTTACTCCGACCGTCCCTTTTCGTGGCTTTTGTAATATCTTACTAGCAGCGCGGGTGATAATGTGAGGAGAGGCTGGCTTTCGAGTTTTCATCGAAGTTCGTTTGCTTTGGGCTGCGAGCTTTCTCAATTGTTAGCAACAGGCTCCTGATCGTGAGGACTTTCAACACGCGGTAACCTAAGTAGAACCTTCTCCACTTTGGATCTGAGTTCTTTGTGGATTGCGAGGGGAGATCTGTTTCCGTTTATAGTCTCGAACTTGTAGTCCAATGCCAAGCGTTGGAACTCTGAGCGCATCTTACGCTGGTAGTCAATGAAGCATTGGTACATGTCTCCGGAACGGCGGATGTCCATTCCGGATTCCCAGAAGTCTAGCACGCCGCTCTTCATCAGGTTGCGTTCAGCTAGAACGCGAGGATTGACGGTGAGATAGAATACTGCGTCCGGGACGAGTGCAATGCTGTAAACTTTCTGCACCCAATCTCGACTCATTCCTCGGACCACTTCGCGAGCCATCAGCGTGTAGATATAGCGGTCGGCAAGTACCACGAATCCTGCCCTCAGGGCGGGAATGATATTGTTCTCAAGTTGGTCAGCGAAGTCGGTGGCGTAAAATAGGGTCATTGTGACGGGGCTTAGTGTATTACCTAACAGGGCTTCCTGCAACTCCGCAGACACGAGCCTGGACCTCTTTATGCCAACGTCTATTGTCGGGTAACCGAGAACTTCCAGATGTTGATGCAATAGGTCGATCTGTGTGGACCTACCCGAACCATCTGTGCCCTCTACGACGAGCAGTTTTCCTTTCAGCTGCGCAAGGCTTACCTTGGGGATACCTCTCCCAAAGAAGTGTTTCTCAGAGCCATTGTCCTGGAATGGGAACGGCGTGTTTCCAGCATCCACAAGGGTCAGCTCATCCTTGGGTGGGGTTAAGGCTTGAAGGGGTTTCGCTTCGGGTGCCTCTCGCAGTGCACTCTTGAACCTGCGTTCAGGGAAGTGAGCTGCTAGTAATCCTGGTGGAATCCGTAGCGGCCCCTTCGCCTTGTGTTTTGACAAATCTACTCTTTGGTTGACGAAGTCGCGAACGGACTGTTGTTGGTCGTCGGGCGGCCGACTCGCATCTATTACAACGAAGTTGTACTGTGATGCGATGTTGTGGTATTCCTCATTCAGCATTCCCTGGAATCTCCGGAAACTCTCGTAGGGATCTGGGGATAGGTCGAGGTCCATTCCTGCCTCATGGTATTTCAGTTGTGGTCTACCTTCCAGGATTCTCGCTAAGGCTGTTTCCAAAGGAACGTCAAAGAAGAAAGTCACGTCTGGTTGCTGCGCGAAACTGTAGAGATTTCTTACCCATTCTCTGTCGCATCCTCGAACTACGTCGCGGACAAAGGCCGTGTAGACGTAGCGGTCGGCGAGTACAAGGTAACCCGCTCGAAGCAACGGCAAAATCTGTCTTTCGTACCTATCCGCGAAGTCTGTACAGTGAATCAGAGAGAAAGTCGTTGGGGTCAGGAGGCGTTTCTTCTTTCCCTTCCGGGTCGCCTTCTTAACAAGTGATGATGAATTCCATTCGGTAAAGATGACCTTATACCCTTCCAATTCAAGCCAGCGACGTAAGAGATAGATCTGGGTCGACTTTCCTGACCCGTCTATTCCTTCTACGGCTATCAGTTTTCCAGGCAACGCTTTTCGTTCTGCCAAACCCATCACAGTACCACTACCTTTTTCTTGTAAACCCTCTCAAACAGCCTAGACCCATAATTCAGCGCCCACTTCTCAAGAAGTAAGTCACCCTTACCCTTAAGCAAAAGCACTACCTTTCTCTTCCTCAGCGTGACTTTCAAACTGTCAACCCTGTTCGAGTGCTCACGATCGAGCGCCTCGGCTAACCGGAGAATGGCAGCCAATTTCATCACAACCCTTCGACGTTTCGGCGCAAGATCCATGAAGTCCTTATGACTCGGCTTCGGGAAGGAACGACTGTGATAACGCGTCACGAGCGCGATGATCGCTTTCTCCGGGTCAGCAACCCCTACGAGGGGTGACGCGTTGATCAGGTAAGCGGAATTCTTGTTATGATCCATTGTTCCGATGTAATATCCGATATCGTGAAGGAGGGCCGACACTTCGAGCATGGTTCGCTCGGCCGTACCTAATTTGTGGAGTTTCTTGGTCGCGTCGAATAGGGTTACAGCAAACTTTGCAACGGTTTGAGCATGCTCCGCTTCGTAATCGTACTTTCTCCCCAACAGCCTTGCTGAAGTGATAAGCTGCGTGCGGTCTGGCGGGCCTGACTCACGTCTTAGACCTCGCGCCATATCGAGCAAGAGCCCTTCCCTAAGCCCTACTCGGGGGATCTCAAATTCTTGGATCTGCGCCTCTTTCGCTACGGTTTGCAGGACGATTATGGCGGGAATAATGACGTCAGCGCGGTCGGGTCTTAGGCCGAAATCCTTGATCCGTTCCTCGTAGGACCTTGATTGCAGTTGTTTGAGAATCGAGTCGAGTTCGTCCAGGTTTATGGATTTGTCGTCGTTAGCGTCACATAATTGCACTCGCAGGTCTCCAAGGGACTCTACATTCCCGCCGGTCGCAATGCATACGTCAACTCTGTGCTCGCCGATTTCCTTTCTGAGCCTTGTCCCAGAGACGTTAATGTACTCCCGGGCAAGCTGCCGGAAAACCCTCTCACCACGCTTGCTTGGTTCGAGCATTTGTAGCAGCCTAACCGCACCGATTCCGAAGCTCTCGGTTGCGATTATTTCGCTGCCAGTTGCTATGCTAACTTCTACGCTGCCACCACCGACGTCGACTAGGAGCGCGACTTTGCCATCAAGCCTGACAGCCTTTGATGCGGCGAGATAGACCAGCCGTGCCTCTTCCTCTGGACTGACGGGCTCTATGGTTATTTCTGTCACTTTTGCAATCTGATTTATGCAGTAATCACGATTCCTAGCCTCTCGAAGAGCACTCGTGCCAACTGCCCTTACTGTCTTTACCTTATGCTGATTGATCAGCTTCCGGAACTTGAGGAACGCATCCATTGTCTGAACAAGCTGGGCATCGGATATCTCTCCACTCGCGAACACATCCCCGCCCAACCGCACAGCTACGCGATCTGTATGGATCATGTGCATTTTATTGTCCTCATCAGCCGACGCAATCGCGAGGCGCATCGCGTTCGAGCCAACGTCGATTGCTGCAAGCTTAGGCATTCGATGAACCTCTATTGTAGTGGAGGGAGAGAATAAGGTTGAACTCTTGGCTTATCAAAAGTTCGCAAGCCCAAGTGTTTCACATATCTCTATGTGAATTAGCCTTATTCCGGTCTCTAACGAAGCGAACGTGCCCAGGAAGAAAGGAGGCGCCTCGGTGACGATAGCAGGATGCCTCGTTCCGCTACACTAAGACGAGGCGGCGGAAGCTGGCCCACCTTTGACCGAGGAGGTTTCGTTCTCTGAGCTTGTCAGACGAATCATGATAGGTCGGGTAAAGGAAAGAACGGGCGTATTACACCCCATGAGGGTGTATAAGGAAACTTTGAGGCCACATCAAACCAAATAGAGCGATAATTGCTGCAACGAGCGAAAATGCGCTCGGTTTAATGCGTTCGTAAGAGTCTATCTCGACGGTTTCGTCAAGACCTTTGCCCGCTCCAACACCTCGTGAAGTGCCCGTCGCCCAAACACTTCCGCATGCATTGCTAGAGCGCCAAGCAACTTCGCCTCCCACTCCTTCTGCGACTTCTTGATTTGCTTGAAGGCCCTTTTTTGAGCTGCTCGGCCTTTTGGGGTTAGTGCATAGTATACTCTGCCCGACTTTATCTCTCGAGTCGATTTGATTACTCCTCTCCGCTCCATGCGACGCAGGAAAGGGTAGATCGTACCAAAACTCACCTTAATGTGGCCTCTAGTCATCCTCTTGAAACGCGTAGCTAATTCATACCCATAAGCCGGTCCATCTTTCAACGCCAGAAAGAACATTACCTCATAAGGACCGGCCTGGAATCCCTTCGCCATGGAGCAGCACTATCGTATCGATATATCAAGCGGATTATTTTAATATAACTCAATAGGCATAAGATAGTATCGTATCGATATATAGGCCGAATGCATAAGAAACGACATGATGGGTCTGCTAAACATAATCCGCTGGGAGACACAACAAGAATCGACTGAGGCATAATAATGACTCTCCAGAGAACCGAGTTAGCTCCGCTATCTGAGTACGCGATCGAGACTCATGGCCTGACGAAGAAATTCGGCAACTTTACCGCCGTCGACCACATCGACCTTGCCGTCCAGAAGGGGGAAATCTATGGGTTTCTTGGGCCGAACGGCGCAGGAAAAAGTACTACCATTCGAATGCTTTGCACAATACTCAAGCCAAGTTCAGGCACGGCGAAAGTTGCAGGGTTCAACATTGACACTCAAGCAAACGAGGTTAGGAAACGAATCGGATTAGTCTCAGAGAAACTAATCATGTACACACGGTTGACGGCTGAACAGAACCTAATGTTCTTCGGCAAACTCTACGGGATAGATAACGCAGAATTGAAGCTGAAGGTCGCGGAATTATTAGATATGATGAAGCTGACGCCCTTCAAAGACCGAAGTGTGGGAGGCTTCTCAAGCGGCATGCGGCAAAGAATGAACCTGATCCGCGCTTTAATCCACGACCCTGAAATCATCTTTCTAGATGAGCCAACCACTGCACTAGACCCGCAAAGTACGAAGTTCGTCAGAGACATAGTACTGGATCTGAAGAAAGGAGGACATACGATCATTCTGACAACACACATAATGGAAGAAGCAGACGAATTGTCGGATAAGATTTCAATCATCGACCATGGAAAAATCATGGCAACGGGAACCGTTGCGGGGCTCAAGGACGAGTATGGTACGCAGTCGATGCTTGAAGTTTTCTTGACGGTTACAGGCCGAGAACTACGTGACTCGGCTTCAGACCGCGTCAGCATGAAAGCTGTAGGGAGAATGTAAACTTGCAAACTAAAGCAAGACAGGTGAGCGGATGGAAAGTTACCCGTGAAATCGCCAAACGAGACCTCCTCGATTTATGGCGGGCAAAGATGCTTCTCGTCTTCTTCATCCTGATGCCACTGCTTTTCATGACGATGTTCGGCTTCATTTACCCACCCACAGTTCAGGTAAATCCGTACAGTGGGCAAATACCATCGCAATACCCGAACTTGAACTTAGCCATAATTCAGCAGGATAACGGACAGATAGCGCGTAATGTTGAAGCTCAATTCATTCAAATCGCTGAATCCCAAGGAATATTCAGTGTGAGTGAGGTGACGGATTACTCAACAGCTAGAAACGGAATTGTGAAAGGCCAACTGCTAGGAATAGTGGTCATACCTCAAGGATTCAGCGCGGCGATTCAAGCTGACACACAGGCTACAATACAGGTGACAGTTGATCAAACAAATCCATCAGTAGCCGCTGCGGTTCAAAGTGAGGTCGCCGAAATTTTCGGGGCAATTGAAGGCCAAATGTCAACACAATACCTTCAAAACCTAGACCCAGGAATTAACCCAACATTCGCTCTTCAACCAATGGCAATAACGAGCATTCCATTAATCGCAGGCGTCCCGACGTCCTTCGAGTATCTAGCTCCGTCGTTCATGGCGTTAACAGTTATCACAGGAGCGTTAAACGGAGTTAGCACAGCCATATCGAGGGAAAAGGAACAAGGAACAATGGACGGATTACTCGTCGCACCCATCCCGAGACAATCCGTTATCTTGGGAAAAGTCGCAGCGCAAACAGTACGTGGATTGATTCAAGGATTCCTAATACTTGGGTTATCAATGCTATTGTTCGGAGTAGTCATTTACGGCAGTCCTATCACCATGCTTCTCGTCATGGTGCTCGGCGTTGCCAGCTTCATAGGTGTCGGCATAATCATGACCTCTCTCGCTCCTGAACAGGAAACAGCACAGATGATGACCACACTACTTCAATTCCCAATGATGTTTCTCAGCGGAATACTCTTCCCAATCGCCCAACTACCCGTAGCCGTCCAATACATCGGCAAAGCCTTTCCTCTCTACTACGCCGCCGACGCTCTCAGAAAAGTCGTCATACTGAATGCGAGCGTTAGCATTATCATGCCAGATTTGCTAGTGCTCTTAGCATACTCAGTGGTCACTATGGCAATCGCTGTACCAATCTTCAACAGAGCAATGGCAAGATGAATCGTAGGCGGAGATAGAAATTGGCAATACGTGAATCGGACCGTTCAGGTTGGCTTGAAGTTGCTAACGTTGATGAAATTCCTCTAGGAACAATGAAACATGTTGAGGTGAACAATAGGGAAATTGCCATCGCGAACGTTAACGGAAAGTTCTACGCGATCGATGACAGATGCGGCCACACGAGCGCCCGCCTCTCCAGTGGCGGACTCAGGGGAAACGTTGTCACATGTCCACTGCATGGAGCACAGTTCGACGTGACCACCGGAAGAAAACTGGCTGAACCCAGAGTTGGCGGCCCCATCCCAGACATGGACAAACTTCCTCAGTCCTTCCTCAAACGGATCGAACATTCAGCTAAGATCATTGCAGAAATCAAGACCTACGATCAGCGAACCTACGAAATTTCAGTCGACGGAAAGAGCATCAAACTCAAAATGGAATGAGAAAGAATCACGTCCGAATTGCTGCCGTGCCGCTCGTGATACTATCTCTTGGGTACAGTGCCATGTTGAAACCGATGTAGGAAACGATCTTAAACTCGGAAATAGGTGGAGGACACACAGTTTGTGTTCCGAGGACGGAGAATGACATTTCAAGAAAGGTTGAACGCCCACCAAGTCAAAATCGAACGCAGTGATGATTCGACTATCGACTTCCTTAGGAACTTGGTCGGCAGGAAACCACTCTTCGTTTTGACGATTTCAAACACTAGGGTGGCTGAAATTCCTGGGATCACGGTCGCTGGAGCGGACCCGCAACTCGTCAAATATACGCCAGTCGCAGACGCAGAACTCTTGGAGTTTGGCAGTTGTAAGAGCATATCCGGAGTTCCCGCTACGCCAGATGGAAAGCCGACACCAGCCCTTATCACGACAACTGCGCTGCGGTTTGGGAAAATACCGCACCTCATCGTGAGTGCAGGATCGGAGCTCAAACCCCAAACCCCATACATAGATGTTGGAGCTGAAGGTCCGTCTGATAACATCGCGATAAAGAATGCCGCGTCACGTGTGGTCGTTGAAAGAGTCTTCGAGAGAGCACGCAAGCTCGGTGAGACCCTTGCTAAGCTTTCCGACTACTTGGTTCTAGGCGAAAGTATCCCAGCAGGAACGACAACGGCACTCGCCGTGATGTGCGCTTTAGGAATCGACGCCCGTGGCAAAGTGAGCAGCAGTATGCCAATCAATCCGCACCCCCTCAAATCGCAAGTTGTGAATGACGCCTTGAAAAGATGCAACCTCAGAATAGGCGATCTTAGGGCCGATCCGCTAGAGGCTGTCTCCTTGCTCGGCGACCTCATGATGGTTACAGTATCGGGCATAGCGTTGGGTAGCCAACAAACGACACCAGTAATATTGGCAGGGGGCACTCAGATGGCGGCTGTGCTTGCAATAATGCAAAAACTTCTCGGCCACTCCCCCGAAAGAGTTGCCCTCTGTACGACAAGGTACGTTTTCGAAGATGAATCAGCAAATCTCGCCTCACTGATCTCGTCTGTGGATTCTCATGTTCCTCTGTTCACCACAGATCCGAGTTTAGCCCGGTCCTCGAAACAGGGATTGCGTGCATATGCAGAAGGCTTTGTAAAGGAAGGAGTCGGGGCAGGAGGCTCCATACTTGCAGCAACACTCAACTCAAGTTTCGCCATTACCCCAGAAACTCTGCTTCAACAGATCGAAAGAAATTATGAAACAGTTGTCGAAAAACAATCACAAATAGTGACATAGTCCACAAAATCGAGTTCAATGAGTGAATCTTGCGACTTACTCAGGCGGAATTTGTTTGAAGGCTAAATCAATGTTTAAGCCTTCTTTGGCATGCCTTGTCTTTGAGACTTTGTAAATAAGGGCACCCAGAACAAACATCGCCACGCTATAGCCGTACGCAATCGCGTTTCCTCCCCAAATCTTAGGATACGCAATGAACTCTGAGGTTAGATAGATGAATACCGTTGTTTGCAATAGTCCTGCGGCAGCGAGAAGAATCCTTGAGCCGCTCTTCTCATTTTTGACGGCGTAAACTACAGCCGCAATGCCCACGAAAGTAAAGTAAACCATCGTTGAGATTACGGTGCCGTAAAGAGAAGAGATTGTACCGTAGAGAAAAGCCACTAAGCCAATCAGAATCACCGTTACTCCCAGATCGACTAGGTGCGCGACAACCGGAGAACTGTACTTTGGACTGACGTACGCCAATCTTGCTGGAAGAAACCGATCGAAAGCTTGTGCCAGCATATACCTAGAGAGGGTGATTATTCCGAAAGCGAGAATTGCGATCGTTAAGAGGATCCAACCTAACCCAATTAGGAATGCTTGCACAATATTCGATGATACACCCATCGCTAGACTCCAAAAATTGAAGGAGTAGTTATTGACCAGGGTGGGATTTGAAAGGGCTGCAGTTGTGAATTGGAATCCTCCCACGTAGTACATCGACGCGAATGGGATTGTGACCGCCAAGAAAGCGATCAGTAATGAAATTGGAACATTCAGTCCCGCTGCCTTCTTCGTTAACTCAGAACCCACAGATGGCGCTGATTGGAACCACGGATAAGTGAACAAGGCAAAGTAGGGCATCATGAGCAAAGTCGCGTTAAGATTGAACGTCGATCCTGAATAAGACGCTGCGATCGAGGAGTAGGACACGTTTGGGATACCTAGGTTGTGAATGTAGTTTTCTACGCCTACCCTACCCGCAAAGAGCAGTGTGATGGTAGCGAGGCACACGCCGAACATACCAATAATCCAAGAAATGGAAATTAACCTGAACCCCAGCCGTGGTCTCATTATGTTGACTCCAATCAACACAACTAGCATTACCAAAGCCAACAAGAATTGGGAGAACGGATCAGCCCCCGAAACGTTTCCAGGTAACGCCAGACCAAGCATAGCTGGGAAGCCTAATGAAAGACCAACAGAACCAATCGCGAATACGGCAGATAAGGCGATCAACGCAAGATAGGGCATAGTCTCCATGGTGATGCCGGTAAAAGTGATCGTACTGCCCAAAAAACCACCAAGTGAACGAGACATCCAGACATAGTCACCTCCAGTTCTCGACACACGCCTGGACAACATCGTATATACTACCATTTGTGGAACAGCCAGCAAAGCCGCAATAGCTGACCCATAAACCAGATTCACGCCATTAACTGTCGGAAGCTCGAGCATCGTGAATCCAACTAATGCCAGAGCAGATCCAACCGACATGTAACTTACATTAATCGCAATTGCATCGAGGAGTGAAACCCTCTTTGTTAATCCAGTCGCATCTCTCAAGAAAACTTTGGAATCCGAGACCAAAGTCAAACTCGTGGCACCTTCTTAGCAATTATACTTAAGTCGGTTCCTCAAGAATTGAATCGTCTAGATTCTCGGTATCTTCTTGAAGCCTCAGGAAAATCCCCTGACATACCGGAAGACACTCTCCAATGATGCTTACTCTCTATCACGGAATCGAGAACATTCGGACATAGCGTGAATATATCACTTCGGATGGATTATCCAGCCCAGACACCAACCTTACCCCTTTGCCCTACCCCAAACGGTGGGGGACCTTCTTGGCACTAGGGTAGACCACATAGTGTAACTTTCGGATCCGAAACAGCCATTCTTTGACCGAATCGAGTCCAAGCTGTCGATCCTCGTTCGTGTATTGGATGAGAATGTGACGTGAGATGTGTTGTGAGGGTTTCCTTAGACTCTCGACAGAACCGTTCTCCACGAACTTCTAATTTCTTCAAACACAAGGCGACTGCCAGTAAATACTTTTATTGCAGTCCCTGAGCAGAGGCTGGAAAGGCGGCATTTCCATGAGGGATAGATTTATCGCAACCCAAAAACACCGTCGCCCAACCTGCTAGTTTCTCTAACCACGCTTGCTCATCCGTTGAAATCTACGACACTACTCTTCGTGACGGGAACCAATCTGTAGGCGTCAACTTCACCGCAACCCAGAAGCTTAAGGTTGCTCGTGCCTTCACTAGTGTCGAGGTCGACTATGTTGAAGGTGGTTGGCCGAACGAGACAAATCCAATCGATGTCGAATTCTTCAAACTCGTCAGGTCACTGGATAAGGCGAACGCCTCGCGTATCGTTGCCTTTGGGATGACCAGGCGCCCAAGCACGCGCCCATCAAGCGACAGCAATCTCCAGCACCTTCTCAGAGCCGAAACAAGAACGGTCACAATCTTTGGCAAATCCTGGACGTTCCAAGTTGAGAAAGTTCTCAAGACGACTCTAGAGGAGAACCGCAGGATGATCCGCGATTCAGTGGAATTCCTACGCTCCCACGGACGCATAGTCATCTACGACGCCGAACACTTCTTTGATGGCTTCAAGGCGGATCCAGAATACGCCTTGGCGACTTTGCAAGCGGCTGAAAACGCGGGGGCGTCGAGGCTGGTTTTGTGCGACACGAGAGGAGGCACCCATCCGTCCGCAATTTATGAAATCACTAGAAGGGTGATCGGTCAAGTCCACACTCCAGTTGGAATCCACGCGCACAACGACCGCGGAATGGCCACGGCAAACTCGCTATTTGCGATAATGGCTGGGGCATCACAGGTCCAGGGAACGATGAATGGCTTAGGAGAGCGAGTTGGCAATGCCGACCTAATCGAGGTTGTAGCCAACCTACACTTGATGAGCATAAGGACACGGCTTCAGGCATCAAGACTAGTCTCGCTATCCAATTTCACATACGACGTGAGCGGCGTCCGGGAAAATAAATACAAACCTTTCGTTGGAAAACACGCCTTCTCCCACAAGGGGGGAGTGCACGGAAATGCCGTGCTAAAGACGGAGGTGGCCTACGAGTTCTTTAATCCAGAAGCATTCGGGAACACGCGCACCATCACGGTCTCCTCACAAGCCGGCCTATCCAGTATCCTTCACGCAGCACGAAAATTCGGATTTCACCTCTCGAAGAGTGATAAGAGGGTTTCTGAGGTTCTTCATGAAGTTAAGCGGTTGGAAGCCATGGGTTGCAACCTGGAGTTCGCGGAAGCATCTGTGGAACTCCTCTTTCTACGCGCGATAAAACAAAAATCTGACCCGTTCAGAGTTCTCTACTGGAACGCTGCGGTTCAGAACCAAGGGAAGGACTTGCTGTCGCACTGCAAGATGGCCGTGGATGTCAGAGGAAAGGTGCTCGAAACCACTGCGGTAGGCAACGGGCCAGTGAATGCGTTCGATCAGGGCCTTCGAGTTGTACTACGGGAGAAATTTGGCGCGCGGTTTTCGGCAACGCTGATCGGCTACAGGGTCAGGGAGATCGACTCGGAGGCAGCAACCGCGGCGAGAGTAGCGGTCTACATAGACTTCTCCGACAAACATCGCACGTGGACCACCGTCGCGTCCTCCACTAACGTCATCGAAGCAAGCGTAGAGGCACTAATCGACGGATACAATTACGCACTAAGGACGACACACCAACCAAGAAAACATTGAGAACAATCAAGCCCTTTTCGTAACTAAACAAGACCATCTGCCGAGTCTGAAGTTCAATGCATAAATGGGTACTGCGAGCAATTGAGCCACAGCAGCCATATTCGGACGAGCGACCACGATACGCTTATTAGACGCTTTTTCAGTGTAAGGCAATTTCAAGGTCTACAAGCGCGTTGCCAAAGAATTCGCGGGGCTGCATGGTTCCACTTCTGCTTTCACTTGTAGACATTATTGTCCTTCAGTAGCCCCTTCTCCAACAAAATTTTGGAGATGTGGGTTGTAAAAAAGGAGAGTATATGCTAAACTTGACAAAAATGTCCGGCGCACAAGCCGTCGTTGAGGCCCTGCAACGAGAGGGTGTGCAGGCCGTCTTCGGCTATCCCGGTGGAGCGAACATGCCGATCTACGACGCGCTCTACGATTTCCAGTCCTTCCAATTTACCCCTCTAAATGAGAAGAGTTTCAGACACGTACTAGCCAGACATGAACAGTCAGCCGCCCACATGGCTGATGGCTATGCCCGCGCTTCCGGCAGGACCGGAGTCTGTATGGCAACCTCAGGCCCGGGCGCAACGAACCTGCTGACCGGATTGGCTACGGCCTACATGGACTCTTCTCCAGTCGTAGCAATCACCGGTCAAGTGCCTTCCTTCATGATTGGATCGGACGCGTTCCAGGAAACTGACATTGTCGGAATGGCTACGTCGGTGACAAAATACACATTCCAACCTCTCAGAGTCAAGGACGTACCGTACTCGATCAAGGCTGCCTTCTACTTGGCTACAAATCGACGGCCTCAGCCAGTTCTAGTGGACATTCCGAAGGACGTTCAGCAAGGTGAGGATGAAGTCGAGTTCCCAGAACATGTTGATTTTCCGAATTACCAGCCCTTGCCCGACCCCGATCCGATGATCGTGAAAACCATTGCTCGATCAATCATGGATGCGAAACGGCCAGTCATACTCGCTGGTGGCGGCGTGAAGATGGCCAATGCCTATCACGAACTGCAAGCTTTCGCTGAATTACTAATAGCCCCCGTTGTGACTTCCTTCATGGGAAAGGGGGCGTTTCCTGAGAACCATCCTCTCTCACTCGGCTGCATGGGTATGCATGGGTCTGAACGGACAAACAAACTCATTCCTGAATGCGATATCCTCGTGGTAATAGGTTCGAGACTCTCCGACAGAACAACGGGCAAGATAGAGAAATTTGCGCCCAATACCAAGGTCATTCACATCGACGCAGACAAGGCGGAAATTGGCAAGAACCACAAACTCCCCGTTGTGAGCTTGGTAGCAGATGCAAAGAAGGCTCTGCAGGCGCTCACACGCGAATTGGAAGCGTCTATGGTGGGTTCAGAGCGTGATACTTGGGTCAAGCGTACCCAAGAGGTGATGGTTATGGCGAAAACGGAACTTGACGGCAATGGCTCCTACCTTAGCGGAACTGAGACAATCAGGATGCTTCGCAGATTTCTCCCGCCAAAAGCCATAGTGGCTACTGAGGTAGGCCAACATCAAATGTGGTGCGAACAGCACTTTCAAGTGATCGAACCAAGGACATTCCTCAGCTCAGGCGGGCTGGGAACCATGGGCTTTGGATTCCCTGCCGCGCTCGGCGCCAAAGTCGCTTGCCCCGATGTCCCAGTTTTCGACATCGCGGGTGACGGAAGCTTCCAAATGACCGAAAACTCACTCGCAACGAGCATCGAAGAAGATATCCCGGTTACGGTGGTAATTCTGAACAACCGAATGCTGGGAATGGTAGCGCAGTGGCAGCGATTCTTCTACAACCGACGCTACTCGGCAGTAAAACTGGGCAGGTCACCCGACTTCGTAAAACTCGCCCAATCATATGGAGCCGAAGGAGTCCGCGTAGAAACGCTCATGGATCTTGAAACGGCAGTCAACAGAGCAATGCGTTCGCCGGTAACAACTGTCATCGATGTTCCAATCTCACCTGAAGAGGATGTACTCCCAATGCTACCACCGGGCGCGGGACTCAAGGAGATGGTTGTCGGATGAATCACGACGACCAACTCCGCATCATATCAGCTCTGGTAGAGAACAAGCCCGGAGTGCTCTACCGCATCTCTAACTTGATCCGCAGAAAATCATTCAACATCGAGAGCATTGCCGTCGGCCCAGCTGAAATACCCGGGCTAGCAAGAATGACCTTCACGATGTTCTCAGACCACGCAAGATTTGATCAGGTTATGAGGAACATCGACAACCTAATCGACGTCCAGAACATTGAACCTCTCGAGGAGAGAAACGCAACAGTTCGTGAGCTTGCACTCGTAAAATTCTCGCCCGGAGCGCCTGCAACGAGACCAGAAATAATGAACCTCATCGAAACCTTCCGCGCAAACATAGTCGACATCTCCCCAGACACACTAACCGTCGAAGTCTCCGGCGACTCAGACAAGATCAACGCCTTCGTAAATCTCACCCGCAACTTCGGGCTCAAGAAGGTGGCGCGTACAGGGACCGTTGCACTGGCACGTGAAATGATAACTCAGAAGGTTACGTGAAATGGTAAAGGTGTACTACGATAAGGACATCGACGTTTCCCCAATAGTTGGGGCAAAAATCGGAGTGGTAGGCTATGGTAGCCAAGGCCGTGCCCAAGCATTGAACCTGCGAGACTCAGGGGCACAGGTCTCCGTGGGGTTACGAAAGGACGGCAAATCTTGGAAACTGGCAGAAAGCGACGGCTTCCGACCACTTACCGTGAAGGAAGCCTCGGCCAACGCCGACACCATATTGCTACTGATACCTGACCCGCAGCAGCCCGCAGTCTTTACCTCTGAAATCAAACCAAACCTGAAAGCTGGCAAGACTCTCAGCTTCTCGCACGGCTACAACATCCACTTTGGCGACATTGTTCCCCCAAAGGATGTGGACGTAGTAATGGTAGCCCCGAAAAGCCCCGGCCAAAGATTGCGTGAACTATATGTGAACGGGTTTGGTGTTCCATCCCTTTTCGCCGTCTACCAGAACCCCTCAGGACGAGCCCGAGAATTCGTTCTAGCTTTGTGTAAGGGAATCGGTTCATCCCGAGCAGGAGTTATCGAAACTAGCTTCAAGGACGAAACCGAAACCGACCTGTTCGGTGAACAAGGGGTTCTAGTTGGAGGACTCATGCGACTTGTCATTGAGGGATATGAGACCTTGGTGGCAGCTGGCTACCCACCCGAACTAGCGTACTACGAAACCTGCAACGAGATGAAACTCATCATGGATCTGGTCTACCAGTACGGCTTCGTAGGAATGCTTCAGCGAATATCGGATACCGCGAAATTTGGCGGCCTAACAGTAGGACCGAAGGTTGTCGACCGCAACGTCAGAGAGAACATGAAGACCGCCTTGAAGGAAATTCGTTCAGGAGCCTTCGCCAAGACATGGACCGGAGACCGAGAGAAAAGCGCTCGACAGTTGGACCAAATGATGAAGGAACTCGCTAATCATTCCATTGAAAAGGTCGGTAGAGACATCAGAAAACTTTCTGGCCTCGAGAGCTAGACCCGTAAGCAAAGTGAACTGATGTGAGCTACACAATCGCCTTGATAGAAGGAGACGGAATCGGTCCCGAGCAATCAGCCGCAACCAAGGAGGTCCTCGCTGAGGTTGAAAATGGTTTCGGCGTTTCACTCGATCTAGTCCAAGTCGAAGCAGGAGATCGAGTTCTAGCTGAGCACGGAGAAGCTTTGCCAGAAGCGGCTGTTGACACGATTAGGAAGACTGATTGCTGCCTCAAAGGTCCAGTAGGCGAGTCTTCCTACGACGTCATAATTCGACTGAGACAGAGACTTGACCTATTCGCGAATGTTCGGCCCGCGAAATCTTTGCCGAACGTCCCTTCCTTGAACCCATCCACTGATCTTGTAATTGTGAGAGAGAACACGGAGGATCTTTACTCAGGCTTGGAGTCCGGAGACGATGAGAAGGCTACCGCAATCCGAGTAATTACTCGAAAGGCATCGGAACGGATAGCGAAGTTCGCATTCGAGTTGGCGTGTGATCGAAGGAGATCAGTTACCGCTGTACACAAGGTAAATGTTCTGAAGAAGACCGATGGTTTATTCCTATCTGCTTGCAGAGATGTAGCCTCGAAATACCCTCATGTCAGTTTCTCGGAAATGCTCGTAGACGCTACTGCGATGAACTTGATTAGAAATCCACAGAGCTTTGATGTTATTGTAACGACGAACATGTTTGGAGATATTCTCTCCGATGAGGCAGCGCAAGTGGTTGGCGGGCTGGGCCTGGCGGCATCTGCGAATATTGGGGAACAGTTCGCAATCTTTGAACCGGTACATGGCTGCGCACCCGATATTGCTGGAACAAACACCGCGAACCCAACCTCGCTCATACTCTCAGCCGCCATGATGCTGGAGTGGCTTGGGTTGAGGACACGAAACAACCAAGCCAAGCTCGCTTCACAAGCAATCCGACGAGCCGTAGAACATTGCTTGGCAACTGGGAAGACAACACGGGATCTGGGCGGTAAACTCAGCACTCTCGAAATGGGAGTTGCCGTCAAGACGGAACTTAGCCAGGTGATTCTTCAATGAACTCCCGCAATATTCGGATCTTCGACACCACCCTGAGGGATGGCGAGCAAACACCAGGAATCTCATTAACACCAGACGAGAAAGTCAAAATTGCACGACAACTTGACAAACTAGGTGTCGACGCCGTCGAAGCTGGCTTTCCAATAGCCTCGGCGGGTGAATGCGAATCAGTCGCAGCAGTAGCAAAGGCGGGCCTATCATGTGAAGTCGTCGGGTTAGCTCGCGCAAACAAACACGACATTGACGTAACGTTGGGCACAGGAGTAGGTTGCGTCCACGTATTCATAGCGACCTCCGACCTTCACTTAAAGCACAAACTCAAAATGAGCAGGGATCAGGTTCTCAACCACATAGCGGATTGCGTTGCGTACGCAAGTAAACAGGGCAAAGTTGTTGAATTCTCCGCTGAAGACGCCACGAGGACCGAGATCTCCTTCCTAAAAGAGGCGTATAAGACAGCAGAACGTTCGGGCGCAAATCGCCTAAACATTCCCGATACGGTGGGTATCTGTTCACCTCACAGTATCGCGCAGATCACCAAGGAGATCGTGTCTTCAGTAAACATACCCGTTAGCATTCACTGCCACGATGACTTCGGGCTCTCTGTAGCAAACAGCCTAGCTGCAATTGAAGCTGGAGCAGTGCAAGCACACGTGACCATAAACGGGCTTGGCGAACGAGCCGGAAACACATCCCTGGAAGAACTCGTAATGTCACTTCACAGACTCTACAACATGAACACGAAGATCAACATGGAGCTACTGAATGAAACATCAAGACTAGTTGCAACGCTAACAGGAGTCCGGGTGCAACCTAACAAAGCCGTAGTAGGTGAGAACGCGTTCGGACATGAATCTGGGATTCACACTCATGGCATTACTGAAATGCCTTTGACCTACGAACCCTACGACCCCGCCATAGTCGGCCGCCGACGCTGGTTCCAAGCCGGCAAACACGCCGGGGCACATGGAATCGCAACACAGCTAGCGGAAGCAGGTCTTTTCCCTGACAAGAATCAACTTGGCGAGATCGTTACACGAGTCAAAGACATCGGCGACAAAGGTAAGACAGTCACGGATGCAGACCTGATTGCCATCACTGAGGCAGTACTGGGCAAGACAACGGGAAGAGAACGAATCCTCGACCTAGTCGACCTAGCCGTTGTGACCGGGAAAGGGCTGGTTCCAACAGCCTCAGTACGATTGCGACTGAACGGCAAAGAATACATATCGGCCGAGACCGGAGTCGGCCCAGTTGACGCAGCAATCCGCGCAGTCCAAAAAATCACTGACCCATCCGTCCAAATCACCTTGAAAGAATATCGCCTGGAAGCGATCACTGGAGGATCCGACGCTCTCGCTGAGGCAATAGTCAAAGTCGAAGACGCAAGCGAGACAACAATCTCCGCAAGCGCTGCAAGAGAAGATGTAGTGGTTGCAAGCGTCGAAGCAATGGTTGAAGCAATAAACAAAGTGCTCCTCCGAAGACGCCTCCAAACCCCACCCAACATCCCTCTAGCTGAAGAAACCACACGCTAACAACGAAGGATTTGGCAAATGGCTTCAAAGAACTCCAGGCTGAAAAGCAGAGACATAACTGAAGGCCCCCAGCGCGCTCCAAACCGCTCCATGCTCCGTGCGATTGGTTACACAACACAGGACTTCACCCAACCATTCGTCGGAGTTGCAAGCACATGGAACGAAGTCACTCCATGTAACTTCCACCTGAACAAACTAACTAAGAAAGTGAAAGAGGGAGTTCGAGCAGCGAATGGAACCCCATTTGAGTTTGGAACCATCGCGGTGAGCGACGGTGTTTCCATGGGAACTGAAGGCATGAAGGCCTCGCTGGTCAGCCGCGAAATAATCGCGGACTCAATTGAAATCATGGCGATTGGCCAACGCCTCGACGCCCTTGTTACTGTAGCTGGATGCGACAAGAGTCTACCAGGATCGGCAATGGCGATGGCGCGACTCAACATACCATCAGTCTTCTTGTATGGTGGTACCATCATGCCAGGCAAATTCGAAGGTCACGATGTTACAATCCAAGACGTCTTCGAGGCCGTCGGATCCTACGCAGCAGGCAAAATGACCTTGGAACAACTCAATGGTCTCGAATGTTCAGCATGCCCCGGTGAAGGGTCATGTGGTGGACTTTTCACGGCGAATACGATGGCATCAGCCGTAGAAGCGCTGGGCTTGTCCCTCCCCGGAACGGCTTCGCCCCCTGCCACTGATGAACGTCGTTACCAAGCGTCGTACCTCAGTGGCTTGGCGGTCATGCGGCTGCTTGAAAATGGAATCCGGCCCTCGGACATCCTAACCTTCGAAGCTTTCGAAAACGCGATCGCCGTCGTTCAAGCAATGGGCGGCTCGACAAATTCCATGCTCCACATACCTGCAATCGCAAACGAGGCAGGGGTCAGAGTCACGCTAGACGATTTCGAACGCATCGGGAGAAAAACCCCGGAGATTGCAGACATGAAACCGGGAGGTAGGTACGTAATGTACGATCTCGACCGAGTCGGTGGGGTTCCCCTCATTATGAAAAAACTCTTAGACAAAGGAATGTTGAACGGACAAGCGCTAACGGTAACCGGTAAGACGGTTCAACAGAATATCAAAGAAATGCTTCTCGACGATAAGCCACAGGACGTTATCAGAGACCCATCCAACCCAATCTCGCCCAGGGGAGGACTGGCGGTTCTTCGAGGAAACATGGCTCCTAACGGAGCCGTAACGAAAGTCTCCGCAGCAAGGATACTACAGCATCGTGGCCCCGCTAGGGTATTCGATTCCGAGGAGCAAGCTTTCGAGTTCGTTAACAAACGAGACATCAAACCTGGCGATGTGGTAGTCATACGATATGAGGGCCCGAAGGGGGGACCTGGGATGCGAGAAATGCTGGCGATCACCGCTGCAATCGTAGGCCAAGGCCTAGGAGATAAGGTGGCATTAGTGACGGACGGACGCTTTTCAGGAGCAACTCGCGGGATGATGATTGGCCACGTTTCACCCGAAGCCCAAGTCGGAGGACCGCTGGCAGTTCTGAAGAATGGAGACATCGTAACCATAGATGCCGAACATGGCTTGCTCAAGGTTGAGCTGAGCGACGGAGAGATCGAAAGGAGAATGAAAGAATGGAAACAACCCGAACCAAGATACAAGCGCGGAGCCCTCTACAAGTACTCCAAGCTGGTCCACTCCGCAGCCGACGGCGCTGTCTGTAGCTGAGTCAATCAGCAGGTGCAAGAATGCCCACCCGAACTCTCTTCGAAAAGATCTGGGGTAACCACGTTATCCATGAAGAGGAAGGCGGTGGACCCAGCCTAATCTGGGTTGACAGGCATTTGATTCATGAGGTTACGTCACCTCAAGCCTTCGACGGTCTTCGTTTAACCGGTAGACAAGTAAGAAGACCTGACCTTACTTTTGCGACGGTTGACCACAACGTCCAGACAACCGACCGATCAATTCCAATACAGGACGAAATCTCCAAGAAACAGATCGAAGCACTATCCCGAAACTGCGAACAGTTTGGAATCACTTACTTTGACTTAACGAGCCCCAACCAGGGGATCGTCCACGTAATCGGGCCAGAGCTCGGCCTAACATTGCCTGGATTGACTATAATGTGCGGCGACAGTCACACTTCAACCCACGGAGCATTCGGAGCCTTGGCCCTAGGAATCGGAACAAGCGAAGTCGAGCATGTTCTTGCAACGCAATGCCTGTGGCTCCAGAAACCAAAATCACTAGAAGTCCGCGTTAACGGTTCCCCTCCACGAGGAGTCACCGCAAAGGACATCATACTCTCAATAATCGGCCACCTTAAAACCGCGGGTGGAACAGGCTCAGTGATTGAGTATCGAGGCGACGCAATAACCGCATTGTCAATGGAAGAACGCATGACCGTATGCAACATGTCAATTGAATGCGGCGCCCGAGCTGGCCTCATCGCCCCAGACGAAACAACGCTTCACTACATCCGTGGCCGAAGATATGCACCAAGGGGTGACGCTTGGACGCAGGCTGAGGAAAAATGGCACGAACTGCAAACCGAGCCTGGCGCTACTTTTCACGAGACCGTTCAATTAAGCGCCGACAAAATGAAACCCCAAGTCACATGGGGCACAACTCCCGCAATGGTAACTGATGTTACAGGATCGGTTCCCGACCCACAAGATTTCCAGGATCCGCAAATGAGAAGCGCAGCTACTCATGCCTTGAAGTATATGGCCCTGGATCCTGGCACGCCAATTCAATCAATCAAGCCTGATCGAGTATTCATCGGATCCTGCACTAACTCCCGCCTCACGGATCTTGTCGCAGCCTCCAGAATAATCAAGGGCAGAAAAGTTGCGCCAGAAGTACGTGCGATGGTTGTTCCAGGCTCGCAGTTGGTCAAGTATCAAGCAGAGACGCAGGGGTTGGATAGGGTCTTCAAAGAAGCTGGGTTCGAATGGAGAGAGTCTGGGTGCAGCATGTGCTTGGGGATGAACCCTGACATCCTAGAGCCGGGCGAACGCTGCGCTAGTACGTCAAACCGTAACTTCGAAGGCAGACAAGGGTACCAAGGGCGCACACACTTAGTCAGCCCGATTATGGCAGCGGCAGCCGCTGTCGCAGGCCACTTTGTTGACGTACGTGATTGGGAAATTTCTGGGTGATTGAGAAAATGGATCCATTCAGAGAATTCACGGGAGTCGTTGTGCCTCTGGACCGCATCAACGTGGACACTGACCAAATCATTCCAAAACAGTTCCTCAAACGGATTGAAAGAACCGGGTTCGGACCGTACCTATTTCACGACTGGCGTTTGCACACAGACGGCACTCCAAGAACGGATTTCGTTCTGAATCAGCCACGGTACAAGGACGGCACGATACTGTTGTCACGGGCGAATTTCGGCTGCGGAAGCTCCCGGGAACATGCCGTTTGGGCGCTCTTGGATCATGGATTTAGAGTATTAGCTGCACCGTCATACGGTGATATTTTCTACAACAACTGCTTCAAGAACGGAGTTCTCCCAATAACACTCGAAGAAACTCTCATCTCCCAACTCTTCGATGAAGTAACGACGCAAGGCGGCTACTCACTGCGCATAGACTTGGAAACGCAAACAATCCACAAACCTAGCGGACAGCAGCTGGAGTTCCGCATCGACCCATTTAGGCGAAGGTGCCTACTGGAGGGCCTCGACGACATCTCCCTCACCCTGCTACGCGAGGAGAAGATCCGATCATACGAACGCAAACTCTCACCGGTCCAATCGATCAAAGTAATGAGGTTATGAAAAAATTGTTCGAAGCTCCAGCGAAATTCGTATGGATGAATGGAAAGATCGTTCCATGGGAACAAGCTACCGTCCATGTCTTCACGCACGCGCTACACTATGGAACAGGAGTATTCGAAGGAATCAGAGCCTACAAAGTAGAAGAAGAGGTTCTCGTCTTTAGGCTTAAAGACCACATTAGAAGAATGGTAGAGTCGGCTAAGGTATACTCCTTTGACCTACCCTTTACTGCAGACCAGATTTGCCAGGCCATTCTAGAGCTCATTGAGAAGAATGATTTCCACTCGTCTCTATACATCAGGCCCATTGCATTCAAGGGAGTGGGTGGAATAAGCCTCGACGCAAGAGCCACACCAACCTCGGTCAGCATCATCGCTTTCCCATACGTAAAGTACTTCGACGAAAACAAACCTGGACTGGAGGCCTGTATCTCAACTTGGACACGCGTAGGCAAACCAGCTGTACCTGCTATGGTCAAGGCCTGCGGGCACTACGTCAACTCGGTTCTGGCTCGAACTGAAGCGGCTCAAGCAGGTTTTGATGAAGCGCTGTTTCTGGATGGGAACGGAGATGTTTCGGAGGGGACAGGGGAGAACATCTTCATAATCAAAGATGGAGTGATCTCAACACCGACGTCAGCTTCGGATATCTTGAACGGCATAACCCGCCAAACCGTCATCAATCTAATCAAAGATAATGACATGCCTTTCGTGGAGCGCACGATTCAAAGAGCAGAACTCTACACTTGCGACGAAGCGTTCTTCACTGGCACTGCAGCTGAAGTAGCACCCATCCTGAGCATTGACCGTAAACCTGTGGGAACTGGAGGTGTGGGACAAGCAACACTACGACTGGCTAAGGAATACGAACACGTTGTGACAGGACGCAATGAAAAATATTTGGAATATCTGACGCCTGTATACGGCAGCCGCCAGTTTGACCTACCCTCAACTCGTCCGCACCAAAGATCCCGGAGCCCAGCCTCAAGTCTTACTCAGAATGTGTAGCTAAGGAACGTTGCAGAGATGAAGCACCCGACGGTTAATTGTTTCCCTGAACTCTGACCGTTTTGCACGCCAAGGTTCCCTCTGGTGTGAGTTTTCTTCTAGTCAACACGCGGGTACGATCCGAGAACCCTCAACATAGTCGTCGAACGCTGGAGTGCACTAATCGCTTCAGAGACCTTCGGGTCTCTCTGGTGTCCTTCGAAATCCACAAAGAAATTGTACTTCCAAGGCATTCCCCGTATGGGCCTTGATTCAATTTTAGTGAGGTTGATTTGGCGTGATGCGAGTTGGCCCAACGCATTGTGAAGTGATCCCGGGGTATGGTCCGTGGCGAACACGATGGACGTTCTATCCTTTCCCGTTGGCAAAGCACTGGTTTGAGCGAGCACAAAGAAACGAGTGAAATTCTCAGGAAAATCTTCTATGTTTTTTCTCAGTACTTCCAAGCCATAGAGTTCAGCAGCGCGTTCGCTCGCGATGGCTCCCGTTTTCGATAATTGCTTTTCAATCAACATTTTAGCGCTGCCTGCCGTATCATACGCTGGAATGACTTCGACGCCGAGTTTCTCAAGGAAGCCAGCACATTGTGCTAGGGCCTGCGGGTGTGAATACACGGTTCGCAAGTTCTCAATCTTTGTTCCGGGAACAGCCAGCAAGCAGTGAACGACTCTAACTTTCACTTCCCCGGAAATTCCCAACGATGTTTTCAGCAACAGATCATAAGTCTGGTTAACGCTCCCTTCCAGCGAGTTTTCTGCTGGAACAATACCATAGTCTACTGATTTTTCTTCAACTGACTGGAAGACCTGTTTAAGCGTCTTGCAAGGTTTCGTCCCCACACTCTGCCCAAAGAACAGGGCTGCTGCTTGTTCGCTGTACGCACCATGCTCACCTTGAAAGGAAACAACAGGCGTTGACAAATCTTAGACGATGCAGTTGAGGTTCTATTCATGATAAAGAGTTGTTGACTCATTGGGCTCGCAATCTGCAACAGCTAGTGCCTAAGCCGAAATCCAAAAGTAGTTGATCATTCAAGGCAATGGAATAATGATGAATCCATTAAGTGCAGAGCACCATTCAGCCGGTGCTGTGATGTTTCGACGGGCAGACTGATTCATCATCTCCCGTCGAACTATTCGACCCACAGGTCGCCTTTTTTCCAAACATTCGAGTTACTGCCAAAGCTTAAATTCAGTTTTTGACGGCATGGATGGGGAAACTGAGTGGGCGCACCGCAAACACCAAACTTCTTGGCTGCGCCAAGAACGGACACGCCAACAACCACCTTTTATTCACTTTCAAGACTGAGGGGGTTGGAATTTGCCTAGCCTGATCGTAGTGGGCTGCCAATGGGGAGATGAAGGTAAAGGGAAGATTGTTGACTATCTCTCATCGCAAGCGGATTATGTAGTCCGCTACCAGGGTGGTAGCAACGCTGGGCACACGATCAATGTCGGAGGGGAAACCTACAAACTACGGCTCCTGCCGTCCGGTGTATTGCATCGCAAAAAGTTGGTAATAGCAAACGGGGTGGTCGTGGATCCGTCTGTATTGCTGAAGGAGATCTCGGATCTGACCGCCAGGGGATACAAGCCAGATCTAGCATTGAGCGACCGAGCCCACGTAACTCTAAGCTACCACCAAATGTTGGATGCGGCCGAAGAGAAATTCAAGGGAGCCCTTCGGTCGGGAACAACGTTACGAGGGATCGGCCCCACTTATACTGACAAGGTTGCCAGGTACGGGATCAGAACGGCAGACCTCCTAGACCTGGAACTCCTGAAACAAAAGATTTCGCAGAACACTACCCTAAAGCAAAGAATGCTGAAATCAGTCTACGAATCAGATGCCCAAGTCAATGAGAAGGAGCTGTTCGAGGGCTGTGTAAGGTTTGGTCAGGACCTTCGCCCGTACATAACCGACACTTCAGTGCTGTTAAACGGTGCCTTGGACGAAGGTAAACGGATTCTATTCGAAGGTGCCCAAGGACTCTTACTGGATATCGACCATGGAGTGTACCCCTTCGGGACATCATCAAACACCGTGGCCGGAGGCGTCTGCACGGGAGCAGGAATCGGGCCAACCAAGATCAACGACACGTTGGGAGTAGTCAAAGCGTATACCTCGCGCGTCGGAGCCGGACCAGTGCCAACCGAGCTCACGGACGAATTAGGGTCTAGGTTGCAAGAGAAAGGAAAGGAATTCGGGACGGTGACTGGTCGCAGGCGCAGGTGTGGGTGGATCGACGCAGTCGCTCTAAGATTAGCTGCAAGAGTAAACGGGCTTACTGGGATAGCTCTCACAAAGATGGATACTCTCGGCGGTTTCGACCCCGTCAAGGTATGCATCGAATACAAGATTGACGGAAGAACCGTACGTGATCAACCCGCAGGTTTGCATGAGTTCTCGAACTGTAAGCCGGTTTACGAAGAGATGAAAGGATGGCCCGACTTGTCTAACTCTGATTGGGCTGCTATAGCAAAGAAAGGCTACGACTCGTTGCCCTCGCAGACGCGAGGCTACGTCGAGAAAATTGAGGAAATCACAAAATCGCCAGTGAAAATAATATCGGTAGGAGAGGCGCGCGAGGCAACGATCTGTCGATCCGGCGTCTGGGCGAACTAACCCGATGGTTTGGCTCTTACATTCCTCATCAGCCAAGTTTCAAGTGAGGTTATGTGCCGGAACGAGTTTGTTAATGGGGATACGACAAGCCCCGCGGGAATCGCAGCCGCTAACAAGTTGACCACATTATACAAGGCCGTGAACACAAGGACCCAGAAGAGTAGGATGGCGTCTCCGCTGAACTGCCACACCGTCGTCTCGACGAGCGTGGCCCTCGCGAACGACATGTAGTTGAGCCCGAAAATGACTGGTCCGACATACAAGAGGACTATGTAGTTCACGACCGTCATCGCCACAACCCGAAGGAACATTCCTCCACCAAACATGAGTGCGAGTGCGACAGCAGGCCGCCCTCGTCCCGGTGCCAGATGAAGGTAAATAGAGCTACCTGCCCAAAACCCGCATAGAGTGGACAAGACTGCGAATAATTTTATTGCAGGGCCTAAGGGCGCATCAGAGCCGGTTATGTTGAGGAACAGCCAATGCACTAATTCCGTTATGATGGCTGCCACGGGCCCGAACAGGAAAAATGCGATGTAAATCGGAAGTTCTGCAAAATCAATCTGGAGATACGGGATTAGAGGGAAGGGAAGTGCAGCTCTGGAAAGAGTCAACAACGCCGCGAGTGCAGAGAAGACGGCGGCGCCGGCTAAGGTGACTGTGAACTTTTGTGGGCTGCTCTTCAATCGTTTTCGGTGACGCCTAATGATCTACCAAGAAAAGCGTTTCTACCCCTTTTTTGGTGATGAATCACGGCGGGCCCGGAGAACCCTGCCACTCGGTCTAGACATTTTTGTCAGAACATCGACGGCTTCGCGGACATCCTTGTAGGCCCCGCGTGGGTCTGAATCTAATGTAGTCTGGGCTCTAGCGACTAACTCGCGCGCGTGATCAGCAGAAAGATTGTTTGCAACGGAAACAGGATCATAGTCACTCAAGTCGTTAAGGATCGCAATCCGAAACGCCAGATACTCAACCTCGGCTCTACATTTCCAAAGAAGTAAATCCAGAGTTGAATTAGGTTCAGTTCGGCTTGAATTACGAAATTGATCAAGAAGTTCTAGGGCCTTAGAAAAGGAGTGGATAATTGGTTGATCGGGTACTCGGCTTAGTGCGCCGTTCGTTGGGCCAGCCTTCTTGTTGGTCGTTCTTGCTAGTGGACGGTTACTGATTTCGCTAGATTTCTTGGAAAGTCCGGGTTGTATCCTTTTCTCACCGACATGTAATAGGCGAAAAGTTGCAGAGGAAGAACGAAGACTATCGGTGTGAGCGGCCAGGGAATCCCAGCAGGGAGGGTTATCGTTTCATCCGATAAACCTGCAACTTGCCCATCCCCATTTTCAACCACACCAATAACCTGCGCTAGCCGTGCTTTCATCTCCATAACATTGCCAACGATCTTGGAATATGTCTCATCCTTGGGTGCGATGAAAATCACGGGATAGCCATCCTCAACGACCGAGATGAAACCGTGTTTCGACTCGCCCGCCGGATACGCTATGGCGGGTAGGTATGAAAGTTCAAGGAGTTTCAGTCGTCCTTCAAGGGCAGTCGCTGCACTTATCCCCCTACCCAGAAAGCAGAAACTGATTCTATCCGAGTATTTTTCAGCAAGACGTTTTACCGTGCTTTCTTGACTGGATAGAGTCGTTGTGACCCATTCGGGCAGTTTGTCGAAGCCGTCTTCCGACATTTGCAGTTCATTGGCGCTCAAGGTTTTTCGTTTTTCAGCGAGCGCCACTGCGATTTTGACGAGAACGGCGAACTGGGCGGTAAA
>Ga0181521_10001046_pt1 | contig 34215 bp, 27 predicted proteins | sample PEATcosm2014_Bin_32_FD_119764 | JGI IMG/M metagenome (GOLD analysis project Ga0181521, IMG submission 119764) | Peatland microbial communities from MTU Mesocosm Facility, Houghton, MI, USA - PEATcosm2014_Bin02_60_metaG | ecosystem: Environmental > Terrestrial > Soil > Wetlands > Peat | place...
CAGACCCATTCGCGCGGCGGCGCGGGCGGCTTCACACCCAGCGTGACCGGCGCCGATGACAACGACGTCGTAGCGTTCGCGCATTGATACCATTCTAATGGTGCAACCAAGATGAGAGTTCTCGTGATCGGCAGTGGAGGCAGGGAGCACGCGCTAGCGTGGAAGCTGGCGCAGTCGCCGGAGACCGATGTGTTCGCGGCGCCGGGCAATCCGGGCATGGCAGGCATCGCCACATGCCTGTCGATGAAGGGCGCCGACCCAGCGCAGTTGCTGGCGGCGGCGGAAACGATTGACGCGGATCTAACCGTCGTCGGACCGGAAGTTCCGCTGGTAGCCGGCGTGGTGAATGCGTTCTGCGCGGCCGGCCGGCGCATCGTCGGACCAAACCGGGAAGCGGCGCAACTGGAAGGCAGCAAGGTTTTCGCCAAGAACTTTCTGGTGCAGCGAAACATCCCCACGGCCGCGTTCGTGACCGTCGAAAACGAAGGGGATGCTCGCAAGGCACTCGACCGTTTCGGATTTCCCGTGGTGTTGAAGGCCGATGGGCTGGCGGCGGGCAAAGGCGTGGTGGTGGCCCAGGATCGGGCGCAGGCCGAAGAGGCGCTCGGCACGTTGCGCGGCCGGCTGGTGATCGAAGAATTCCTGCAAGGCGAGGAAGTGAGCTTCATTGCGCTGTGCGACGGGCGCGACGTGGTGCCGCTGGCCGCCACCCAGGACCACAAAGCGGTGTTCGATGGCGACCGCGGACCGAACACCGGCGGAATGGGCGCGTACTGCGATGCCGCCATCCTCAGCGAACGCCAGGCCGAGGATATCCTCAACCACGTGATTTTCCCGACCGTGGAAGCCACCGGCTTCACCGGGTTTCTCTACGCCGGCATGATGATGACCGCCGGCGGGCCGAAGGTTCTCGAGTTCAACGTGCGGTTGGGCGATCCGGAAACGCAGCCGTTGATGCACCGCATGAGCTGCGACTTTCTCCCCGCGTTGATGGCCGCGGCGGAAGGCCGCTTGAGCGGAACGCGTCTCGCATGGCGCGCGGGCCCAAGCGTGTGCGTGGTGATGGCATCGGCCGGCTATCCGGGCGCCTACGAAACCGGGAAAGCCATCAACGGAATTGCCGACGCAGAGGCGCGCGGCGCCGTGGTGTTCCACGCGGGAACCCGGTTGGGCGCGCTCGGCCTCGAGACCGCCGGCGGCCGGGTGCTGGGTGTCACCGCCCGCGGAGACGATCTTGCGGCGGCCATCGGCCACGCGTACCAGGGAGTGGAAGCGATTAGCTTCGACGGCGCGCACTTCCGCCGCGACATTGGCCGCAAAGGCCTTGCCAGGTATAGTGAAGGGAATCCGGGGACGTAGATCGGAGCGATGGAGCGCTCCGCGCTGGAGTCTCAAGCCTAGCGGGCGAACGGTGGCAATCGCAGAGCCGGAGCCAGCACCTGGGCAATCCGTTCGCAGGCACGCCCATCGCCGTAAGGGTTGTGGACGCGGGTCATGCGGGTGTATTCTCGCTCGTCGTCCAGCAACCGAGTCGCCTCGGCGACGATCAGCCGCTCGTCGGTTCCCACCAGTTTCACCGTTCCGCCTGCCACGGCCTCCGGCCGCTCGGTTTTCTCGCGCAGCACCAGGACCGGCTTGCCGAGAGACGGTGCTTCCTCCTGAATCCCGCCCGAATCCGTAACGATCATCCAGCACCGGCGCATGAGGTCCACAAAAGCCACGTAAGGCAGCGGATCGAGAAGGACGATATTGGCATGTCCGGAGAGTTGGCTGTGAGCGGGGCCCAGCACGTTCGGATTGCGGTGCACCGGGTAAACCACCTGCACATCGGGCCGCTCCGCCAGCAGCGCAAGCGCGCGCATGGCCCGGTCGAAGCCGGGCCCGAAGTTTTCGCGGCGGTGGCAGGTGACCAGCACCAGCCGCCGTGCGGGATCGAGCCATGGCCAGGCCGGCGCGTGGAGTTCGCCCCGCTCCAGCGCGTTGCGCACCCAAAGCACAGCGTCGATGCCGGTATTGCCCGTGATGAAGATCTTCTCGGGCGCCACGCCTTCGTGCAAAAGGGCGGCTTCGGCGGCGCGCGTGGGGGCGAAATGAAATTCCGCGATGCGCGAGGTGAGCACGCGGTTCATTTCCTCCGGGAACGGTTGCCGCATGTCGCCGGTGCGCAGGCCGGCTTCGATGTGCGCCACCGGCACGCCGCGATAGAACGCGCCCAACGCCGCGGCGAAGGTCGTGTTCGTGTCGCCCTGCACCACCGCCAGGTGCGGCCGTTCGGAATTCAGAACCGTTTCGATGCCGGCCAGGATCCGCGCCGTGAGGCCGCACAGCGTCTGGCCCGGCTGCATCAGGTCGAGATCCAAATCCGGGCGGACTCCGAAGGCCTCCAGAACCGGGTCCAACATGTCGCGGTGCTGGGCCGTCACGCAGACTCTAACCTCAAAGTCATCCGGCTGCGAGCGCAACCGTCGAATCAGCGGGCAGAGCTTGATGGCCTCCGGCCGCGTCCCGAAAACAAAGAGAATCCGGCTCAGAGTTCGAGTATAGCCGCAATTACTGCCGCGCTTGCATGCGGGTCTGCCGCCAGAGCGTTTTCGGTGGAACGAAAAACACCAGCAGCGCCAACAGGGCCGCGGCGTTCATCGCCACAAAAGTTCGCGCCGGCGAGGAGATTCGTTTCAATGGAAAGGCGCGGGGCACGAATCGATCCAGGGCCGCCAGGGCCACCAGCATCAGCTCATCGCCGAGCAGGAAGTTGCGCCACCGTGAATCGGTCAGCGCGAGCGTCGAGCCCAGGATCAGCAGGATCGCCCAGGGGAGCACCAGCCGTCCGAACTTGTGGGAAAGGAAGTGAAATCGCATCCGGTTGGCGCTGGTAAATAACTGGGGCAGGCGAACGAAGAGTTGCCAGAGACCGGCCAGCGTGCGCAACCGGCGGCGAAACTCGCCGCCCTCGGCCGCCGGATAGTCGAAGGCGAGTGCCTCCGGATCGAAGATCACCCGGTAGCCGCGAAAAAAGGCCCGCAACGAGAATGTGCCGTCGTCGGCAATCGTATCCGGCGGCAACGGCGAGGCCAGGCGGCGGCGGAGCGCGTAAATACAGCCGGTGGTCGAGAATATGGAATCGATCCGCGAATGGCGGCCGCGGGCCCAGATCTCAAAACGCCAGTACAACTCCATGTCGGCCTGCTCGCCGACGTGGGCGGGATTGAGCAGGCGCAACTCTCCGGTAACCGCCCCCACCGAAGGATCCGCGAAATTCGCCGCCAGGTGGGAAAGCGCGTGCGCATCCAGCATCTGCCGGACGTCGGTGAAGAACAGAATATCCCCCGACGCCTCGGCCAAGCCCGCGTTCAGCGCCGCGGCTTTGCCGCCGCGGGGAACGCGCAGCAGCCGCACCCCTCGACCCGCAAACGAGCCGGCGATGCTCTCCGTCGAATCGGTCGAACCGTCCGATATCACCAGAATCTCGCGGAGGTGCGCCGGGTAATCCAACGCGAGTAGAGACACCAGCTTTCGTTGCAGGAACTCCTCGCCGTTATACACGGCCATCAAAACCGAAAGGGTGGGCCGAAACGCCGGATCTTTGCGCACCGGCGGCGCCGCACGCCGCGAAATCGCCAACAGAATCGGGTAGGCGATGAGGAAATAGAAGACCACGGCGGTGGCAACCGCCAGCAGCACCGCAGCCAGCATCACGAGCCACTCGTCGCGCCCGGCCCGGCTGCCCTCTTTCGCGCAGCCTTGGACCGCCGGAACAGGGTTCGAAGCAATATGTCCAGATCGAGGGACGGGCTTTCCTGTTTGATGTAATAAAAATCGTACTCGAGACTGAGCGCCTCTTCCGGCACCCCGCCGGTTTCAGCGAAGCGGGCCTGGGACCAGCCGAAAATGCCCGGTTTCACCGTGAAGCGATACACGTATGCCGGAAGCAGATCGCACAGCCGGTCCGCAAAAACGCTGCGCACGGGTCGCGGGCCGAACAGTGTCATTTCTCCGCGAAATCCTACGTTGATCAACTGCGGCAGGTTGGTCAGGTGCAGACGCTCGATCAGACTTCCGATCCAGGAAGGTTCGCCGTCTTGCCGCCTGGTTCGAAAGCGAAACATCTGAAAAGGGATGCGCTGAAGTCCCGAACATTCGATCTGCTCGATGGCTGCTCCGCCAGTGGAAATGACGATCAGCAGTGAAGCCAGGATCAACACTGGAGCGCAAATGGCCAGCAGCGCCAGACCCATCAGTGCCTTGTAGACCGCCTGGAAGGCCAGCATCACGCGACTGGTGACGGGGGTCACCGAAAACAGCAGGTCGGACGGCGAGAGATACTGCCATCCCACGCGCCGTAAGGCGCCCTCGGCTAGAAACGGGGCGCCCTCCACTTCGATCCCCGCGTAATGCAACTGGAGTAAGTGCGCCAGCGAAATTCCGGCTGGCTTGCCGCTCATCACAACCGCGCGCGGGTGTTCAATCTCGCACACTTCGTCCAAACGATCCGGCGGGCCTAAGAACGGCAGTTCCCCGGTGGCGGGCGCCGGCCCGCTATCGAGCACGCCGACCGTGCGCTCCCCGAGCGCGGCTGCCAACGATGCGGTGGAAGAATCGAAGCCAACCAGCAGGATCCCGTCGCGCCGGCCGCGGGGTGCAAGAGGAATGGCCCCTCGCAGCAGGCCGGCGGCGGCCAGGCTCAAGGCGCTGCCCAGGATAATGAGGTACCAGGGAGTGGCCCGAATTCCAAACACATAGGTCAGTCCGTATTGCACCAGCAGATTGGACCCGGTGGCCGTGAAAAACCCGTCGACCCATCGCGGCAACCCGTCGCGGGACGAACTGTCCGGGAAGACGATCGACAGCCAGGCGATGGCGGCCGAAAAAGCCCATTGAAACGCCCACGGCGCCGCAAACGCGGCCTGCCCCATCCAAGCCCCAGCCGCCCAGTTGGCGATGCCAAAACCGACCAGGCAGGCTAATAGGTCCAAGAGCGCGGCGGAGGATTCGCTGCCATGGCGAAGCGATGGCTTCATGACTTGGCGGTCACCGTGATCTCGGCCGGTGTCGCGGGGCGGCGGGCTTGAAATGTCCGGCGAGCGTTTTCCGCGAATCCCATGAGATCGAATGAAGACGAGGCGTCGGGGACAGCCCCGCTGACCTCGATGAATTCGACGTCGGTGAGCGACACCCGGAAGGTCCACGCCGGCGTCGCTAACGGCACCAGGGTCTCCGCGCGCTCGCCCTCGAGGCCGACCCAGCGGATCTCAGACATGCCCAAACCGCGCGCGCCCTCGACGAGGATGGCCCACCAGCTCTTTTCGTCGCTGGCACGCTCCAGTTCCCAGGTCAGGCGCTCCAGGCGCAAGCGCCCGTCCAGAGCGCGTTTGAGCCCGCCGCCAAACAGGAGCTGGCCGGCTATATCGAATTCCCAATAGCGCAGTTGGTGTATGCCGATCCCCGCGACCACACAGAACAGGACAATCACCACAATCTGCAATTTGCCGCCCAAACGAGAGCTGGCCAGCAGAGCCAGGGCGGCGGCCAGCGCGGCGAACAGGAAGAGGACCCACACCGCCTGCCGCGCCGAGAAACCCCGGTCCAACAAACGGTGATGGATGTGCCGCCGATCGGCTGTGAAGATCGGCTGGCTGCGCAAGAAGCGCCGCAAAACCGAGAGCGAAACATCCAGCAGCGGGATCGAGAGCGCCAACAGCGGCACCAGCATGCTCAGCACCGTCGACGCCTTCTGGGTCCAGATCATGCCGTAGCAGCCCAGCAGGAAGCCGATCAGCAAGGCGCCCGAATCGCCAAGGAAAACGGTGGCCGGATTGATGTTGTAACACAGAAATCCCAGCAACGCGCCGACCAGCGGAAAGGTAGCGTGCGCCAACCCTATGTTGTGCCGTAACATCGCGGCTGCGAACAGCGTGAGAGTGGCCACTAGGCCCATCCCCGCGCAAAGCCCATCCAGCCCGTCGATCAGGTTCAAAGCGTTAGCGGTAAGCAGCAGCCAGAAAACCGTGAGCGGATAGTCCAGCCACACCGGCACCGGCTGCCCCGCAAGGTCGCCGACGTGCAGGCCGCTAAAGAACACCAGGGACGCCGCCACCACCAAGCCGACGATCTTGAAGACTGGCTTGAGGGGGAGAAAGTCGTCGAGCAGCCCGGTCAGAAATACTACCGTGGCTCCTGGAAGCACCTGCCAGACCGAGGGGCCGGCCGCGGCTCCGACGGCAGGCGTGGTGAGCAAGGCCACCCCGTAGGCGACGGCGATGGCAATTCCTCCCACCCGCGGTATGGGATAGGCGTGGATCTTGCGCTGCCCCGGCCGATCCACCATGTTGTACGAACGAAAAACGTCGCGGACGATCGGTGTAAGGATGATGGCGATCAAGAAGGCCTTGCCGGCCATCCACAGCAGTTCACCCATGACGGAGCCTTCTAAGAAAAGCTACCCCCAAGTACTCTGAATGGAAGCCAGCTTGCGACGGTCCAGCGAGTGTTCCACTCTGGCCGTGACACCGGACTCAGAGCACTGCTGCACCTCGCCCAGGTACAGCATGGAACCACACTCAATTTCGACCAGCACACCTCGTGAAAAGCCATCTTTTGGCCCCGGCAGATCCATGCGAAGCACAGCGTTCTCCCAGCCGGCTTCCCGTCCTTCCAGGAAACCGCCATCCGGCAGATACCGCACCTTCACGGTGTTCCGATCGGGCATGGAAGTATCATACTCCATCCACCGGCGGAGTGTGTACTTGTGGAACTTGCTCGACACCGGGAGCTTGGCCGCGTCCCTGCTCATCCAGCGCCTGGCCCAGAGCCAGCAGGCCGGGCATCGAGGTGACCTCCGAAACCGGGTATTGGGTGGCAGCGCCGCTACAATCGGTAGTTTTCGGGTCGCCATCCGGCTTCTTACGCGGCTTGCGGACGAGGTATTCCATGACGGCCAGGGAAGCCAGGAAAAGCAGAAATGTCACAGATTTCACTCCCTTCCCTTGTCCTATCGGCGCGGATCCGGGCGACCTTTAGCCCAGCAGAGAGCATACGAAGGGGGTGCAACTGGCGATTACGGGGGGAGTCGCCCTAGTTTTTTCGGGAACAAATGGCTTAGAACCTCTTTCTTGGGGTGAGGCGCCCACCCAAGAAACTGTCTTCGGCCAAGCGTGAGGCTCTAGAAATGGCGCTATTCTGTCGAAGGGACCGCAGAGAATCAAAGCATTCAGCCCCGGGGTCCGAGGCCGGAGCAACGCATTAAGCCGCTTCCACGATATGCTCACCAACATTCAATGCCGGATTCTGAAGTGGATCGCTTCCGGAGCCCCGGAGCACGGTGGCGGGTGCGCTGTGGAAAGCAAGTCGCAGCTCGCGGTCCTGATGGGGGATGAATTCTTCGACAGGTTGGCCGGAAAGTCGATCGTCGACTTCGGTTGTGGCGAAGGAACCGATGCCGTGGAGATGGCGGTGAGGGGCGCCGGGCGCGTGATTGGCATTGACATCCGCGAGGAAGTGCTCCAAACCGCACGGCAGAAAGCGCTCCGTGCGGGCGTTCAGAGCACCTGTCTCTTCGTATCTTCCACGAACGAGCTTGCCGACATTGTCGTTTCGGTGGACGCCTTTGAGCATTTCGCCGATCCTGCGGAAATCTTGCGAATTATGAACACGCTCCTGCGGCCATCCGGCGAGGTGTTGGTCAGCTTTGGGCCAACCTGGTTTCACCCATTGGGCGCTCATCTACCCTACGTTTTTCCATGGGCACATCTGATATTCAGCGAGGAGGCCATCATCTGTTGGCGGTCCACCTTTACGACGGATGGCGCAACGCGATTCAGGGAGGTGGCCGGCGGTCTGAACCAAATGACTATAGCCAAATTCGAGGAGTTGATAGCGGCCAGCCCTTTCAAGTTCGCCAGCTTCGAACTAATACCCATCAGGAAGCTTCGACGTTTTCACAACTGTTTCACGCGCGAATTTACAACCGCGGTTGTACGCTGCCGTCTGATCAAACGCACCTCAACCGAGCAACGGCTAGCGCCGGTCCACGGAAGTCCGAGGCGCCCGCGAAAGTTATAATCGGCGTTCTTGATTTCGCCGCGAGAAGGGAGCACGCGATCCGCGCCATCGGGTACTCTGAGAGGGAGTGCGCAGGCTCCAACCGAACCGACCAATGCGAGTCCTTTACATTCACTCGACGCAAGTGCCGCCTCCGCTCGACCCGCAGACCGATCGTTTTTATTTGCTTTCGGAGAAGCTGGAAGGCGATGTTCTGCAGCCGGTATGGTACCGCAGGCCGGAAGAAGTGGAAGCGGAGTTCGGCCCGGGTTCCTTCCCGGTTTATGAGTCGGGCCGATTTCGCTATCACTGGTTTCTGTCGTTTCGCCCCGATGGGCGGTTACGGTCGCGCCTGGCGCAGCACTGGTTCTACATTCGCAAGGGTGTGCAACTCCACCGGGAGCGGGCCTTTGATTGCGTAATCGCTTATTCCCACCTGGCGACGGGGATGGCGGGGGCCTTTTTGAAGCTGCTGACGGGCGCGAAGCTGATCATCGAGCTGGCGACCAACCCGCAACTGGCCTACCTGGTGGAGCGCCCCCGGCCGACGGTGCGCGACCGGTTGATGAAGCTCTACTCCGATGTGTGCCTCCATCTCTCGCTCTGGGCGGCCGACCGGGTGCATCTTCTCACCGCGGCTCAACTGGCGGCCTATCCGCTGCTCCGCAAGGTCAAGACCTCGGTGTTTCACGAGTTCGTTCTGGTATCGACGATCCAGGCCCACGCCGACGGGGAAGAGCGGTACGTGGTGATGGTGGGCTCGCCCTGGTATCTGAAGGGGGCGGACCGATTGATCGAAGCATTCAAGCGGCTGGCTGCCGATTTTCCGGACGTCAAACTCAAGATCGTTGGCTGGCACGAGAAGAAGGAACGCGAGCAGTTGGAGGCGCTGGCGGGAGACTCGAAGCAGATTGAACTGGTGCGAGCGGCAATGAACCCGATCATCTTGCGGATCATCAGCGGCTGCCTGGTGTTGGTACATCCGTCGCGGTGTGAAGGGGGCCCCAGGACGGTGATCGAGGGATTGGCGGCGGGCGTTCCGGTGGTCGGTTCCGATGTCGGGTGGATCCCCGAGCTGATCCATCCGGGGGAAAACGGATTCGTGGTGCCGGGAGGCAACGTCCCGGAGCTGGAAGAACGGCTCCGCGAGTTACTGGCCGATCCGGAGATGCGCCGCCGGCTGGGCGCCAACGGCTACCAATTGGCGCACACGCAACTGACCGAGCGGGTATACGTGGAGAAATTTACCGCGATGGTTGCGGCCACCGTGCGGGGCGACCCATGAGCCCGGAAGGGCCGCCCTCGGTTCGCAGCCTGGACAAGGCGGTGGCGGGAGGACTGGCTTGGGCGGCGGGCGCCAAGTCGGCGACCCAGTTCTTTACCTGGGCATTCACCCTGATCACCGCGCGTCTTCTTTCGCCAAGCGACTTCGGCCTGGTCAATATGGCCGGTTTCATCAACATCCTGGCGAGCGCGCTGGCCGAGTTCGGCATGGGTCAGGCCGTGTTGCAGATGCCGGAGTTGGAGGCCGGCACGGTGGCGCAATTGAACACGGCCTGCGTGGCGATCTGCTCGGGGGCGTACGGCCTGCTGGTTCTGGCCGCACCGCTATTTGCGGCGTTCTTCCGGTCCGGCCAGCTCAGAATGCTGGTGGTGGTCAACAGCATCGGGCTGGTCATCACGGGGCTTCAGTCGGTACCGCTGGGGCTTTTGGAAAAGGACCTCGACTACCGGCGGCTGTCGGTGTGCGAGTCGGTCACAATCGTGGTGCAGGCCGTCGTCACCGTGGGATTCGCGTTGAGCGGATTCGCGTATTGGTCGCTGGTGGTGGGCGCACTGGCCGGGAGAACGGTGGGAGCTGCGCTGACGTGCTACTGGAAGCCCGTACCCTTCGCGCTACCGCGATGGAAGCAGATCCAGGCCCCGATGCGGCTGGGGGCGCATGTGGCGATCGGCAGAATTGCGTTCACCGCGTATGCGGTGGCGGATTGCGTGATCGTGGGGCGAACGCTCGGCGGAGCGGCGCTCGGCGCCTATCAGATGGCGGTGGCTCTCGCCAATGCGCCGGCCGAAAAAATCGGGCTGCTGGTAATGCGGGTGACCGGGCCGCTGTTTGCGCGGGTGCAGAAGGACCAGGAACTGGTGCGGCGCTATTTCCGGATCATCAGCGAGTCGGTATCGCTGAGCGTCTTCCCGATACTGGTCGGTCTGGCGGTGGTCGCGCCGGAAGCCGTGCGCGTGTTGCTGGGGCCGAAATGGATCGCAGCCGTGGGACCGATCCGGTGGCTGGCTGTTTTCATGTGCCTTCGAACGCTGTCCGTCCTGTTCAGCCAGGTGCTCACCTCGCTTCGATACACCCGCTTCAACATGCTCGTTTCGCTGATCAGCTTCGTGGTGATGCCGGTGGCGTTCCTGGTGGCAACCCGCTGGGGGACCAATGCAGTGGCCGCCAGTTGGTTGATCCTGTCCCCGGTGACGGTTCTTCCGTTTGCGGTGAAGTTACTCCGCGCCATAGGATTTCGGTATCGAGACTACTTCAGCGTGTTGCTGCCGGCGCTGGCCGGATGCGCGGTGATGGTGGCCGCGGTTCTGGCGGTCCACACCTGGCTGGGGAACTATCACATGCCGGCTGCCGTCAGACTATCGGCTCAGGTGGCCGTGGGAGGAGCGGCTTATCTCGGATTCCAGTGGATCTTTTATCGCGAGAAGCTGAACCGGTATATCAATTTTCTTCTGGGGCTGCGCCGCGGACGTGCGGTATTGAGTGAAGCCGCATTGTAAGAACCGCGGATGGCGTCGCGCCACGGCGTTGGGACCGGCTCGATTTGGCAACCTCTAGCTGGCCCGCGCGTTGGGGAACTGCGCGGCTGCCACTTTCATGTCGCGCACCCGCTTGCGGTCGTACAGCTTAGCGAGAGCTTTCAAGGTTTGCGCGCAATTGAAGTCCGATCGTTCCACGATGGCAAGGGCATGATCGGCCATGCCGGCGTCCCTCCGGCGCGCCTGTTCGAGTACCGTGCCGGCCCATTTTGCGGCACCTGCGGCAACTGGAATCTGGGCGACCAGTTCCGGAACGATGATTGCCTCAGGCGGGACGCCGTCCGAAATGACTGTCGGCAGGCCGGCCGCCTGCGCCTCCACCACCGCAATGGGTAACGCTTCGAGTGGCGAGGGGAAGACGAAGACGTCCACCGCATTTCGCATTATGGCGGGTACGTCGGACCGGGTGCCGGGAAGCACCAGGCGTTCGCCAAAACCGCCCTGCTGTGCCTTGCTCGCCAGACGGTCGCGAAGCGGGCCTTCCCCGATCAGCAGCAGGTAGGCGCGGGGAGCGCGGGCAAGCACTGCCGCCAGGACATCGACCAGGAATTCCGAGTTCTTCTCTCCCGACAGCCGGCCAACGCTGCCCAGCACCAGGGCGTCGCTGGGAATCCCGAACGCCGCGCGGGACGACGCGGCCGCAATCGGGGCGTGGAACGGAGCCAGATCGATCCCGCAAGGCAGAACGATCCACCGCGGATCATCGCGCCATGAAGTGCCCAGGAGGTCCTCAGTCGCGGCGACCGAGGGCCCAATCCCCGCCGTCGCGAACATCCCGATCAAGGCGCGAGCGATTGCGATGTAAGCCCGGCGGACCAGCGACTTCGACGAATTCCGAACCACATTGTGCGAATGGACCACCCTGGCGGGAACGCCTTCGAGCCAGGCTGCCAGGACGGCGAAGGCGCTGAACGCGTGCATGTGACAATGGACTGCGTCATATGGGCCGTGGTCGCGCAGCAACCGCCGCAAATTGCGGACAAAGACGAGCGGGTTGCCGATCCCAGGACAGTGAAAAACCGGGATCCCGAGTTCGTGAGCCTTTTTCGCGAATATGCCCTCGATGTTCTGGAGCACCACGATATCCATGGCGAGGCGCTCGGACCGGTCCTTTTCGCAGAGATCCACGAGCCATCGCTCTACGCCGCCGGAGTAGAGCACTGTTGCGACGTGCAGCACGCGGATGGTCCGGGTCGATTCGTATGACTGCACCGGCGCAGGGGAGAACGTCCTGGAGGATTCGCGACACCGCGGGGCGGCTGCCGGCGCTTCAACGACAACTACTGGAGCGAAGTTCTGACGTGTGGGCTCCAGGAATATCTGGCTGTTCCAATAAGCGTCTCGCGCCTGATCTTTGGCTGCTCCGCGAATCCATTCGACTCTCGGGGATCGGTCGGGCACAAAGAAAGGGTGCCGAAGCCGCGATCAAACTCTCAGGTTTTCTCTCCGCAAACGGCGGCGCCTCGACAATCGGGCAGGAACTTGCCGGCAGTTCGCAAGGTAGCGCATCGACACAGGGTTCGACCCCGGCGTCCGTCGTCAGATGGCGGCCCGAAGCCGGTCAACGACGATCGAGACCAGTCGATCGAAGCGCTCCAGGCCAAGGTATTCTTCTGCGAATCTCCGAGCCCGGCCGGACATGCGCCGCAGCGCCTCAGGTTCCGCGAGGAGGCTGAGGATCCGGTCGGCCCATTGTTCCACGGAAGCCTCGCGCGGCAGAATGAATCCGCTCTCGCCGCTTTGAATCAGGTCCGGAACCCCTCCGATGCCCGTTGCAAACGATGGCAGGCCGGCTGCCGACGCCTCGGCGATAACCATTGGCCCGAAGTCCTGACGCGTGGGCAACAGGAGAATGTGGCTGTTCCAATAAGCGTCTCGCACCTGATCCTTGGTTGCTCCGCGAATCCATTGGACCCCCTGGGGCAGTTTCCGCCCTGCCAGCGCCGGATCATTGGACAGGATCGTCAGTGTGCATGCGTTCGCTAAGTGTCCGGCATACAACCGGAGCAGGAACTCGCCTCCTTTTCGTTCAAAGTCGTTTCCGACGAACAGCGCTCGCCAGGGGGGCGCGAAACTCTTCGGTGGAGGAGCCCACCAGTCGATGTCTTGAGGGGTCAACGTCACCCAACAACTTCCCGGGTCGACACCGTAGTCATGATCGAGAGATTGAGCGCAGTCCGAGGTCCACGGGAGCCAGCAATCGAATTGAGCGGCGGCGGCGCGAAACGCCCGGTGATGGAGCTGGTGCGCGAGCGAGCGTTTCCAGGGGCTGGCTCCTCTGAGCCGGAGCTGCCGGTCCATCGTCGCCGGGACTGAATCCAACGTGACAGCGGCCGGCATTCGCCTGGCGAGGTCCCGAAAAGCCACCACATTTTCCCACCCGAGCACCCACAGAATATCGAATTGCCGTTCTCGTTCGGCCTGAGTTTTCTTGCGCGCGATGAACTCCACCTGCCAGGGATTGGTCAATCGCGCCCACCAGGGAGCAGGGTACTTCGCATAATCGTCGCCGGTGAGAATCACATAGGTCGGATCAAGCCCGGGCAGCCGGTCGAGCGCCCTGACGAGCGTTCGGGTCATCGATGCATTTCCCAGAAAACTCGTGAATATGCAGAGCGCCTTTGTACCGGCCATGAGATTTCCTTGGGAATGGGATGAAGCGCGCCATCCGTCTTCAAGATCATAGCAGGCTGCGGTCAAGCACTTCCCCCAGAACCGCTTGAACAATCGGGTACACTGGAGTACCAATGCCGGATTGCGTACTGGTCGCCGGAGGCGCGGGCTACATCGGCAGTCACACCTCGAAACTCCTGCTGCGCTCCGGGAGAATACCGGTGGTTCTCGATAATCTCGTGACTGGGAATCGTTTCTCGCTGCGCTACGGCCCGTTTTTCGAAGGCGGTATTCAGGATGCGGAGCTGGTCAAGCGGATTGCCGGTGAACATTCGGTTTCGAGCGCCGTTCTGTTCGCGGGATACGCCTACATCGGGGAATCCACCGGGGCGCCCCGCAAGTATTACGGAAACAACGTCATTAACAATTTGCGTTTCTTGGACGCCCTGGCCGAGGCCGGCGTGTCGCGAATCGTCTTTTCTTCCAGTTGTTCGGTGTACGGGGTTCAACCGGTGGGTCTACTCACCGAGGACAGCCCAACCAACCCGCTAAGCCCGTATGCGGAGTCGAAGCAGTTTATTGAGCGCGCCCTCTGCTGGTACGGCCGGGCGTACGGGTTATCGACGGTCTGCCTGCGATACTTCAACGCAGCCGGTGCCGACCCCGAAGGCGAGCTCGGCGAGTGCCACAACCCGGAGACGCATCTCATTCCACTGGCGATTCTGGCGGCCCTCGGAGGCCCTCCGCTACGCGTGTTCGGGGGCGACTACCCGACTCCCGACGGCACATGCATACGGGACTACGTGCATGTGACGGACCTTGCAGAGGGTCACATCCGCGCTCTCGAATACCTGGCCGGCGGCGGGGAGAGCTCCATCATCAACCTGGGAGCCGGGGTGGGAAGTTCGATCCGCGAGGTGATCCGAGTGGTGGAAACGGTGTCCGGGCGGACAGTCCCGGTGGAAGCCGGGCCGCGCCGGGCAGGCGACGCCCCCATCCTGGTGGCTGACCATGCCCGGGCACGCCGGGTTCTCGGATGGGTGCCCCGCTACTCCGACCTGGAGACCGTCGTCAGGACCGCCTGGAACTGGTACTCACGCTCCGCAGGCAAGAGATCGTCCTCTCCCGGTGGGTGATCGTTCCGCCGGGCGTACCCAGAAGATCTCCAACTCACCATCTCGGAGCCAACGTCGGGTATTCCAGCGCCTATCTTCTCAGTCCCAACCGTCAGTCGATTAAGTGCTCAGTATTTTTCGCGAACAGGACGATCTGTTTCCCGCCGGCGGCTGCCTGGTTTCTCAGCAAATGCCCAGATGATGGCGGACCGAGCGACGGACCGCGCTCGGAAAAGCGTTTACCACCTCCCTCAGGGTTAGAGGGCGGTCGTACAAGGTCTGATGAATAAAGATCTGGGGTTTCGGAAAGCCTTTGGCCAATACTGGGTGCTGCGGGGCTGCGAACATGACTGTATTCTGCTGGTAGAACCACTCCACCACATTGTTGCCGAGAATCCGGGGGCGAATCGGGTCTATAGCCTCGTATCCTCGGCCCTGAAAAAGGTCGATCCAGTACGACAAATACTGTTCGTTAATGTGGTGGGTTCCGCCTTGCCCCGGGACCGCCGCGGAAAACAATACACAGGGAGCTAAGGAAATTAAATCGACGACCAAACCGCTGGCCCTCGGTTCGGGCAGGTGCTCGGCGACTTCCAGGCAGACCGCTAGATCGAAGGTACGGTCGAGTTGCAGAGGTTTCGTCAAGTCGCGTGCCGAGAACCGGTCGGGCGGGATCCGCAACTGGGAACGGTCGACGTAATCGCCATCAATGCCCTGGACCTCTGGAACACCGTTGGCAAGAAACGCCGCTGCCCATGGACCTACGCCACAACCAACATCGACGACACTCCGCACGGGTAAGAACGATAGCACGAGCGGCACGACAACGGCGGCGGAACTAGCCGATCCATCGACTAGTCCGGCATAAAACTCACTCGAATAAACCGCCCTTGCATTCTTGGTGAACATCTGGAACTTCGTCCTGTAATCCAGGCGATGTCAAGCGGAATTCCCACTTCAGTATACCCTCAGTCGCCTTGTGTTCTGACCCCATGAGTAGCGCTTTTCCCTCGGGCCGCCACGAGTTCGCTTTTCGTAGCCTCAAAGATCATCGATACGGCTTCCAGGAAGCCACTCGGCATTCGGGAGACATTCTCCAAGTTCCGAAGCTCGGGGTGCTCGCTCTGACTTATCTGGCACTTCCTGATCTCCCCGAACCCCGCCTTCTCGAGAGAAGACAAAGGCGTCCTCTCATCGTAGATAAACGTGTGTCCCCAGTTTCTCATGTAGTTGTTTATTATGAACACGGGGTTATCCGGGGGCGACTTAGTGTATTGCAGCGAGTCCCATGCCATATAAGCTTCCTGCAGCGGGGATCGCTTATCCTGATAGAGTTCCAGCAGGAAACGGAGATCGGGCGTGGAAAGCCTCAGGGTGCCGTTGGGTTTCAGGACGCGATGAATTTCCGAGAGCATGGCAGCACCCTGGGCGAAATCGATGTGCTCAATCATGTGCTCGCTGAAGACATAATCAAACACGCTGTCCTCAAAAGGAAAACGCTTGGTGGCATCGAGCCGGAGCAGCGACAGGGCTCCGGGACAATATTCGGAATTGAGCCAGCCAGTTAGCAGGTGACAGCCGCAGGCTATATGAAGTCTCGTTACCTGATTGCTCCGGAAGTACGATTTCTCGAGTCTGCGATCCGCAGACACGATGAAGCGCTTTAGCCGGCGCAACCCGTGAAGAGCGGCTCTGGCCGGACTTTCCAGAGATAGTGCCTGCGCCAAGGTAACCATTGAAGCCCGCATCTGGCTCCCATCCGGAATTCCCATTTTGCGCTCCCCGCGTCCCGTCCAGTATACCTCCAGTCACCTTCTCTTAGCCTTGCGACCGTTGCCTTTGCGACCGTTGCGCTTTCTCTAACCGGGAGCGGTTCTCGCCATCGGTATGGCGTGAGTGTCACCTCATCGCCGCCGCTTCTCGTTTTGGCACTCTAGAGGGAAACCCTCCGGAGCCAACTCAAGCCTTGTAGCAGATGAGATTGGTCACCCGGAACTGCTCCAGGCACTCCTTATACTTGACTAGCTCATGGAAGTAGCCGGTCGGGGTGATTCTGGCGATCCGCATGCCATCGGTTTGAAAAAGCGCAAAATAGTCCTTCATGAAAACCCGGGCATCGACGCCGGCGTTGCCAAATTCAAAGGTAACGAATTCGATGGCGGATTGACGGAACATCTCGCTGGCGCCCTGGAGCACGTCGAGTTCATGCCCCTCGACGTCGATCTTCAGAAGATCGATGCGCCGAATGTCCCGCGAGAGACAGTACTGGTCCACCGTTTGCACCTCGACCATTTCGGACTGGTTCATTTCGATGCCCCGATGCGCCAGGTTCTGCCTGGTAAGGGATGCCAGATCGGACGCCTCGGCATCGTAGAAGAGCGGCAGCCGGCCGGCGGCTTTCCCGAGAGCGAAATTGTTTAGGAACACGCCGCGGCGATTTGCGGCGGCTTGGCACAAAAGCCCATACGCCTTCGCGCCGGGTTCGAAACAATGCACGTTAACCTTGCGATTCCGCAGGCTATCCAGCGCGACATTCAAAAACTGCCCTAGGTTGGCTCCCACATCGAAAATGCAAAGGGGCTCCCCTCCACGGCCTGCCCGATCGCCGCTTTTCGCGATCCGGCCGAAGATCGCGCGCTCGCCGGAAACCTCCGGGTTGACGCCCCCCCCAATGCCCTGCATAAACTGCCCGGCGATGACGGCTTCGTCCAACAGGTACTGGCCGATCGGGTTGGCGGTGAGGTGGGAAAGCCCGCGGAATACACTGCGTAGATTCTCTCTGGTCATAGTTCCACCCTGGACCGGTAATTCCTACCATCCGTATTAGAGGTATCGCCAGCCCCTCCGGAATCTCATAGGAATTGCGCGGCTTTGTCGTATTCCCCGATGCCGCCGCGGGCTCTTTTCTCTCCCAAAAGTCCGGGAAGGCATTTAACATCCGGCCGCGCTGCGCGCCCTATTCCGGGCTTCCCGGCTTTCGCCGGCCGGCACTCGGAAAGGCCGCCTCTCCGCCGCCTCTCCTCTTGACATTCTAAAGGAACCGGTGCATACTCCTTTTGGATGTCTACAAGAGAGACCAAAACGGAGATACTGCAGGGCACGCTCGACCTGATGGTGCTGCGGACGCTGGCCACCATGGGGCCGCAGCACGGCTTCGGGCTGGCGCAGCGGATCCAGCAGATTTCCGGCGGCGCGCTGGACCTGAACCAGGGGACGCTGTACCCGGCGCTGCTGCGGCTGGAGCATCGCGGATGGATACGCTCGCGGTGGGGCGTCTCGGGCAATAACCGGCGCGCCAAGTTCTACGAAATCACCGCCGCGGGACGGCGGCAGGTGGAAAAGGAATCCGAGGAGTGGGCGCGGACGGTCGCGATCATGGACCGCTTCGTGCGGCTGACGGAAACGGAGTAACCCATGCCCGATGTTTGGATGCGCATACGGGAGCTGATCGGCAGGACGGACCTGGACGGCGAGCTGGATGAAGAAGTGGGCCTGCACCTGCAGATGATGGAGGAAGAATTCCGGCGCCGCGGCATGAGCGAGGCGGAAGCCAGGGCCGCCGCGCGCCGGGAATTCGGCGGCGTGGCGCACGCCAAGGAAGCCTACCGCGATCAGCGCGGCTTCCCGTGGCTCGAGAGCTTCGCCAAAGACGTTCGTTACGCGCTGCGCGGCCTCGGCCGCAGCCCGGGCTTCACGGCCGCGGCGGTGCTCTCGCTGGCGCTTGGCATTGGCGCCAACACGGCGATCCTCTCGCTGTTCCACACGCTGATGCTGCGCATGCTGCCGGTGGCGCACGCGGAGCAACTGATCTCGATCCATTCGATTAACGGCTGGGGCACGGGGAACGTGTCGGCGCCACTGTACCGGGAGATCGCCGCGCGGGCGGATCTGTTCCACGGCGTGATCGCCACCACCGGGGTGAGCAAGGTGCGATTCACCCCGTACCGGGGCGCCCGCGAAGAATACACGCAAAGAGAATACGTATCCGGCAATTACTTCCAGGTGCTAGGAATCCGGCCGGCGATCGGACGCCTGTTCACCGGCGAGGACAATCGCGTGCCGGGCGGGCATCCGCTGGCGGTGCTCGGCTACGACGTGTGGCGCAACCGCTTCGGCGGAGACCCGGCCGTGCTGGGCCGCACCGTTCTGGTCGACGAGCAACTGCTGACGGTGATTGGCGTGGCCGCAGCGGGATTCCGCGGTGTGGAGCTGGAACGTCGCACGGACGTCTGGGTGCCGTTCATGATGTCCCACTTTGGCCAGGTGATGAGTCCCCACTCGTGGTGGCTTTCGCCGATGGCGCGCGTGCGGCCGGAGGTGCCGCGCCGGCGGACGCAGGCGGCGCTTGACGTGCTGATGCAGCAGCACCTGAACGCGCTCTATGGAGGGAATCGCAATGCCGGGTTCCGCGACAAGGCGATGGGGCAACGGCTGGAGATCCGCGCCGGGAGCATCGGCCTCTCGATGTTGCGGGAACACTTCGGCAAGCCGCTGGCAGTTTTGCTGGCACTGGTAGGGCTGGTGCTGCTGGCGGCGTGCATCAACGTGGCGAACCTGCTCCTGGCGCGGGGAGCGGCGCGGCAGAAGGAGATCGCCATGCGGCTTTCGCTCGGCGCCACGCGCGGACGCTTGGTGCGCCAGGCGCTCACCGAGACCCTCCTGATAGCGGCCGCCGGCAGCGCGGCGGGCATCGGGCTGGCCGCGTGGGGAGTGCGGATGATCACGGGCTTTCTGCCCGAGGAAGCCGGCAACCCATTTTCGGGCGCGCCGGACATGGCGGTGCTGGGGTTCACCATCGCGATTTCGGTGGCCTCGGCTTTGTTGTTCGGACTGGGGCCGGCGCTGCGCTCCACCGCCGTCAACCCGGCCGCGGGGCTGCGTTCGGGAGGTCTCGACCGCGCCGGGCGGCCGGCGCTGCGGCGGGTTCTGGTGGTGGCGCAAGTGGCGTTCAGCGTGGTGCTGGTGGCGATGGCCTTCCTGTTCGGGCACAGTCTGCTCGCCATGCGGTCGGTCGACCTGGGTTTCCGCAATCAAAATGTGATTGCGTTCAACCTGGATTTCCCGCGCCTGTGGAAAGGGAACATCCACCAGGCACAGGACCAGTTGGTGAAGACGCTGGCCGCGGCTTCGGGCATCTACTCGGCGAGTTCCGCCCTTCCTGCGCTGTTTGCCGGCGGCAGCTTCGACGCCACCATTCGCGTGCCAGGCTCGGAACGCACCGCCGCGGAGCCGGTCGACGTGGATCAGGCCTTCATCGCGCCGCGCTACTTCGAAACCATCGGCGCCACCCTCCGCGGCCGCGATTTCGACCGCAACGATACGGCGGACGCCCCCAAGGTCGCCGTGGTGAACGAGGCATTCATCCGCGAGTTCCTGCCGGGCGAGACCCATCCCGAAGCGCGCTGGCTGAGCTTCGACGACAGCAGGCCCGAGGGCGGCGAACGTACCAGCATCGTGGGAGTGGTGCGCGATATCCGGCAGAATGGCATTCAGGAAAGAATTGCGCCGAGGGTATATGTGCCTCTCGCGCAGTACCAGAACATGACCTGGCCGCCCGATATTCTGGTGCGCACCGTGTTGCCGCAGGCCGTGGTGCAGGCGGTTGTCCGGCGCGAGCTGCCGCGGCTCGGCGCGGGCATCGCCGCGACGGATTGGACGACCGTCCGCCAGCGGATCGACGATTCCATTTTCGAGACTCGCCTGCTGGCCACGCTGGGAGGGTTCTTCGGCGTGCTGGCGCTACTGCTGGCCGCGGTGGGCCTCTACGGCGTGATGTCGTACGGGATGGCGAAGCGGGCCGGCGAGATCGGCATTCGCATGGCGCTCGGGGCTAGGCGCGCCGATGTGGTCGGCATGGTGCTGGGGGATGCGCTGCTGCTGGTGGCCGCCGGTCTCATGCTCGGTTTTCCGCTGGCCTGGGCGGCGGCGCGCGGGGTCCATTCGCTTCTGTTCGGCATCGCCGCCGCGGATCCGCTGGCCTTCGGGGGCACCGGCGCGGTGCTGGTCGCCGTGGCGCTGGGGGCGGCGTTCCTCCCGGCGCGCCGGGCCGCATCCATCGACCCGATGCGCGCCCTGCGCCACGAGTAGGCGCGCAGCAAGGCAAACACACAGGCAAACTATAAAGCATGCCGCACCAACGTGGTGCGGGGCCATCGGTGGGGCATCCTCTTGGCTTGCCCGGATTGAGAGCGGTCTGCCAAGAACCTGCCCGACTATACTGGAAGGTTGACCGCTTCCCCATCGAGCGGCAAATGGCACACTAAACCCGATGCGGATCACGATCGACGCGCTACCGCTGCTCTTCAGAAGTGCCGGAGTGAAAAACTACCTGTACTACTGGATCCAGCATCTGCAGCGGGAGCCCGCGGCGGATGTGCGTCTGTTTCCCTTTTTGGGAGGAGCCTCCAGCCTGGATCATCGCAGGGCGCTGGCGGGACCCATCCCCGCGTTCTTCCGTCTGGGCCTCTTCTTCCTGATGAATCGATTGCCGGCGGGTTTTTCGCAGCCCTGGTTCCCCGCCACGGACGTTTTTCACTCGACCAGGATACTCCACCCGCCCAGGCGGGCGAAGCTGACGGCCACCATCTACGATCTGACCTGCTGGCTTCTCCCGGACACGCATCTGCCGTCCAACGTGGCTTTCGAGCGGCGCTACGCGGAAATGATCTGGAAGCGCGCCGACGGCTTGATTGCCATCTCGGAGAGCTCCCGAAACGATGCGGTGAGGCTTCTGCGCATTCCGCACGAGAAGATACAGGTCATCTATCCGGGCGTTCCGGAAGCGTATTTCTCGATTGACCGCGGGAGCGTGGAGCGGGTGCGCGCCACGCTAGGGCTTGTGCGCCCGTACCTGCTGTACGTGGGAACCGTCGAGCCGCGAAAAAACGTCGACTTGCTGCTGGATGCATATGGCGACCTGGCGCGTTCTTTCTCGGACGAGTTCGACCTGGTGATCGCGGGTTCGTACGGTTGGGCGAGCCAGGCGACCATGGCCCGGCTGAAAAGCTCGCCGCCCAACGTGCGCTACTTGGGCTACGTGCCGGAAAGCGACCTGCCGGCGCTCTTCGCGGGCGCCGCGGCTTTTGTCTATCCATCGCTTTACGAAGGATTCGGATTTCCGGTGGCGCAAGCCATGGCGGCCGGCGTACCGGTGATCACGGCGGGCGTGTCGTCGCTGCCGGAGATCACCAGCGGTGCGGCCGTGTTGATCGACCCCCACAGCCGGCTGGAGCTGCGGGAGGCGATCGAGAGTCTGCTGATGTCGCCGTCGCGGCTGGCCGTATTGAGTGAGAGCGGCCGGATACAGGCGCGCCGATTCTCCTGGCCCGCGGCTGCCGCGCGGTCGGTGGATTTCTTCGCGCGCGTGGCTGCCGGATCTTGCTACTGTTAGGAAACCGGTTGTAAGGATTTGCGACGGGCCGTCATGCGGATCGTATTCGTGGTGCACACTTTTTTCCCGAACTGGCGCGCCGGAACCGAAGTATACACCAGGAGCCTTGCCCGCAAGGTGGTTGAAAACGGGCATGAAGCTATGATTGTCTGTTACGAGCCGCCGGCGCCGCAGGACGCCTTCGAAGGTATCCGGGGCTGCGAGACGGTGTATGAGGGTCTCCCGGTATACCGAATTTCGTTTCATAAGCGGCATCCGTGGTTTCACCTTGTCGATTATTACGATCCGGGCATAGAAGAGCATCTTTTCCGCTACTTCTCGGCGGCCAAGCCCGACCTCGTCCACGTGGTGCATGCCATGCATCTGACCACGGCGTCCATTTGGGCCGCCAAGCGGTTGCGGCTTCCGGTGGTCGCCACCGCAACCGACTTTTGGTCGATTTGTCCGACCTTCCAGTTGGTGCGGTGGGATGAATCTCTCTGCGGTGGACCCAATGCGCTCGCCTGTCTGGCCTGCACCAGCCAGGACGTGGCCGGCACATGGCCGCGCAGGCTGGCTGCGAACAGGCTGCTGAGCGCCGCCCTGGCGCCCGTGGTCACTGCGTTGGGGGCTGTGCCGGTGCGCCGCCCGGCGTGGCTGGCGAGCCTGCTCTGGCTCTCGCACCGGCGCCGCTGGATGAAAAAGGCGCTCTCGCAAGTAGACGTGCTGGTCGCGCCAACCTCGAACACCGGGCGCCTGCTGGCCGAAACCGGATTGAAACCCGCCGAGATGCGCGAGTGTGGTTTCGGCCTCGAAGACCATGCCCTGCAACCGTTGCCCGCCCGGCAGCGGAATGGCGTTCTGCGCCTGGGCTACGTGGGGACGTTCCGCCACTCGAAGGGTGTCCACGTTCTGCTGGAAGCCATGCGGCGACTGCCGTCCGATAAGATCCAGCTCGCGGTGTATGGCAGTCCGGGGCATTTCCCCGAATACGACGAACGGCTGCGCGAACTGGCTTCCGGGCTGGATAACGTTTCGTTCCTCGGCAGCTTTCCGAACGAGAAACTGCCGGAGGTGTTCGCCGGTTTCGACGCGCTGGTGATTCCCTCGCTTTGGCACGAGAATTCTCCTTTGGTGTTGCTGTCCGCTTTTGCGCAGAAGACGCCGGTGGTGGCATCCCGCGTGGGCAGTCTGGCGGAGATGGTGGATGACGGCAAGAACGGCTTGTTGTTTACGATGGGGGACGCCGGGAGTCTCGCCGGGCAACTGAAACGGTTGATGGCGAAGCCGGAATTGATCGATCGTCTGCGCGCCGGCATGCCCGCGGTAAAGACCATGGACCAGAACGCCGCGGAGATGTTCGCGGTTTATAGCCGTCTGGAAAGCGAATGCGAAACGCGGCGCCCCGCGGCGGCGCGGCGTCCCGGCTACCTGCCGTCCGGACCGCTGGCCTGGGGCAGGATGGTGAAAGCGGTTCGCCGGATCCGCTTTGGCGCGCAATTCGGCGACTCCCTCACGCTGCTGCGCTGCACTCGGCGCATCGACGGCAACCGGCAGGTGGTTTTCGACTTTGAGTGGCACGCGGCGGACATGGACCCCGATTGGACCGTGTTCATTCATTTTCTGGATGAGAGTGGCGCCACCCGCGTGCAGGGCGACCACGCGCTATGCATCTACCGGCAGGATCCCTGGGGCTTTGTCACTTACTCTTTCGGCATACCCATCGCCGAGGAGCATCTCGGCAAGACCTACCAGTTGCGTCTCGGGGTCTGGAGCCCGCAGAAAAAGGAGCGATTGCCAGTGACCCGGTGCCGGTCTCTCGAAGTCGAAGCGGCGAATTGCGCGGTCCTTTTGGGCCCCTTGCAGATGAGCTGATTCGCACCGGATTTCCGCCGTCCCCGCGTAGCTAGCCAGTCTCGGGCCGATCCACCGAACGAAAGAAAGTATTGCGAGAACTGCGGGCCGTACGATACTATCGAGACAGCAGTTAGCGTTGGGGCTAAGTGTGACGAGTAGCGGGTTAGGATGTTAACTGGGATTACCGGATCGAGCGGATTTATCGGATCTTACCTGACGCGGTGGTTAGTTGCATCCGGCGGCCCTCCACCGCGTCTCCTGGTGAGGGACACCGCCAGAGCGAGGCCCGAAGGCGCGGAAGTCTGCTATGGCGATCTTCACTCACCGGCGGACTGCCAGCGGTTCGTCGAAGGGCTTGGGGTAATCTACTATCTCGCCCACGAAAACACACCCGTGAATTCGGATCTGGATCAGCCGAACGACGTTCGCGCCAATCTGGAGCCGCTCTTGAATCTGCTGCGCGCGGTGGAGCGGGCCGGCGCCAGGCCGCAAATCGTTTACTTCAGCAGCGGCGGCGCCGTGTATGCCGGAAAGCGTCACAGAGTTCCCTATCGGGAAACCGATCCGTGCAGCCCATCTTCCTCTTATGGAATTCTCAAGCTGGCGGCAGAACAGTATTTGCGGCTGGCCGCGGAGAGAGGCTATCTGACAGCCACTGTCCTGCGGGTTGGCAATGCCTATGGCACCCTGCTGCCACGGCACCGGATGCAGGGCCTGATCGGCGTGGCGCTGAACAGCGTTTTGAACGGGAAACCGATCCGCGTGTTCGGCGACCTGGGCAACGTGCGCGACTATGTCCATCTCGACGACATCTGCGCCATGGTGGAGCGCGTCTCGGTGCCGCGCGGAAGGTTCGACGTTTTCAATGTCGGCTCCGGGATCGGCCATTCGGTGGCCGAGATTTTGCGGGTGATTCGGGATTGCCATGGCGGGCCCATCGAGTTGGAAGTCAACCAGCGTCAGGGAAAGTGGCTGACGGACTGGGTTGTGCTTGACGTCGGCAAAGCCAGGCGGGAGTGCGGCTGGCAACCGGCTGTCGATCTCACGTCCGGGATTGGCGCCATGATGTCGGCCTGGCACGACCAGGTCCCGGTCGCTGCCGCCTCTCGATGAAATGTTCCGTACTTCTTCCGGTGTACAACGGCGCCGCGTTCCTGCCCCTGGCCATTGAATCGATTCTGAAACAGGACGACCCCGACTTCGAGTTTCTTCTCATCGACGATTGCTCCACCGACGATTCCGCGAAGATCATCCGCCATTACGCGGCGTCCGATGAGCGCATCCGGGCGATTTTTCATCGTGAGAATGCCGGCCTGGCCGCCACTTTGAACGAAGGTCTCACGGAAGCGCGCAGCGGCCTGATCGTGCGGATGGATCAGGATGACCTGGCCTTGCCGAAGCGAATCGGCGCCCAGATCGGGTTCATGCGTCAACGGCCCGAGATCGCGGTGGCCGGCAGCTTCGTCTACCACATGGGCCGCCGGCCCGCCGACGACCACCTGATGCGGTTGCCGGCCGGGCATGAAGAGATCGTCCGCACCCTGGCACGCGAGAATTGCATCTACCATCCTTCGGTGATCATGCGCCGGGAGCCGATTCTGAGTCTCGGCGGCTACCGGGCGGAGTTCCGCAACTCCGAGGACTACGATTTGTGGTTGCGGGTGGCGAAGGTCTACAGACTGGCGAATCTTCCCGAGCCCCTGCTCCGCTACCGTTTCTCGGTTACCGGCATGACATTGGGCCGGAAATGGCAGCAAGCACTGTACACCAGGATGGCGATGATCGCCAACCGTCATCCGGAGCGGAGCCTCGATCAGGTCCGCCAGGAGGCTGCCGCCGAATTGGAGAACCTGGGGAAGGGGTGGTTCCTCGAACAAGTGGCGCGGGGCACCATACGGGAACTGATCCGTCTCCGGCTGTTTGGCGATGCCCTGCGGATTCTGTGGACCTTTTCACGGCAACTGGACCGCGGCCGCGCGATGCCGCTGGTCCGCGATTTCGGCGGTGCGCTTCTGCGGAGCTGGTTCCGTGGGGCCGGCGAGGCCGGATAGTTATTCGCCGCCGGTCAGGCGCCCGCCGTGGTGAACCCTTTATACGCGTCCATGACTTCGACGATGGGGCCGCTCATCATCAATTCGCCGTGATCCAGCCATATCGCGTTGTCGCAAAGCTCCTGCGCCATGGTGGCGGAGTGCGAGACGCAAAGGAACGTCCTGCCCTGGCGGCGGGCTGCTTGAATGCGCTCCAAGCACTTCTTTTGAAACGCCTGGTCCCCTACCGTCAGGATCTCATCCACCAGCATAATGTCGGGATCCATACTATTGGCGACGGAAAACGCCAGGCGCATGGCCATTCCGGTCGAATAGGTCCGCACCGGTTCGTCGATGAAATCGCCGATATCGGCGAAGTCGACAATCTCGTCGAACAACTCAGTCGTTCGCTTGCGCGTCATACCGATCAGCGAGGCGTTCATGCGGATGTTTTCGGCGCCGGTCAAGTCCGGGTGGAACCCGCTGCCTAACTCGAGCAACGTAGCCATCCGCCCATGGATGCGAATGCGGCCGGTGTCGGGTTTCGCCAGTCCCGCCACCAAGCTGAGCAGCGTGCTCTTTCCCGCGCCATTCGAGCCGACTACCGCCAGTCCCTGGCCGGACTCCAGGCGAAAGCTCACGTTTTTTAAGGCGTAAAAACGGTCTCTGGCCGAAGCCTGAATCCAATGGAGAAGCCGCTGGCGCAATAGCAAGCGGCCGCCGTGGCGGCCAAACGATTTCGATACGCCTTCAAACTCAATCGCCGTCATGCTCATCACAGGTAATCGTAAAACCGGCCCTTGGCGTGCCGGAATATCAGCCAGCCGATCGACAGCATTACCACCGATGAGATGGTCAACTTGAGCAGGAGAACGTTGTGCGGAGGAGAGCCGTCGAGCAGGATGTTTCGCAAAGCCATCACCAGCGCAGCCAGCGGGTTCAGTTGATACAGCTCCTTAAACCGTGGAGGAATAATGTCAAACGAATAGAAGATCGGGACCAGCCAGAAGAGCACCACGTTAATCGACTCTACTATGTATCGCACGTCCCGCATGAAGACATTCAGCGCGGCGGTAACCAGGCTGAGACCGCAAAGGAACACGATTTCCATGCCCCAGATGAACGGAAGCAGCCACCAATACCGGTTTGGGAAAACACCCGACAGGAATGCGACCGCAAACAGCAACCCGATCTGGATCAAAAGGTGAACCGCGTTGGAAAGGACCGCCGCGATTGGAATGGTCCAGCGTGGCACACTCACCCGCTTAATCAGCCCGGCGTTATCGATCAGCGAAGTAGTTCCCGAAATCCACGCTACCGTAAAGAAGTTGTAAGGCACCAGACCGCAGAGGACAAATAAGCCGAAGTGGGGTGTTTTGTTTGCGAATACCTTGGTGAATACGAATGTAATCACGCCCATCATGACCAGAGGGTTCAGTAACGACCAGAAGATGCCCAAAGACATGTTCCGGTAGCGGATCTTGAAATCCTTTTGGATGAGATTCGGTAAAAGAAAGCTGTATTCCCCGGTCCACATAGCGGCGGCGTCCGTTCGTGCGAAACTCGATTCTAGCATGGCGGCCGCGCCATCCCTTTTGCCGAATGTCAGGCGAAAAGCTTCGCGTAGGCCTGCCGGGCGCGCTGCAAGTCATAGTCGGCGGCAACTCTCTTTCTGCCGGCCTCCCCCATTTCCCGGCATAGGTCGGGACGATTCAGGAGTCGATCGATGGCCGCGGCGAAGGCGGAGGCTTCGCCTTCGGCCGGCTCGATCAGAACGCCACAACTCGAATCCACCACCTCGGCCAAGGCTCCCACTTTCGACGCCACCACGGGTGTCGAGCACGCCAGGGACTCGAGCACGATCAGCGGCACGCCCTCGGACCGTGAGGGCAGCAGCACGATATCGGCGGCGGCGATCAGCGGCGGCATGTCTTCCACATGGCCGAGAAACTCGAAGACTCCCTCCAGATCCTTGCGGCGCACCAACCCTCGCACCAAAGAGGCTTCCGGTCCGTCGCCGGCCACGGCAAAAACAAAGTCGGCGTTCTTTCGGAGACACAATAATTCCCGCGCTATGTCGGCCAGCAGGGCAGGGCGTTTGATCGGGTCGAGCCTCCCGGCAAAAAGAATCCGCTTGCGCTCATGCGGGGCCGTTGGCGACGATCGGCGGAATCGTTCGAGGTCGACGCCATTCCGCACCATCGAGATATGGCCTTCGGGCGTTCCGCAGTCGAGCAGGCGGGATCGCACCGCATCGGAAACCGCCACCCGCACGTCGATCTGCCGCGCCACATCCGCGGTGACCGAGATCAGGTCCCAGTTCTCGTCGACCGCATGAACCATGTCCATCAATTTGACGTGAGGCAGGTCGCGTCCGATGTGAGGAAACGCGGCATAACCGGCCAGGCTGTTCTGGACCAGGACGGCGGCGCACTTCCAGTTCTTGACGATCGAGTAAACGGCGGCGACGGTCCTGTGCGGCGGAACCAGTCGGGCCAGGTCGTACACATGAGCCACCGACTGGCGCCAACGCGCGGCCCAGCGATTGTCCGTCGACTGGGTCGCCAGCAGCAGAACCTCGAATCGCTCCGCCGGCAAAACACCGGCCAGTTCCAGGAGGACTCTTTCCGCGCCGCCGTCTCCCAGGTGGGGCGTAATCAACGCCACCCGCACTCGGCCCGGAGACATCCGCGGGCAATAGTGTAATGGCTGGCTCAGAGTGTTCTCGAGTAACAAGCTCCGCGGTTGAAATCGGAGGTAGAAGGACAAGTCGAACAAGGGGCGCCCCAACCTCAGATTGATTCGTTCCTTGAGGCGCAGGGGAATCAGCCGCAGCGCGGACCGCAGCGGGTGGAGAATCCACGCTTTTGAGGAGAGAAGTTCCGCATTGGCGAGGTGGCGATGGATGGTGTTCCAATGCCGGGTTCCGCCAGGAGTGGGCTGCGGCGTCACGTCGTAGTCCAACCCGAAGCTCCGCTTGAGGCGATGTTTGTGTTTCGCGGCATATTCCCGCGACAGAGCCGTCGAACCATCCGGCAGCCGCAGCGATCGGTGCCCGCCCCAGACCGCCAGAGCCGCAAGTTCGCCACTCTGCCGGTCCAATTCGCCGGATCCAGGCACCAGCAAAGCCGGCGCTTCGGCTGCCCCCGCAGGTGGCGTGGCCTCCGCCGTTGAGGTAAAACAAACGTCCTCGATTGTCTGCGGTTCCGCCGGACGAGGGCCGGCGAAACATACCGCTGGGGCCCAAAGAGCCTTGATCCGGGCCCGGTTGTGGTCGTCGTATAACTCGGGGTGCTTGCCCCGTATGTACAGGACAATCTCCGCGTCATGGGCGAGCGCAACATCGTAGAGTGAGCCTTTCCTCTTCCGGTAACGGAACAGAGGTTTCGGAAGCCGGCGTCCAAAGCGGTTCGCCGCGCCCAGCCGCAACCAGAACTCCCAATCTTCGTAACCGAGCCGCATCGATTCGTCATAGCCGCCCGCCATCTCCCAGTCGTCCTTCGAAATCAGGGCTGCGTAGATGAGGGAATTGCGGTCCAGCAGTTCGTACAGGTTGTATTCGGGCAGCGTGTCGACATAGCGCCGCTCGCCGAACACGCGACAGTCGCTGTAGACAAAGGCATCCGGGGCGGATCTAGCCGCTACGCATTCGGCAACGTAACGCGGTTCGAGCAGATCGTCGGCATCGAGTGGAAGAACGAATCGGCCGCCAGCCGCGCGCATTCCCGCATTGCGCGCTGCCGGCAACCCCAGGTTCGCCTGCTTGAGGAACAGGTCGGTCCGCGTGGCCGCCGAGCGGACGTATTCGAGACCGTCGGCGTTGTCGGTTCCATCGTCAACCAGCACGATTTCGATTCGAGGATAGGTCTGTGCCCGCGCCGAAGCCACGGCGTCGAAAAGCCATTTGCCGGGGTTGTAGCACGGGATGACGATGGAAACCAGGTCCACGGCGTTCTCTAAAGATGTCCGAAAACAGCAATTATACGCTCTGGCACGGCGCAGTGCGTTATTTGGGTAAGCTGCCGCTAAAGTTAGGCCGGCCATCCGCCGAATGATGTTGCAGGAGCGCAAATGAGACTTTCTGTTACCGCCGCCCTAGTCGCCTTCATTGCCGGCACGGCGCAGCCTGCGGCCGCCCAAACTTGGACCTTGAGTTTCAGCACGTACTTTGGCGGGAACGACATGACCAGCGCCACAGCCGTCGCCGTGGACGGATCCCGCAACGTATACGTAGCGGGGTGGACCACCTCCACGACTCTGCCGGGGTGCACCCCGCTTCGCCCCCACGCTGGTGGCGTGGATGCGTTTGTCGCCAAATGGGATGGCACAACGCGTCTCCTCGATTACTGCACCTTCCTGGGCGGCACCGGCGACGACCGCGCCCTCGCAATTGCCGTGGACGGTTCCGGCGATGTCTATGTCACTGGTTGGACTATGTCGGTGAACTTCCCCGTTAGCGGAGCACTGCAACCGGCGTTGGCGGGGGCCAGGAACGCCTTCGTGGCAAAGCTCAATTCTACGGGCGAGGTAGCCTACAGCAGCTACCTGGGCGGCTCCGGGCTCGACAGCGGCAACGCCATAGCTGTCGACAGTGCTGGCAACGTTACGGTGGTCGGTGATACTACGTCAGCCAATTTCCCTGTGTTGCGTCCGATTCAGACCAGACTAAACGGCCAAACCAACGTTTTTGTGGCCCGCCTGAGCCCGACTTTAGGCGCGCTCGTGTATAGCACCTACCTGGGCGGCAACGGCAACGACCATGGCGCAGGCGTTGCCTTGGACGGCATGGGGGCGGCGTACCTCACGGGAAGTACGACGTCGACAAACTTCCCGGTCGCTAACGCTTTTCAGCCCGCGTCCGGCGGCAATCAGGATGTATTTGTCGCCAAGATCGCCACCGCCGGAAACTCGCTGGTCTACAGCACATACCTTGGTGGCAGCGGCGGCACGGTGGGCTTTCCCGAGGCAGGGTCCGCAATCGCGGTCGACAGTGCGGGCGATGCATACGTCACCGGGACTACCAGTTCTCCGAATTTTCCCTTGGCAAATGCTCTGTTCGCCAGTTCAGCGGGAGTTGGCATTCACGCCTTTGTGACCGAACTGAATCCTGCCGGCAGCGGCCTGGTCTACAGCACATACCTGGGCGGCAGCAGCATCGATCAGGCTGCGGCCATTGCCGTCGATTCCGGTGGCAACGCGGTAATCGCCGGTTTTACGGCCTCGACTGACTTTCCGCTGGCCGACCCTACACAAGCGTCCCTGACAGGCTCGTATGACGCTTTTGTCACCAGGCTTGACCCGGCGGGAGCGGTCTTGCTCGAAAGCAGGTTTTTCGGCGGCAGCGGCAGCGACGCTGCAAACGCAGTGACGTACGATGACTTCAACGCAGTCTACGTAGCCGGACAGACGCAATCGTTGAACCTCCCCCTCGAGAACGCAACGCAACCGGCCTTGGCAGGGGCCCAGAATGCGTTCCTCGCCATGCTTACTCTGCCACCGCAGTATGCAGGCGCTCTCGACGAAACAGATTGCACAAACATCGGCGGCTGGGCCTGGGACGCGAACAACCCGAACAAGACAGTCAGCGTGGATATCCTGGACGGCACCACATTGATCGCGACCGTGACTGCCAATTCATTCGAAGCCAGCCTCGTAAGTGCGGGTATTGGCAATGGCTATCACGCCTTCAACTACGCTACACCGAGTTCAATCAAGAACGGGGCGGCACAGTCGATCACCGTGAGGGCCTCGGGAACAATTGTCGATCTGTCGGGAACACCCCAGTCGTTGACCTGCGCCGCCGTCCAGGGGGCGATACCCACCGTGCACATCGATTCGCCGGCCCCGGGCGCGACCGTTTCGGGCACCGTGACAATCGCAGGCTGGGCAATCGACAATGTCTCGACAGTGGGAACTGCGATCAGCAGCGTTCAAGTGCTGGTGGACGGAACGGCGGTGGGTAATGCCACTTATGGCGTCAACCGGCCGGATGTGTGCGCGGCTTATCCAGGCCGTGCCGGTTGCCCCAATGTAGGGTACTCATACTCCCTGAACACCACGACGCTGACGACCGGGTCGCACACCATCACGGTTACGGCCACGGATTCCAACGCAACGCCCGACACCGGTTCGGCCAGCGTGACGGTCACTATCACCGCCCCTGTCGTGATACCGACGGCGCACATCGATGCGCCGGCCCCGGGCTCGACCGTTTCGGGCATGGTGACGGTAGCCGGCTGGGCAATCGATAACGCCTCCACGGTGGGAACCGCGATCAATAGTGTACAGGTGATCGTGGACGGAACGGCGGTGGGCAACGCCACTTACGGCGTCAATCGCCCGGATGTGTGCGCGGCTTATCCGATCCGTCCCGGTTGCCCCAAGGTGGGTTACTCCTATTCGCTGAACACGGCGACGCTGACGGCGGGGGCTCACACGATTACGGTTACCGCCGCAGATTCCGCCAGCCCGGCCGACACGGCTTCGGTCAGCGTGACGGTCACTGTCACCGCCGGCACCGCGGCCGTGATACCGACGGTGCATATCGATTTGCCGGCCTCGGGCGCGACCGTTTCGGGCACGGTGACGGTAGCCGGCTGGGCCATCGATAATGCTTCGACGAAGGGAACCGCGATCGGCAGCGTGCAAGTGCTGGTCGACGGAACGACGGTGGGTACGGCGACCTACGGAGCAAGCCGGCCGGATGTGTGCGCGGCTTATCCAGGCCGTCCCGGTTGCCCCAACGTGGGGTTCTCATACTCCCTGAACACAGCGACGTTGGCGTCCGGGTCTCACACTATCATGGCTAGTGCCACGGATTCCGCCAGCCCTCCCGATACCGGCTCGACAACGATCACAGTGCTGAAGTGAAGTTCGCAACGGTTCGTCGGGGGTGCGGGACATAAAAGTTGAGCGGCCGGCGGAACCTGATTTTTCGCGGATTCCGGGTACTTAATGAGAGGACTTCCAGAGGGGCCGATCCCGCAGTGGTCAAGATGTCTGTTCACGGGAGGCGCGGCCAGAGGCTCTTGAGTAGGGTGTACGCTCAGACTCTTGCCATTTTGTTGAGATTCGCGGAGTTCTCAACTCGTATGTCCCACACCCGTTCGTCGGGTGTGCGTTGCGCCCGCGCGTTCGAAGGCTCGCGGTTCCGCACGACATGCTGCCGCCCTGCCGCGGCTATGGCGGCGCGACGTAGCTTGCTGTGTTACCGGCTCACAAAGTCCGCTCCTTGGCACGTGTTCGTGCTCCGGCCGCAGAGCGTCACAATCTCACCGCGACATCCGGCTGTGAACTGACTGGTCGGCCCGAACCAGAGGTGTGCGTGATCTTGCATTCCATCCGGTCAATGTCCGCGAACCAGCGATGGCCTAACCAACACGCCACCACCGTGACAATGCGTTTCCTGATGACCCGCGGGTATTTCGAAAAGAGACCTGGTTGCCGGTTGCATCCCGTTGGGTCCAATAGGTTCAATCTGAACGTCATAAGTGTGCACGATGTGCAATAATGTGGGCATGCTGACTGCTTTTATTCGTGCCAGGGCCGCCGTCACACCGTGCCTAGTTGCGGCCATGACGGTGCTCGCTGCTTGTTCAAGCAGCCACGCCCCCACCCCCGGCGCCGCTGCCGTGATACCGACAGTGCACATCGATTTGCCGGCCGCGGGCGCGACAATTTCGGGCACCGTGACGGTCGCTGGCTGGGCGATCGACAACGCTTCGGTGGTGGGGACTGCGATCACGAGCGTACAAGTGAAGGTGGACGGCGCGGCGGTGGGCGACGCTGCCCGTGGAGTAAGCCGGCCGGATGTGTGCGCGGCTTATCCAGGCCGACCGGGTTGCCCCAACGTGGGGTACTCATATTCCCTGGACGCGGCGGCGCTGGCGTCCGGGTCTCACACCATCACGGTCACGGCCACCGATTCCGCCAGTCCTCCCGACACGGGCTCGACAAGCATTACCATACAGAAATAAAGTGCGAAGCGGTTCTCCGGGCGAGCGTTGCGCCCGCCCGTTCGCAGAGAGTCGGGGAAGGACCACTTATCTGTGGCGCCGCGCCCCGTCACGCAGCAGAACCAGATACGCCTCGGCTGGGTATGTACGTTCCAACTCCCATGACGGTCCTTCCCGTAGCTAATTCCGCTTTTACCAACCTGCCGGCGAGTGGCGCAGTCACGCGGTCCTCAAAGACCGGTTCGGAATTTGGATGATCGACCTGCTGAATCCCTTTTCCGCCTAGCGCGTCAAGTGCTAAGGGCCTGTCTAGAAATAACAGTTTCATATAAAAATGTTTTGGCGTACACTTGAGTAAGTGAACGCCGAGCCGGGAATCAAACTACGCTTCGATGCCCTGAGTCCTTTGGTGGACGAGC